>Ga0078972_1005757_pt1 | contig 30858 bp, 24 predicted proteins | sample YelNatPaOPGAMG01_FD_67568 | JGI IMG/M metagenome (GOLD analysis project Ga0078972, IMG submission 67568) | Hot spring thermophilic microbial communities from Obsidian Pool, Yellowstone National Park, USA - OP-RAMG-01 (SPADES assembly) (version 2) | ecosystem: Environmental > Aquatic > Thermal...
TGCATAAATCATCATGGCCTCCGGGCGGATGAGTGATCAGGTCTTTGCCACCGGTTCGAACCCGTCGCTCAAGTGATGAAAATTGACCGAGAACCCGCTGATTATCTGGCAATTCGATTTTTCCCGCGTTAAGCAGAGGGAGAACCTCTTGATATAATTCTGAGGCGCTCAGTTCCGAATAATTAACGCCAATCCCGGCCTTGATAAAAGACTCGACAACCCACTGGCCGGCGTATCTATCCGACATAACGGAATAGATTCGATATTGTTTTAAAATGGCGCTGAATTCATTAACCACACTTTCCGGACTAAATGGCGGTCGACGCTCTAAAACCTGGTCAACGATAATTTTTTCATTTTCGCAATGAGCGATAGCCAGAGTAAAACTATCATTGGAACCGCCCGAGGGGTCAATGAAACCAATATAAGCTTTACTCGGGTCCGGTGGCAGAAATTGGCGGTCGGGAACTACACAAGTCCGAAGCGTTTCAAAAGAAATAAAGGATTCAATATCCTGGCGAAATTCGCTCAGCCATTCGGCCTTGGCCCCTTCAGGGTCTTCTTCTAAAGCCCTGGCAATTAATTCTTGGCCAATAGTGGGATTCATAATTTGAGTGGGAGCCCGCCAGACTAAAACGTCCCCTTCTTTTCCATAATAAGACTGGAATTTTTCGAATAATAAGCCAGCTTTTGAATACGGCGTGCTAATGGCCAGAAGACGCCCGTTGCTCGTTGAAAGGCCGGGTAGAGTGGCGCGGTAAACTTCTTTGTCGGGGTTGGCCGATTCTTCGCTCCTCCAAAAACCGATCTCTTCAAAAATCGACCCAACGAGTGTATATCCCCTAATGCTCCTAAAACTGCATGTTTTTATATCAAGATTAACCCGATTCCTCAGCTCGATTTCTTCTTTGTAATATTCCTTTACCATTTTTTGAAGGACAGGCGAGTTTTCAAGAAATCCCCGACAGTAATTCATAATTATTTTGCTTTGCTTTCGATCGGCGGCGGTAATAGCATAGAATCCAACTTCACCCGGCGCCAGAATATTGGACCAGTCTTTAAAGCATGATTCAAAGACAGCAATTAGGGAAGCAATAAAGCTTTTTCCCGACCTTCTACCGCAAATAACAAAAATTTCTTTAGGCGGCTCTGCTGGCGGTTTCTGAAGCCCCGTTGCAGTCCTGAAAATCTCCAACTCTTCAGGCTCCATTGGCAGGCAATAAATAGCCTTCAGGAACGAAAACCAGGCCCGCCACGTAGAAAGATCCTTAAAGGCCGGCCGGAAAAGTTTAGGGTCGTTAATGGCGGTTATGATATCAACCATGATCTCTCCTCATCCCCAGGCTTTATCCTGATGGCTACCATAAGACTAATTGGCTTAATTTGTATAAGATCCTCGTCTACCCCCCTATTATTTGCTAACTTTATTTGAAAAAACGGCCTATTCCTCATTTCCCTTAGCCTTCCTTAGACTTTCCAGACCTCTAATTCTCTTCTGGTAGGTTTTTGACCCCGGTTTACAGCCAAACCTGAACGGCCATAGGGCGCAGTCATCGGCCGGGCAGAGGGCGACTTCTTGCCAGGAATCTCCTGAGCACTCGAGGCATTTTAACCGGATTGCTCTGGCATAATTAACCCTGGAACTCATCGCTTGTCTCCCAGAATTCTGATAAGCCTCTCATTATCTCGCTCGACCTGGTCTCTCAGGGCCCGCAGCTTCTCGATAAGCGCCTCATATTCCTCAGCGCTCAGCGTCAACTTTGGTTTCGGTGGCTTCGCGCCCTGGCGAAATAAATTAATAAGTTCAGGTCGCAATCTTTCAGTCATGTTTTTTACTCCATAACACGGCATAGCCGCTTTTTTCTCGATTATTTCCGGATGGCCGGCCCCTGCCCAAGTAAACCCGGCCCGGCCAAATTCACGACTCATCTTTACCATCCTCAGACCCAGGCTCTTTTTTGTCCATATCAGAAGCCTTATCGCCTTGACTTTGGCCATCCTGGGCCTTCTCATTGCGTTTTTCGGCCTTTTTCTGGCCCTCTTCTTTCTCTCTGGCCTTAATCTCGAGGTACTTCCTCAAATCCAGGATCTCATCTGCCGCTTTTGACTCCAGGCCCAAGGCTAAAAGATTTTGCCTTAAAGCATTAGTGGCTGCTATCAGCTCCTTTGAGACCGGCGGCTGGAATTCTAAAATGCCTCGCTCAAGGGAATCTGGCCTCATCGGCCCGGCCCTTTCGACAAAAGCCCAGGTCAAAAGAATGACCCCCAGCATTCGAACGCTGGAGTCAATCAGGAGCCGTTGCTGAATCGTCACTCTCTCGTTGCCGCCGAGACTTTGAATCAGGTCATCCTGGACCTGCCTCAAATACTTCCGGATTCGCCGATAACCCCGGATTGAAGGCGCTATCCTGGCGTTTTCAAGCCAAGTATAAACCCCGTGTTTTACCGGTTTATTGCTCATGACAGCCTCTTATAACGAAAATCATTGGCATTGAAAGAAAATGGCGAAAAATGCCGGTTTTTGCGAGCGCCAAAGCCAGACCTGAAGACGTCATTTTTCCCGTCATCGCCAATCCGGCACGTTGCGTATTTGCTTGAAAATAAAAGCATTTCGGCAAGGGAAGCATTGGACAGCCTGTCCAGTGGTCTGGCGCTTCCCGGCTGGCTCCAGGAACCTGGCCCGGGGTGGCTGGCTGGCGCTGGAAGGTAGGGAATAACTCCCCAACAACGGCTAAACCCAATATTCCAGTTAGAGACCCTAATTCGGAATAATTGGAATATTGTGGAATATTGAGGCTTTTTTTGGAATATTGAGGCTTTGTTTGGAATATTGTGGATTTACAACAATATTCCAAATTTCTCCCAATATTCCACAATTTTCCCAATATTCCCATTTTTCCCAATATTCCAAACTTTTTGTTCACGGGAGGCTCCAAAAAGATAGTTTGAATGCCCCAAAGCCCTCGGTTTTATTTACGACGCCGAGTTTATGGGCTGCGTCATATAAGGTCGACTTGGGGATTCCGAATTCGTTCGCTGCCTGCCGGATTTCTTTAGATTCTTTTTGTCCCCCCGCCAGGAAATCTTTCAGCCACCGGCAAGCGCGTGATAACTCCTTGGCTTCGGCCTGGCGTTGAGGGTTCAAGTATTCTTCGGCATCGACCTCTCCACATTTTTCGAAAACAAGCTTTCCATCTCTTATATAGAATGAAAGGGTTTGCGGATCCTCACGCGCAAGATTATTTTTAATGGCCTTTAGATAACGTTTCTTTTTATCTTCTTGATCCCTGAAAATGAGAAATGCAGCCCTGGCTTTGCCGAGCCAGCCAGAAGCCGAGCCGGCCGTTCTATAGACTGCACTCTGGGTTTCCTGCTTATTCAAATGGGCACTCATTATCAGCCCAAGCTCGAACTCGCTTGCCAATTGAACTAACGGATTGAGAAAAGACCTCACGGCTTCGGCCCGGTTGCTATTAATCTTTCCGCTGAAGTCAAGGATTGGGTCGATAAAAAGGGCTCTTATGTTTTCCGTTCTTCTAATTTCACCTTTCAGCCGTGAAATGCTTTTTTTCTGGCTTAAATCGAAGCCTTGGCCAAGTAATTCCTTAGTCAAAATCCTGATTCTTGCCGGGTCTCCGCCCAAGGAATCAATGCGAGGCCTCAACGTATCGTCTGGCATATCTTCAATAATCAGATAAATTGAATTAGCCGGCTCTGAACCGGGCGAACCATCTGGCCAGGTCAAGCCCCGGCTCAAGCGAGCGGCCAGGTCTAAGCACACCCAAGTTTTGCCCACGCCAGGATCGCCAGCAATTATCGTCCCGCGTCCAAGCGGGATAAAATTTTCCCATAGCCATTTAACTTTAACAGGCTCTATTAAAGAAAGAGGCTGAAGCATTGTGCCTGAGGACGATTCCAAATCTTTTAGCTCAGTTATCAGCGGTTCAATTTCATCGAAATCGAAAAAACCAGACTTTGCCTGCTCATTAACTATTTCGACGATTTTTTTGCCTAATCTTTTTTTCTTTAGTTCCTTTGTTCTTAGCAGAAAAATTTCCGGTTCGAGCTTGATAGCCCCGGACATTAGCGAAGAAATAAACGTAAACGCACCTTCTTCTTTAATTTTTTCGGCCAAAATGACGGGATCAAGCTCTTTCCCCGGGCGTTCAAATTCCCAGATTTCGCTGATAACCTGGAACGTTTTACGCTGAATCCCTTCTGAAAAATCTCCGTCAATTAGTGGGCAGGTCTCAATCAGGCTTGGGTTAAAAATTAGAGCTCCCAATATTGTTTTTTCCAGCTCCGCACTCATTAGCTTCCCCTTTAACTGCCAGGGCTTTTTGAATACTCTTTAAAACAGAGATAAGATCATCAAAAAGCCCGCAGCGCTTGCCCTTTAAAAATTTGCAAGTTACCCTTCTCCCATATTTTTTAGGTTTCATTTGAATTAAATTCTTTTTGCAATTGCTTTTAAAACTTCTTGGATATCCATAAGAGTAGAGACTATGTCTTCAAAAAATAAGCAATGGTCAGTTTCCAGAAACATGCATTCTGCGACGTTTTCGGGCTCTCCCCCTTTATTTGGATCAAGCAGGTAACTGCAGGGTTGTCGTGTAAAGGGGCAAAACTTAGTAACCCGTTGCTCCCACTCACTCTGAGAGTACCATCGCTCAATTTTTTCAGCCCCCAATATTGCCTTCAATTGATTTGCTTTTTCATCAGTTTCTTTCCCGGATTGATATTCTGCAAGTAGAACCTTTTTACCCTCAATAACAGCGATTAGCTTATTATCAGAACAAATACATTTTTCAATTTTGTCGCCATCGTACTCACGCCCCTCAAAAATAAACTTAGCCATTTTTCCTCCCTCTTTGATTAAATTTGCTCTCAACCTGCGCTTGCAGCCGGCGCTCTAAGGCAGGCCAATCGACCAAAAGATTGCCGCCGAGTTTGGCGCAGGGAATTTCTCCCCGTCCGGCAAGCCTGTAAGCAGTAATTGGGTGCAATCCCAATCGCTCAGCTGTTTCTTTGATGGTGATCCAGCGCCTCGCCTCTTTATTCATCGCCCAACCCGATTTTTAAAATTTTCTCTAATTTCTGGGCCAAATGCGGCTTGAGCCGGCGCCTTCCTCGCTCTACGTGGCTAATCAGGCCTCGGCTCACGCCGGCTCTCTTCGCCACATCGCATTGGCGCATTCCGGCCAACGCTCGGGCAATCTTCAATTTCTTTGAGGCTTGCATTTTTTGTCGCTTCACGATACAATGATAACAAGCCAATAATGGGTTTGCAGCATGGGCCTGATTTCCGTGACTTTCAAGGAGTTTCTCAGGACAATAAGGGAAGCTGCTCGCCGGGGGGACTTTTATAAATTAATTGAGTTTTTCCCAGAAACTGACCGGTGGACTATTTCTGGCGCTCTTCAAGAATGGTATGAAAACCCTGCGTCCCGCGAGCAATTAGTAGAAGAAGGGAGGGTCATAATAAAATCTCATTTCTTCCACATAAATATTCCGAATCTCATTGATATATACGAGTCTCTTTATGAGAACGAAGAAATTATCGATGCTGCTGAAAAGGCTTTTTCTTGGCTCTGCCCTCAATTAAAGGAAATTCGACGAAGAATGAAAATTGCAAAGTTTGGCGCTCAGGCTGTTCGGGAAGATTTTGAAAACGTTGTTAAAAAGTTTAATTCCATGCTTCCTGAAAAAATTAGGCCTTCTCTAAGTATTAAGTTAACAAATGATTTCCCTAAAAGCCTTAAGGCCAAATTTCTTTGGTTTGATTCAGATTTTACCCTTGAATGGCTAAATAAATGGATTGATTGGGCCGATTTTTATTTAATGGCATTTAGAAAACGGCCTAAGCGGGGCCGTCCGGTTAAGCCTTTTAATGCCCTTCTTTTCCATACGGTTAATGAATTTACATATTTTAAACGAAACCCTAAAACAAAGGAATTAATCCAAAAAGACGGGAAAATTAGGCTGGTAAAAAACTGGCGGCTTGTATTTGCTGCCCTAATTTGCCTGCATGTGCTTTATGACTTGCCCGAAATGAGACCTTTTATAAAGGCTAATGAAAAAAAAGACTTAGAAACTGCGATAAAAAATTTTATTTCCTGGGCAAAGCGGGAATATAGCCATTTTCGAGCCTCAAATAAAGGCCGAGCAAAATGGGGTTTGAACTTTCCATATTATTCGGAAATTTCCATCGGTTTTCATGCCCCCTTAATAAGAAAGTCTGGTATTCAGATAATAGGCCTTTAACCCCCCTGGTCTACTTAAAATATAACAAATTTTTTATGACGTCTTTTTGTCGTCCTGACTGTTAAAAACCGCTAAAATTGGCTAAAAATTGCTAAAATCAAAAATTAGGCTAAATTGCTGATTTCATTGGGATTAAAGGCGATTTGAAGGGCTATAGGATAGGATTTTGAGTCCAGCGCGTCTGCCAGTTCCGCCACTCCGGCAACTTCAGTTTACCCTTCTTTATTAGCACGAACCCCGGCTCTGGTCAATATGGCTTTGTCCAAAGCGGCCAAGATTCGTCTGACCATTTTTCGCCTTTCTCGCTTATTTAAAACAATAAGATTTTTCAGGCTTGCTCCAAAGTTACTTCAGGGCGATTAATGTCGGCATAAAAGGATGCTCCAGACCTTCAAGGTTTTTAAGTCCTAAATAAGGAGCCTAAGCGTTATTTAAGACTTTGGAGTCATGAACACCTCACAAGCTCCACTTGTTCTAATTAGGTTGCACCCCGTAGAAAATGCAGGTCGGCAATATCTTCGGAGTGGTGGCGGCTGCTCTGGTGATGTTCTTCGTGCTTTCAGTGCTTCATTTGGGAAATATCAAGCAAACCATATCCCTGCGAATTGCCGAGCTGGAAGAGGCGGGAGTGACGGAAATTATATATGACGGAACCCACAAAGACATCGCTGCCCGAGCTTATAGTCTCCAGGAAATCAAGGCCTTTAGTCCCGAAGCCCAAAATGAAATTTTGAAAACCCGAGCCGGACTCGGCGGAGAGAAAATTCCAGCACCTCAAGCCAGTCTTATGGCGGCCGTAGCTAAGGGCATTTTTGAACGCAAAACAGAATGGATACTCATTCTATCAGGGATGCTCATGGGAATTGCCTTGATTTTGATGCAAGTCCGAAGCCCGATGCTCATAGCCGTCGGCATGTACTTGCCTATCGACACTTCCTTTGCCATCTTTCTGGGCGGGGTATTTAAAGCCCTTCTGGAAAAATCTATCGAAACGAAGAGGCTGGAACCAAAAGAAAAAGAACGGGTGAGCAACCAAGGCACTCTGCTGGCTTCGGGGCTGATTGCCGGCGAAGCTATTATCGGCATTTTCTTCGCCACCCTAACTTTTGCTGAAATAAAGATTTGGCACGTCTTCGCCAGCCCCTCATATTTACTCAGCCTGCTGGGAATAACTGCTCTGGGACTTTTCTTGGTTTGGCGTTCTCAGCGCAAAGAAAAAAAGGTGGAAACAGGCTGATTTTCGATGAATCAAAGGTTTTAAATTCTAATTAAATCTAAAGTGTTCGAGGCCAATGACGAGAAGGGCTGGGTAATAAAGGAATTGCCTAAGGCCGTTGCGTGGATAACATCAAAGGCTCGAGTTTAGGAAGTTTAATGGAAATTGTCCCTGAAGAAGTCGCCGGTTATGAAAAAGGTTCTTCCGAATCTCTCACGGGTAAAAATAGGATATCTGGAGCCGCCTTTTAGCGACTTCGCCGCAATCGTTTTTATGACCACGAGGTTAATTAGATGAATATAAACAGGCTACAACAGCGACCCAATAAAGTTTCCTCTAAAGATCGACATCGAAAGGCTGCCGACATGCCTTCTTGTGCCCTCCATTCTCCATGTTTACCCACACCAAACCCAGAAGTTCCTAAAAAAATAAAAGGTCAAGGGAACCCCGAAGGCCTGACGTCAATTTAAAAGCATACTTCCCAGCGGGCGTTTTTAGCTGGCAGCCACCTTTTCCAGCCGGCGCATTTGGCTAAAAATAAAAGCCGCCGATATTATGCAGGCAACCACGAGAATCATCCACAAAGACCAGAGCGGCGTCTTCATCCAGAGGTAGCCCACCACGCCGACCAGATAGTTTCCCGTCGCCGTGGCGGCAAACCAGCCGCCCTGCATCAGGCCTTTGTATTTAGGCGGGGCTACCCTGGAGACAAAGGATATTCCCATAGGGCTGAGGAAAATCTCAGCGACCGTGAGCAGGAAATAGGTGCTTATCAACCAGTAGACGGAAACTAAGTGCTCCGGCGGAGCTACTTTTCCCCCCAGTTCAGCTGGGCTGGGAAGGCCGATGGAGGCTATGACCAGAATAGAAAAAGAAGCGGCCGCCAGCAACATGCCAATACCAATTTTGCGGGGCGCGGAGGGTTCTTGGCCTCTTTTATTCAAGTAGCCAAAAACCCAAATAAGCAGGGGAGAAAGGGCGACGATGAAAAAGGGGTTAAAATGCTGGAAGCGCTGGGGTTGAAAAGGACTAAATTCAGGATAACTCTGGTAGCGAAAATAAGTCAAAGCGGCAAAAATAACAAAGGCCAGACCACCAGCTGTTCTGGTTGCCCGGGAAGAGCCCTTTCCCAGGAAAAAGACCAGACCAAGAATCGAAAGAAAAAGAGGTAAAAGACCAGTAAGGTCGAACCAGAGATTGGTCAGCCGACCGACCTGCTTAACGGTGTAATCACGAGCAAAGAAGGTCATGGTGACTGCCGACTGATGAAAGGCCATCCAGAAAAAGATGACCACTAAAAAAACCAGCCCCAGAGCCACCAGCCTTTCTCTGGTCTGTTGCGGCGTCAACTCTATCCTCTGGGCCTTAAGTTCAGCCGATTTTTCTTTCTGCCTCTCGGTCAAGTCAGCATACTGGTAATATTTTCGGAAACCCCAGAAAATCGCCATGGAAATTATAAGGCTGAGGCAGGCAAGTCCAAAGCCGAAATGATAGGACTTGCTGAGGGTCCCTAAATATGTTTCAACAAACTGGCGCAGGTTTTCCAGAGTTATGAGCGGATTCTGTTTTTGCGCTAACTCGAGAAGTTGGTGGACATCGCTCAATTTACCAGAGAGATATTCGTGGGCTAAAGCGGGAATACGGGCATCATAGAAAAAATTGTTTTTTTTCAGGATGAAATTAGAAACAAGTTCGGAGGCAGAGGGAGCAAACATGGCCCCAATATTAATTCCCATGTAAAAGATGGTAAAAGCCCTGTCCCGCAGAGCGCTGTATCTTGGGTCATCATAAAGGAGTCCCACCAAAGCCTGAAGGTTTCCTTTAAATAGTCCGGTTCCTAAAGCTATGGTGGCCAGAGCCGCCACAATTAACGCTAAACCTGTCTGAAATTTTGTGGGCAGGGCGAGCAGAAGATACCCTATGAACATCACTGCCAGACCAAGGCTGATTGTCCGGCCGTAGCCCAAGAATCTATCGGCAAGAAAGCCGCCAAGCAGCGGGAAGAAATAAACAAAAAACATAAAAGTGGCATACATGAATCCAGCCTGGCCAGGTGTCATGCCGTATTTGGCCTGAAGAAAAAGGACGAAAATACTGACCATCGTGTAAAAACCAAAGCGTTCGCCCATGTTGGCAAAAAAAGCTACCGGTAAGCCCTTGGGATGAGCTTTGAACATGTGCTCCCCTCCTGATAAATTTTATATTCTGATTTTTTTAGAAGTGACCTTTAGCGACTTCTTAAAATTAATCAGAAAAAGAGTTAATTTATAAGTTAGCCCGCTGAACGAAGTTCCTGAGGCCAATTTTTTCGTCCTTTGGTCTTCAGGAAGTATAAACACGAGGTTGGTACCTGTCAAATCAAATTTGAGCCAAGAGGCAGGAAGCAAGCCAGCCATTTTAACCTGGGTTATCTTGCCATCGAGAATTAACCGGCCAAAGTCTGGCGTATGGCCCAGAATATTGAGGCTAAGGCCAAGGAAATTTCTATTGACCGCTCAGAGAGAATGGATCGCGAAAAATATCGCCAAGAAGTAGCTCAAGAAAAAGAAAAAATGGAGCAATTGAAAAAAACTCCAGCCCCAGCTTCCGGTTCTGGGCTGATCAGCGATTTTGAAGATGACAAGATTAGGGCCAATTTTGGCGCTGGCTGGGCTATTTCCAGCGATAGAATAGTTGGCCGCAATTCAACGGCCAAGATGGAATTGGTTAAGGAAGGCGCTGGCGGCAGTCAGGGTTCGCTGCGCCTTTCAGGCGAGGTGGCCAAAGGTGGGGCTATGGCCTGGGCGGGCGTGATGTTTTTCCCTGGAACGACAATAATGGCTCCCGCCAACCTTTCTTCTTACCAAGGTATCCATTTCTGGCTGAAGGGTACTGAGAGACAGTATGCAGTTGTCTTTTTTGCCCAGCATGCTGGCTTCGTGCCGGCCTACAGCCGAATTTTTAAAGCCGGTCCTAAATGGCAAGAATTTTCCTTTTCTTTTAAAGACATGGGCCTGGAAGCCTACGATGTAACTGGCATCTTCATCGGAGCCTATCAAGAATCTGGAGCCTTCTGGTTTCAATTGGATAATGTCCGGCTGAAATAATGGAGACACTAAAGGTCATTTTCGCACTTGAAGTCGAGCCTTAACCCCAGTTGCCATGAGCCCTGCTTCCGTCGAAGTGCCCCCGATTAGGATTTCATACTGACCTGGTGTCACCGTCCAGGCATGGGCTTTTTCATCCCAAAAGGCGAAATCTCTGAGCGACAAAATAAAGGTGAGGTTCTCCTGCTCACCCGGCTCAAGAAGCCTTGTCTTGGCGAATTGCTTAAGTTCTTTTACTGGCCGCTTCATTCTGGAGCCAAGCTGTTTAATATAAAGCTCGGCGACCTCTTTCCCCGCAGTCTGGCCTGTATTTTCCACATCAACTGTCACCACCAGCGGTTCTACGGGGTTAGAAATATTGAAAGTAGTCCTGTTCAACCTTAAGTTTTGATAAGAAAAAGTTGTATAAGATAAGCCGTAACCAAAGGGATATTTCACGGCTTCGGGATGATAGTCATAATAGCGATAGCCAACAAAAATATCCTCACTATAGGTTATGTTTTGCTGGTCAGTTTTGGGCATATTGCCATAAGTCGGGGCCAAAGAATACACCCGAGGCCAAGTATCAACGAGCTTGCCAGAGGGGTTAACTCTGCCAGTAAGAACATGGGCCACAGCCAGAGCTCCATAAGTTCCTGGGAGCCCGATATAAACAATGGCGTCGGCATAATCATCCCAGTCAACTACCATTGGATAGGCCACGTTAAGCAAAACTACGACCTTCTTGCCCACCAGGTGGTAGGCCTTCCCCACCTTCTCAATCATGTCTTTTTCCGCTGCCGTCAGTTCCAGTGAAGTATTATCCACCCCTTCTTGGCCAGGCCGACTGATAAGAATAAGTGCGGCCTCGCTGTTTTCAGCCGCAAATTGAGCGTCGGCCTCTGTCAAGCCTTCCTGCAAATAGGCGTAAACTGCATTCTTCGGCAACACGGACAAGCCAGATTTTTCCAAAGCTGCCGCTAAAGAGACCACATCATCAGGGTCAACATTAACTCGGGCGCTGCCGCCACCCTCAAAAATTATGCCTTTGGCTGGTGATGAACCAATGGTCCTAAATTCAGGGACGGCCGTTGAGCCGATAAGAGCTACTCGGGAGAGATTCCTTAGGGGCAGGGTGTCTCCAGCATTTTTGAGAAGCACAATTCCTTCAGCTTCCGCTTCGACCGCCAGGATTTTGTGGGCCGCTTTCAGCTCTTCCGCTATTTGCTTCTTGGCCGCAAACTCTGATTTATCATAAATCTGTCTCTTAAATGTTTCCGTGCGGGCCATAACCCTGAGAATATCGGCGATAGCTTGATTAAGATTTTCTTCACTAATTACCTTATTCTGGACCGCCTCAAGCAATTTTTCCCAGCCAGAGCGTCCCGGCATGTTTAAGTCAAAGCCACGGGCATAAGAAACGGGGTTGTGATATCCGCCCCAATCAGACATGACGAGGCCAGCAAAACCAAATTCTTTCAGCGCCTGGAGCAAATATTTATTCTCAGCACACCACTCGCCGTTTACCTTGTTATAGGCAGTCATCACTGCCCAGGGCGAGGCTTCTTTTATCGCCATTGCCCAATGAGGAAGGTAAATTTCGCGCAAAGCCCGCTCCGAGATAATTTCATCGATATTAGTCCGGTTATTTTCAAAGTTGTTCGCCGCATAATGCTTCATTGTGGCGCCAACTCCTTGGTTTTCCAGTCCCCGGATATAAGCCGCGGCCATTTTTCCAGCCAGCAACGGGTCTTCCGCATAATATTCAAAAACTCGACCGCCAAGAGGGTCACGATGAATGTTCATTCCCGGAGAGAGCATAATATCCACGCCGTAATATTTGGCTTCGCGGCCAACAGCCGCTCCAATTTGCTCGAGAAGGGAAACATTCCAGCTGGAAGCTAAGGTGAGGGGGTTGGGCCAAGCAGTAGCCGTGCGACCATTAAGCCGCACTCCAGCTGGACCATCAGCCAATTCCAGGCTGACAATGCCGAGCCGAGGAACGGCAAAAGTATTGCCAGCCGCGCCAATAGGTGAATTACTAACCCCCCAAACCAGCCTTACTTTCTCCTCAAGCGTCATTTCACTGATGACTTTCTCTATAACTTCCTTCGTGTCCACGCCAGGCTGCAAGATATCAGTTAGCATAATCAGGTCGGGTTTCGGTTGATAGACAAAAGTAGCCTCAAAGCTATCAGGTGAGCCATCATCCTTAACCGCAATGGCTTTAATCACCTTGGCCTTGTCTGAGGTGAGTTCCTCTTTGGCTAAGACAATTGGTGCCTCGTATTTCAAGCTTTCCCTTGTGGGCGCTGAACCATCGAGAGTGTAAAAAATAGAGGCGCCGGGTGTAGAACAAGATAAGGCTATTTTGGCCGGAAGGCTATGCCACTCACCAGGTCCGGGCCAAGCTTCGGGTCTGGAGACTCGAATAACGAATTTAGCCTCAGCCACTCGGCTCGCCTCCAAACCTTCTTTTATGGCCACTGCCTTAATCACTGTCGTGAACGCTATGTTTACCGCCCGTCTGTATTGACGCCGGGACGAAGAAGTTAAAGGGTCAGAGCCATCAAGGGTGTAATAAATAGTTGACCCAGGAGTTAGACAGCTTAGAGAGACATTTATAGGGTCATCATATGTCCCTGGCAAAGGGTGGAATATGGGGGAAGCTGTTTTCTCTTGAGAGCTCGCTTCTAAAAGGCAAGCAGCCAGCCCATGGTCAGATGAGGCGGTATTTGGGAAAAACCCCAGATTCCCCTTCGCGTTTAGAGGCGGGTTAAAAATAAACAAAACGCATAATAAATTTAATACTAATAGAGCCCAAATCAATTCCCAGAAAGAACGCCCTTTCTCCATTACCTCTTCCTCCCTTCCCCGATTATAAACATATCTCTGGCTTTTTTAGCAACTGCTTTTAAACCTTAGCCTTTATCTAAATTTGGCCTGAAAAGATAAACCGTTAAGAAAATTTTGGCTTTCATCCAATTTATTTGCTTAAAATGTGACTGGGCAAAAGGAGAGGAAAAGCCTAACTTCTACTTTGTCATGGTTAGTATTTATCAACTCGGAGAAACTTTTTCTTGATATTCTGGTGCGGATATTTTGCCCTTAAGCTTCATCTTTACTGCGAAGAAATCTTAAAGTTACTCCTCAATTATTCAGTTTTTTATCAACTAATCGGGAGATGAGCCAAATTTTTTACTTAGGAAAATAAATAAATAAATGGAGTTATGCTTCATAGATGATTTTAAGCCCGAGAAGGGAGGCAGTCATCTCTATGGGTTTTTTATAATCGCCGTATATGGTGACTCGATGCCAACCAAACCGGTCCCACTCACCCATCAGTTTATTAATGTCGCCCTTTACTCGAGCGGCTAATTTTGTACGACAGGCCTTATCTTCTTCAACATTACCCACCGAAACAGCCTGATGAAGAACGAATTCGCGGCGCTCACAATTGAACTCAACTGAAGTCAGAATCTCGCCCGCAGGAAGAAGCGACTGGACGGCGGCTCCTTTCCGGTCTTCAGCGTGGCTGCGCAGGCGATAAGGATTAGTCCTTCCCGTTGGGCCAAAAACCTTGTTGGGGGCAACGCAATGAGCATAGATTATCTGGTTATGCGCGGTATCAATTACCGGGTCGGAGATATAGCCTGGCCTTCCTGCCATGTAGGTCGACAAAAGCATCAGGCAAGTTGAGGGCAGGTCGCCTTCGCAGGCGCCTACGAGGCCGTCATTATTAAGCTGGAAAAAGCCAAGACAAGGATAAGCGGGCAATTTCCCGCCATAAAAAAGACTCAGACAGTCTATCGTGATGGCTTGAGCTCGATACTGAGAAAGGAGCTCAAGAAGCGCTAAATACATTGCGCCGGATTTTTTTATTTCTTCCGTCGTGGGCTCAACCACTCGTTCCGCTTGTCTTATCCAGTGATTAGCCCATTTTTCCGCTTCGGCTCGATTCATCCTTTGATAAACATCATTTATTGCTGGAGAATTAATCTTCTGCACCTCAATCCCAAAAACTTCCTTGATCACCTTCGGGTCACCCCAGTAGCCCTCGCTGTCGGTAACATCAAGGAGGCGCGAAGATGAAAGCTTCTTCAGCCATTCAAAGGAGCGTACAGCTTCGATAACGTCTTGGAAACGAGAGGAGGCAACGCCAAAGACCTTCTTTCCCTCGCGTTTTGCCCTGGCGTATTGAATCAAAAATTCGCCGGTGCCAGCATAAAGGTCGTCAATTAAAATGGTTGGCTGGCCAGACGCCATTATCTTTTCGACGGCGCCAGTCCAGATACCAACAATATAGACGACAAAGCCATCAAAATTCAGGTTTTTCTCCAGCCACCGTCCAGCCTCTTCGGCTGATTTTAAAGTAAGGGGAACAAGGTCAATTCCAGGTAAAGCTTCAGTTAATTTCTGGGTCAATTCCTTCTTCCTGGCTTCATAATCATAACCAAGATAAGGCCAGGTTGGCTTATCAGGGGAGATGTGAGTAAATATTAGGGCTATTTTGGGTTTAACTTCAGGAAGGAGCGCCCTGGTTTCTGGTAAGCCCCCATGAGGATGAAGAGGAGAAAATTTATAATTTTCAGAAAAATTAGAGGCACCGGAAAAAGCCAGGCCAGAATTTTTGGCCCAAGAGGAGGAGGACTCACCGGAAACAGGCCGGTCGTAATTGAAGAAAAAGCCAAGACCAGGAACCCAGGATGTAGCCAGAGCCCAGGTCTTCAAAAAATCTCGCCGGGATAACCCCCGGCATCTTTTAGTAAAAGCCATAGACTTTTCTCTCATCCCTTACCCTCCTTTTATCCCCTTAATAATTCCAAAGCGAAGATAAAGTCAAGTCTTATCCGGCTCGATCCTTTTAATTATTTAAGGTCACGGAAGCGACGTTTTATGTCAGCATCATGCTTCATACCATCAATTATCATTTCCGGAGCGGTAATTCGCTTCCTCCATTCCCAATTGTAGATTTTGGCGATAGCTTCCTTCAGGTTGTCCACGGTGACAAATTTCTCATCAACCGTGCACCCTTCGTAATCTTTAAAGTGCTTCTGGAAAATATAGCCATCACAGAAATTACCCAAGGTAAATTTAGAATAGAAACTGAGAACAACCAAAACCGCTGTCCATGAGAGCGGTGAAGAAACTGAAAAACGCCGTTGGTTACTTCGCTTGGGCTTTTTCTGCTCTGGCCAATTCCATCCGGGCTTGGGCGAGCTTCGCATAATACCTTTGAATTTTGCCCATATCCTGGGCCTTGATAGCTTTCAAGAGGTCCCCTTCAATTTCGGCAACTTCAAGGCGCTTATAGTAATCAAGCATTTCCATAAAATGGGCCATTACAATTTTTCCAGTTAATAGAGGATGGTTATTGGTGACATTATGTTGCTTAAACATTAAACCATGCTCAAGCTCGACCTCAAGGCCGACGCGAAAATCCTCCAGAGGAATTTTCAGGTTATCGACATTAACATGCTTTAGAATAACCTTGGCCTCTTTGAGCGTTACCCTTGGTTTTTTCAATCTGGTCCAGTCTCTAATCTTCAATTCTCGACAAATTCGCCTGACTTCATCTAAGGTTATATATTCTGGCGTTGGCATTTAAACCTCCTTATAAAATTATATCAATTTTAATAAGACATTGGCCTCTTTTTTTAATTTATTTCACGCCAAAACGTTTTAATTTAACCTTTAATTTTATTGGTTCTTCCGACTTTCTTGTGGGCAAAAATGAGATGTCTGGACGTAGTTTTGATCGAATTCACTTCAAGCGGGTTTATTGCCCACGAGGTCAATTAAAAAAACCAATAAGATATGAGAGCGACATAGCCAATTGGCTTTTAAAACTCGTCTAAAGCTGCTCATCAAAAGGCTCGCCATGGGCCTTTAATTCTCCAAGCTTGCCCACACCAAACCCGGAAGTTCCATTCTTTTTAATTAAACAGGAAGGACAGACTCCCTTAGGCTCAAGCTGTTTTTCTCTTATGACAAACCCCTCCAGGCCGCTGAACTCTAAAGCTTCTACAGGGAAATCAAATATTTTCCCGCTTTAACCGCCATGGCAGCGGCGTGACCACAATGCGCCTCTTGGTCTGGCAATCAAAGAAGGCATCTATTATTCATCTTTGGCCACAGCGGCAACTTGGCCCCCCAGAAGGATAAAAGGCGGCTGACGGGAAAAAACTGATAGGTCAAATGCCAGCAGTAGCCTTCATTGCTAAGCTTCCCGAAAAGAGAAGAGAACCAGTTTTTTCTCACCGGATGAAGGCCGCAAGGCGAGGGTCTTCTCGAACCGGGTCAAACTCTTTCTCCCGCTTGATTCTATCCCAATCACTGAAACCAGCCTGTTGGGCCTTGGTCAAGTACTCCAGCGTTTTTTCGACGTTTCCCTTTTGGGCGAAAATTTTAGCGTAGGTAAAATAGATTTCAGCCATGTTCGCTTCCGCTGAGGGGATGTCAACCAGAAGCGGTGGATTCTTATCTAAATAGGCTGGGTCAAGTTCTACCGCTCGAGTCAGGTGGGCGGCGCCGCCATCCATGTCCCCAAGCAGAAGAAGTAGCGAACCCAGGCTATAATGGGCGGCCACAGAGTCTGGAGAAAGCGACAAGGCTTTCTCGAGCATCTCTTTAGCTTCGTTCAATCTCCGGGTAACAAAATATACTCCTCCCAAGTTGGTGTAGGCTTCGGCAAAAGAAGGATTCAGTCTCACCGCCTCCCTGAACTTCTCTTCGGCGGGCCGATAGTTTTTCTGATAAAAATAGGCTAAGCCACAAAGATTTTGTGCCCGGAATGAGCGCGGGTTTAAGCTCAGGGCGGCGGAAAAATTCTCGATAGCCTTTTCATAATCCCGGATTTTAAGAGAGCCTAATCCTTGGTTGAAATAATAGTCAAAATCACGGGCCTCGAGGGTTGCCGGTCGTTCCTCTGGTTTTTCAAAAACGGCGCAAGAAGAAACAAGGAGAAAAATGAAAACCAAAATTATTGTTCTTTTTGCCATCTCCCCCTCCAGATTTATTATTTTGGCTGAAAAGCTAACTAAAATCAACCTCATTTCTCTGGTCCAGTAAATCGCTAAAATAGGCCTGATGGCTATCTTTATTCGACCACGGGGGCGGTGTCAGATTCCTGAGTGACGCCTCAGATTCTTGCCGTTAGGGATGAGCCTTGATATCTTGAATTTCTTTTCTAAGACAATCTTTATTTCCCGTCCCACCCGTAATCTGTGTCCAGTGCTTGGGCCATCAACGAGAAGAGCGACTGACCTTCAAGAATTCAGAGTAAGAGTCTCCCTAATCTATGGCGCCCGAACCTCGCCTATGCTGGGTCAGATACGTTAGGGACGCGTTATAATCATTCCCGTAGTGCCTAACGTCAAACTCTTTTCGCCTAAGAGAGTTTAAGTTCTTAGCCCTGGGGACGAGTTGTGCCGTGAGCTTCAGACATCGAAGAAAAGAGCCTTTGACCAAAAAATCTCAGTTTAAAGCGTCACTAATGTATGGACCCCTAAACCGCCTTGCCTTCTTTACTAAATTGATTTAAAATTCTTTTTCACGCAGGCTCAGTTTTTTCAATGATAGATGAGAAGAATTGCTAATATTAATGCCCTGGCTTAAAGCCCTCTCCACTGCCGCTGCCGAGAAGAACTGATGCCCTGGATTGATAATTTTATTGGGACCACGGAAATAAACCCAAAAACTAACCAGTTCTGCGGCACGGAATCTTATCTCGCCTCTTGGCCAACCCTCCTTCTCTTCTCTGAAAGAGCTGCCCGACATCTCTTTAAAAAATTATGAGCGGGAAAAATCCTCGGCATCACTGTCGGCTTTGGTCAACGATTCTTCTGGCTTTATGCACCTTTTCCAGTTTTTATCTTAAGCCAGCGGTGGCCTCGCCTTTTCCTCAGGCTCAAAAAAAGGAACCTTTAAGCGAGGCTTCAAAGCAGTGGTTAGAGGAAGTGGTGCCATATATTATTACCCAAGCAGAAAAAGAACTTTTTCTCAGCCTGCCCAACGAGGCCGAAAGAGGCAAATTCATCGAAAATTTCTGGAAAAAGAGGGACCCTAAGCCTGAAACACCAGAAAACGAATTCAAGATTGCCTATTATCGCCGAATAGCCTTTGCCAATAAATTCTTTGGGGTGTCCTCAATTCCAGGCTGGAAGACTGACCGCGGCCGAGTCTTCATTCTCCTCGGTCCGCCCAACGAAATTCAAAATGATTATCTCTCCAGCCGAGAATCCATTTCTCAACCAGGAGCAGTAAAACAAACCTGGACTTATTGGAATCTTCCCAACCCTAACCTACCTTATAGCTTCGAGTTTACCTTCGTTGACCGCTATGGAACTGGAAACTATGAGCTCGAGACAAGCTTCGAACACCGAGACAACGCTTCCTTTCCTGTGGACCTCGAGGCGGTTCATCAATACTTCAACCAGATGGAAATTCTGGCCGAGGCGATGCGCAACCCCTGGGAAAAAGCGGAGAAACTCCGCGGCCTCATCACCACTCAGGTTAACTATGATTTGGTCCCCTTCTCCTGCGATGTTTTCTCCCGAAAAGGCTCGGCAGAAAAAGCACAAGCAATCCTCTATCTTACTATCCCCGTCCGCTCTCTTGAATCCAGGATAGTTGACGGGAAAACCACTTACTCCCTAACTTTAATGCTGAGCCTGAGCAATGAACTGGGTCAAAGCCTCATGGAAAAAACTCAGGAAGTCAGCTTTGAGCGAGACCTGGCGAAGGACCTTTCTCCCGAAGCCTCAAAATATTTTCTTCCTCTCTCCCTTCCTCTCGCTCCCGGAAACTATGGCTTGCACCTTCTCCTGCTGGATAACTTTTCGGGGAAAATCGGCACCATTCATAAGCAAGCCTCGATTCCCAATTTTAGCTCGGCCGAGCTAACTATAAGCGATATTCTTTTATCTTCAGCCAGCCCTGCGTCTCAGGCAAATCGTCAGGGTTTTTCCTCACTGAGCCGGGAGTTTAAAAGTGAGACGGAAATGCACCTGGAGTTTGAAGTTTATAATGTCACTCTGGAATCAACTACTAAAAAAGGCCGCTTAACCGTGAAATTATTTTTTTATCGAGGAAATGACCTCATAGCCAACCCACCACCTCTGGAACAAGAAGTGGAGGCCACCACCGATTGCCTCGTTCAGACATCGCTGCGCCTGCGGTCGTTTCCACCAGGAGAATATCGCTTGCGAATTGAGGTTACCGACGAGGTAGCCGCGCTTTGCTGTTGGCGGGAAACATCTTTCAGGGTAATTCAACCATGACCAGGGAAGTTCATTTCTCTAAAAGAGGCGCCTTCAACTTGATTAAGAGAGAGCGAAGTAACTATCAATTCCCGCTCATTCCGAAAAATAACCTGAGCGAAAAATAGGCAACAAACGAACTCAAGGAGAATTAGATGAAAAAATTTAACGGGCAAAGACGCTGGTCAAGGCTAAGTCTCTTTGTTTTCTGCCCCCTCTTTTTTATTTCCTCCCTTTTCAGCCAGGAATCAATAATCAAAGGCCGGGTCACAGATAAGCAGAACAACCCCCTGGCCAATGTTCAGATTACTTTGCTTGACGTATCTCGAGGCACAAAATTTACTCTCAAGACAAAAAAAGATGGGAGTTTTTTCAAAGTAGGAATCCCTCCGGCCGCTTACAAGGTCAATTTGACCCTGGAAGGCTACTATCCCTTCGACTCCCAGTTGCGGGTGGACATAGGCCAGGAGCAAGTGCTTAATTTCACCTTAGAAAAGATTCCCTCCAAAATTGGCGACGACCCTGACTTCAAAGAGGGGATGAAATACTTCGAAGCGGGCAATTTGGAAGCGGCCATAAATTCATTTAGGAAAGCCGTGGAGAAAATACCAGAAAGTATTGAAGCTAATTATAACCTGGCCATCTGCTATTTGCGGTTAGAAAAGGTCGAAGAAGCTATAAACCAGCTGGAAAAGATTATCGCCCTAAGAAAAGATATTCCCGAGTTATATCTGGCCTTAGGAGAAGCCTATTTCAAAAGAGGGGAAAACGAAAAGGCCGTTACGAGTTTTAAACAAGCCTTAGAGCTCCAGCCAGATAATTACCGCATTTTCTATGACCTGGGGATTATTTACTATAAAAATGACCAGCTGACTGAGGCCATAGCTTCTTTTGATAAGGCTATCGCCCTGAACCCCCAATTTTCTTCGGCCTATTATCAAGAAGGCTTGGCCTTCATCAAGCAAGGCGATTATCCCCGCGCCATCGAGGCCTTAGAAAAATTCTTGCAGCTGGAGCCAGAGGCAAGAGAAGCTCCTCAGGTGAAGGTAATTCTGGAAGAATTGAAGAAAAAGGACCATTTTCTCTTTTATTGTATCCAGCTTGGAGGCTAAGCCCGGGATGCAAGAAAAGACCATTAAAAAACATGAAAAATTGGTGACTAAAAATTATTGACAACTTACCCCTTTACCTCATAAAAAATAAAAATTAGGTGATAGTTTACCCATTTACTAATTTTTCCCTCATCTTTAACCTATTTTCATATATATATTTTTTTTCCCTTCTTATTCTAACCCAGGCTGAAGGAGCAAAAATTAAATGACAGCTTACCCATTTGCCCTATTTTGAAAGCTGGGGACAGCTGCCGTGTTTCCCTGTTTTTATTTTGGTCTTTTTCTTCTTTGCCTTTTTTAGGCCACCCTGACCCGTAAGCCCAGGATAGCAGAAGTGATCTTGGAGGGTTTAGTCTTCCCGATTCGGCCGCCGACGAAACCTTTTGGCGCTAAGGATATCTTAGCCTGACCTGAGGAAAAGCAGAAGCTGACAGAGCGCGCCAGATTCCTGGATGTCTCTGCGTTTAGAGACGCGCCTTCTGCCGATGTCAACAAGAGCAAGGAGAAGACGGCCAGAAAAACCTTAACGAGAGCGGGGGCTCTCGGAGCTCTTCGTGGCCTGCCCCATACAAAATAAGAAAAACCTTCAAAAAAGGACCCCATAAAAAAAATTTTATTGCAGATACTTGTTAAACCACGCCAAGGCCCGCTGATAATAATCCAGCACATGCTCTGGTTGCCTCAAACCATGCCCCTCGTTAGGATAAATTGCCAAGACAGTGGAGATACCGAGCTTTCTCAGGGCGACAAACATCTGCTCGGCCTCGCCCAAGTTAACACAAAAGTCCCAGGCACCGTGAATAAACAGCGTCGGTGTTTGGCACTTAGCCACATATTTCAAAGGCGACATGGACCAGGCCTTTTCATAATTCTCAAAAGGCATAAAGCCGCCGTCGCTCTCAAACCAATCCGGGTTAGCATCAGCCCAATCGCTAATCAAGTTACTGATACTGGCCACACTCACCGCGGCTTTAAAACGGTTGGTGTGAGTGATAACCCAGTTGGTCATATAGCCACCGTAACTTCCTCCTGTAACGCCCAGCCTCTTGGAGTCAATAAAATCATAATTTTTCAGGACATAATCAACGCAAGCCATGATGTCTTGATAGTCGCCGCCGCCGAGGTCGCCTACGCAACCGTCTGAAAATTTTTGACCATAACCAGAACTTCCCCTGGGATTGGTGAACATCACAGCATAACCGTTCGCGGCCAGATACTGAAAGAAGGGTGAAAGGCTATACCCATATTGGGCGTGGGGTCCACCGTGGATACTCAGAATGAGCGGATATCTTCTCCCTTTCTTAAAGTCGTAAGGTTTCATCAGCCAACCCTCTATTTCCCAGCCATCAATACTCTTAGCGACAAATCTTTCTGGCTCAATCATTTCTATTGTCTCGACCATTTCTTGGTTGAACTGGGTCAGCTTCTTTTTTACCTGAGTTCTAACGTCTAAATGGTATATTTCTGCCGGATGAGTAAAGTCCTGATAGACGTAATAAATATCGCCTTCCGGTCCGACAGCGTAACTACCAACTTGACCATATTCTTCGATTAAGGGGCTAACTTTCCCGCCTTGCCTCGGCGCCGCATAGAGACATACCCGTCCTTTATTTTGAGCAGTAAAATAAACTTGCTGGCTATCATGCGACCAGCGAATGGCCTGACTCCACTGGTCCAGGGGTTCAGTCAAGTTAATCGGTTGGCCGCCTTTAGCTGGGATGACATAAATCTTGGGAAATTCAGCATCACTCTCTTTGCTCCTTTTGTCTCTGACCCTCCCTAAATAAGCTATTTCCTGCCCATCTATTGACCAGAGTGGCATATATTCGGGACCGATGGTTTTAGTCAATTGAACCAGTTTTTTCCCCTGCGGAGAAAGCAGACAAATGTCATTATTATGATTAAACTCATCTTTTCCTGTTCGATTGGAGACGCAGGCGATCCATCGACCATCGGGGGACCAAGAAATAGAATGATAATCGTAGTCCCCAAAGCTCACCTGCTCTGGCTTGCCTCCCTCAGCCGGGATTATATAAACATAGGTCCGCCGCATATCAGAATAGTAATAAAAGGCTTTATAGCCAATACGTTCTACTACCATAACCTTATTTCCAGTTGGGGGATTGAGAGGCGAAGGAGTGTGGTCATAATGTGCCGGACCGGCGGCATTATAAGCCAGTTTCTTTCCGTCAGGTGACCAGCAAAGCTCATTTCCCCTCATGCCGATGTAGGCGTTCGACCTTTCCAAGTTAATCAGCTTCTTCTTATCCTGACCATCTCGATTCATTACCCAAAGACTGAGCTCTCCCTTTTCCGAGGCGAAAAAAGCAATTTTTGTCCCCTCAGGCGACCAGCGAAGGCTGTCAATCGACCCTTCAATTTTCAGCCGGGTTTTAAACTCACCTTTTTTCGGGTAATAGGACCAGAGTGTAGCCACGTTTCTGGCCGAAGTGAGGTCGGTTTCAGAAGTAACGAAGATAAGTTCTTGGCCGTCAGGAGAAATCTCGAGCTCGCTGATTCTTTTTATCTTGAAATTATCCTCCAACTGCCAGGGTCTTTTTGCCGAAAAGGCCTCGGCAGCAATAGTCAAGAGGCAAATAGATATAAGAATGGGTTGAGCTAAACTCCCTTTTTTTATGCTCATGGCCAACTCCAGGGGAAATCTATTTGGCCTAATAGCCATTGTCAATAGCTAATTTTTTCTGGAAAAAATTATTAATTCAAGATAAAAATCAAGAAGATTCAAGAGGCTATAGGTCTTTTATAAGATAACTGAAGCTTACTAAAAGGAGGTTTGATATGAAGCGAAGCCAATATCTCATCTTCTGGGGCCTAATTTTGTTTCTGTTCCCCACCCTCTGGTCAGGGGATCTTCTCTTTGATAAAGCTGAATTTGGCCATCGCCGTCAAGGACTGATGGCCAGAATTCCTGATGGCGCCGCCATTCTCTTAAGTGCTCAGCCCACCACCGGATACCGGGAATTCTTTCAGAACAATGATTTCTTCTATTATAGCGGCGTGGAAATTCCTAACGCCATCTTAATTATCGACGGCCGGCGCCAGGAATCCATCCTCTTCTTCACCCTCAGCGAACCCGCCGCCCGGAATGAAGGTATCAGTTTGGACCTGGTCAGAAAGCCCCAAGAGGTAACGGGAATAGAAAGAGTCCTCCCGCTGGAGCAATTTCCCAATTACCTTTCCAGATTGGCTAACCAAGGGTATGCGTTATATACCTCTTTTAAGCCAGAAGAATTACCGCGGGAATGCAGTCAGGAAAAATTTAATATTCTCTATAACAACATGATTCTTAATCCTTGGGATGGCCGCCTAACGCGAGAGCTCCAGTTTGTCGGCCACCTCAAGCAGCGATTCCCCCAGGTTGAAGTTAAAGACTGTTCGTCTTTTATCTGGGAACAACGCCAGATTAAATCACCAGCTGAAATTGACCTGCTTCGTCAGGTAGCCAAGATTGGTATTGAGGCCCACTTGGAAATGATGAAGGCTACCCACGTCGGTGTTTATGAATACGAACTGGCGGCCACTTTTGAATATATCTGCAAAAAAAGGGGGGCGGACTTAGCTTATTATGTTATTATCAGCTCCGATGAAAATCACCCCTATCTTCATTATTATAAGCATGACCGCTTGCTCCAAGACGGCGACTTTTTAGTGGTCGATGCCGGCCCCGATTTTAAATATTATGACGTGGACATTTCCGCCTCTTATCCCGCTAACGGCAAATTTTCACCCCGACAGAAAGAAATTTATGAGGCTGCCTTAGCGGTCGAGCGAGCCTGTCTCGAGGTTTACCGGCCCGGAATCACCTGTGACCAGGTCCGGGAAGAAGTAAGAGGAATCTTGACAAAGAAAGGTTACGACCTGGAAAAAGACCTTTTCAAAATAAGAACCATGCAGGGAGGCTGCAGCCATTATGTAGGAATGGCGGTTCATGATGTGGGCGGAAGTCCCCGCGGTCCTCTTCAGCCTGGGATGGTTTTTGCTTGCGATATCTACGCCGTTTTTCCCGCCGAGAAACTCGGCGTCCGCATTGAAGATACTGTCGTCATTACCGAAAGGGGATGCGAAAACCTAACCAAAGACCTACCCCGAGATATATCTCAAATTGAGGCCATTATGTCTAAATCAAAGCACTGACCCACCTTGGCTGGCGGGCTCATAATTTGGCGATACCTGCCTAAAATTTTTGACCCAACAGATTCCAGGTATTAAGCACCCAAAGCATAATGACCGAGGCCAGAATTATTAACAGATAATGCAGACGGCCACAACCAGTCCAGTACTTCTTCTTCCAGGAAAGGAAACTAAACATAAGAGCTAAGAGAAGCAAAGGAATGGAAATAATCGGCAGGATAAAGAGAGACTTTAACGATGATGTGACGCCAAACATCAGGGCTCTTTCGTTGGAAATTTGCCCTATTAACCCCAGCAAGAAAACCAGTTGCAGGAGGGCGGCCAACCCCAAAATCCAGCGGGCTAAAGGCTGGCGCTTTTCTTCTATTCGCGGTCGACGGCAAAGCCTTCGAGATACGGCACGGAGCGGCCAGAGGAGAAAAGAAAGTAGAATAACTGCGGAAATGATAACCGCTAAAAAGACAAAATTCTTCTGTTCGTACCAACGAGCCTTAATACCAATCATAAAGGGATATTCATTGAAATAAAGGTAGCGCACCCGACCTTTTTCATCCTTACCGAAAAGGAGCTTGCCGGAGCCATCCAGCTCTTTAAAAAAATATGGCTCAACTTCCACCCACTGCCGACTTCCTAAGCCCGATGGTAAACCAACAAAGAGCTTATTTTGCGGCGTTACGGCCACCGAAACCTGGGAAAAAATAGACAGGGCTTTATAAAACTTGGTGGCCACGGCCCGACTAAACAAATAATTGCCGGCCAGCTCCTTGGCTCGTTGCCTGAAGTCTGCCGGTGGTTCGGGGTCAGGAGAAAGAGGCCGAGGGAAATAGCGCTCAAGAAAAGATTGCAGGAGGTTGGTTCTTAAATCGCTCCGAGCGCCACCAGTATTCATCGAGATAAAGTAACCCATGTTATATTCGGGAAAGAGAACAAGCTGGGAATGGAAATAAATGGTGTCGCCTCCATGCTCGATAATCCTTATCCCATTCCAAGACTTCTCCCAGAAACCATGGGCATTGCCGTCCATCCTGGGGTCAACGGAATAAAGATGAGAATGCATCAGCTTCGCTGTTTCTTCCCCAAGGATTCTTATTTCACCCAGGCGACCATTCTGCAGGTGGGCAACCATAAATTTAGCCATATCAGTGGCTGGAGCGCTCATCGAGCCAGCGGGGTATAATCCGTTGAATAGCTCAAATTCTTGGGCTTCAAAGGCCCCTCTTTTAAACACGTAACCCAAAGACATAAAAGGCGCCAGTTCTGGAGGGAGAGGCTCGCGAAAAGTACTCAGGGTCATCCCTAAGGGAGCAAAAATATGTTTTTCAACATAATCTTCAAATTTTTCCCCCGAAACCACCTCGACGATATAACCAGCTAACGCAGTACCATAATTGGAATAAGCTGGAATCTTGCCCGGCGGGAAAATGCGAGCGGGCATATTTTGGGCTAAATAATCTTCGAGGGAAATCAAATCTTGAGGCCTTCTGGCTAACATGGCGCCGATTACTTCCTCAAAGCCTGGAGTATGGGACATCAAATGGGCCAAAGTCACCGGCTGGCTATAAATGGCTGGTAACTTAAACTTCGTTAAATATTGATTGACATCGGCGTTCAAGTTGAGCTTTCCTTGTTCTACCAGCTGCATGACCGCCGTCCAGGTAATTAATTTGGAAACAGAACCGGGACGGAAGAGCGTCCTGCCGGGGTCAACCGGGACGCGGCGCTTGACATCAGAATAGCCATAACCTTTGGCAAAGATAATTTCTCCATCTTTTACAAAAGCCAAAGTTACCCCAGCCAAGTTGCCCGATTTAAGACCAGCCGAGATAACGCCATCTACAAAGGCTTCTAAGCCAGATAGGTCCAAAGAAAGACTGGCGGCGGCCGGAGCTGGTTCATTTTGTTGCTCGGAGCTCGTTCTGGCCCCAAGCGAGCCTAAAATCAAACCTAAGCTAAAAAGCCCGAGAATAAATAGCTTCCCGCAGCGCTTAATCATAGAATCCTCCTTGATTTATATGATTATGCAGTTGACCTCGCCTTTTTTGAAATTTCAGGTTCCAAATTCCTATCTCTTTTAACTATTAAATTTTGCTTCTTGGTCTCCGACACAAGTAAGCTAAGAAAAACTCCTGCGCCATTTAACTTTCTTTCTTAGTTCTTATTTGGCCCTTAAAAATCGAACCGGGCGCCAAATTGAATCTGTCTGGGGCTACCCGCCGCAATGGGTTTACCAAAATCAGGCTGTCCGTAGCGATTATAAATAGTGGTGAAATTAACCTTGTTAGTCACATTATATCCTTCAGCAAAAACCTGGAGACGAAAACGGCTGAATCTAAATTCTTTTGACAATCTTAGGTTAAGATAATAATTATCGAAGCCACGTCGAGAGTTTCGGTGCTCGTCCACATAGTCATTAGAAAGGCTGTCGAGGTTTTTGTCATAGGGATAAACAGCATTCCAGGGGAGTTTAGACTGATAATAAAATAAGCCGCTTAGCTGGAAGCCTAAGGGAAGGTTGAAGATACCGGATATGGCCAGGCGATGGCGAGCATCGAAATTAGTTGGGCCGTATTGTCGCTCCCAGGCATCATCGTCATAGCTCCAGGGAGAAGTTTGCTCAGTCTCTACGTCTGCTTTGGATTGAGAAAGGGTATAGGCAACATCCAGTCCCCAGCCATGAGAAAACCGCTTAGTTAAAGTTAGATAAAGTCCTTTGAAATCGCTCCGCCCGTTATCAGTAAATTTCCATTGATTACCCTTGGTTGGGTCTTTCCGCTTATTCCCGGTTCCAGGAATAATGGGATTAAAATTCTCCAGCCTTGTAAACCGATAGCCTTTGGTCCAGACCAAATCTAAGCCCAAGGAAAGGTCAGCGAGTATCTGACGTTCTCCCCCCAGAGTCATTTGAACCGAATAGGGCGGCACCAGACCTGGTTCGGTTGAATACTTGTCTATTGGAATCTGGCCTGGGATAGAGGGGAAAAAGGGGTTGGGTTTAAAGGGGTCTGGATAATTGGGGAAGATTATCGTCCTGATATCCATGGCGGCCATTAAGCCAGCAATTAACCCAATATTCAATTGCGGGTTCTGAGAAAACGTTCCCACTCCGCCGCGAACGACAGTTCGGCCATCACCAACTGGGTCCCAGCTAAAGCCAAAACGAGGGTTAAAATGTCGCCAATCAGAATGATTAATATCAATATCCTTACAGAAATAATAGTTCCATCTTAAACCTAAGTTGAGGGTCAAGCGACGATGAACTTTCCAGGAATCTTGAGCAAAAACGGCGGCTTCGGTGTAGGGATAATCAAAATCCCTTACCCCCTTATTATAGATAAACATCAGCGGATAGGTGCTAAAATCAGCCGCATTAAAGGGTTTATCCGTCGTAAAGATAAAGTACCCCGGAATATACTGGTCAACATACCCCGCCACAGAAATCCGGGAATAATCCACCCCTAATTTCATCGTATGTTTACCCAGGAAAAAGGAATAATTATCGGCTAACTGCAATCGCTTCTCTTTATGCCGCTGGGGTATAGACGTATATTTACCAAAATAACCTGAGGGACGGTCGACGGTATAAGTATCAGGGTAATGCGCCGGAAGATGAATCAAATCATCAGAAAAGAGAAAGCGCAGTTCATTCATGGCGTTGTCTGCTGGATAGAAGGTCCAGTTCGCCTGCAACTCATGAATGGTCACAAGATAATCATAAGCCCTTTCTTTAGTGAAAAGCCCGCCAACCCCCTGATTTTTTTGGTCTTGCTTGTCTAAGGTATAACGCAAAGAGAAAAGATTCTTTTCATTAAGCTGATAATTAAACTTAGCCAAAACCTGGTTGTAATCATTAGTAACATCAACCGTCTCCTTAGGAACGAGTGGCGAGGTTATTGTCTCATACTCAGTGTGTCTCAAGCCTTCATAAGAAACGAAGAAATGGGCTTTATCTTTTTTAATTGGACCTCCCAGGAAGCCGCCAAAAAGATAATGCGAATAAGGCGGCTTCTCGTACTGGTCCTTAGGTAGCTCCGGCCCCTGATAGGTAGCATGGTTAACAAAATAATTAACGTCGTCGAAAGTTTCATCACGATAGAAGAAAGAAAGTCGGCCTCGGAATTCATTTGTCCCCGAACGCGTAATTGCTGTCCAGACCATGCCACTAGTATTTCCATATTCCGCCTGGAATTGATTGGTCATGATCCTGAATTCTTCAATCGCATCCGCCGGAATATTTGTCCGCTGCGTGTTGCGACCCACCCACTCATTAGAAACACCGTCAACGATAATCTCTTCGGAGCCGTAAGGCTGGGCGTTTGACCGCGACTCTTGCACTCCTGGCTTCATTATCGCCAAAGAGCCAAAATTCCGGTCAAGCAGCGGCAGCTCCTCAATCTTCGTCCGGTCGATAACCTTGCTCACGTCCGACTTCGTCACCTCTACCATCGGCGTCGGTGCCACTACCACTACTTCTTCTTGAAGAGCAGCGGCCGTCAGCGTAAAATCCAGGCTTATCCTCGCCCCAACATTAAGCACCAATCCCTGCCGCTTCTGCGTCTGAAAGCCGGCGAGGCTCACTTCAATCTCATATCTTCCGGGCTGAATGCCAGATATTATGTACCGACCGTCAGCTCTCGAGCTCGCGCTGTAGAGATATCCAGTATCCATATTCTTGAGGTTAATCGCCGCCCCCGGCAGCGCATTTCCTTGTTCATCAGCGATTATCCCTTCCACCGTAACGAGGGTCGTCTGGGACAAAAGACTTAGACCACTCGCCAAGGCCAGAAAGAGACAGAACAGCCACACTGGCCTTAACCATCCCTTTTTTCTGTCAGCCATCCTTACCTCCTTTATCAGACGGTCAAAATCTTATCTATCTTCTGGGCCAACAGGCCCCTCTTACCATTTCCTCAATTCTTCTGCATTTTATTAGCATCAATTCTCCGGTGATGCTCTCCTTTCCCTCTGAGCTCTCAGACATCCTCTTCTCCCAAAAATCCCTTCCCCCAATGGGAAAGCAGAATCTTTTCTACCGCTTCCACATCCCTTTTTTCGAGGGCCTGAAGCAAAGCCAGATGGTCATTGTAGGAAGAATCCAAGAAAGAAGGAGACTCGGCCGATTTGGCTTCAAAGGCTAAAAATAGGAGCTGGTTGCCATAGAAAGTGTATTTTTCCCCCATCCGCAGCAAGGATTGATAAAGAAACTGATTACCGCAGGCTTCCCATATCTTGAAATGAATCTTAAGATTTTCAGCTACATAATCATTTATCTTTTTCTGCTCATAAAGGATACCCAGCTTTTTGGTCATCCTTTTTAGCTCACTAATATCCTTATCCGTCAGCCGTTTAACCGCTTTTTTTGAGGCTAAGGCATCCAATACTCTCACCACCTCAAAGAATTCTCTGAGCTCCTCAACTGTGGCCGAGCTGACGACAACGTCCTTACGAGCATTGATAATGATATATTTTTCGGCAAAGAGCCTTTGGAAAGCTTCGCGAACAGGCGTTGTGCTGACATGGAAAAGTTCGGCAATCTCCTTTTCTTGAATTCGCTGATTCGGTTTTAATTTGCCCTGAATAATGGCGTTTTTAAGATATTTATAGATAGTTTCGGTAATTGTTGCCGGGAGGTCAAAAGTTTTTGGGCCGCCCAAACCGGAACCTTAAATATAAGATAACATGATGACGTGATGCACCTCCGCGGGGAGTTTGATAGACTCCCCGTTGGAAACTATTTACAAGGAGGTGCACGAATGAATTATCTTGGTATTGACCATCATCGTCAATACTCG
>Ga0078972_1005761_pt1 | contig 30847 bp, 34 predicted proteins | sample YelNatPaOPGAMG01_FD_67568 | JGI IMG/M metagenome (GOLD analysis project Ga0078972, IMG submission 67568) | Hot spring thermophilic microbial communities from Obsidian Pool, Yellowstone National Park, USA - OP-RAMG-01 (SPADES assembly) (version 2) | ecosystem: Environmental > Aquatic > Thermal...
ATTACAATCTCCTATCAAATTGGTTAAGATTTTTTACAGAACTGCTCCCTCCTCTCTCCTCACTATTTTTGCTTCACGGAATGACAAAAAAGGGTGTCATTGCGAGGCAACGAAGTTGCCGTGGCAATCTCATTTTGACTACAACAGAAAAGCCGTCATTGCGAACAACCGAAAATTGCGTGGCAATCCCATTATTTGCTATTCGCAGATGTTTATATGAGATTCCTCATCGCTTCGCTCTTCGGAACAACAACTTCGTTGTTGGTTTATGACTGACCCCAATTCTTAAAAGAATTTGATTGACATTTAAAAGATATTGATATATTTTCATATAAAAGAATTAAAAAATGGTAAAACTAATAAGTATTAAAAGGATAAAATTAAAATTTAGATTGAATTTTCTTGAGCCAAATATTGAAAAATGGATAGGGTTTATATCAAAAATCAAAGGAGAATGTAATTATGGAAGGAATTGAGAAATTTCAGGATTTGCTTAAAAAATTATTCCAAGCCGAATCTGCGGATTTAGATTTTGGAATATATCGTATTTTAAATTTCAAAAGAAAACAGATTGAAAAATTTATTGATGAAGATTTAAAAAATAAAGTTGAATCAGCCTTTGCTAAACATAAGGATGAAAGATTAAAAAACATAAATCAAAAATTTGAGGAAATAAAAGAAAAAATTATTCAAACATTAGGAGATGATGCCTTTACCCCAATTGGTGAACTTAAAGATGAGTTTAAAAATACTCCTTTAGGCAAAGATTTTATTACTATAAAAGCACAAAAAGAAGAGTTAGAAACAATTGATGAAATTAAAGATAGCGTTTTTAATGATCTCTATAACTTTTTTTCAAGATATTATGAAGAAGGAGATTTTGTACCACAACACAGATATTCAATTAAAGGACATAAATACGCAATTCCTTATAATGGTGAAGAAGTAAAACTTTACTGGGCAAATGAGGATCAATACTATATAAAGACAGGTTTACTTTTTAGAGATTATACTTTTAAAGCAGAAAACTGCAAAATTATCTTTAGAACAGTTTCAGCAAAAGAAGAATTAGGTTCAAACAAGGCAACAAAACAAAGATTTTTCATACTTGATAATGAAAACCCAGTTGAAGAAAAAGAGAAAGAAGTAATTATTAGATTTCAATATAGAGAATTACTTGAAGAAGATGATATACTTAAAAAGATAAAATTAGAAAGCAGAAATGAGGATGAGGAAAAGGATGAAGAAAATGAAAAGAAAAAAAGCAAAATCAAGCAAGAAAATCTTAATCAAATAATAAAGCAGCAAATAATAGATAATATAAAAAACAATACTATAAAACATTTTTTACAAAAAGAATACAAAAAAGATTCAAAAGGAAATCCTGTTTCATTACTGGATTATCATCTCAATAGATTTACTGCTAAAAACACAAGAGATTACTTTATTCATAAGAATCTCAAAAAATTTCTTTCTGAACAACTTGATTATTTTATTAAGGCAGAAGTTTTAGATATAGAAACAATTGAAAAAGAAAGGTTTTTAGATAAGCACATAACAAGAACAAAAGTAGTAAGAGAAATTGGCGAAGCAATTATTGATTTTCTCTCTCAAATTGAAAATTTTCAAAAAAGGTTATGGGAAAAGAAAAAGTTTGTTATTAGAACAGAATATGTAATAACTATGGATAGGATACCTAAAGAATTTTATGATGAAATTTGGAATAACGAAGAACAAAAGAAAGAATGGGAAGAATTAGGTTTTGAAATACCAAAGAAGAAAGAGGACTTAAAAAAATCAAAACTCCCAGTTGATACAAAATACTTTTCTTCTGAATTTAAAGAAAAACTTCTTGAAAAATTGACTGAAGGTCATCCTGAGCATAGCGAAGGATCTCATGATTTAGATGACTTACTTGATGGCTTACTTATAAAATCTGAAAACTGGCAGGCGTTGAATTTGATTCTGAATAAATATAAAGAAAAAATACAGACAATTTATATTGACCCACCATTTAATAAAGAACAAGATGCCGATTATCTATACAATGTAAAATATAAAGATTCTACTTGGATAAGCATGCTTGAAAATAGATTAAACTTAGCAAGAGATTTATTAAACGAAAAAGGAAGTATTTTTATCAGATGTGACTATAATGGCAATTGGCTTATCAGACCTTTAATGAATGAGATTTTTGGAGAGGAGAATTTTAGGAATGAGGTTGTGATAAGAAAGGGTAAGAGAACAGAAAGTAAGGAAAGAAACAAATTTGAAAACGATACAGAATATTTATCATTCCATGTTAAAAACAAAGAAAAAGCGTTCATGATAATTCCTCTAAGAGAAAAACCTTCAGAAAAGCTGGAATGGACAACAATGTTTTTCCCTGAGGAAAGGGGTGATCCATGGCGAGTTTTCTTTGGTATAAAGATTAAAGCACCTAAAAACACACATTGGCAATTTAGCCAAGAAAGAATAAACGAGGAAATACAAAAAGGAAATATTCGTATAATTTGTAATAATTGTGGTTACATCCATCAAGAGAATATTAAAATTTTAAAATGCCCCAAATGTGGTAGCTTGGATTTCTCCGCTGAGTATATGAGAAAAGAAATTCCAGTAAATAATGACTGGACAGACATTCTCGGTTATACATATATGGTTTCAAAATCGACAGGCTTTCAAACCGAAAACTCCGAAATTCTTTTAAAGCGTGTCATAGAATCTACCTCCAACGAAGGCGATTTGGTTATGGATTTCTTTTTAGGAAGTGGCACAACAACAGCAGTAGCACACAAACTTAAAAGAAAATGGATTGGAATAGAGATGGGAGAGCATTTCTGGACAGTTGTTTTACCAAGGATGAAAAAAGTTTTATATTATGATAAATCAGGAATTTCAAAAGAAAATGATGTTAAAGAAAAATATAATGAAAAAAATGCTGGCGGATTTTTTAAATATCAAATAATTGAACAATACGAAGATTCTCTTGATAACATTGAACTAAAAGAAGACGAAAAAGCACAAGAGTTATTCAAAGACGAATACCTTATTAAATACTTCCTTGATTTTGAGACAAAAGATAGTCCATATCTGTTAAATATTGAGAATCTAAAAAATCCTTTTGCTTATAAATTAAAAGTTAATCTTTCAGAAGTTGGAGAACCAGAGGAAGTTTTTGTAGGTATCTTAGAGACATTTAATTATCTTTTGGGCATAAGATTAAAAAAGATTAAGAAAAGAAATAATAATGGTAAAGATTATCTTTTTATTTTAGGAGAAAAAGAAGGGCAAACTTATGCAATTATTTGGCGAGAATTATCTGATAATGAAGAAGAGGCAAAAAAAGATAAAGAGTTTATTAAAAAAGAACTAAAAGATTGGAAACCGCAAATTGTTTATGTGAATTGTCCTGAAAATACTGTCCTAACACCAGATTTTGGAGATTTTCAAGTTGAAATAAGATATATAGAACCAGAATTTAAAAAATTGATGGTGCAGTAAAATGGAAAAGGCAATACAAATAATAAAAGAAACAATTGAGAATAGAGGAATAAAAGTTTTAAAAATAATTCTTTTTGGCTCAAGAGCAAAAGACAAAGCGAGAGAAGATAGCGATTGGGATTTCTTAATCATAGTTGATAAAGATTTAGATAGGCGAGAGAAATGGGATATCATCATTAAAATTAAAAGGAAATTGGCAGAATTGAAAATACCTAATGATATTATCATCAATTCTATCAGAGAGTTTGAAGAAAGGAAGGACAATGTTGGCTATATCACATATTATGCTTTAAGGGAAGGAAAAGTATTATGAATGAAAAGAGGGTAAAAGAGTGGATAATACTTGCTGAAGGAGATTTAAAAACTGCAAAGGATGAATTAAGTATGTCTAAACCATTTACAAATACAGTTTGCTTCCATTCTCAACAATGTGTTGAAAAATATTTAAAAGCATATCTAACCTTTTCAGGAAGACCTTTTAGAAAAACACATGACTTAACAGAACTGATACAGGAGTGCATTGAATTAGACCCTGAATTCAATATATTTTTTGAAATGAAAGTGGATAAATTAACACAATATGCAGTAGATATAAGGTATCCTGATGAATTTTACTTTCCAAGTTTTCTTGAAGCGAAAGAATCCATAGAAATAGCTGAAAAAGTTAAATCTTTTGTTCTTGAAAAGTTAAAAACCTTAGGATTTTTTTATGAAACTTGAAAAATACTTTATTTTGAATAAGTATTTACTCTCTCTCTTTGGGGTGAATGATTTTAAAGAATTACAGCAGAAATTAAAAGATATACCTGAAGGGACTGATAGTAATGGAAGGACTTTTTTCGTAAATGTTTTAAGGTCGTCTTTTGAGAATAGAAAGATTACAGAAGAAGACCTTTTAAGATATGATTTAAACATTCAAGAATATGTGAAAAAAATCAATTATAAAAGAAGCAATGTCTCATTAAAATACTTTCAGTATCTTGCAGTGCTTTTCGCAGAGATTGTTTTGGATAATTTTAAGAATAGGAGACTTGAATTTATTTACGAAATTAATGATTTTTTAAGAAGATATGAAGACGCGAAAAAACTCGTAGAAGGATTTACTGAAGATGATATAAGAAAACTCGCATTTTATATGGCAACAGGTTCTGGTAAAACTCTTATTGCTCATATAAATTATTATCAGTTTTTCAATTATAATCTATTCTCACCTGATAACATTCTATTTATTACTCCTAACGAAGGGCTTTCAAAACAACATTTTGATGAATTACAAATGAGTGGAATACCTGCAAAACTTTATTCTGGTAGTTTGAATGGAGGCTTGAAAAGTGAAAATGAGGTTCTTGTGATTGAAATAACAAAATTTGTAGAGGAAAAGAAAGGTGGTGGTGTAACTCTTCCAATTGATACTTTTGAAGGTAAAAATCTTATCTTTGTAGATGAAGGTCATAAAGGGAAAAAATCAGAAGAGCAGAAATGGGCTAAATTGAGAGATAAACTTGCAGAAAATGGTTTCGTATTTGAATATAGCGCTACATTTGGACAGATTTTAAGTAAAGAAAACGAAGAGATATTAAGAGAATATTCTAAAGCGATAATTTTTGATTATTCTTATAAATACTTTTATTTGGATGGATATGGTAAAGATTTTTTTGTTGCAAATGTTGAAAAAACCGAAATCTCGGAAGAACAATTTAAATACATAATGTTTGTAGCAAATCTTTTATCATTTTATGAACAACTTTTAATATATGAAGAAAAGAAAGAGAAGGTTAAAACATACAACATAGAAAAACCTTTATGGATTTTTGTAGGAACAACAGTTGTTGGAAGGAAAAAATATAATGCAGTGGTTAAAGAAGAAGAAAAAACACTTACAGATGTTATTCAAATTGTTAAATTTATTGATAAAGCCATAAAAGAGAATAGATGGCTTGAAGAAATAGTGAAAAATATACTTACTGGTAATACTGGGATCAAAGATAAAGAAGAGAGAGATATTTTTAGCAACAAGTTTGAATATCTTAAAAATAGAAGAATAGATTTTGATGATTTATATGAAAAAGTTTTTAATGGTAAGGGAAAACTTTATATATATGAATTAAAGAATGTTGAAGGTGAATTTGGATTAAAAGTATCTGAAAATTTTTATTTTGGAGTAATAAATATAGGAGATGTATCAGAATTTAAAAAGCAATTAAAAGCAATTGGTTTTTCAGTAGAGCAAGATGTGGTATCAAGTTCTCTTTTCGAAAATATAAAAGAAGATAATTCTACAATAAATATTCTTATTGGAGCAAAAAAATTTATAGAAGGCTGGGATACCTGGAGAGTATCTTCAATGGGTCTTTTAAATATTGGTAAAGAGCAAGGACCACAGATTATACAATTATTTGGTAGAGGTGTAAGATTAAAAGGTAAAAATATGTCTCTTAAAAGAAGCGAAGAAAGAAGTGAAATTCGTTATCTTGAAACACTTAATATTTATAGTATTAATGCTAATTATTTGAAAAAGTTTTTAGATGCAATAAGAAAAGAAGAAGTTGAGTTTGAACCAATAGAAATACCAATTAAGTTACAACATGAAAACAAGTGGAAAGAGCTTACTGTTCTACATAAAGATGAAACTAAAAAATTTGAAGAAGAAATTTTAAAACTTGAATATGATGATAAAATTTCATTTTCAATTAATCTTACACCAATTATTTCAATTTATGAAGGTAAAGAAAGGAAAGAAGAAAAAGGCGAAGTTATTGGGATAAAATCTACCATAACAAAAACTGAAATAGAACCGATAGTTTTTCCACAAGATAAAATAGAAATTCTTAATTGGGACAAAATCTGGCAAGAGATTTACGAATACAAAAGATCAAAAAGATACTGGAATTTAATCATTGACAAAGAGATTTTAAAAAATTTACTTTTTTCAAGTAAATACAGGTTAATGGTAATCCAAGATTATTTTGAAATAAAAAACAAAAACGATATAAAGAAATTAGAAGATATAGCAATTCTTATTATAAAGAAATACATTGAAAGATTTTATGAAAAAAATGCTGATAGGTTTGAAACTTCTCATTTGAGTTACAAAACAGTAGAAAATAAGAAAAAACAATTATTATTGCCATTTTTTGGTGAAAATAAAGAAGGATATGTTATACAGATAAAAAAAGAAAATACTGAACTTATAAAAAAAATAAGCGAATTAGTAAAAAATCTAAATAAGTTATACAAAGAGGAATCAGATGAACTACCACGAGTTTATATAGATGAACATTTATTTTTGCCAATACTTCTTGAATCAGAAAAGATTGACAAAATAATACCCGAAGGTCTTGTAAAAAGTGAAAAGAAATTTATATTGGATTTAAGGGGATATATTAGGTCAAACAAGGAAAAATTTAAAAATTACGAGATTTATATTTTAAGAAATTTTTCTAAATCTGGTATGGGTTTCCAACTCCAATGGTCTAAATTCTATCCTGATTTTATTATGTGGATAAAAAAGGTTAATACAAAAGAAGACCAAACGATAGTCTTTATAGAGCCACATGGATTAGAACACTCAAAAGGATTAAATGATGAAAAAATACAATTTGCAACATCTATTGATTCTGAGATAATCTCTATTAAAAAGATAGAAAAAGAAGTGAACAAAAAAGAAAAGAAAAATATAAGATTGGAATACTTCTTGCTTTCATACACAAAATATGATGATTTAAGAAAAGGAGCAATAGAATTTCCTTCAAAAAGAGAATTTGAAAATAATAATGTTTTATTTTTAAATGATGACAACAACTGGCCCGAAACATTAATAAGAAAAATAGGTTTATAAGATAATAAATTCAAAACAAAGACAAAATTCTTGTTTCAAATAGTGAGAAATCCATCATTGGCTACTATGATAAATATAAATCAAAAAAATGTGAGTGAGAGAATGAGATTCCTCATTTCATTCGGAATGACAAAAAAGGGGAAGTCATTGCGAACGAACGAAGTTGCCGTGGCAATCCCATTTTGACTACAACAGAAAAGCCGTCATTGCGAGCAACCGAAGGTTGCGTGGCAATCCCATTATGACTACAACAGAAAAGGTGTCATTGCGAGGCAACGAAGTTGCCGTGGCAATCCCATTTTGACTACAACAGAAAAGCCGTCATTGCGAGCAACCGAAGGTTGCGTAGCGATCTCATTATTGACTATTCGCAAATGTTTAAATGAGACCCCTTGTCGCTTCGCTCCTCAGGACGGCACCTTCTGCGTCTTCATTTTGCAATCCTCAATTGTTGCGTAGCACTTTTGTAGGTTTTCCCAAAACCACTATTTTAACTTCACAAATAATACCTTTTCCCTTGTGAGTATTACAGCACCTGTTTTTCCCTTCACCTTTCTTAAATATCTCACTTCTGTATAACTTACAGGAACAAGTGATGATGTTCTTGACTTACTATTTTTTGCCGCAATAATCGCTGCTTCCTCTATGTCTTTCCTTGATGGTTTTGTATTCTTATCTTTTAAGAAAAGTATCGTATGCGCACCAGGTGCCTCTCTCACATGGAAAAAATAATCAAATTTTCTCGCAATTTTAAATGTTAATTCCTCATTACTCTTTGCATTTTTCCCAACAAGGACTGATAGTCCACTACTTGTTTTAAATTCTTTGAATTTTTTTATCTCTATCTTTTCTTCTTTTTTCTTTTCTATCTTTCCAGAATTTATCTTTTCTATCTTATTTTTTATCTCCTCTATTATCTTTAATCTTTTTTCTTCCCTCGATTTTCCCTTCTTATAAAGTTTGAAATAATCTTCAGCATTTTTTCTTAATGTCTTACTCAAATCTATTGGTATCAGTATCTCTTCACCATTATAGTTTTTTACCTTTAAAGGATTTTCAGGTTTTAAATTTAGATTTGCTAAGATGAGTTCTCCCCATAATTTGTAATGTTCGTATTCATCAGGTTTTGATAATTCTTCAATCGCCTTATTTAATGATTTAATCTTTCTTTCAAAAACTGATTCTTTTTCTACTTCATTTTCTCTAACAAATTGTTCAATCGCATCATTAACACTTTCGGTTTTCTTTAATCCAGGGATAAAGAATGGCGATACAATTTCTTTATTATAACAGGGAGAAAATTCAAGTCTTAAAAATTCTTTTATTTCTTCATCTTTCAGTTTTATTAAATAGTTTATAAATGTTTTTGTTAAACCTTTTATCTTTCCACCCTTTTTTATCTCATAAAAAGCAAGTTCTGAATCTAAATCTATACCTTCCGTCTCTTTTATTTCTATATTCTCCTTTAATCTAAAAATAATATTTCCTTTATCAATAAGGAGAAGATTTGAGTGCCTGCCAAAGAAAAAGACACTTATTGTGAAATCTTCTATTATTATATCAAGTATCCTGTCTAAATCATTTTGTCTGAATTCTGATATTATTTTCCCTTCAATGTATGTTGAGAAAAATCTTTCTTTAAAAATTTTTTTATTTGTGAATCTTAAATGCGAATTTTTCCCTGTGTTTATAATAATTGTCCCTGAATTAGTTGTGATGAAAAAATCTTCATCATCCCTTGAAAATGATATTATCTCTTCACCTATGAATCTTTCCATTTCTTTTAATATGTATTTTAAAAGTATACCTGTAAACATTTCACCTCACAAATAATGTTGATATTATACTTAAAAGGTATAAAATTAAAAGAGGTATAGAAACAATAAGCATTGTGATAATATCATATGTTGGTGTTATTATCGCTGCAAAGACAAATACAAAAATAATAATGAATCTCCAGTTATTTATCATCCATTTTGTATCTATAATTCCAATTTTTTTCAAGATACCAGAAAGAACAGGGAATTGGAATGCAACACTAAAACCCGCTGAAATCCATATCAAGAAAGAGAAATAACTTGATACATTTATCAAAGGTATCATACCACCTGAAAGTCTTAAAAGAGTGTTAACTATAAAAGGTATGAATATAATGAAAGATAAAAATAAACTTGAATAAAAAAGAAGGAAGGAAGATATCAAAAATATATTAGCGTATTTTCTTTCCCTATCATTTAATGCAGGTCTTACAAATAGATAAACCTGATGTATTAAAAAAGGTAAGGAAAGAACAATACCAAGAGCAAGTGAAATTTTCAATCTTACAAATATTGCTTCCTGTGGTGAGAAAAAATAAAGGTTTTTAACAGGTCTTGCAATATAAACTATCACCCTGTTTGAAAATGGAAAAACTGCTGAAGAGAATAAAATAATATAAATGAAGGAATATATAATCCTTCTTCTCAATTCTTCAAGATGTTCAAGAAAACTCATCTCTTTATCATCCATAAATTTGATTATATAATGAAAAAAAATTTTTTCAACAATTTGTATTTTATCTCTTGACAAATGGATAAATTTAGTTATATTCTAAAAAACTTAAAAGGAGGTTTTTTAAGTATGGCACGTGGTAGTGTAAAGTGGTTTAATGAGAAGAAAGGCTATGGCTTTATTGCCATGGACGATGGCACCGATGTATTTGTTCATTTTTCGGCTATTAAGACGGATGGTTTTAAGACTTTGAAAGAAGGCGATAAGGTTGAGTTTGACATTGTGAAGGGTGAGAAAGGTTTGAAGGCTGAAAATGTGGTGAAAACAAACTGAGGTAAATTAAATAGGTGCTGAAAAAGGCTCCTTCGGGAGCCTTTTTTTTTGACTATGCTTTTTAAAAAGACAAGAGAGATAGCAGAAAAAATAGATAACTTTCTTGATGTTATACAGAAGGCATCAATAGATTTCAAAAAAGGATGGATTTGTTTTCTAAATGGTGAAATAAAAGAATGTAAATTATTCACAGAATCTGTTGATTCTCTTGAAGAGAAGGCAGATGCTTTAAGAAGGGAGATAGAAAATAATATCTATTCAGAAACTTTGATACCACAAAGCAGGGGGGATGTCCTTGCAATACTTGAGAATTCGGATAATGTCCTGAATCTTTTGTCTCGTATAACGATACATTTGTTAATTGAGATGCCAGAGATAAATAAAAAATACAAAAAGAATTTCATTGAACTTGTGGATGCTGTATCAGATGCAGTTGATGCAATGGTAATGGCTGTTCGTTCATACTTCAAGGATATTGCTACAATAAGGGATTATATAAACAAAGTAAAAATTTTTGAGAAGGATACAGACAGGATTGGTGAAGAATTGGAAAGGGCTGTTTTTAAAGAAAAGATAGAACTTGCAAGAAAGATCCAGATAAAATATTTCGTAGAAAAACTTGAACAGATAGCTGATCTTGCAGAGGATGTTACGGATAGGCTCACAATTTACTCTATAAAAAGAGAAACCTGGTGAAATGTCACCCTTTTTCATCTTAAGTGGTCTTTTTTTAGGATGGTCTCTTGGTGCTAATGATGCTGCAAATATCTTTGGAACTGCTGTAAAAACAAAGATGGTGAGTTTTAGAAAAGCAGCAATCCTCGCATCAATATTCGTTGTTATAGGTTCTGTTGTGAGCGGTAAAGGAACTTCCTTAACACTTGTTAAACTTGGTTCAATAAATGCTATTGGTGGTGCTTTTACAGTTGCATTGTGTGCTGGTATCACTGTTGCCTGGATGACAAAACTTGGTCTTCCTGTATCAACAACACAGGCTATAATAGGTGGTATAATTGGATGGAATCTATTTACTGGTTCATTAATTGAGGGAAAAGAATTGAAAAATATTATCCTTTCCTGGTTCTCATCTCCTCTCTTAACAGCAATCTTTTCTTTTCTTTTATTTAAATTTTTAAGATACTTTTTTAGTAAGGCAAAATTACACCTTCTTACAGTGGATAATATATTAAGAGAAGGATTAATATTTGCTGGTATTATAGGAGCATATACACTTGGTGCTAACAATATTGCAAATGTTATTGGAATTTTTATACCTAATTTTCCTTTGAGAGAGATTTTTATAGGGAGATTTTTCAGTATAAAGAGTGATGAAATCCTTCTTTTTTTAGGTGGTTTATCAATCGCACTTGGGATTATTACATATTCAAGGAGAGTTATTGATACAGTGGGTAGTGATATATTTAAATTATCTCCTTTAAGTGCTTTTGTAGTTGTTCTTTCTGAATCATTGGTTCTTTTTCTCTTCAGTTCAAAAACAATAAGTAATATACTTGGTTTTTGCCATCTTCCAAAGATTCCTCTTGTCCCTGTTTCAAGTTCTCATTGCGTTGTGGGTGGTGTTATAGGGATAGGTCTTGCAAAAGGTGTGAAAGGGATGAATATAAAGACTATTTCCAAGATAGTTTTTGGATGGGTATTCTCACCATTATTCACGATGATACTCACCTTTTTCCTTTTATTCTTTGTCCAGAATGTGTTTAAAATAGAGGTTAGCAAAGTTACAAATTATTCAATAAATGGTGATTATATAAAAAGATTGAAAGATGAGGTGAATATTGATAATCTGAAAAATATTAAAGATAAAACTTACAATAATGCATATGAACTTTATAGAGATTTGAAAATATCAGGGATAGAGAAGAAAAAAATAAAAGAAATTATTGAAGGTGCAAGAATTGAAAATATATATATAGAACCTCAAAAGATGGAAAATTTTATATTAAATCAGAAATTGAAAAATGAACAGATACAGAGATTGAGAGATATGAAAGGGAAAAAATTTGTTTATAGATGGGAGATAAGGGATTATCTTAATAGGATATGGGATTTGAAAAAAGAAAGTAATAAAATAGATGATTTTATAAACTATTTTAAAAATTAAAAATTAAGAAACTTTTTTCATTTTATCCTTGACAACATATTCATTATTATTATTATGAAAAAAAGGAGTAAATATGAAAGATATAATAGAAATTAGATGGCATGGAAGGGGAGGTCAAGGAGCAAAGACCGTGGCATTACTCTTTGGTGAAGCAGCACTTGATACTGGTATGTTCATCCAAGCCTTCCCCGAATATGGTCCTGAAAGGACAGGTGCACCTGTTTCTGCATACAATAGATTAAGCCCTAAACCTATCAGGATACATTCAGGTATTGAAAATCCTGATATAGTTGTTGTCCTTGATCCAACTTTAATAGGTAAAGTTGATGTTACATCAGGTCTAAAAGAAAATGGGAAAATCCTTATAAATACGACAAAAAAACCACAGGAGATTAGAAAGGAACTCGGATTGAAAAATAGTATAAAGGTTTATACGATTGACGCATACGATATCTCTTTAAGAACACTTGGTAAACCTATACCTAATACTCCTATGCTCGGTGCATTAATAAAGGCAACAGGAATATTAAATTTTGAGCATATGCTTGAAAGTGTGAGGGAGAAACTCACTTCAAAACTTGGAAGGAAAGGCGGAGATATTGTTGATAAAAATATAGAGGCAATAAAAATTGCTTATAATGAATTAAAGGAGGAGTGAATGGAAAAAGAAGGAGCAAGTAAACTCCCGATAGGCGGGATAATTGATAAAGGTGGAACAGCAAAAAAATTCCAGACAGGTGACTGGAGAAGTTTTAAACCTGTTTTAAATCCCAAAAAATGTATACATTGTCTTTTCTGCTGGGTATATTGTCCTGATTCATCAATAGTTGTGAATAATGGGAAAATGGAAGGATTTTTATACGAATATTGCAAAGGTTGTGGAATATGTGCGGAGGAATGTCCTCCTAAGGCGATTGAAATGGTGAGGGAGGTTTAATATGAAAATTGTTGCAAAGACCGCAAATGAAGCAATGGCAGAAGCAATGAGGCAGATAAATCCAGATGTTGTTGCAGCATATCCTATAACACCTGCCACAGAGATAGTCCAGATATTCAGTTCCTTTGTTCATGATGGTTTAGTTGATACAGAATTTATAGCAGTGGAAAGTGAACATTCCGCAATGAGTGCATGTATTGGTGCTGCGGCAGCAGGTGCGAGGGTTATGACATCTACATCATCACAGGGACTTGCATTGATGGACGAAGTATTATATATTGCAGCAGGATTGAGACTACCAATTGTTCTATGTGAGATAAATAGAGCACTTTCATCACCTATAAATATACATTGTGATCATTCAGATACAATGAATGTGAGAGATTCAGGATGGATACAGATTTATTCAGAAGATTCACAGGAGGCATACGATTCTGTTATACAGGCTATCCGTATTGCAGAGGAGGTCTTCCTTCCTGTTATGGTGACAGCAGATGGATTTATACTTTCACATGCAATGCAGAGGATAGAAATACTTGATGATGAGGATGTCCAGAAATTTATTGGGAAAAGAAGAAGCCCTTACAATTTACTTGATGTGAAAAACCCAAAAACAATTGGTCCTCTTGATTTACAGGACTATTATTTTGAACATAAGTATCAGGAAGCACAGGGAATGATGGGTGCTTCAAATGTGATATTGAATGTTGCAAAAGAATTTGGTGAAAAGTTTGGAAGATATTATGGATTGATAGAGGAATATAAATTGGAAGATGCAGATTACGCAATTGTTGTTATTGGTTCAACAGCAGGGACTGCAAAAGAAACGATAGATGAGATGAGAGAAAAGGGTGAAAAAGTTGGATTATTAAGGGTGAGGGTTTTTAGACCATTCCCTGCTGAAGAGATAAGAAATGCATTAAGGAATTGTAAAAAAATTGGTGTTCTTGACAGGGCAGAAGGTTTGAATGCTTTTGGTGGTCCTCTATATATGGAGATAAAAGCAGCACTTTATGGTGATAAAAATTTACCAGAAATATTTAGTTTTATCTATGGACTTGGTGGAAGGGATATAAAACCACATGATATTGAAGAGACATTTAAGAAGATAAAAGATGGAAATGTTGAAAAGATAAATTATATTGGTGTGAGAATTTAGGAGGAAAGATGCCAATAGATCTTAAAACAATAGCAAAAACAGAACAACTTTTTACACCTGGACACAGGGCTTGTGCAGGATGTGGGGCAACAATCATATTAAGACAGGTAATGGAAACAGCAGGGAAAAACACAGTTGTTTGTTTTGCAACAGGATGTATGGAAGTTGTTTCCACAATATTTCCTTATACTGCGTGGGATGTTCCATACCTGCATGTTGCTTTTGAGAATGCTGCTGCAGCATTGAGTGGTGTTGAAAAAGCGTATGTTGCATTAAAAAAGAAAGGTGAGATAAAAGAAGATATAAATTTTATTGCATTTGGTGGAGATGGTGGAACATACGATATAGGATTACAGGCTCTTTCAGGTGCAATGGAAAGAGGACACAATCTTTTATACATATGTTATGATAATGGTGCTTATATGAATACTGGTATTCAAAGAAGTAGTGCAACACCCTTTGGTGCTCATACAACAACATCACCTGCTGGTAAGAAAATTCCTGGGAAGTTGCAATGGAGGAAAGAATTAACGGAAATTATAGCATCACACAATGTTCCTTATGTTGCACAGGCTTCTCCAAGCCACTGGCAGGATCTTATGGAAAAAGTGAAAAAGGCATTATCAATAAAAGGACCAAAATTTATGACAATCCTATCTCCCTGCCCTGTTGGATGGTATTACCCAACAAACGAGACAATAAAGATTGCGAAACTTGCAGTTGAAACAAAATTCTGGCCACTTTATGAGATAGAGAATGGTGTTCACAGGATTACTGTAAAACCGAGGAAGTTCAAACCTGTTGAAGATTTCTTGAAAATGCAAGGAAGATTTAAACATCTTTTCACAGATGAAAATAAATGGATTATAGATAAGTTGAAAGAAGAGATTGACAGAAGATGGGAAAGGCTTTTAAAACTTGAAGAGGCGGGGTTATAATTGGGCAGCGATATAAATATATTTGAAGAAGATTTTTGGAAGATATCAAAGAAACTTGAAAAGTTGTTGCAGGAAACTAATTCAAGGACTGTTATACTTATAGATAAGGCTGGTCAGGTGATAACATCTGTTGGAGAGATGGGTAATCTTGACCTTTCATCTTTTGCGACGCTTTCCGCTGCTGATTTTGCAGCAACATCACAACTTGCATTGCTTATAGGTGAGGAGTCATTTTCTACTATATTCCATCAGGGTGAAAATTTCGGTATTTATATTTCACTTGTCGCAGATAAGTTGATTCTTGCAATAGTTTTTGATAAAAAAACAACATTGGGACTTGTGAGAATAAAGGCGCTACAGACTTCCAAAGAACTTGAAGCGATTATAAATGAAATATACGCAAGGATCTCATCCCAGATGAAACCTGGATTTGGCAAAGATTTTATTGACCAGGCTGAATCTGAACTTGATAACCTATTTAAGTGATGGAGGATAAATGTCTCTTATTAATTATGCTTCTCGTGAAATAAATTGTAAGATTGTTTATTATGGTCCAGGGCTTGGTGGTAAAACAACGAATATTAAATTTATATATTCAAAGATAGCACCTGAAGCAAGGGGAAAACTTGTAAGTCTTGATACAGAACTTGATAGAACCCTTTTCTTTGATTTTCTGCCAGTTGACCTTGGTGAGGTGAAAGGATTTAAAGTGAGATTTCATCTTTATACAGTTCCAGGACAGGTTTATTATAATGCTTCAAGGAAACTTATCCTTAAAGGTGTTGATGGTATTGTATTCGTCGCTGATTCTCAACTTGAGAGGCTTGAAGATAATATAGAAAGTTTTGAAAATCTTATAGAGAACCTCAAGGAATATAATTTGACACTTGATAAGATACCATTTGTTATTCAATACAATAAAAGGGATCTCCCAAACATTGCTTCAATAGAAGATTTAAATAAAACACTGAATTTGCTGAATGTTCCATATTTTGAAGCAGTCGCAAATCAGGGTATAGGTGTTTTTGAGACTTTAAAAGCAGTTGTGAAAGAAGTGATAAGAAATCTTGGAAAATAAAAAGAGGTGATATATGAGTCAATTGTCAAAATATTTTGAAGAGAAGGATTTTGAATTATTAAAATCCATTGGGGAAGAAGTTTTGGTAAAAAAGGGTAAAATAATAATTGAAGAAAGAACGAAGAGAAATGAATTATATTATATTCTTGATGGTGAGGTAAAAGTATACTCTGAAAAATTGGGTGAGGAACTGGTGATCACAAAATTAGGAAAAGGTGATTTTGTTGGAGAAATTGGTTTCTTCTTGAAAAGTTTAAGGACTGCTAATGTGAAGGCAGAAACAGATGTGAAGATGATAAAAATAGATGAAAAAAAATTTAAAAAAATTGAGGAAGAATATCCTAAGTTAGCAATAAAGATGTATAAGGCTTTAATAGAAAATCTGAGTGATAAACTTGCAAAAACAAGTATTGAACTTGAAACAGTTAATATACTATATAAAGCCACTACTGATTAAATTAATTGATGCAAAAAATAAGAATTTCTGGTATTTCCCGCTATGTAAAAATAGGGTTTGATGAAGAAAGAAAAAGAAGAACAAGGGTAGAAGTTGATGTTGAAATGGATTATGATTTCTCTAAAACTATAGAAGAAGATAATCCCGTGATAGATTATAGAATTATATGCGATATTGTGAACGATGTTCTTGACAAAGGATATAGAACCATTGAGAAGATATGCTACGAGATATTTAATAATATAAATGGTAAAATTAATCCTGAACATCTTAAAGTGAAAGTGAGAAAAAAAAATCCACCTTTAAAGAATGAAACATTTTTTGCAGAGGCTGAGATAGAAAAATGAAGTATATACTTTCTCTTGGTTCAAATATTGGTGATAGGGAGAATAATCTTAAAACAGCAGTAAAACTTTTAAAAGAAAGATTTAATTTATTAAAAATATCTTCAATATATGAAAGTGAACCATGGGAGATGAAGACTGAAAAAAATTTTTACAATATTTGTGTTGAAATAGAAACAGATATTAAACCTCTTGAACTCCTTGATATATTAGAAGAGATTGAAAGGAAAATGGGGAGAGAAAATAAAGGTGAAAAGAAAGACAGAATTATTGATATAGATATTATTCTTAATGAGAATAATATTTTTTTATCAAGAAGGCTTAGGATTCCACATAAGTTTTTAAAGGAAAGATTATTCTATCTTTTACCTGCATCTGAGATAGATGAAAATTTATCTGAACCAGTGAGTAATAAGAGTTTAAAAAAATTGATAGAAGAATGTAAAGATAAAAACAGAATATGGAAAACTGGAATTACATTGGAATAGAAGGTGTGATAGGTGTTGGTAAAACAACACTCGCAACAATACTCTCACAGAGATTCCAGGCAAAAACTATTTTTGAAGAGGTTGATGATAATCCATTTCTTCCACTTTTCTACGAAGACCCTTCAAAGTATGCATTTGTAACACAGATATTTTTTTTATTATCAAGATACAAGTCTTTAAAAGAGATTACGACGAGAGAAATTTTTACAAGAAGGGTTATATCAGATTATATATTTGACAAAGACAGGATTTTTGCATCTATAAACCTTGATGATAGGGAATTAATACTTTATGAAGAATTATATAAGATGTTGAGCAGGGATATACCTGTTCCTGATATTGTTATATACTTACAGGCTGATACAGATGTTCTTATGGAAAGAATAAAAAAAAGAGGAAGGATATACGAAAGAAATATGAACAAAAATTATATAAAAAAATTAAATGAGATATACAATGATTATTTCTTTCATTATGAGAAATCACCATTAATAATTGTTAATGCAAACAATGTAAATTTTTTAACGAATCAGTATGCTATTGATGCTTTGATAGAAAAGATAAACACGGTTCAAAAAGATATACATTACATATCTTTTAATATATGATAACGATAGAAAAAATTAGAGATATGAAAAGAAAAATAGATGAATTAAAGAATGCAGGGAAAAAAATTGGGTTTGTGCCAACAATGGGTTATCTTCATAAAGGTCATCTTTCACTTGTTGAAATTTCTAAAAGTATTTCTGATATAACTATTGTAAGTATTTATGTTAATCCAAAACAATTTTTGCCCGGGGAAGATTTTGAGAGATACCCAAGGGATATAAAAAGGGATAAAGATTTACTTGTTGAAGCAGGATGCGATATTCTATTTCTTCCAGATGACAATGAGATGTATCCTGAAGGATACCTCACATATGTAAGTGTTCAAAAACTTTCAAAGATTTTATGCGGACATTCAAGACCTGGACACTTTGATGGTGTAACAACGGTTGTTTTGAAACTTTTTAATATTGTGAAACCTGATTATGCGATATTTGGTGAAAAGGATTATCAACAATTAATAATAATAAAAAAAATGGTTCAGGATTTAAATCTTGATGTTAAGATTATTCCTGGAAAAATTATAAGAGAAGAAGATGGTCTTGCAATGAGTTCAAGGAATGTATATCTTTCTAAGGAGGAAAGAGAACAGGCTTTATGCCTTTACAAAAGTTTAAATCTCGCAAAAGATTTAGTAAAAAATGGTTTAAAGGATACAGAGAAAATAATAAGTGAGATAAATAATTTTATAAAGAAATTTGATAAGGCTGAGATTGATTATGTGAAAATAGTTGATTCAGAAAATCTTGAAGAATTAAAAGAGATAAAAGACAGAGCAAGACTCCTTCTCGCTGTAAGAATTGGAAAAACAAGGCTTATAGACAATTGTGAATTATCTTTATAAATAATTTTATTCTCCTATCACTGATGTAATATATATATGTGCACCTTTTATAATTTCAACATTCACCGAATAACAATCAGGGCATCTGAAAAGATTTACTTCTGAAAGAAATTCCCTCCCACAATCAAGACATCTTGCAATCACATCCTCTTCAATAATAATCAATTTTGTATCTTTAAATTCCTCTTCCTCTTTTTTCATAATTTCAAAAAAGAAATTTAAAGCATCAGGAACTACTGAATGAAGTTTACCAACAACAACAGTTATTTCTTTAATCTCTTTGATAGAATTTTCGTTTGATATTTTTTTTACCTCTTCAATGATGTTTTTTACGATAGAACCTTCATGCATCAGCAAATCCTTGGAAGATTTCCACCTGATGGCATATCAACGATTCTTTTTATGCCTGTTATTGTTTTTTCAACAACTCTTCCTCTGTGTTCTTCAGTTATTTCACCTATTATTTCAGCATCTTTACCATCAGGATATTTTTTTAATTCTTCGACTATTTTTTCAGCATCTGTTCTTGAAGAAACTATGAGCATTTTTCCCTCATTCGCAATTGATAATGGATCAAATCCAAGCATCTCACATATTCCTTTCACGGATTCCTTTATCGGTATTTTTTCCTCCCATATTTCAATCCCGAATTTATCTGAGACAATCTCATTCAAAGTTGCCGCAATACCTCCTCTTGTTGGGTCTCTCATAAATTTTATATCGTATTTAAAAATATTTTTCAATGTTGACCATAACTCATTACAATCACTGATAATCTCTGATTTTATGTTGAATTCATTCCTTGCCACTATCACACTTATTCCATGTTCTGCTATACAACCATTTATAATCAAAAGGTCGCCTGGGAAAATTTTATTTTTTGAAACATTAATAATTTTTTTTCCTATTCCAGATGTGTTTATGAAAATTTTATCACATTTACCTTTTTCAACAACTTTCGTATCACCTGTTACAATCTTTACAGGAACTTTTTCAGAAATTTCTTTCATAGAATGAACTATTTTTTTTAAAATATCAAATTCAAGACCTTCTTCAATTATAAATCCACTTGAGATGTATAAAGGTTCTCCACCCATTGAAACAATGTCGTTCACAGTCCCGGCAATTGATAATTTTCCAATATCACCATTAGGGAAAAAAATGGGGGTGATAACAAATGAATCTGTTGTGAATACAAAATCATCAATTAAGGCTCCATCATCAAGTTCTTCAAGAATTGGATTCCTGAAACTTTCAAGGAATAATTCTTTAATCAATTTAAATGTATTTTTTCCACCTTCACCATAAGAGAGTAGTATTCTATCCATATTTGTAATATGCTGCACAGGTTCCTTCACTTGAAATCATACATGGACCAACTGGATTTTCAGGTATGCAAACATTTGAATAGAGAGGGCATTCAGTTGGTTTAACCTTACCTTTTAATACATCACCACACATACAACCTGTTCTTTCTTCAACATCTTCAAATTCTAATTTAAAAAATTCTAATGCGTCAAATTTTTTATATTCTTTTTTTAACACCAATCCACTATTTTTTATAATTCCAAGTCCTCTCCATTCAGAATCAACTTCATAAAAATACTTTCTCAAATAAAATTTTGCTAAGGGATTTCCTTCTCTTCTTACAGACCTTAAATATGTGTTTGCTATGAAAGTTTCTTTATTATTTATCTGTTTTAGAATTGAGATATAGCCAAGTATAATATCAAAAGGTTCAAATCCTGCAATTGCACATGGAATATTATAATCTTCTACAAGGAATTCATATTCATCTGAACCAACAACTGTTGAAACATGACCAGGTAGAATAAACCCATCTATTTTACTATCAGATTCAATCAATGCCCTTAATGCATTTGGTAAAGTCTTATTACCACAAAGTATAAAAAAATTTTTTAAATTCTCTTTATCTGCTTCTTCAATCGTTGCTGCTATTGAAGGTGCTGTTGTTTCAAAACCAACTGCAAGAAAAATAAAATTTTTCTCTTTCTCTCTTTTTGCAAAATTTAATGTATCAAGTGGAGAATAAACTATTCTTATATCTCTCCCCTTAGATTTCTCTTTTTCAAGAGATGATTTACTTCCCGGAACCCTTATCATGTCACCAAATGAAACAATAACATTCCCTTCAATATTTGAAAGTTTTATTGCAGTATCTATATATGATGTTGGTGTTACACATACTGGACAACCTGGGCCTGATATGTGATTAACATTTTTTGGAAGGATTTTATGAATACCAAATTTGTGGATAGAGTGTGTATGCGTTCCGCAAACCTCCATTATATTTATTTCTCTTTCAAAGTTAAATTCATTAAGAATCAATTTTAGTTCATCAATATATTTCTTTTCTCTGTATTCATCGATAAATTTCATATTACATTTGATTCCTTCAAAATTTTTAAAGTCTCTTCTGCGTCTTTCTCGTCAAGTTTTTGAATTGCAAAACCTGCATGAATAATTACATAATCACCTATCCTTGCATCTGGTAAAAATTTTAAAGATACTTCTATTCTATTCCCTGAGAATTCACAGATTCCCTTCTCATCATTTATTTCAACTATTTTCATCGGTATTCCAAGGCACATATTATATCTCCTTTTCTTCTAATATATGTATAAAAATTTTTTTGTCAAAAAATTTTTAAAAAATAAAAAAAAGTATTGACAAAATTAAAAATTTTATGTAAAGGAATAACACGGGAGGTGAACATGGCAACAAAAAAAAGTTGCAAGTCCAAAAAGACAACAAAGAAAAAAACAACAACGAAGAAGAAATAGCGACTGAGGAGAAGATTTAACTCCTCATTATGGTTTATTCCATAATGAGGAGTTTTTTATTTTATGGTTATTATAAAAGAGATTTATTGTAAAAATATTCTTGTTAAATCAGGTATTTCTGATTCTGGATATTCATTGAATCCATATACTGGTTGTGAACACAATTGTCAGTATTGCTACGCAGTTTTTATGAAAAAATTCACAAATCATAAAGAAAGATGGGGAGAATTTGTTGATGTGAAGATTAATGCGAAAGATGTTTTATTAAATCAAATAAAAAAGATAAAAGACGAAAAGATATTTATCGGAACTGCTTGTGACCCTTATCAGCCTTTGGAGGAAAAATATAAGATAACAAGGAGTTGTTTGGAAGTATTAAAAGATTATAAAAATGAAATTTCTATTCTGACAAAATCAGATTTAATTTTAAGAGAAATTGATATTTTAAGAAGAATAGAAAATATTGAAGTTGGTTTTTCAATAACTATTTTTAATGAAAATTATAAAAAAATATTTGAGCCAAATTCAACAAATGTAATAAAAAGATTTGAAGCATTGAAATTATTAAGTGAAAAAGGGATAAAAACATGGGTATTTGTAGCACCAATTATTCCTTCATTTTCAGATGATGAGAATAATTTAAAAAATATATTTGAATATTCTATAAAATCTGGTGTCTCTGAAATACTATTTGATTCATTAAATCTTTACCCGTCTGTTTTTGTAAATATCAAAAATATATATAAGAGATATTTTCCTGAAAGATTAAAAGAATTTTATTATTATCAAAACAACAAAAAGATATACCTTCATAATTTAAAAGAAAAAATAAAGATTATAGAAGAGAATTTTAAAATTCATTTTGATTTTTGTTTTTGAAAAATCTTGATAAAAATTATTTTTTATAATTATAAAATAAGAAATAGGAAGTATAAATCACATCTTTATAGTAGTATGATTTGGTGATAATAGAATAGGGAATATTCATTGCTTCAATGATAAATATAAATCAAAAAAATGTGAGTGAGAGAACGAGATTCCTCATTTCATTCGGAATGACAAAAAAGGACTGTCATTGCGAGGCAACGAAGTTGCCGTGGCAATCCCATTATTGACTACAACCCAAAAAGTCATCACGAGCCTGCCAAAGGCAGGCGTGGTGATCGCATATTGACTACAACAGAAAAGCCGTCATTGCGAGGTAACGAAGTTGCCGTGGCAATCCCATTATTGACTACAACCCAAAAAGTCATCACGAGCCTGCCTCTTTAAGGCGTGGTGATCACATATTGACTACAACAGAAAAGCCGTCATTGCGAACGAACGAAGTGAGTGTGGCAATCGCATATTGACTACAACAGAAAGGCTGTCATTGCGAGCACCTGAAGGTTGCGTGGCAATCCCATTATTGCTATTCACAGATGTTTGTATGAGATTCCTCATCGCTTCGCTCTTCGGAACAACAACTTCGTTGTTGGTTTATGACTGACCCCATGAATTATGAAAAGAGAGCAGAGAGGAGAGAGATTACAATCTCCTATCAAATTGGTTAAGATTTTTTAAAGAACTGCTCCCTCCTCTCTACTCTCTCCTCACTACTTTCCCTCCTTGGAATGACAAAAAAGTCGTCATTGCGAGCAACCGAAGGTTGCGTGGCAATCCCATTATTGCTATTCACATTTGGTTTAATGTTTATGACTGACCCCATACCTTTACCAATTGACAAAAATTATTTTTTTATTATATTAAAATTAATAAAAGAAAGATAAAATAGGAGGAATAAATGCTTTGGTTAAAGAAAATCTTAAATAATTGGTATATCAAGGTTGTTTTGCTTTGTTTTGTTTCGCTTATTTATACTGGGGGATGGTGTGAGATAAAACACCCATTAAACCCAAATCTTAAATTGGTAGTTGGTGATACAACAGCAATATTTGATTCCCTTCATTGTAGTTACCCAGTAGTTTCACCAGATGGGAAAAAAGTTTATTTTCTTGCTGCTGATACCGACTCCCTTTTTCATTATATTTATGGTGGAATAGGAAGTCTTTATGTAGTTGATACTGATGGTAGAAATTTAATGAAAATATTAGATGGTAAGTTCAATGCTCTTTCAATATCGCATAGTGGAACCAAAGTGGCGGTTCATGTGAATAGCGGCAGTTATTTTAGTATAACCCCAGAAAGTTTAATTTTAATAATCAATTTAGAGGAACCAATAGCAATAGATAGTTTCTGGATTACTTCTAAGTGGTTAATCAAAAGTGAGTGGAGTAAAAACGACAATTATTTATATTATTTTTATGGAAGAATTTATCGGTTAAATTTGACCACCGGAGAAGAGGAAATTGTTGCGACGAACTCAGGAATTGCAGGATTCGACCTTTACAAAGATGATGCGCTTTATATTGATTCTTTATTGGCAATCCCGGAACTTAATCCAATACACCAAAATTATGTTATAGGAACAAAATATGAATTTAATGGATCTCTGTTAATCCGAAACATTTCTCAAGGAACACTTTTAGAATTGCCAGCATCCTGTGAGCCTTATGGTAGTGGCCTTATTGGTAGTGGTCTTATTGGGTATCCTTACTGGTTTCCGGATGGTAATACAATAGTCTTTGCCGCTTCACCTTATATCCAAGGAACTGGTGCACCTGCTGAAATCTGGATTTTAGAGAATGTTTTTGAACAGATAAAATAGGAGGAGAAATGAAAAAGATTAGTATTTTAATTTGTTTTTTTATAGTAATATCATTAAATGCGACTGGGGTCAGTCATAACTTTAAACTATTCAAAACTCCTTCCTGTTAATTCTTCAATCAATAATATAGAATTAAAGAATACAGATTTAATCAAAACCAAAATGCGAGGGTGAGAATGAGATTCCTCGTTTCATTCGGAATGACAAAAAAGTCGTCATTGCGAGGCAACGAAGTTGCCGTGGCAATCCCATTATGACTACAACAGAAAAGCCGTCATTGCGAACGAACGAAGTGAGTGTGGCAATCTCATTATCGCTATTCACAATTCGCAATGTTGTCATCGCGAGCCTGCAGAATGCAGGCGTGGCGATCTCATTACTTACTATTCGCAAATCCAAATTGCAAAATGTAAAAATTAAAACGCAAAACGAGGACAACCTCGTTCAGATTGACAGTGAGTAAGCCTATTATTGACTACTATGATAAATATAAATCAAAATAAAAATGTGAGGGAGAAAATGAGATTCCTCATTTCATTCGGAATGACAAAAAGGGGAAGTCATTGCGAGGCAACGAAGTTGCCGTGGCAATCACATTATTTGCTATTTACAAATGTTAAAATGAGACCCCTTATCGCTTTGCTCCACTTTTACAATTTTGACTCCTACACCATTGATGTAGTCTTAATATAAATCAAAACCAAAATGCGAGGGTGAGAATGAGATTCCTCGTTTCACTCGGAATGACAAAAAGGGGAAGTCATTACGAGGCAACGAAGTTGCCGTGGCAATCTCATTGTTGACTACAACCCAAAAAGTCATCACAAGCCAGCCTCTGGCAGGCGTGGTGATCGCATATTGACCACTTTGGTGCGGTGTTTATGTTTTTCAAAAACCAATGCTATGCAATTGTTAAAAATAGTGTAGGGGCCTCCCCTCTCCCCCATTTGTTTCCTCTTTGGTAGATTAAAACTAATATTTTTTCTGTTTTCTGCGGAATTGACAATGAAGTTTAAATTCCTCTTTGGTAGATTAAAACCGATAAATATGTTGTGTGGCGTGGTGTGACCGCTGCAAGTTTAAATTCCTCTTTGGTAGATTAAAACAAATGGGGTGATAAAGTTTATTTAGCATTAAGAGAAAGTTTAAATTCCTCTTTGGTAGATTAAAACAGAGCACTTGTTCTGGTAAACAAAATTGGAAACATGTTTAAATTCCTCTTTGGTAGATTAAAACCCGAATAAATTGATTATCAAATCAATGAAAGAAGTGTTTAAATTCCTCTTTGGTAGATTAAAACAAAGTTTTTAATTTGCTCCCGAGCATCTTTTAAATCGTTTAAATTCCTCTTTGGTAGATTAAAACAGCGTTGTTAAAAAATAATTTAATTTCTTTTCCTTAGTTTAAATTCCTCTTTGGTAGATTAAAACTCTATTAGTTGAGTATATTTTCACAAAAAAGTTCAGTTTAAATTCCTCTTTGGTAGATTAAAACAGTAATAAGAGTGTGAAAGATTGTTTAGAACAAATGTGTTTAAATTCCTCTTTGGTAGATTAAAACAAACCATAACCACTAATATTATCTTCTATTTTAGGATAGTTTAAATTCCTCTTTGGTAGATTAAAACGATGTTGCAATAAAAACTTCTGCGCCATCAGTGGGGTTTAAATTCCTCTTTGGTAGATTAAAACCTACTTTTATTTTTTTATTTTCAATTTGTTACACAAAAATATTATGTTTTTTTGCGTCAAACCTGTAATTTTGCAAAACTTGATAAATATATTCAATTGTCAAAGAACATAAATAAGAAACAAATTCGTAAGTGGCAGGCTTCTCCCCTTCCCTATTCCATTGCACCTTCAATAGGTGAATTAAAACCCCATAGAAGAGAGGGAAAACTGGAATTTTACATAAGTTGCACCTTCAATAGGTAGATTAAAACCCCTAAATGTTATCCCAAATACAAGGATACATACAGCATCGTTGCACCTTAAATAGGTGGATTAAGACGATATTAGGCACAGTGAGTGATACTGCAGGTGCAAATGTTGCACCTTCAATAGGTGATTAAAACGAAAGGATAAAAAGACTCCCAAAAGGAGTATTGCACCTTCAGTAGGTAGATTAAGAACACAAAAGATGAGGATTATGATGAAAGGAATAAGATGGTTGCACCTTCAGTAGGTGTATTAAAACTATTCAATTGTCAAAGAACAACTTATATTATATTCCCTGTTGGTGGTTCTTTCTCAGTCAAAATGTTCCTTCGTAGTTCCACACCGTCAGGTATTTCATATATTATAACACTATCTTTTTCCCTGTCAATAACATTTAATATTTCTGTTTTTAACCTTGAAAATTGTCCATAAGTTAATTCACCCTCAAAAACAGATTTCTGAATATGGTTAAGATATTTCCTCGCTATTTTTTTCGCCCTATTCAATCTTTTCTGGTCTTTCGATTCTTTTAATTCAATGTCATAAACAAGTATAATTTTCATTTATTACCACCATATTTTTAATGGATTATATTCTTTCTCATCAAGCAAATGTTTAATTAACTTAAACAATTCAAGTCTTATTAGATTTCTGTATTTTATCTTTCTTTTTAAATTTCTATGCAATATTGTTTCCTCCAATAGATTATCAAATTCTTTAATAAAAATCCTTCTCCCCTCTTCATTTAGATATGCGAAATTCAATTCCTTCAAAAAATTTTCCTGTTTTATCATATTAAGTTGTATTAGTCTGAAGATAAGTCTATCTACAAATACAGGTTTAAAAATTTCTGCAATATCTAATGACAATGAAAATCTTCTTTCAGAAGGTTCGTGAAGATAACTTATAGTTGGATGTAATGGAGTATGATAAATCTCTTTCAAGATATTTGAATACATTAGCGCATTCCCAAATGAAATCATTGCATTTAAGGGATTTTGTGGAGGTTGAATACTCCTTTCACCAAATTCCCATCCAGTTATTTTTTCAAATATTGAATAATAAATTTTTCTTGCTTTTGCTTCCAATAACATTATATCTTCAATTTTATCTAATTTTGAAACATAATTCTCACACTCTTTCATCTTTTCTACTTCATCTTTAAATCCATGCTTTTCAAGGACACGATGAAGATTATGTATTGCACCTTCCACAAATTTTCTTGCTATAAAAATCCTCTTTTTTATATCAAGGTAATGTTCAACCTGTTTTATTATTAACTTTCCTGATAGATTTTCTTCGCGGGGATAAAAACTACCAGTATAATATCCATAATAATTAAAAAATGTAAAACAACTTTGTTTTGTGAGAGGAAATCAAACAATTTTGAGTTCAATGTGTTCTCGCCAAGCAAAAAAATTTGTTCCACTTCTTCAATTGGTATAAATCTTTTTTCTTCATCTCGCATTTTTAGGCATAATGTATTTTCTTTTCTAATTAGTTCACCTGATGAAAAAATATAAAATGTTTTCCCCATATTATAAAAAACAAAAACTATAATAGGCGCATTTATTACAATATGATTTTTTAATTGGTTGTGGTATGTTCATTTTCAGAAGTTCTATAATCTCTTGCCGTATTATTTCAATCTTTTCTATGTCACAATTATCAAATTTAACATCAATCTTTCGCATAAGTTTTGGATAATGTATTATACCTGAATTGCATTTAACACCCAATTTTTGTAAAGTATAAATATAAAATTTAACCTGCCATATATGGGCTTCTTCAAGTTTTCTTGATTTTTTCACTTCGTGAACAACAATTTCGTCTCCGATTTTTAAAAAATCAATCTTTATTGTATCACCAATTAAAATCTCTTTTTCTTTTTCGCGCTTAAAAGTAGTTTCACTTATCAATTTCCCGATATCCACAAGGTCTGAAAATTTCTCCATAGTGATATTATTTGAAAAAAGCCATAACTTTCTTTTACATACAAAATAATATGCTATTTTTGTTCCTGTTATTTTAGATTCAATAAAATATTCATCAAACATCTTCACCCCTTAATTTTATAAAAATCTTTTTTAAATTTTTATTCATAATTTTTTCAAATTCTGAAAGCCATCTTAAAATATATTTTTCATCAATATTTTTATTTTTTCTTATTATGATTTTTAAATCTTCAATGTCTCTTTCTCTCCCGCTTATTATCTTGTGAATTATAAGGTCCTCAACAGAAACATAATTCACATAAACATCTGATATTTCAACTTTGTTCACCCTTTTTAATGCCTCTCTCACATATTTAGAAAAGGAGAAAATCAAATCTACCCTTAATCCGGTTTTTTCATCAAGAAGTGGCAAAACCATTGTCTCTTTTACAAAATCATAAGGGTTTTGAGGTAAAATTTTTAATTTCAAATTTTTTGCAATTTTTAAAATATCTTCTAACTTCTCAATCGTTGCTCCGATTGTTATATCTATATCCCTTGTCAATCTCGGTTCCCCATAAATCAAGACTGCCTGTCCTCCAATAATCATATAATCAATATTATTTTTTTCAAATACTCTTGCTAACTTTTTAATTAGATTTTTTAATCCCATTTATCACCTTCGCATATCTTATATCATTTTCTATATCCTTTTCCCAATCATCCTGTGAAAATTTATTCATTTCTATTGCAAATTTTAAAAGTTCCTCAAAGATGAGGAAATTTTTTTCTATATCAACACCTTCTCTTTTAATCAACTCTCTTTCAAATTTTTCAAATAATTTCCTATTTTTAATCATATTTTGGCAAACTCATTTTTATGCTCTTTTACTTTTAATTCCATAGCATAATCTCCAGAAGTTTAAAGATTGTTTTGACAAAAGATTTTCATATTTTTAAGGAATTCTTTAATTTTTTCTTTCCCTATCTCCTTTTCAAGTTCTTTAACCTGCTTTTTATTTCCAATTTCAAGAACCCTTGCAATTACAAAAGGAGAATCGTATTTTTTTAATACAGAATCCCATTTATAATCCCAGAAAAGTTCCATAAGGATTTTGAGGTTATTGTTATTCATTTTTTATTCCACATTTTTTAAGAAATTCATCCCAGTTTTCCCCTATTTTATTTCTGTCAATTTCTCCTTCTTCATAATTTATCTTTATTCCATCTGCCCAGATATAAACTTTTCCATTTTCATCAAGATCAAGCCAGCTATTTTTGAAACCATTTGAAATACCTTTAACTTTATAAGATTTACCTTTTTCAATTTCATCTATCTCAATATAAGGGTGAAAAATAGGAGATGGAATTTTAACGGGAGCCCCAATTATAAATAAAGGAATTATTGTATTTGTTTCACCAGATGATTGGGCATAAAAGCCATCTTTTATAGCTGTCAGGATTTCTCTTATTCTTTTTTTCTTTTCCTCTGGAGGGATTTCAAAAATAACTTTAAATTTATTCTGATTGCCAACTTTTTCAATTTTAATGGTCGCTTCTAATTCTTTATCATCTTTTTTAATTTTTACTTTGTATTCATTTTCTTCTTGACCTTTTTCAACATTCTCAATTATTTTCTGTAAACCAATTTCAATTTTTAGTTCCTTTTTTTCTTCATCATACTCAGGTTTTTTTGAAACACTAAAAATGTAAAAATTCTCTTCTTCTTCAAATTCTTTAACCTCAATATTTGGCTTTTTAGATTTTTTACCCCCACTTTCTGTTTCACCAGCAAGATAATTATTTTTAAATTTTAAGGAAATTCTTTCCTCTTTTTTCTTTTTTGAAGTAGACTCCATTAAATCTTTTGAAATTCTTACATTTCTTCCATCAATATAAATTTCTTTTTCTCCTATTTTATAAACTATATTTCCCTCTTCGTCTTCTTCTTTTTCTACATCTTTAAGAATTGCATTAGGTGTTTGTAGCGTTAGAATTAATCTCTTATTGGTAGGGTCATAAGAAGGTCCTTCTACAACCCACTCATCTTTTCCAAATCTCTCAGCATCAATTGTAACACTTAACTTGTAAAGGGATAGATGCTCTTCTTTGTTGAAAGGATTGGGAGTAGCATCTTCTCCCTGTTTTAGGGCTCTATTTACCAAATCGTGATTACAATAGAAAGCCATGTCTCCGTTCCATTCAGTTAAAGAGATTGCTTTTGTTATTCCAACAGGTGCTTTTCTTGTAATTGACAATCCTTCTCTAATCGTATACATATATCCAAAGGCATCAAGTTCTTCAGAAGTTAAAATATCATCTTTTGT
>Ga0078972_1005762_pt1 | contig 30844 bp, 37 predicted proteins | sample YelNatPaOPGAMG01_FD_67568 | JGI IMG/M metagenome (GOLD analysis project Ga0078972, IMG submission 67568) | Hot spring thermophilic microbial communities from Obsidian Pool, Yellowstone National Park, USA - OP-RAMG-01 (SPADES assembly) (version 2) | ecosystem: Environmental > Aquatic > Thermal...
GTCTCCCCCTCCTCGGGGGGGCCGACCACCACCTTCGCCTACGAGGTCACCTACTCCGACCCCGACGGTGATCCCCCCGCCTGCGTCACGGTTTACATAGACGGCACTCCCCACGCCATGAGCTACGTGAGCGGGACCTACTCTGGGGGGGCCCTCTACCGGTACCAGGCCACCCTGCCGGCGGGCTCCCACACCTACTACTTCGAGGCCAGCGACGGCAAGGTGTCGGTCAGGCTCCCCCCGACCGGCACCTACTCGGGCCCCACCATGACCGCCGCCAACAACCCTCCCACCCTCAGCTCCGGGAGCGTTTCTCCCTCTTCCGGGGCACCCGGCACCACCTTCGCCTACGAGGTCACCTACACGGACCCAGACGGCGACGCCCCAGCCTACGTGAGGGTGTGCATAGACGGAACCGAGCACGCCATGGCTAGGGTTAGCGGGACCTACGTGGGAGGTGCCCTCTACCGCTATTCCACGACCCTCCCCCCCGGATCCCACACCTACTACTTCACGGCCAGCGACAACCGGGGTGCCACGGCCAGGCTCCCGGCCGAGGGGAGCCTCTCCGGGCCGGCGGTGGTAGCGCCCAACACCCCCCCGACCGCCTCCTTCGAGTACTCCCCCCTCTCCCCCACGGTCGACAACCTCGTCCGGTTCACCGACCTCTCCAGGGATCCCGACGGGAGCATCGTTTCCTGGCTGTGGGAGTTCGGGAACAACGGCACCTCCACCGAGAGGAACCCCACCCACAGGTACTCCAGGCCGGGCACCTACACGGTGAGGCTCACCGTGACCGACAACGGGGGGGCCACGGGGAGAACCCAGCTCACCCTGGCCGTCTGGTCCTCCTCCGCCCCCTCCTTCCAGGTCGTCCTCACCTTCAGGAGGCCGGACGGGGGCCCGCTGGCCAACGCCGCGGTCTACGGGGGCCCTGAGGGGGAGGAGCCCAGGTACCTGGGGACCACCGACCCCTCGGGCAGGCTCACCCTCACGGACCCCTCCCTCTCCGGCCGGACGCTCCAGTTCAGCGCCGAGGAGGGGAGGTACGCGGGGAGCGCCTACGTGGGGCCCTCGGGAGGGGAGGTGAGCGTGGCCCTCTCGGAGGCCCAGGGGCCCGGAGGGGGTTTTCCATGGGCGGGGGCGGTCGTGCTGGTCATCCTGATCTGCGGGGTGCTCGTCTGGGTTCTGAGGAGGCGCAGGGGAGTTGAGGAGTTGCAAACCCTAGGTTCGACCTCCTCCACCCTACACTTTCGGAACCAAGAAGAAACGAGTCCCTCTAGCCTATAAACTTTTTTATGCTTGCCCTCGTCTAGATGATGAGGGGATGAAGTACACCTGCCCACTTTGCGGCCAACCGGTTACTCTTACACAGTATCGCAAGATTACTGGCATCTGGGAGGAACGAGAGAGGTTACTAAAGAAGGTTAGAGAAGAAAGAATGGAGCTTAAACGGAGACTTGCTGAGGAGATGAGAAAGCTCCGGATGGAAAGGGCTAGATTTAGAGAGGAGAAGCATGAACTCATTCAGAAGGCCGTTGAAAAGCGGAAGAGAGCACTAGAGTCACAGATAACGGCATGGAAGCACAAGGCGGAGCAGATAGAGGAAGAGGCCCGGAGGAAAATTGAAGCTTTAAAGCTTCGAGAAGCGCAGATAGAGAAACGGGCACAGGAGAAGTTAAAGAAGACACTCGCCTTGGCACACTCCCAAGCGAGGAAGCAGGAGGCAGCCCGTTTTAAGCTGTTAGAAAAACGCCTCCGTGACGTACGTATTAAGCCGCCGGTCGGCGGCTTCTCTCGCTCTCCCTCATCCTCTGCCAAGCTTCCGTTAGGGCCCTGGACAGCTCCTCACATTTTTATAATAGAAAGAGAAAATAAAAAGGATGAGTGTTGATATTGCTCGCATCAACTCTTTGAGGAAGAAAATAAGCAATTGTACGATTTCGGAAGACTACCATGTCACCAAAGAGTTCGTAAAAGAGTGGAAGGAAAAATATTGCTGGCCTCTTCACAGCACTCCCGAGGAATCTAAAGAACGAATTGAAGAACTAGAAAAACGTATGAAAGACGTGAGAGAAAAAATTAATGATGAAAAACAAGGGATAGGGAAGGAAGTCAAGGATGTTCTGTTGCGAATCGTTAAGTGGAAAACTTCCGGTAGATTTGGGACGGCCGAGCTTTTTGACGAAAATGAAGCTAATCGTATTCTGGAAGCTGTAAGGGAAGTCCTCCGCTTGTTGGAAAGAAACAAAGATGATGTTTCAGAATGCATTAAACGTTTTCACAAACTCAAAGGTGTGGGAATCGCTGTTGCGTCAACCTTCCTGAGGTTCCTCGACCCGAACCATAGATATGGAATCATAGATAAGCATGTGGCAAAACTATTAAACAGTGAGGGGGTAACAACTTTCGACCTCAGGAAAGGAGATGATTATATCACTTTCTCCAATTATAACATAAACCAATATCAAAGATATCATGAGTGGCTCCAGCAGGAGAGCCAAAGGACAAATTTTTCCCCGGTAGATATTGAAATGGCACTATTCGCATACATGACCAGAAAGGGGAGTACTACAGAAAAATCATCCTGTTAGAGGGAAACCCCCTACTTCCGGTGCAAAGAAATACCTCGGGTGGAGACACGAGAGGTCAAGCTTCATCCTGAGAATCGCTTCTACCTTAGCGGTACCAGGGGAGGCACCTGGTTAGATACTCAGAGAGGAAGAGGGAGAAGTCCTCCCCCTTGCAGAGCTCCAGGACCTCCTTCCCCCGGTAGATCCTGAAGCCCCTGGAGAGGGCTCCTCCACGTGCTTACCCAGCCCCCTCCACCCCCTCCCTCCTGAGCAGCCCCTTCACCTCCAGGTACTTTCACCCGGACTACGGCTGGGCCCCCCTCCTCGGGGCCCTCCTGCTCCTCCAGACCCCCTACGCCGACTCGGGCACGGTGGTGAGGGGGGTGGTGGGGGTGGCCGTGGCCGGCACGGTCGCCTGGAGGAGGGGGCTCCTCAGGAGACCCGCGGGGGCCAGGCCGCCGGGCAAACCTGCGGGTTCCTTCTGCCCCCACTGCAAGCTCAAGCTTCCCCCCGACGCTCAGTTCTGCCCCGAGTGCGGTAGGAAGGTAAAATGAGGTGAAGGGGTCCAAGGAGCGAGGTACTCTCTTCCTCACGCGCCCTTTCCACTTATTTTTTCCTCTTCCTTGAGGACACCTTCTTCTCGCCCTCAAGCCTGAGGTGTACCTTTTGTTGATGCCCCAAGGGGGCCACAACCCTCAGTGCTTCGGAGGGATCACCCTAGAGGCCAGCGAACAGAACCTCTCATCCAAGAGAGCGGTCCTTTCCCATAGGCCTCTGACGATATCTTCAGCCCTTTGACAACGGACCCTTCCTCACCCGTGGCCAAGTGGAGTATCTCTAGTATGTGATAGACGGACATTCTGGTTGGGCCTACCATTTGTCCTATGGAAGGCAAGAGAAAACCCGACCAGCAACTTAATACGCACACCCAGTATCAATTCAAAAAACGGTTTTTATCTCATTACCACCCCGGCCACTCTCTCGCTTCGAAAATAACCTCGCACTGAATGCTCGGGCTTATTAACTTCTCGATTCCTTCGTGGGCTACCCCGATGAAGAGAATCCCGGTTTCTCCCTCCTTCAAATCTTCGTTTATTCTCTTGGCGATTGCGATGTTCCTAGCCATGATACAAAGAGCTTCTACCTTACCGCGGAGTTCAGGCTCTTTACATTTCTCTTTACATCCTTCTTCAATCTCCTCGTACATGTTAAACACTTCTTCCTCTTCGGTGGGCCTGAATTGAGCTCCAAACTCTAGGAGATCCCTGTAAACCTCGGGCCGTAATCCTGCTCTGATGTCTTCTTTTAAGATTTCAACATAATCCTCGTCGCACATACTGTCCACATACACTTTGAGCCTGGACGAATTCAGTCCCTGAATCTTCTCGTGTACCAACCGTCTTATCCTTTCCCAGCATTCTCTTGATTTCTCTTCTAGAGAAGGTGACGGTGTCATGTCAAGAACTTTTATAAGCTTCTCTTCTACTTCCTTACTTTTTTCACCTGTCAGTCGCCTTAGCTCAATCTCTAGTTCCTCATCAGTTAATTTTGAGAATTTCTCTAAGTCGCGATTTTGCCATGATAATTTCTCCTTCAATTTCTCTTCCAGCCATTCCTTCCATGATTTCTTAGTTCCTTCTGATAATGGAGAATCTTCCACCCATCTCATTAGCCGTAGCATTATCTCCTCTTCTGGGAATGGTAATCTCCCCCTTAGCCATGACATTACTTCCTCTATCGGCAATGACGACAGAATACTTCCATAAACTGAGTCCACAGTCGGTAGGTGAACTTCATAAACTATCCACAGTTCTCTCACAGTTTTCTTTTTTTTGTTGTATTTTAAAGCTTTCCCGAGCGTGGTTTTCCTCGAATTAGGTGATTTTTTAAAGGGGGCCCTCCCATTTCATTTGGCTGGCCGGGGCGTGGGGGAAAAGGAGAAGATGAGATGTCCTCACTGCGGATCCAGCCGGATCATTCCCTCGAGCCGACGGGATGCGAATCCTATCCCTATCTTGTGGAACAATCAGCGGGCCCCTTCCACCCGGTAAAAAACGGGAACTCACCCAATTCGAGGAAAATCCATAGTAAAAGCTAAAAGGCTAACAGAGAAGAACCGACCGTCTATATGGGGGTCAAAACAAACAGAAAGAGGCAAATGAAGTTTGAACTCAGTCCGGGTACACTTTCGGTGCTGAGGGGTTATGTGGCCGAGTACGTCGCCAGCGAGGCTTTCAAACGGTGGTTGAAAAAGAAACATCCCGAAATCGGCGACAAAGAAATATACCGCACATTTGGAAGCCCCCTCACTGTTGGGGAGACCGACACCCCCTGCCTTCGCATCTGGGTACCTCCGCCCCTTTTAGTAACACCACAGAGCGAGGGGCTGACGCTGAGGGACATCTACCGCCACGGACTGTTAATGCCCGAACTTGAGCCATTACAGAGGATAAGGGACAATGGTGGTAATGCCCCAGACTTGGTGGCGGAAGTTTGCCTGAACGCCGAGAAGGTGGAAAGATATTTCATAGAGGTAAAATCTGGGGGAGCGACACTGAATGACAGACAGAAAATCACGCTGGAACTCGCCAAGGCCGAAGGCTACATTCCCCTGATTATTCATGTCAGGAGAATGGATTTGGAGAGAAATTCATTCGATGTCGTAATCGAGGAACCCTAGGTAGAGCATGTCCGCGTAAGAGTCGGATCGATTCGATAAGGGTGTAGAGATTCACCGGAAAGACGCCGAGAAGGGGTCTCACGGGAAAACTGTGTTCTGGTGCATCGGGAGCGCCATCAAAAGCTCGGCAAAGCTGGTGGTTCATGTAGTGGGTTATTTTACAAAGATGATACACAACATTTTAAATGCTAAGCCGCTCGATTGTATGCATTTTTAATCCAAGTCATTAGCTCATCATCTATGTCCTCCGGTTTAGAAACTTTCACATCACCCCACTTTTGTTTTTGTGCCCAATCAGCCGTAATTGGGATGATACGTTTATTGGGTGGCTCTGAAGCTAGCCCCAAAATGGTTAATCTTAAATGATCACGCCTAAAATTCAGATATATATAATTAATTTTGTGTTTGAAGACGATGCTGTACTTGGCCGATTTGATGTTTTTGCTCTTTTCCACATCAATTTCTGGATCCACCAATTCCTTGATTCGAGCCACAAGTTTATCAAAAACTGGGCGAAAGTCAGGCTTTTCATCAAAATGCTCTGATATGGTCGGAGGTATTTCTGGTGCCGTTATTTCTGCTTCGCTTGAATCTAGGACTACACGATATCCCAAACTTACTTCATTAGGACCCTTTTCAAAGAAGTTGTATGAAATCAGCTTAATCTCTGGTTCAATGGCTAAAGCGATTCTTTTCACCCGATCCTCAAAATCTCCAGCGACCACGATGAGCCTAATCTCATCCGAAAGGTTTTTGTCCGCAGGTAACAGTGAGGGTTTAAATTTCCTGATGTATTCCTCCAGCCAATCGAGGTTTTCCTTACACCATACATAGTAGTCCAGTGCCTGAACTAGAGCGTCTCGATCAGAAGCATCCGGTTTTTTGAATTCGATGATTACGGGTCGTAGGTTATCATCGATTGCTAGGGTGTCTATCACCCCGTTACCTATCCTCACAAAGGATTCCACATATTGAAGACCATCTTCTATGAGCCCCAGATTAGATTCAAACGCTTTTTGTATTTCGGCCTCGTCAACCTCGACCTGTGCTTCTTTGAGGAGTGTTATTTTCACGCTCATTCCATCAAATTGCGAAAATTTGGTATTTATAACTTCTCACGGTCGAAAGTTCGCCAATCAAGGGGTACCTCCAACGACTACTCGCCAGAAAGAAAAAAACCGGTCTACGGGGGCCCGGAGGGGGAGGAGCCCAGGTACCTAGGGACCACCGACCCCTCGGGCAGGCTCACCCTCACGCCTTTGGCTACTAAAACTTATTGAAAATCCGAATCTTGGCGGAAGAAAAGAAAACAAGGGGGGCTGGAGACGGGTGGGGGCTCCCGTAGGAGCCCATGGCTCCCGTCCCCGGCCCCGAAGGAGGTGAAGCCGACAGCTAAGGGGGCCTTCCGGCGGGCTCCCTCCGGAGCACGGTGACCCTGCTCCGCGAGAGCATCCTTTCGATTTGGCGTATCGTTTCCTCGGCGGACACGTCGGCGAAGGCCACGCACTCGATGTTTCGCCTCAGCCCGGAGACCGTGAAGTTCGCCGAGCCCACCGCGACCATGTCGTCAACCACGTACACCTTGGCGTGGAGGGGCCTCTCCTCCTCCAGGTACAGGACGAGCCTGTCCACCAGCGGGGCGAGGTACCCCTCGGTCCTGCCCCTCCCGGCCCAGCACAGAATCCCGCCAGCCGCCAGGAGCAGGAGGGATGGCGGTCCGGCGAGGGGGAGCGAGCAGAGCCCGCCGAGGAACAGGGCCGCCCCCGGGGCCAGCAACCCCCACTTGCGCGGCGCCACCACCCTCTTCCTCCTCTGGACGAGCCTGGACAGCGCCAGCCGGTGGTTCTCGTTCCCATCGTTCGTGGTGACGATCACCGTGGAGACCCCCTCCCTCTGCTTCCGGAGGGCCATGTCGGCGCAAGCCGGCGAGAGCCAGGGGGAGACGATGAGGAGCCTCCTCCTCGCCGCCCTCAGGAAGTCCAGAAGGAGGGGCCCGGCGTCCTCGCCCACGCGCACCTCAGCCACGTTGCTCCCCTCCCGGCGATGTCTTGCGGGCCCCAGCCCCCTTCGCCGTAGGGGACTGGGGCCCTGCTCCTTCAGTAGTAGTAGTTCGGCTCCTCGGAGGCCTGGGGAGTCCCGGACGAAGCAGGGTATCGCTGGGGAAGCTTGGGTTGCTCGCCCTCCAGTATCACCCCCCCTCCGCGCATCTCCCTACCCACTTCCTCCGCCAGCTCCCGCAGGGCCTCCCTGCTCTCCCTCGTCAGCCTGCAGCCCTTCCTGAGGATTTCCGCTATGACCGTCGCGACCGCCAGCCCCTCCTCGGGATGGGGGGTACTCCCTATCAGGAAGCCCAGCGTCCACTTCGTCAGCCACCTCACCTGCTCCATCCTCTGCGTCACGTCGAACACCGCTGGCCTCTTCGGTCCCGGAGGGATCTCCCCGCACTCCTCCCTGGCCATGTCATCCGCCAGCCTCTGCAGGGCCTTCCTGCTGTCCCTGGTTAGCCGGTAGTCCCTCCTGAGGATCATCTCTATAACCGTTGCGACCGCTAGGCCCTCCTCGGGTCGCGGGGTGTTCTCCTCCAGGAAGTCCAGCGCCCCCTTGGTCAGGCGCTTCACCCTGTCCAGCCTTGGGGTCATGTCGTAAACCGCCGGTCTCCTCGGCCCCTCGGAGATTCTACTGCTCTCCTCCTCCCACCTCTCCCTGACCTTCCTCTCCAGCTCCGGGTCCGTCCCCTCCTCGAAGGCATCGTCCTTCGCCCTCTCCCGCCACTCCGGGCGCATCTCGAAGGCTCTCTGAAGGATTCCCCGGACCAGCGGCAGGGAGGGCTTGGGCAGGCGGACCTTCAGGGTAGCGGTCGGGAAGGTGTCCCTGATCCACTCGTAGACCTCCGCGAAGGCCATGAGCGGCACCGCCGCCTCCGACATGGTCCCCCTGAACGCCTTTATTTCCTCCCTGATTACTTGCCCCTCCGTTATCACCTTGTACCCTGCTACCCCGAAGTGCCCTACCCTCCCTCCGCAGGTTCCTGTACAGTATACCTCGAAAACCTTCTTGGAGACTTCCACTCCTCTCACCCCCTTTTTCAGTCACACTCAAGGTTCGTTGGGCCTAACAAGATCAAACAGCGCCCCGCGCCACCTAGCCGTACATCGAATCCTCGGAGGGTCTGAGACCGGAGAGGGGTATCAGGGGACCCCTGATCTTCCCCCGGTCGATCCTCCTGAACTCCAGCTCCCCCACGGTGTCCTCTATCCTAGCCGTGCCCACCGCCACCGTCCCTGACCTGGCGGCGCAGAGCGCGAAGTAGATCCTAGACCTAGGCAACCCCAGCAGTTCCCCGGGCGAGAGGCTACCCCTCACCTCCGGGGGGGTTCCCCGCAGGTCATAGGCGTTGGCCGTGTAGGTGCAGACGTACCCGAAGAGCTCCAGGGATCTCCTCCCGCACCCCGGGCATCCCCTCCCGTTGACCTCCGCCCAGATTTTGGAGACGGCTTCCGGAAGCTCCCTTGGCCCCGGCGGGAGGAAGTCCAGCCACCAGATTTTCCCGCACCCCGGGCAGCGGAAGCCCAGGTGGAAGGTCGGGGGTGCCGCCGCGCCCCCCGTGTATTTCCTGTACTCCTCGTAGGCGCCCCTGGCGTGGCCCTCGAGGGCCTCCAGGAGCGGGGCATCCTCCTTCTTTGGGTTCTCCCTCATGGTTTCTCACCTCCTTTTGGTGTGCAAAAACGGGTTCTGACGCCGCCTTTTCGGCGGTAGGTTGGAAAAGGTGCGAGGGGAACGAATCCCCAAGCACCTTGTTGTAGGCGCTCCTAGCGCGCCCCACTTGGAGGGCCCTAGGAGCGGGTGTTCTAAAATCCCGGTCTTATGGGATCTCACCTCCTTTTCCCTTTGGACCGATGGTCCGAGGGGCTTGGTTGTCTCCTGTCGTCGGGGGGAGCTGGTCCCCTACCCCCCCTTCTGGGGGCATCATCGGGCCGGTCTCCCGGCCCAATTAATTATTACACTTTATTACATATAAATCTTTTGTTTTATAAGAAAGTTTAAAAATAGCCCTTCCCCAGCGTTGTGATGGACAGGCCGCTCGCCCTAGTGTTGTCAAGCTCCTACCGGAGGAGGGTGCTGGAGGAGCTGAGTGACGGCCCCCTGACGCCCACCCGGCTGGCTGAGAAGACCGGGATGAAGCCCCCGCACGTAAGCAGCGTGCTCGGGGATCTGATGCGGATGGGGCTGATCGAGTGCGTCACTCCCGGGAGAAGGAAGGGGGTGCTCTACTCGCTCACGGAGGAGGGGGGGAGGGTCCTGAGGGAGGTCCAAAAGGTGACGAAGCAGCACCTGGACGAGGACGTGGCGGGGGCACTGGACCGGGCGGGCATCCCCTACGGGAGGAACCTGGAGGTGGGGGAGGGCCCGTTCAGGTGGGTGCCGGACTTCGTGGTCCCCCCCTCCGAACCCAAGGTGCTCGTCGAGGTGAAGGGGCAGGTGCCGAAGAATCCCAGCTGGGCGGAGCGCGTCCTCGGGTTCGCCCTCAGGGCCTCTCAAGTGAGGGGGAAGGGTTTGAAGGCGGTGCTCGTCCTCCCCTGGACCAGCCGGGGGGACGCGCCTTGGCTCCGGGAGCTCGTGCCCCAGTACCTTGACGCCGTCTTCTTCAAGGGGGAGCTTGAGGCCTTCGTAGACTTCGTGAGGAAGTGCCTGGCCGAGAAGTAGCCCCTTCGCCCCCCGCAAGATTCCGACCGCTCCCGTGAACCTACCCAGCTATATCAGCCCGAGGGAAAATCACCGGAGGGCTTTGGCTATTTATCTTCTAATCTGAACCAAATTATAAGCGGAGTTACAGCTCCTAACAAAACCCAAACTAAGCAAATCGTTGCGCATGCATTAAAAAAAGGAGTGGATAATTCTTTGCAAAAACCCAACAGAGTAATGAAAAGTATTGCTTCCACTATCTCAGCGAATATTATTTTTAGGTATTTTTCCATTTTTTTAAATTGTTCTGTCCGGATGTATTAAGCTCACGAAAAGAAGCTAGTTTAGTTTCCATTACATTTTTATGGTGTTCAAGCGGCAGGAGGAAGATGGACAAAGACCAGCTCGGGCAGTTCTTCGGCCTCTGGAAGTTTATGGCGTGGTGTGACCAAATGAGGTGGAAGAGCGAAAGTGGAGATTGGGGAAGTTTGGGGTGGGACAGGGAAGAAATGGAAACGGTGGCAAAAGCTTTGAGTCTCGCTGAACCCCCCACCTACTCTGAACTTGTTCTCGCCCACTGGCTAACCTACATATTTGACTACATGTTTCCCGGCGAGAAAGTCTGGGGCAGATGCCTACCGATAACGATCAAGGTCGCCCATGACTTCCAATCCGAGAGGAAGGACATCGACCAGATAAGGAAAGATGCAACCAAAAGAGAAGTTGACAAAAAAACCAAGAAAACCAGAGAATCGCTGGTCATCCGCGGAACCCCCCTCAAGTTTAGCCATTTTCCGGAAAATACGCACCCCCGTGTTTGGAGAACCCTGCATCTGCTGGACAAGCTGGACGTTGGAAGGGACTTCGTCAGGTTCCTGCTCTCCCAAACGGAGGGTGAGGATTGGGTCAGGAGGGTGGCGTGGGCCCTCAACACCCTCACCTACTCCAAGGAAAACGAAGAGAAAGCACTCGAGCTCCTTCGAAACAGGCGTATTCCGCAGCAGCTCGGGGATGAAGTCTTGGGTTACCCAAAGAGACTCTGGGCAGCGCTGAGGGACTATGTCAAGCCTTGGAGATGGAGGGATGAGGTGGTGAAGAGGGCCATAAACGAACACAGGTCAGAGTACCCAGAAGCGGTTAGGCTTTGGGAGAAATCCGAGAATTACCTCGACCAGCTAGAACTACCGGGTGATCAGTGGAACGAGGAGTTTTTCGAGCGGGTCAAGTTGCTTAGAGAGCTTAAGAAACAAGAGAGATGCAAGGGAAGAGCAGCAAGGGTGCTACTGAGGAGACTTTTTAGTAAATACCAGAAAGAGCTGAGGGGATGCTATCCCGAGCAGTTCGATGTTACTTTCAACTTCCGCTGTAGCCTCTGGACATGTTTTGCATGTCCCCTTCTAAAAGAGGGCACTTGGAAGAAATATTGTTTCAAGAAGGAGGGGGAACCCTGTAAAGTGCTGAAGTTACTCTTGGGATACGATGTAAGGTGCGAACCAAAAACCTGTTATCTCCTCAGCTCGAAACCACTACCTATTTGTGATGGCATATGGGTACGAGGGGACCCCGCCCCGAGCTGAAAAAAGAGGAAGGGGAAGAAAAGAGAGAATTTGGGAAAGGAATCAAAGAGGAAGAAGAGCCAGAGGGGGCGGAGGACTACCTAGATGCCGAGGAATCTGGAGAAGAGGCTCCTACTATCAGGTAGGTTTTCTCTTCACGCTCCCCCGTTTTTTGAGGCCATCTTTCTGTTTGGGCAGTTACCTCTACAGGATTGAAAAAACAGCAAGATAGGTAAAAAAGAAAGATTTACTAAGCTCGCCGAAAAGAAGCCCGATTCAGCCTCCGTTCAATGCATTATCCCACAAAATTGATGGAAGAAAATCGAAATAAGTTGTATCTATTAAGGCTTCCTAAGCTTTGCCCAAGCTCCCATCAGAGCCTTCGACAGCTCCTCCTATGGGTTTAGCCCCCTGCGCTCCTATCAGGTTTTCAAGCAGGGTCGGCAGGGTCTCGTATATACGAACGCCTCTCCCATTCCTCAGGGTTCGCGGGCAGGGTTCCGGTTTTGGGGGGCGCCACCTCTAGCGGAATCTGAACTTGAGGAGATTGGAGAAGGATGCTACGACGAGGACGGCCGCGGCCAGGAGCACCGCCGCCGCAAGAATCGCGCTACTCCACGCCTTCACGGATATGTTGACCTCTGCGGGAAAAGGGGGACAAAAAGGTGAGCTTGAAGGTGTTTAGGGGGATGGTATGCAGATCCAGAGAGACAAGGAGAGTTTACGACCTATTTGCTCGCTTTCTTACTAGCAATTCTAAATAAATCTTTTATTTTTGGAAATCGGCTCAAAAATATGCAAGAAAAACGTCCATCGCACGATTGGTTTGTAGTTTTTGTAGTCATTGCTCTTTTTCTCATCCCGCTCTATTTGATCCCCGAAGTGCCTTTCTTCAAACCATCCATTGTGAGTGAAGCGTCAAACTACGGTTTTGTTGTCTACGTTGTTTTGTTATTGTGGTTCCTTTGGTGGGCGGTAGAGAAGGTTAGGAATGAACGTTCCCCGAAAAACATTTTGACCACGCTGGGGTTTCGGTGGAGCAGGCAGCAGGTTGCTGTCGGATTTATTATCGGATGTTTTGACGGCGCATTAATGTGGTTTCTAGAGGGGGGCAATATTGAAAAAATTCCCCCAGTTGATTTAGTTTTAGTTGTAAATATGCTCTTGGGTGCTCCCTTAGTTGAAGAGGTTTTATTTAGGGGATATCTCATAAATCGCCTCCTTCACTTCAAGAAGACTTCACAAAGAAAAATACTGGCGATTGTAGCTTCGATATTTATTTTCTCTTGGGTGCATGCTAGCTATCCAAAACAAAAATTAGTTGGAGGTATTGCATTCACATCGGTGTACCTGTGGGGGTGGAAAAACAACATGGTTGCGGCAATTGCGGCTCATCTGGGATCCAACGCTACAATTTTGCTTTTGGAATACTCTTCACGTGGGATAATCGCAACGATAGGAACTCTAGGCATAATTGCTATGATGGTTTCTCTCTTGTTCCTAATTCTTCGGTGGATATACCCTATTACCGATATTGTGGTTAGAATATTTGTCAAGTTTCTGCAAAAAATTCCGAGAAGAAAACCATAATGTAAAGGGGTTCTAAACGAGCTGGAGCGACTTTCATTTGTTCTGATCAAAAGCGGGGTGCCCCATCCGGAATTGCTTTTTATTCCGCAAGTTTAAATTGAAACCGAAGTACGTATTAAGCTACCGGCCGGCGGCTTCTCTCGCTCTCCCTCATCCCCTGCCAAGCTTCCGTCAGGGCCCTGGACAGCTCCCCCTGCAGGTCCAGGCCCCGCTGCTTCCAGGTCGCCAAGAGGGTCGGCAGGGTCTCGTATATGATCCCCCTCTCGTTCCTGAGCGTGCCGATGATTTTCCTTTGAACCACCAGCTCCCTGAGGGCCGCCGGCGTGGCCCATTCCTTAGCTCGGGGAGAGCTATATCAGCGCACGCTTCCAATCTGCAGTTGAATCGAGAACCATCTCAATCGCGTGTTAAGTGCCTCCGGAGATGATGTCGTTCGCTACATCCCTCAATTCCTCTCTAGCCAGCTTGAGAAAATCCTCGAAATCCTTCCTCGGTTCCTCCACTAACAGGCCTCTTTCAAAAGGGTTCTCCAAGAGCTCCGCATTTACCTCCAGTTCCCTCTTGTTTTGCTCGAGGTTATTCCGGTACTTCTTGTAATAGAGCGAGGCCCTCACTTTTTCGGCTATTTCCTCCCTCAGATCCCTAAGCCTAAAGCCGTGCATGGCGAGCACGAACAGGTCGTAGAAGTCCCTGAGCTTCTGAGCCCTTCTCGTCAGTATGGCCCTCACTTTCTCGCAGAGGATCTCCCTCTCGTCGTAAGCCATCAGCTCGAAGGGGCGGTAGAAATCCAGGAATTCCCCGAAGTACGCCCGCTCATCCCTCGACAATTTAACACCATCCAGCAGGGTTCTAACCCTGACGACCTTCGGGGGAAACTGAAGTTTCTCCACGAAATTCGCCTGAATCTTCAAGAGCTCCGATCCCTTCCAGAGCTTGAAAGTCGCCATTCTCCCTCCCCCGCCGAACTCCATAAACTTCCTCTCTCCCGGCTCGGCTTTGAACTCCAGATTCGACTCCCTCGAAACCTTCGCCAGAAAGGAAGCGAGACTCCTTATCTCCGCCGAAAGCCTTTTCCTCATCCCCTTCTCCCCCAGCCCTCTCCAAGTATCCTGATCGCGCCAAGTGAAATCAAGATCTACGCTGAACCTGTAGTAGCCGAAGTAGCATTTGACAAGGCAACTGCCCCCCTTGAAAAGATAGTTCGCCGAAAGTGGGGAGGAGCAGAGCTCCCTGAGCACCCTGTGCAGCACCACATCCTTCTCTATCAGCCCCGTGTTCTTCATCCCGGATTTCTTGGCAACGAAGGAGACGAACTCAGATAAGTCCGGCATCTCTTATAACCGCCCCGACGGTTTTAGGGTAAAATTTCAGGTATGTTTGGAGCTTCCCCCTCTCCAAGTGTTCCCCGTACTCGCCTACCGTCGAGATTATTCTTTCCCTTGGTAAGCTGCGGTACCTGGAAAGATAGGCGAGGTCAAGAATCGTTTTCTCGGGGTCGGAGAATCTAATGCCACCGCTGTCAACAACTCCGAAGCCGAAAAGCCCGCGTTTCAGCCTCAGAAATTTTGTTCTCCCCCCGGCTATCTCTATCTCCTTAGGCCTGAATATGCTGTCGTTCAGGACGAAGGTGGTGGCAGGAAACTCGTGGGTGAGGCCGTTCAGCCTGAGCGCGGTGTAGAGGCCAAAGTACCAGTTGACCCCAAGCCTGCTCAGACCGAGGGATATTATCCTGTGGATATCCACGGCCTTCTCCAGCTTGAACTCCTCGAGGGTCTTAACGTAGTATAGCCCCCTGAGAATCCTCACCAGGTACCCATAGGAAATCATGAAGTTGATCGTGTTCGTGTATTTCGCCCCAAACTTCCTGCATGCCGCCTCGATCTCGTCCCTCGTCACCGCGCCCCCCCCGAACTCCGACAAAAGATATCTCGTCAAAGTTTTCATCATTGTTATTTATCTAACTATCTTAAAAAAACCTTTTGCTTGTTATTTAAAACGGAAAAGGCACCGGGTTCTCCCATGCGCTGACGTAGGGACACCAAAAGGTGCGGGGGGAGAGGGGACTTCTATCCTCTAAATCTATCACTCAGATCCTGGCAGGATCTGGGCAAAATCCGGGCGTGGTCCTTGCCCGGTTCCTGCTCGGGAAAATTCACTGCTCCTTCGAAAGCGGGATCAATCAGGGTTGGATGAGCGAATCAATTGGTTGTAAGATTTGTAAAATGTGTCTAAAACTTCACCGCTTTTTTTCTTCGTTTCCCACGCTTTGTACCTTAGGGTTTGGAAGGTTGCTATGTCCCCCTCCTCTAAATAGGCTCTCATAGCTTCAGCGTTCTGTGTGTATTGTAGCCGGTGTAGCTTGAAAAATTCTAGTACTTCGATGGAAAGTCGACGCAAATCATGTAGACTCCTTAAAGCCTTGAGAAGTTTAAGAGTTATCTCTGAATCATCTTCTCGCGGGGAGGGAAGGCGGTTGAAGAGCAACTCTCGTATAAATTCTAACATCATAATCCTCTGGAGTTCTACCTCATCTTCGGTCACCTGATGACTAAGTTTTCGCTCTTCCTCCTCCGAAAGTTTCTTGATAGCTTTTTTCTCGTGGACGGTTGGACGTTCTAAATACTCAGGCCAGTATTTTCTTGGAAACCACTCCCACCTGTCGACCCACTCTGGGCCACACAATGAACTCCCGTATTCAAAAGCTTCCTGAAGACTTCTCGTAACGAGATCAGTGACGCCATACTCCTGGAACAAGGGCCAATTCTTGAATACAGGAGGAAAAAGCTCCCGATGTCGGTTCGCTATTTGAGCGATGTATTTCCAGTATTCTTGCTTCAGGGTTAAGATGACCACCATTCCGGGAAAGGTTAGCTTGTAGACCTTTCCCTGCTTTTTTATGTAATGTGCCCTTTTCAAGATCTCTAAAGCCTCGTAAATGCTGTCATCTGAGCATTTTAGATAATGCTTGATATCGGACCAAGTGATCTCCTCGGGGTTCGTTTCGTCAGAGTGCTTAGGCACTAAGAGATATTCAAGAATAGGAATGCAGTACTTCGAGAAAAGCAGGAAGCGCTTTCTTTCCATTTTTTCAATCTGCCCGCTTTTATTCATCCTTTTAAATAGCTTTTTCTTGTTTTTTATTTTTTTGGAGTTTTGTTTTGGTTGAATCCAACGAAATTTTGTTCGATATATTATACCGATATCAGAAGAAGGAAAAACCTGCGAGGAATGGGAGAAGGGTCAAGAGGGTAACCTAATTGGGCGGTTCGGGAGGGGATTCACCGAATTAATTCGGTTGCGGGCTAATTGGCTCCGTAGCTTACCCATCATGAGTAACGTGGGAAAAAGCCTTAAATTCGGCCCACTTAGAGGGAAAAAGGAGGCTTTTTAGGGGCTTTTTTCAGCCCTTTACCCATAATGAGTAACGAGGAAAAAAGGGATTTGGTCCACCCAGAACTTCGGCATTTCTTCGCATTTGCCGAAGAAAGTAAGAACATAGATTGTATGGGGAAGATGGAAAACCTTGACCAGAAGGAAGGGAAACCTGCGGGGGATAGGGGAAGGAGAAAGCCCGCACCGGTCAAGAGGATAAATCTGACTGTGAGGGGTGAGCCGGCCCTTTGGCTTGAGGAGTGGATCGAGCGGGGGCTTTGCAATAGCGTTGCTGACGCCGTTCTTTTCTCGCTTCAAACCTTCCACGAGCGAATCACAAACCACGACACCAAGGAAGAGCAGCTCAAGATGCTGCGCCAATTGAGACCTAGGAACGCAGAGGTGAGGGAGGAGGTGTGAAGAATCTGGGGGTGGAGTGAGTGCTTTGGCTCGCAGGAATTTTGCCGGCGGTCTGCTCCTTCTTCTCGTTTGTCTTCCTTCACTACTACGCAGCAGAGTATCGGTGCCTCTGGAAACTGGGCAGTCCGGGTCCAAGGGCCCTTTTCCGCACTCTAGGGCCCTTCTCCCTCAGCTTCATCGTAGCCATCTCGACACTGGTGGCGGGGTACCGGTTGTTTGCGAGGGGGCTGGGTGCCCTTGGCGGGGCCGTCGCGGAGGCCGCCGTCTTCTTGGTCGGGCTCTCCATCATCATCATAACCGGGGCGATGGGAGAGAGGCTGGCCATAAAGCGCCTGCAGCGGATGAGGGAGGAGCGGCGGAGAGAGGAAGAGGAGGAATCCAGGGAGGAGGAGATCCGGGAGCTGCGCTCCAAGCTGGGGGAGGCCAGGAGGGAGGGGGAGGGGCTGCGCAGGAGGGTAGAGGAGCTGGAGAGGCTCCTGGAGGAGAAGGATAGGGAGCTGGAGGAGCTGAGGAGGGCCAGGGGGATCCCCCAGCGCCCCTCCCCCCAGCAGCTCGCCAGGATGGCGGCGGAGGGGTGGAAGTTCGGCGTCGCCAGGTCGGGCGGAAAGGAGTACCTCAGGGCCCGGAGGACGGCCGGGGGGAGGAGGGAGGAGAGGAGCCTGGGCCCCCTGGACGAGGGGATGAGGGAGGCCCTGAGGGCGGCCGGCATCAGCCTGGGGGGGAGGGCCGATGCTGGGGGGTAAGTGGAAGCGGGAGCTGGAGGGGGAGGTGCGGAGGCTGGGGAGGGAGCTGGAGGAGCTGAGGCGAGCCCTCCCCCTCCAGCTCAGGGACTGGGTGAAGAAGGCGGTGGAGGAGAGGCTCTCCAAGGTGGGGAGGGAGGCCAGGGCGGCCTACGGGTCGGAGGTGGAGGACCTGGGGCACAGGGTGGGGGTCCTGGAGGCGAAGGTGGAGACCATCGGCCGGCAGCTGCAGCTCTCCTGCATGAGCAGGAGGGAGAGGGGGGCCCAGGCCCTCACCGAGGGGCTGAGGTGGCAGAGGGAGGTGAGGGGGTGGGTGGAGGAGCTGGTCCCCCTGCTGGAGCAGAGGCTGGAGGGGGCCTGCCCCATCTACCCCGGGAGGGTGCGGGTGCACTACTCCGAGGAGCGGGGAGAGCCCGACATCGTCCTGGCGGCGGGCGCCGACGTCTTCGCGGTCGTGGCCTGCCGGGCCTACTCCCTGGGGGGCTCCACCCTCTCCCGCAGCATCTCCCCCGAGGACGTGCGGCCCGAGCTCTGGGAGGCCAAGAGGAGGGACACCTTCCTCATCCTGGTCGTCAGGAACACCTCCATGGGGGCGGTCTGGATCTCCTACTTCCAGGGGTCCTTCGAGAAGGTGCACACGCCCACCTGGCTCGCCAAGCCCGAGTATGCCAGGGAGGCCACCCCCGAGCGGGCCCGGGAGTACCTTTACCACTTCCTGGTGAGGGGCCTGGACCGCCTGATCTCGAAGAGGAGGGGGGAGGAGGTCCCGTCCCTCTGGTTCTCCCCCTAGGGGAAACCCCTTCCCCGCGCCCTTTCCCCTCCCCCTTTCCCGCCTTCCCACCCCTTTCCCCCGGCCCTCCCCTTTCCCCTTTTCCCCCTGGCCGGAGGCCTCCGCGGGAAACCCCCTCCAAACGCCCGATTTCGGCCCTCCCAGGCCCGCTCCGGAGGGGGCCCGCGGGGGAAGCCTTACCCTTTCCCCAACCCCCCTTGCGCCCCCTTTTGCACCCCTATATTTACGGAGCCAATTCTCCTGGAACAACCGAGCCAATTCCCCTGGAACAATTCCAGCCCACGGATCTCAGGGTAGGGTAGGGTCGGGGTAGGGTGGTAGGAAGGGGGGTGGGCTGGGCGGGGTGGCCGGGAGGGCGGACCGGGGGACCCGGCCCCCGGGCCGGGGACGGGCCAGGCCGGGGGGTGGGGAAGGGCGGCCGCTCCGCCGCGGGCCGAAGGGGGGTGCTCCGCGCGGAGCTTCACCCGCGGCTCGCGGCCCGTGGGGTGGGAGGGAGGGGAACGGCCGCTGCGCGGCCTAAGGGAGGGTCGGAGGGTAGGGGGGGGACAGGAATCCTCCCGGATGGGCTTTTTCCAGGATGGGGCTGACGGGCGCGGTCTGACCTTTCCGGGAGGTATATACTTGGGCACGGTCAAAAAAAAACAACCGCCGTTCCCGGTACGCTGGAGGGGTTGGGGCCGGCAGGGACCCCCGGCGCGGGGGAGGGGAGGCTGGGGGCCCGCAGGGGGCTGGGCGCGGGGGCTTCGATATCTATTTCATGAAAGCGATATACATCTCATGAAGGAGATATACATTTTAGGGAACATACCCCCTTCCTCCGTGGTGGGCTACCGGGTGGAGAAGGCTGTCAGGGGGAGGGTGGTCCCCAGGAACGGGTTCACGGGGGAGGTCAGGCTCTCCTCCTCCGCGGGGACCCTGGAGGGGGACAGGGTCCTCCTCGGCCCCGGCCCCTCCTCGGTGAAGCTCAGGCTCCCCCCCTCCGGCAGCACCTCGGTGTCCATCCGGGCGACGGACAACCGCGGGAGGGGGCTTAGGGAGGGCACCCTGGAGGTCCGGGTTAACGACCCCGCCCCGGCCCCGCGGGTAACCACCTGGACCGTAAGGGAGAACTCCGAGGTGCCCTTCGACCCCGGGAGCCTGGCGCAGCCCTCCCTCCCCGAGCAGATCAGGACCTTCTGCAGGAGCGAGGTGAGGGCGGAGGTGAGGTCGTACTACCAGGGGGTCACGGGCTCGGGCTACACCATGTTCGGTGGACCGCTGGTAAAGATAGGAATCTACGGGGAGACAGAGGAGAAGCCCCTCTTGGGCTACGGGGCCCTGGTGGAGGTCCTCTATAACTCCTGGAGTGTGAACGGCCCCTACTACCTCCCCGACCAGTACGCCCTGTTCTCCGCCCGCAGCACCCCGATCACCGAGGAGGAAATCGTGAAGTACGGCTTGTTCCTGAAGGAGCCCGGTTTCAGGCCCTGGGGGGCTGGGACGCCTGAGGAGACTATGGTTGAGTACGACGCCAGCCAGGAGATTGATAAGATTTACAGCGCGGTGGAGGACGTGATTGGGAGGGACTTAAGAGCAGCGTTAGACGCACTTGAGCAGGGTCAGGGATCGGTTCAGGATGTCCGGAGGATACTGGTGACAAGGGAAAAAGATCTCAGGGAAGCCGTACAGAAGGCGGGAGGGAAGGCCCTTCTGGGATACCGCTGGAGCGTCAGGTCCCAGCTCTTCCTCTGCGACCCCTCCGGGTCCACGGTTACCTCCTGGACAGCATCTTATGGATCGACCTGAAAAAAAGGAGGTGAGAAAGGATGGACAAATTTAAAATCTTCATGGCGGCCGGGATAATCCTGGTCTGCCTCCTATCCCTTTACTGGTACTGGGGCGAAAGAAAGGCGGCGGAGGCCTGGCTGATTCCTGGAGCCCCCGAGAACCACATGACCATAGAGTACGAGATCGCAGTGTCCCCGAATGTGGGCGAGTACCTCACGCACGCACACGTAATCGTTCCGCTACCGGTGGTGGACAACCAAGTTCCCAAGCTGGCTAAGGTCGAGAACGAGGTTTTCGGGAGGGGGAACTTCACCTTCTCCTGGAGGTTCGTAAATGACCCGTACCCGGGGGTGGAGATCTTCGCGGATGGGCTGGATTATGATAATAGTTGGGATCACTTTTGGCTGGACTTCTACTACCACGTTCCGATAGAGAACGTTTACAGGATGACCCTCCCTATCCGTCCGTCCGAGAACACCACCGTGGTTTACGCGGAGTGGGATGGCGGACCGAAAGGCTGGTTCACGGTTCGCATGTCGTTGCTTGGTCCGATTTCCGACGCCACAAACTCAGACCTCAGGGCAAGAAATGTTTTCTACCACTGGTGTGCGTATGGTTGGCTGGAGGGCCGCAGGCCGGGGTGGTACCTGATAGGGCTTCCCACGGAGAACGTCCTGTTCGCCCCGTACCTCGGCCCGACCTTCCCCGAGAACCTGCTCCTAACCTGACCTAAGACCCCAGAGTTCCGCCCCGCCCTTCCCAGGGGTGGGGCGTTGGTCCAGCACCCTGTCGTTGGGACGGCGAACCCTTCCCTTCACCCCGCACCTACATCTTCCTTCTGGTGCGGGGCCTTCACTTCCCGGGATTGAGATTGGAAAAAGGAGGTGAGCACTATGTTTAAAAGCGTTCGGGAAAAATCCCATCGGAGAGGGATGATCAGGGTTGCCTTCAGCGCTGTCTACAAACCGGAGCCCGGGGGAGGCTACTCCGCCCTCTGCCCCGAGCTGGGTGTTGCCAGCCAAGGGGAAACCATCGAGGAAGCCGAGGCCAATCTGAAGGAGGCGGTGGAGCTCTACCTCGAGTCGGCGAAGGAGCTCGGCATCCTCGAGCAGGTTCTGGAGGAGGCCGGCGTGGACATCCGCAGGATCGGGGAGCACGTTCCCAGGGTTCTAGCTGGTTCCATCCTCGCCGAGGTGGAGGCATAGTCTATAAAAACCCGGCCGAGGCAGGGCGTCGATGAAGCTGCCAGTGCTCTCTGGCGATGAGGTGATTAAAGCCCTGAGGAAGGCGGGGTTTGAGATCACCAGACAGAAGGGAAGCCACGTATCGCTGCACAAGAAAACTCCGGAGGGGATTCTGCTGGTGGTTGTGCCGAGGAAGCCCGAGATAAAGCGGGGTACCCTTTCGAGCATCCTCAAGCAGGCCGGGCTCAGCAGGGAGGAGTTCCTGAAGTTACTTTAGGGGGAGGCAGGGGATTCCGTCTTGAGAACCGACGCGCTCGTCGACTCGGGGGCGACGAGCACTTTCGTACCGCTGGAGCTCGTTCAGATCTCTCTCCCAAAGCCGTGCTTGGATTGAGATTGAAAAAGGAGGTGAGAGGAGTGGAGGCTTCTCCGCGGGACCCCAGGGTCCTGCGGGTTACCGAGGAGGTCTACCTGATGGACGTGGGCTCCTGGTCGGCTCTCTACAGGGTTCCGGGAGGGGTCATCCTCTCCCGGCCCGGGAGCTTCCGGACCTGGGGCCGGACCACGTGGAGCCGGGTGGTCCGGGAGGCGGAGGGGAAGGTGCCCGGGCTGGCCCCCGCCCTGCGGGAGCTGGCCTCCAGGCTCTCTCGGGAGTCCGCCCCCCCCGTGACCAACCTGGACAGGTCCCAGCCCCCCGCCGGCTTCCACAGGCTCAGGGTGGAGTACTCCCGCAGGGAGGGCTTCATCCGGGTGAGGGGCTGGACCTTCCTGCACTCCGAGCGGCTCAGGGCCCTGGGCCTCCGCTACGAGCCGGGGGAGAGGTGCTGGGTGGGGAAGTTCAGCCCCCGGACGCTCGCGGCCCTGAGGAGGATGGTGGAGAAGGAGGTGAGAGGATGAGGGTCTGGGTCATATCCAGAAGGGGGGTTCCTTCCCCCTTCACGGCCGTTACCTTCCTCGAGGGGGGGAGGGCCAGGGGGATCCTGGTCTCCCCCTCGGGGGTGAGGGGCCTCCAGGAGGAGGAGGCCCTCAGGTACCTGGAGCTCTCCAAGAGGGGAGAGAGGGCCTTCCCCGACTTCGTCCCCGCCCTGGACCGGGCCGAGGGCCTGGAGGTGGAGGACAAGGCGGGGGAGGAGCTCAGGTCCCTCCTGGAGGAGCTGGAGGGCGCGAGGGAGACCGAGGCCAGGATCTATGGGGAGAGCGGGGGGAGGTCCGTCCTGGCCTACGGCGCCCTGGTGGAGGCCACCTTTGACCCCGCCTGGCTCCTGGACGGATGCTCCTACTACCTCCCGAGCATATCCTCCGCGGGCTACACCCAGCTCACCAAGCAGGACATCCTGGACCGGAAGCTCTACCTGAACGAGCCCGGCTCCAGACCCTGGGCGGAGGGGCACCAGTACTCGTATTGGACAAACAAAACTAAATCTGCAGTAGAAAACATAGTTGGAAAAGATTTGGGGTTACGACTGAGTAGGCTTGAGCAGGGTCTGGGATCCCTCCAGGATGTCCGGAAGCTGCTGGTGGAGAGAGAGGAGAACCTCAGGAAAGAGGTGCAGAAGGTGGGAGGAAAGAGCCTCTCGGGGGATTACTACTGGGACGTCAGGTCCCAGCTCTTCTTCTTCGACCCCTCGGGGTCCACGGTCCTGCCCTGGAAGGGGAGCGCGGACTACTCGGGGGTCAACAGGTATTAGGTGAGAGAAGGAGGTGAGAAAGAATGGGAAAGCTCCTGAAGACCGTTGTCGCGGCAGGGGTGGTCCTCCTCCTGGCCTGCTCCCTGATCCCCTTCCTCTGGCCGCTGGTCAGAGACCACCTATGGCCGACGGTGAGCGGGAGGGAGACCTGGCCGGGAGCTCCCGAGGGCCACCTGACCGTGCTGTACGAGATTCAAGCATACCCAGATGTAGATGAGAACCTGACGTACCTCCACATGATTGTCCCGCTACCGGTGGTAAACGGCCAAGTCCCCAAGTTGGCCAAGATGGATCCCACCCCTTCTGAGAACAGCTGGAGGTTCGTGAGCGACCCGTATCCTGGGATGGAGTTCTGGGCGCACGGCGGCTTTGCGGTGGACCTCTACTACCACGTTCCGATAGAGGACATCCCAAAGGTGACTATCCCAGTCCAGCCGGAGCCTGGAACCACCGTGGTTTACGCGGAGTGGGACGGTGGGCCTAAGGGCTGGTTTGACATTAATCTTTGGTTAGTTGGCTCAGTTCCAGATGCTACACACCCTCCTGAGACATTCACAGAGAACACTCCTACTTGCGGCTGGAACACATTTGCCGCTCTCGAGGGCCGCAGGCCGGGGTGGTACCTGATAGGTCTCCCCACGGAGAACGTCCTGTTCGCCCCGTACCTCGGCCCGACCTTCCCCGAGAACCTGCTCCTGAGCTGAAAGGGGTGAAGCTCCTCGGAGGGTAAAAGGTATAAAGGTACATACAAGGATACCTTTACTGTGGGGTGACAGAGGTGGAGGAGCGGAAGCTTAAAAAAGAGGAAAGCCCCGGCATCGCCGAGCGTGGGGGAAGACCTGGGGCACAGCCCCCATCATCTCCGCCCCCCACCGGTCCGCCCCTTCGGGCCCGGCGGAATCCGGCTGGGGTATTGAGACAACCTTAACCCCGCTAGAGAAGCCAACCGACCGACGGCTTAATACGTGCCAATGCCAAAAGCAAATTTTTTTTTAAACTCTCCATCGATTTAGACAGGTTAAAAGTGGAGACAAAATCAGAAATGCGGGAGGTGGAATTAATAAAATATCCTTAAAAAAGCGGGGAAAGAGAAGGTGACTTCCCCGAGCAGAGCATCATCCTGAGCAGGTATTCGGGGGGGTCAGGGGTCTCCGGATTTGGGGTTTTCGGGGGTTTGGGAGGGGATTCCCCCCTCAGCCACAGGGTGACCCACCATCCATCCCCCTCCCTCCCGATTTCCACCCTTTTCACCTTGTTGGTTGTGAAGAAGAGGGAGCACCCGCACCTCTTCAGGTCCAGCCCGAGTCCCGTCGGGTCCCCCACGAAGGGCATAAAGCCGAGCCTCGGCAGGACCAGGTGGAACCTTTCTCCCTTCCTCAAAAATTTGAGGTATCCGGTCCCGGGAAGGGTGAAGGAGAAGGAGCGGTATTCCTCCACGGGCTTCACCCCTCCGTTTCTGGCCTCCCGGACGACCCGGCTAAGAACGGACCGGAGAATCAGGTGGTTGACCTCCCTCAGTTCCCTCCTCTCCTTCCTGAGTTCCCTCAACTGGGCGCATAGTTTGTGGTAGTTCACCTTCTCGTCCAGGTTCGTGAAGCGGTTGTGGAGCCAGCGACAGGTCTCCAGCACCCTGAGGAGCCTCCTCTCCTTTTCCTCATCGGGGAGAGTCTGAGTCTGAGGATGCCCATCACCCCAGAAGTCGGGGGCGGGGAGGCTGTCGGGGAGACGCGTCAGGTAGATGCCGGTGGAGTTCAGGGTCTTGTGTCCCAGCCTCCGTTGTAGGATGGCGAGTTCCTCGGGTCTCCTCATCTGCCGAGCGAGGTTAATGGCATAGGAGTGCCGGAAGAGGTGGGGATGGGGGATCCTCCCGTATTTCCTCTCCTCGGGGGGAGAGATGGTGACCCCCGCCTTCTCCGCATACCTCTTCACGAGTTCGAGGACCCAGCGGCGGGTATAGGGGAAAATCCTCTCTCCGCTCCCAATCTTGTTCCTCCTGACGTAATCGAGCAGTTCCTCGATGAGGGAGGGGGGAACTTTCACATACCTCCACTCCCCTCCGTATTTCTTCCTCTTCAAGCAGACCAGGCGAATCATATTGTCCTTCGGGTTAATCTTAGCCAGGGTCAGGGCCAAATCGAAGTAGTCCCTTTTGTCCCTGGAGTCGTGTCTGCTCAGTCCCACGATTTCTGAGACCCGGGCCCCGGTAGATGCGAGGACTTTGAGGAGGAGGGCGTGGGTTTCGTTTACCTCCTCAGCCGCGGAAATAATCGCTTGCCTCCTCGTTGGCTGATAATCCCCCTCGTTGACTAGGACCTACAGCTTGCTGGGCCAGACCTGGATGTCGGACACCTCCCAGTCCCTCTGGGACCACTCGCTCCTCTCCTGCGACTAGCTTCATCAAATGTGATTTTTATTTCATTAACTATCACTTTTTGTATTCGATTAGAAACGCAGAACTACCTTCGGATACGAAACGAGCTAAATCGGGTTCGCTTGAGACGCTACTAGCGTTACTGGAAACAAAATAGCTAGTGAGGGATTAACCGACTTCGTTTGTTTAAGAATACCTTTAAATCGATATCTATTGCCCTCAACCAAAGTGATATTTTTGATACCACTTGTTTCAACGCCGATAACTTTTAAAGGGTCTTCCCATGGATATTCCTCGGAGATAGCCCCTACATGCGGAAAAAACGGTTCTAAAATACCTGGTCCTCCGTAGTATCCCTCAACTGTGATTTCTTTTTCAAGATATTTCCCTGAATGCTGTCTTACTTCACTCGGTGAAAGTACTCCAATTCTAAGTACATAAGGAATCAACCACCAGAGGAATGCGGTCACACTAAGCAAGACCGTGATTAAAATACCAACAAACTTCGTCACTTTTTTGCTCCTGAAAATAACGAAGTGAGGCTCTCGTTTGAAACGAAACACGCTGTTAATTCCAAGTATAATACATATCAAAACAAAAAGACCGAGACCCGCGCCAACAAACAAAATCCCGATTTGTTGGAAGTAGTAGGAATAAGCCCAAGTAAGTGGGATGGGAAGAAAAGTTGTCCAAATCAAAATACACCCGATAGCGACCAAAAGAGCACAGAACCACTTTGTTTTGTTCCACATTCTACCCCACTCTGAAACTCTTTCCATCATCTTCGTTTATATAGTTTCTACTGTTAACTGTGTTTTCCCCATAGATTTCCACCCTCAGGATCCTTTTTGCCGACACGAAGATAAAGGAAGGGAGGCGATGCCAGCGAGTAATATTAGGGCTGGGAAAGGATTATCCTAATCCTGAAGTGAGGTAGAACCTTTATAGCATAAAATTTTCAACTTATAGAGAAGGATGTGGAGAGGGAAAGGCGGTGATTTGGATTGAAGAAGGCAAGGGTAGAGGAGGCCGGAAAGCACGCTAAAGAGCTGAAAATTTTGGCATGGATTGGTATCGGAGCAGGACTCTTTTTTATCATGTTAGGTGTCTTTGTCTGGGGTGTAGCAATAGGTGTGGATTCAGAAGAGCTCGAGGATATGGGAAAGGTGTTTATGGCTACCGGATTCCCCATTATGCTTTTGGGTGTAGGTGTATTGTTTCATACCTCCAAGATTGAAAAAGTTCTCAGAGAGCTCGAGGAATAGGCAAGCGAAGGTTACTTCAAAGTGGTTTGCAGAGCGGTGAAGATGGCGTGATATACTTAGATAGAGGCTTGGGAAGGTTTAAAAAAGAGTGGGAAATAATGAAGGTAGAGAGAGGAATAGGAAAATGAAGCGCTACTACCTGTGGATTCTGGCCCCTCTTTTCCTCGCTTTCATCGGGGGCATCGCCGCCTTCCTCGCCACGCGGAAGAGGGACAGGGAGTTCGCCTTCATCTGTCTCGGCTTGGGAATCTTCAGCTCGATTGTCTACATCGCCTACGACATCCTCTCCACCCCAAGTGAAACTATCGAAATCCCTCCGATACAATACCCGATCGTCCCGAAGATCCCCGAAATTCCCGCTGGAGGTGGTCAGGGGACAGCGGGGGCGGTCGGCTGAAGATTCCGGATCATTTGATTAAGCCTTTGTTCACGACCTTTATCCTCAAGCTTCCAAAAACGCCTGAATGCTCTGAAATCATTCGATTGAGTCGTGTCACCACATCCTCATAGCAGTTCCTGTCGGTATTTCCCACCAAAACCACAATGAGGCCCGAAGGATATTCGCTTCTATACTTGTCCAACTGCCCCACCAGCCTATCAACCTCAGATTTGCTGGTGAGATCCTTTTTCAGCTCGATGCCAACAGATTTAGCAACAGCTATGTCGCAAAAGCCCCTGCCTGTTTCCTTTTGTACTTCTATCCTTTCCCGTGGTACCAATAGATAGGGTTGAGGTGCGTTCAATTTTTCCCTAAGGAACTCCAACAACTCATCCCTGTAGCCTCCGTGGTGTCTGTATCTCTTCTTGGGCCTCCAAGTCTTGACCAATTGTAAAACCTCCTCAAACAAGTCTGATCCTAGCATCACTTATTTTCGGCTAATTTTATATAAAAAGTTCACTAGCAAAGCCGCCGGTAGCCGGTTTCTCTCGCTTTTCCCTCATGGCTATTAAGTTAATTTTTGGCTATCACCTTCTTATTGTCGACCCGATAAACCCCCCAAAACTGAATGCCAGTAATGCGACGAAGGCGTTGAGGGCGATTATCTGCGTTAAGGTCTTTCCCCCTATCAATACTAATACATCCTCTAGTTGCTCTCTGCCAACAATATAGAAAACTAACCAGCCTAGGCCATAAGTAAACAGGAACGGGATAAGAACCCTCCTAAGAATTAGCCCTCCAACAAACCCGCTGACTATCCACGCCAACCATGAAATCTTGGATTCGAATGGGAAAAGAAACGCCGAACTAAGTAGAAAAAGGGTGTTTTTAGTTCCAACTAAATTTGCAAAATCTGCCATGCCAGGAGTTAATAGGTACACGAACGCCAATCCAGCTCCAAAAGGTAGGATGAGGAAAACCAAAAAACCAAAACTTTTGACGATTGGTATTTTTTTTAGTGTAATAGGTTTGGGACCGACTCTTGCTTTCCTTTCTTTGTAAGTCATCCAACTCCTTCGAGGTAAGGCTACACATAGGTGGTTCTCAGGCAAACGATGCTCCGAGCAAAACATTTCTCCACAATAGTGACATTTATACGGTAGTTCGCTACCAAATTCCCTACCGCAATAGAAACATGTATTCGTATTTATTTCCGTTGCTCTTTTTTCTCCTCGTCGAAGCATTTTTCTGATTTTTTCTTCGAAACTTTCCTTTTTTAAATTTCGGCTTTTGCTGTCCTTGGGGATCTAAAATAGCGAAACGAATCAAGCGAAATCTCTGAAATCGCATCATCGACCCTGAAAAAGCACCATCCAAGCGAGATAAGGCACTCTTTTTTGTCATTTCTCGCTTCTTTCAGCATTCGATTTCGAAAATCTCCCTTAAATCGCTCATTTTACTATTTCCACGTCTATCCTTGCTCCTCTTGCTTCCCCTCAAAACCCGGAAATTGAATTAGGGTCAATAGCATTGGTGGAAAGAGAAAGTGGAATGGTTTGCTTCTTATTCAGATCCTTTATATTCAACTTGGAAATCCTAAGATGAAAAGCATCCCACTTCTTTAGGATTTCTTAGAATGGTATTGAACAAAGGAGTTAGCTTGTTACAAGAAGTCGTAAGTCGAGGAAAAGAAAGTGAGCACGATAACTCATCAAAGAATTCATTAATTCCAATCTATTATCGGGCAAATTTGAAGAAGAAGTTCCCATAGGAAGGGCGATGATTGTTGTGGATAAGTACGGCAAAAAAAGGAAGTAGGTAGAAAATCAATTGATCTCGTCTGTAAAACTCCTACGGAAAAATGGGTCATAGAAATTGAGCCCGAGCTTAATGCAATGGCTTTAGGGCAAGTCTTGATTTACGCGCGGATATGTATTCCAAAGCATTTGTCTGTGCCAGTGAAGTGTGGTATAGTTTGCAGGAATGCTGATGAGGAATTATTAGAAATTTGTAAAAAATATGTGAACAAAATATTCGTTCTAGGAAAAATCTGGAAGAAGTCTTAGTCTTTATTTGTCCGTAAACTTTCTATCACATAACTCAAATTTGTAGTAAGAACGTATCCTACGGTCCTGTTTACATTTCCAGTGGTGCCGTCAACTGCAACTATCCTTTCTTTATCACCCTTTCTCAGGAGAGCTACATAAAACGGATAAAATATCTCAGTAATACAATCTACACTAACGCCTGACGAGTACGGCGAAATTCCCATTGCTGATAACTTTCGTCCATACCTCGCTCTGGCCCGAGGAGTCATAAGCTGAGAGATCTTTTCAAAAGTTTTGGTAATTTCGTTCTTAATCTTACTGTCCTTAATCCTTGGTTGTATGATGCTTTCTGCTTTCACCTCTTTCAGAGAAGGCTCATTTTCAAAGCTGAATAGCCAACGCCCCATCAACCCTTCGTAAAAGTTCCAAATCTTGGTTATCTTGACACTTTTCCTTATCACGCCCTCCACTTTTGAACAGCTTATTTGGAATACGTAACAGGGAAGCCAAATTGGTTTAATCCACACTATTTCTTCTCTCCCGAATCCTAGAGTACCCCTGCTCTCTTTTTCTACTATGGGTCTGACTTGCTCTTCCTTGACCAAGAGAGGAAATCCTTCCACAACTTTTTTGAATTCTATGGTTTCCAGTTCTGCCATCGCAACTTTTCCCAATTTCTGCTCTATCTCGTTGCTTCCCCAAAGTTCTATACCTAACTCCTTAGCTGATTTTTCAGCTCCTATTCTCCACCCCTTGAGGCTGATTACAATCGCCTTATTCAGTCCCAAGTCTCTCATCACGTAAGAAACTTTAGAAACAACATCTTTTTCAATGGGTTTATCCCATGCTTTACACTCAACCATTATTCGAAAAGTCGTTATCCCATCTGATTTTTCGGCCAAGATGTCTATTTCATGCTTTCCTCCAGATTTGCCTTCCAAAACAACATTTCTTTGAGTCGCGTAATTATTGAGTTGAAAGAATTTCTCTATTTTTCTTTCTAATTCATGTCCTTTCTCTAAAGGTTCTTTTTTCATAGCTCTCCTACCTTAATCGGTTCATATCTTTCTTTTTCATCCCTTAGATACTGCCCCAGCTTTATCGGCTCCTCCCTTATTGCCGTCCTTATCTTCGAGTACTCGCCAAACCTCTTTATCCTCTGATGCTTTATCCGCTTGTCGAATAGCTCATTAATCGCCTTTATCATTTTGTAGCTCTCCTCCCTTTTCAGAAACATCCTCCCCACCCTTATCTTCGAAGTCATCCCCTTTTAGCTTTTGACTGTAGCCGATTAAGAACTCGTCTATAAGGCCCCTGAAGACTTCTTGGATGCCGCAAACAAGGGAAGGCTTGGCGAACTGTATCGAGTGCAGGTAGCCTAGATAAGGATTGAGGAGGAGAAAGATATGAGGGAGATTTTTGTGTTCGCCGTTGTATAAGCTCCGGATTTGGCGGGAGAGGGGGCGAGGGTGGCTGGGATGGCTTGTTTTTGAGGGGGCAGGATGCAAAAATAGTAAAAAAAAGTTAATTTTAAGTCCAGCAGCTTTCCCTCCAAGATCGTGATTCGGACCTTCAATCAGACCCCATCACTACATCCTACAGCCTGGGGGTCTATCTTTTTTTTAGAAGAAGAGAAAAAATAATCGGTTTCCTTGGGGCCGGAAGCCAGAAGGTGCCTGTTAGCCTCCCTCCTCCCGGTACTGCTCCTCCTCTCCCTGGCCGGGCCCTCCTCCGCCTC
>Ga0078972_1005763_pt1 | contig 30843 bp, 21 predicted proteins | sample YelNatPaOPGAMG01_FD_67568 | JGI IMG/M metagenome (GOLD analysis project Ga0078972, IMG submission 67568) | Hot spring thermophilic microbial communities from Obsidian Pool, Yellowstone National Park, USA - OP-RAMG-01 (SPADES assembly) (version 2) | ecosystem: Environmental > Aquatic > Thermal...
TCATCCATGCAACGGTATTGGGCATCGATTAACTGAATGAATAGGATGAAACGAGGCGAGTCAAGAGGGTGTTATCCTACGCATTCTGATCATCCATGCAACGGTATTGGGCATCGATTAACTGAATGAATAGGATGAAACGAGGCGAGTCAAGAGGGTGTTATCCTACGCATTCTGATCATCCATGCAACGGTATTGGGCATCGATTAATTGAATGAATAGGATGGAAACGAGGGCAATCAAATGGTTGTTATCCTACGCATTCTGATCATCCATGCAACGGTATTGGGCACCGATTAATTGAATGAATAGGATGGAAACGAGGACGGTCAAGGGGTTGTTATCCTACGCATCCTGATCATCCATGCAACGGTATTGGGTATCGATTATCTGAATGAATAGGATGAAACGAGGACGGTCAAGGGGTTGTTATCCTACGCATCCTGATCATCCATGCAACGGTATTGGGCACCGATTAATTGAATGAATAGGATGGAAACGAGGGTAATCAAATGGTTGTTATCCTGAGCGTCCCGATCATCCATGCAACGGTATTGGGCATCGATTAACTGAATGAATAGGATGGAAACGAGGACGGTCAAGAGGGTGTTATCCTAAGCATCCTGATCATCCATGCAACGGTATTGGGCACCGATTAACTGAATGAATAGGTTGAAAACGAGGGGAGTCAAGGGGTTGATATCCTTTGCATCCTGATCATCCATGCAACGGTATTGGCATCGATTAACTGAATGAATAGGATGAAACGAGGACGGTCAAGAGGGTGTTATCCTACGCATTCTGATCATCCATGCAACGGTATTGGGCATCGATTAACTGAATGAATAGGATGGAAACGATGGTGGTCAAGAGGGTGTTATCCTAAGCGTCCTGATCATCCATGCAACGGTATTGGGCACTGATCCACTGAATCAATAGGATGAAAACGAGGGGAGTCAAGAGGGTGTTATCCTACGCATCCTGATCATCCATGCAATGGTTTTCAGCACCGATCCACTGAATGAATAGGTTGAAAACGAGGACGGTCAAGGGGTTGTTAGCCTAAGCGTCCCGATCATCCATGCAACGGTATTGGGTATCGATTATCTGAATGAATAGGATGAAACGAGGACGGTCAAGAGGGTGTTATCCTAAGCGTCCTGATCATCCATGCATTATTTTCGGCATCGATGCGCTGAATGAATAGGATGAATGGAGGGAGATGGGGAGAACATTATCAAACATTCATTCTCAAAATTATCATATATATGCCATGAAGAATAGAACTTCAAAGAGAGTTAAGAAGTAATATTATCTTATTAATCATGCATATCCATGCAATAAACATATATCTTCAGCAATTAAATATCACCACGGTATTGGATTTTCATTGTATTAAATAAGGATTTGTCAAATGATAATAATTCCGATTCAAGCTGAATGGACTTTACGTCATTTGGACGAGAGATCATTTGAAGTATTCAACCCCGAGTCTTTAATGAAACTTGATCTCCACGCCATTCCAGCCACTGTTCCAGGAAACGTGGAGTTGGACCTAGTCCGCGCGGGGGAGCTTAAGGATCCGTACATCGCGGACAATGTGCTTGCACTTCGTAATTTGGAATCGCAAGAATGGTGGTTTCAAGCCGAATTCGAAACACCTGCGGAGACATTCGGCAAAAAAACGGAACTGGTGTTTCATGGGGTGGATTGCCTCGCCACCTATTGGTTGAATGGTGCGCTTATCGGAGAATCCTCAAACATGTTCATCGAGCATAAGTTCGATGTCACCTCACACCTACGCTTCAAGGAATCGAACAAGCTCACTGTCCGCATCGCATCCGCAGCCCTCGCCGCGCGTCAACATACCTACGATCCCGCTCAGATGGCGACCCCGCCCGCATGGGATCAACTATGGATTCGCAAAGCTCCCCACTCCTACGGCTGGGATATCATGCCGCGAGCGTTATCCGCAGGGATATGGAGACCTGTTGAGTTTCACATTCATGAGCCGACGGAGTGGCTGGATGTCTATTATTACACCCTTGATGCAAACCCGAATTCCGCCACGCTGGGGGTGCACTACCAGTTCCATACGAATGAAACCAACTTGGATGAGTTTTCCATCCGGGTTTCGGGCGTCTGCAAAGGCTCGCATTTTTCCCAGGAATCGCAAGTTTCATTCACCGCCGGCGAAATTATCGCGCATATCCCCGACCCGGAGTTGTGGTGGCCACGAGGATACGGAGAGCCCAACCTCTACCATATCACCGTCGAACTACTTAGGAATGGCGAAACGATGGATCTCCGTACGGATTATGTCGGGGTGCGCAAAGCCGAATTGATCCGCACCAACATCACCACCGTGGAGAAGCCGGGGGAGTTCCTGTTCAAGGTGAACGGCGTTCCCATTCTTTGCAAAGGAAGCAACTGGGTGCCTGCGGATATGTTTCATAGCCTTGACGCTTCGCGTTACGACGCCATGCTGGATTTGGCTGTGGATGCGGGATGCAACATCCTGCGTTGCTGGGGCGGCAACGTTTACGAGGATCACGCTTTCTTCGATCGTTGCGACAAAGAGGGAATCATGGTTTGGCAGGATTTCGCAATGGCGTGCGCCTGTTATCCACAGACCCCCGAGTTTCAGAAAATCATACGAGAAGAGGCGACAGCGGTGGTGCGCAAGCTGCGCAACCACTGCTCCGTAATTCTTTGGTGCGGCGACAACGAATGCGACGACAGTTTCCGCTGGCGATCCCTGGACCCTGCTCTAAACAAACTCACGCGGGAAACGCTGCCCGCCGTGGTGCATCAATGCGACCCCCATCGTCCTTTCCTTCCAAGTTCGCCGTATTGGTCGCCGGAGGTTGTGGCGGCGAACGATCCACGAATGATGCCCGAACAGCACCTATGGGGCCCTCGGGATTACTACAAAAGTCGTTTCTACACGGAAAGCACGAACCATTTCACCAGCGAGATCGGATACCATGGATGCCCCAACCTAAGCTCCATGCAGCGCTTTCTCGATCCGGACAAATTGTGGCATTGGAGGGATAATCCTCAATGGCTGGTGCATTGCACGGACCCCCTGCCCGGAAGAACCGGATACGACTACAGAGTGCGGCTCATGGCGGATCAAATCGCCGAGATGTTCGGCTCGATTCCCGAGAATTTGGAGGATTTCATCCTCGCCTCGCAAATTTCTCAGGCTGAAGCGAAAAAATTTTTCGTGGAAATGACACGTCTGCGCAAATGGAGACGTACAGGGATTATCTGGTGGAACCTGATTGATGGTTGGCCGCAGTTTTCCGACGCCGTGGTGGATTACTATTTCGGTAAAAAGCTCGCTTATTACTATCTACGCCGCGTGCAGGCGCCCATATGTTTAATGATGGATGAGCCTGACAGTTGGAATTCCAGAGTGGTCATGGGCAACGATTCGCGCACAACCGCAAACGGCGCGTATCGCATCTGGGATGGGGATACCGGAGAAACCTTATTGGAGGGAGAGTACGTCTCCCCCGGAAACGAGAATACTGTGTTGGGGTCCATTCGCGCCAGCAGAGGAACACAACGTCTTATTTTAATGACGTGGAACGTGGATGATGCCAAATACGCTAATCACTACCTGCAAGGGACACCGCCGTTTGACCTGCAACAATATAAACGATGGCTGGATGAAATCGGGATATTGCCAGGAGGCTTTCAACCGGAGCGGATCGGCAAATAACCGGTTTAATATGCTTTACCGATTACGTTATTCTCTCACCCTCTCAACATTGATGGAATGGCGTCCGTAAACGATTCTATCACTCACTTAAAGAAAGGAAGCTTTTATGTCCGTCGAAGCGAAAAAATTGCGCCTTCCATTGTTTGTGGCGCTATTCTTATCCGCCCTGTTGCTTGCAACTCTCTTTGCATTTGCGCGAAAACCCACTCCCTCTCAACCCACCGCTGCGCAACAGTTCAAAAACATCCAAGTCCTCAAAAAACTGCCCGCCTCCCAACTCATTCCGGTCATGCGTGAGATTAGCGCATCCCTGGGTGTGCGGTGTGATTTCTGTCATGTGATGGGAGCGTTTCAAAAGGATACAAAGCCCACAAAGCGTATTGCACGTCAGATGATCCAAATGGTCCAGTTCCTCAACGCCAAGGAGAAGATCCTTCATGGGCGAGCCACCTGCTACATGTGTCACCATGGGAACGCCATGCCTATCACAAAAGCTCCGGTTCGTCCGGGAGCCTAAACCGTTCTCAGGGAGGGAGCCCGTATGGACACCCTCCCTGCTCAGCCTCCACACTCTCATAATCGCTTTCCTGCGGATTTTCGGCTATCCAAGATAAAGATGCTCTCTTAAATCGAGAAGTGATAAAATCAACGATGATTGTAACTTGAGAACCAACATTATGCTGACAACTTGAGATCTCCAACGGCATTCCCACGGGTTTCAACCTCTTTCCACCCTCGCATAAAGCGCACGGGCAAAGTCAATCAGTTGAATTGCACCGCTTTCACCATGTACTCGCGAAAAACCTTCAAATAGAGATAATAGTTCTCCAAGGAGACTCCGGGAGGAGTCTGATGATCCACGGAGGGGATGTATCTTCCCGTGCGCATCACAGGCAGGAGCCTTTCAAACTCACTTCGAATCGCCTCCTCGCCTAGATGCATCACGGTTTTATCGTATCCGCCGATCATCTTCCAATTCGGATGCTTGCTTCGAATACGAGCGACATCCACGCCCGCCATTCTCTCCAGTGGCAATATGCCTTCGAGGCCGATCTCCTCGAACCAGGGGATGAGCATCTCAACATCCCCGTCGCTATCGATGATGGGGATTATGCCTCTCTCCTTGATGGCGGGAATTACCTGCCGATAATATGGCGCCATAAAAATATCGAACTGCTCCTTGGAGAGCATAGGGCCGTGATTGTATGACATATCCTCGCCGAAAGTCATGAAATCCGGAGTGCACAGCTCACAAAATGCGTCCAAATTTCGGAGGATGAAATTGACGTTATCCTGATTTATCCGATGCATTAAATCAGCCTGGTCGTAGAAAGCGTACAGATGCGGTTCGATGCCGAAGAGAACACGCGGCCACCAGAAAAAGCCGTTGTAGGTTATCCAGACAATCTCTTCGCCGGATTTTTGCCCCTCAGCGCGGGCTTTCGCCCAATCGTGATCAAAATAGTCATTCGGATAGAGATAGGACAGTAGTCTGTCATAATCCGCCTCGTTCTCGATCCATCCCTGCCCGTGTCGAGTTGGCGGATTGGGAGCGCCAGGCAATATCTCCGCCATCCACATCTGATAGTCCGGATCGAGGCCGAAATAAAGTTTGACCTGAACGGTGTCCATTCCCTTCGGCATCCCCTCGCCCTCCCATCGTCGCAGGGTCTGATCCCACCATGTCGCCCATTCAAGCATCGGCAAACGATCCGTAGGGGTTTCACCGTTCATCACCTTCAAAAAACGGGAACGATTTGTTTCTGTATGCATTGATCTCTTTCCATATCCTTGGTCGGATATGCGCCGGTTTATTATTTGATCTTCACTCACACAATTCCGTCAAATGCAAAGGAGAGGATGAATGTATGGTGCAATTTATCGCAACATGAAAACTCCCTTCCCTTTTCAGCATCATAAAGGGAAGGGAGAATTTGCATGGAATAGGACCTATTCGTATTGGACTTTAACCGGTTTGCCTGTCTCCAGACTCTCGTTCGCCGCAAGTGCGATGAGCGTGGATTTCACACCCTCGGGATAGGAGCACCGGATGCCTCTTGGGTCTCCCGTCTTCACCGCGTGAATGAACGCCTTGTCCTCGGTGGGGAAGATGGGTTCGATATCACCTTTGATATCCTCCACGCCATGCTCATCCGCTCGATAAATCTGAACATGATGCGCCCAATCGGTGAATTTGGCTGCGTGTCTGCTCGCCCAGACATTCAAGAACACTCCTCCGCCAGTCATCGCCGCGCAACAGGACATCACGTTCGCCACGCCACCATCCGGCAGTTTCATCGAAACGACCATTGCGTCGTCGATATCGTAATTCTGAATCAACCTTTCCAGCTTTTGGTTGAAGCCGCGAGCCGCGAATGCATTCACCTCCACCACGTCACCGCCAAGATAGCGAACGAGGTCAACGGTATGGATCACCTGCTCCACGAACTGCCCGCCGCTCTTTGCCTTTATTGGCCACCATTGTCCGATAGGTGCGGAGGCGAAATAGTCCCCCTCTTTCCGTAGCGGAGGTCCGCCAATCCATGCGCCGTCCATTAGAATGGGAGTGTCCCCTTGGAACAATTCACGAGCTCTGTTGACGGATTTCCTGTATCGGTTCATGAAACCGGCGGAGGTGATCAAACCGGATTCCTGCACCTCCTTGGAGAGCTTTCTCAAATCATCAGGATACAACCCCATCGGCTTCTCCACTAAAAACGGAACGCCGGCTTTAATGCAGGTGCGTTCCGGGGCGCCGTGAGCGTAAGTCGGTATCAGGATATAAGCCGCATCCAATTTCAGATCTTCGAACATCTTCTCCGCTGCATCATACGCCTTGCCGCCGTACTTCTCCACATGCTTTTCGGCGCGTTCCACGATAATATCGCAAAAACCCGCTAATTCCACGTCTTCAGCCACAGCCAGATGCTCCAGATGCGCATGAGAGATTCCGCCGCACCCGATCAATCCTACTCGAACCTTGCCTTCTGAATTTGCCATGTCATCCATCCTTTTTTCTAGCGTCGTTGTCTTATTGACGATACGGGAAAATTGCAAAATTTATGGGTGATGCCGATCATCGCTCTTCATAGGATATCTATGTTTTCCGCAATGAAAATTTCGCAATTATCCGAATATAAGAAGTGACTGTCGGTCTATTAGAGATTTTACGCTTATTCCACGGGGAATTGCAACATTTCGGATGATTTGATTTAAATCTTGTCGTATCTTTTTACGCAAGGGATTTCCTTCGATCCGTCTAACGATCACCGGAAGCGAGGACGATCGCGGCGGCATTCCACGAAAGTCTCTCCTCCTTCGCAGGAAGGGTTCCCTCGTCACTCAGAATGCGCCCGAACGACCACCTATCCCCTCCCGGGATGGATGAATCGGATTTTGGCGGAGACCATCCCCACCAAGTGAGCGTTATCTGTCCCGGATTGGGATTGGCTCCGCTGTTCCACTCCGGAGAACAATCGAGTATCGGTTCATCCAATCCCCTGCTGCGTTCAATCCCCTCCAACCAACCGGTTTTCGTTTTGCTTTCGGGGATGATGTTCGCATATCGGATTGGACGGCTTGTGCGCAGAAACGCGGAGCAATAGGCGACCACCCCGCTGTTCGGGTAGACGTTCGCGTTCACAGGAGTGATCTCCGCAAGGCGATCGGGGGATTCATCGAGAAGTAAGGAGCGTAGACGCACCATTGAGGGGAGAATGTGCGGGTCATCCAGGGAGTTTTTCCGGTTGACGGTGAAGCGTCCGCTTGAGAGAAGACCGTCAAGCTCCTTGCGAATCAAATCCTCCGCGTGGTCTCGCAGGAACCGCGCAACATCCGGATCGCCAAATCGCACCCAGCGATTGGTGTATTGTCTCTCACCGGTATGCTGCGGATAGGTCGGGCCATCAATTTGCCAGCCTGCGGTGTCCCCCCAAAGGTTCGTAAGATACACGTCATCCGGTATCTTTTCCATGCTATTGATCGGTTGATGCTTCACGAAATACGTAGCGCCCGTCTGTTTGACGATCAAATGCGTCAACTCTCTCACGAATATGTACGCCCCCCAGGCGAACACCGCCTTGTCCCCTATCCGATACGCCATGCGTGCGTAAGCGAGCGGCGGAGACGCCTCGTCCCCCATTTCCGCTATGGAATCTCGGCCAAATCCTCGCCATGTGCATTCGCGCGGGGTCACGAAAAGTTTCCTGATCAACGTCCATCGCTGCCGGATCAAAGACCAATCCCCGGAATACTCCGCATACGCCCAAAGCGTGGTCAGTACGTTGGAGCTGAATTTTCCGGCGTCGTCATACCCACCCCACGTCCCGATGCCCGGACCCACCAAAAGAAGCTTTCCTTTGAACGGCTTGTACCTTTCCGGTTGCAACACCCAGTCGGCGAAATATCGGTGCAATCGCGCCTTGGCTTGAGTTAACAGATTTGAGGAGAGATAAGGCAATGCTCGGCAGTAATATTGCGCGCTCATCAGCGCCCAGCAGGTATTGCCGCCATCCGATTTTTGCGGAGGGGGTTGACTGAAATTGACGGGATCGCCGAAATCCTGATGGAAAAGTCCATCCGGGTTGCCAAAGGTGTTGCGCATGGCGTCCTGCAACCTTGCGTAGGCTTGCGCCACAATTGGATCGCTAAGATTAGGCTTTTGCACCTCCTCCGTTTGCGTGATATAATGAAGCACCGGGAAATACTCCTCGTATGAGTCGCAATTCATGCATCCCATGTAGGGACCATAGGAGGTGAATAGCCCCGGATTGTACACTTTCCTGGTAAATTTAACAGGCATTCTCCCGCCAATGTACGCCAGTGCGAGAGTCGGTGAAATAGGAGCGAATTTCAACGGATGCGTTCGCCAATCATCCTGCCAATCAATCCAACGGAATTGATCTCGAATCACCACGGAATCCGCCTTTGGATCGATACGAAATGTCTCCTCGCATTTGACTGGATAGCGAAGCAACGCACGGCTCCAGAATACGCATTTTCTCGCTGCGTCGGGAGGCACGGTCTTCCATACGGCGGTGCGGGGCTTATATAATCCGTATAAAGGCATCAACGCCACATATCCGACGCCACCCTGCACGGTCGCATGCAGCCCGGTGGAATCCAATGTCGCATTTTCAAGGCGATGTTGCCACACCACCAGCCAAGCCGAATCCCATTTCTCCCAGCCGGTCGCTCCGTGAAACCAAACGAGCATCCATGGCGCGGACATTTGAGGCGACGTCAGGTTCACAACGGAACCGATCGGCCGATTTATCAAACGGATCCCGAGCTTGGTGTCGAAGGCGAGATGTGTGGGCTCTCCAAGTCCCCAAAGATGAAGATTTCCGAAAAGAACAATCCTTTTCGCCGGGGAATGAACGAGAATCGCGGGAGACAGTTCGCTGCTGATCACGCTCAATGGCGATTGTCGCCATGGATAAGGGGTTATCCAAGCGTTAACATGCGTTGCGCAAATCATCAAAGCGAGGACAATGAGAGTATGCCTTACCAGCAAAGTGTTCCGACAAATCTCTTTTTTGTCAAGAAAACGCATCCTACATCTCCGCAAATGACGCATCCCAGGAACGCATTGCAAATGCAAACGAGACATTCAAAGAATTCCCCATCGGTAAAAAATCAATTGTTCCGCAAATCCCGAATGGTTTCACTCTCCAAACGAACCATCCGCCGTTGAAGGTCATCCAACAAGGTCTTGGGATTCTCCCCGCCTAAAACCGCGAAATCCTCCACTCTATTAATTTCACGGCTGTATGTGGGCCATATTGGAAGGGGCGGAGGGCCGAAGGAGTTATTCCCTTGCGCGATTTTAATGGCGAAACGGAATAACGGATCTTTTTGAAACACCGCCTCTTTCTCGACGGATATCAACGGAGGAACGTTTTTTATCCCTTTGCAAAACTCGCCGACGGCGTGGGGACTTGTAATCCAGTTCAAGAAAACCCACGCCGCCTTTTTATGTTTGCACACAGCGGGAATGACGAATACGCTTCCGCCCGCAGTGGTGCAATCCGGACGCCCGCCGGGAGGGTACGGGAGAGGAAACCAACTCCAATCCAAATTGGGAGCGTATCGGCGAATGAACTCCTCCGCCCATTCTCCGGTGCTCCACATCGCCACTTTGCCAACGAAAAATGGTCCGTTCGCAGTTTCATCGCTGCCGAACGTGGTTTGAAAAGCTTGCATCTTGCGAATGTCGTACTTTTTAGCGTAGGAGGCAAGCCAGGTCAATGCGGCGACGTTATGCGGGTCGTTGGCGGTGATTTGCCCTGTTTTCGGGTCGTACCATCCCCCCCCAAAGACGTACGCCCACATATTCAACCCTGAAGGGCGAAAGCCGTAGCGAACGAAATTACCATTGGAATCATACTTCGTGCAAGCGTAAGCGTCCTTGTCAAGCTCCGCTATGGTTTTCGGGGGATCGTTGGGGTTCAATCCCGATTCTCGGAATATCTTGCGGTTATAGGCGATGAAATTGGTGTTTGTGCTCGCAGCAAGCGCATACACGTGTTTCCCCACGTGCAGCATTTTCGCTACGCCGGGAGTGTATTCTCGATCCACATTCCTTCCCGAGGATTTCAGATAACCGTCCAACGGAGTCAGTGCGCCCCGCATCGCGTATCCCGCCAGTTCATCCGCCCATACTGTGGACATTACATCCGGGGTGTCGCCTCCGGCGAAAGCGATCCGCACTTTCTCGTAACCGCTGGCGCCAAACTGGGACAACATATGGACATGAATGTTCGGATGCGTTCTGTTGAATTCATTGATGAGGCGCTTTTGCACGTCGAATTCATGTCCGGACCATCCCGTCCAATAAACGATCTCCGTGACGCCGGGAGGCAAGGACCTGTTTCCGCACCCCCCCGAAAAAACGAGAATGAGGAGCGAAAGAAAAACGATTGGGGATGTCTTATGGCGTAACATACAGGGAAATCACCTTGTTTAGCATCTTAACCTTCCTTATACATCGCTTGCACCTCGACTTCCCCTCTATTTCATAAACGATGGAAGCGCGATTTCATCACCTCGTCCGTGAGTCAAGTATCCAACGGAATGGAAGCCTAGTCGTCGAGGGGGCGCCCTTCGGCGTCCGGGATGTTGCCTGTCAGGCACATAATCCCCTCGACAAACCCCCAGATGCCGCCAAATCCGCAGGTGAGAATGGTCACCACAATCTGAAGAATGCCAATGGTGGTGTAACCGAGGTAAAAACGATGAACGCCGAATCCGCCGAAAAACAGTCCTAGCAACCCCGCCACCAACTTGCTCTTTGTGGATTTAGTAGGAGGAGCCAATGGCGAGTATGTCTGCCACTGCGGCGCATAACCTGTGTATCCTCCGGGATTAATGGGTTGAAACGGAAGCAAAGGAATAAGTTCGGGTATTTGATTCGCTGCATATTGCGCCCCGGTTTGCAAATCGGTTATGATCGTGTTGGCTTGAATGCGGCCCTCTCGCGCCCATTGCTGGATCATACTCATTTCGACCGGACCATATTCTCTCCCGTCGGCGCCTATCACATTGTATGCCATTTTGATTTATCCTAATAGGTATCTCTTGAAGGGTTCGGTTAACCTATCAACGGGTATCCATCAGCGTCACGCATGTTTCCGGTGAGACACATCACACCGTCGATGATTCCCCAAATCGCCATAATCAAGCCTCCGCCGAAATAACCGAGTATCAGCGTAACCAAGAGCATGACGAGACCAATGCTATTGTAACCCAGGTAAAATCGATGTATCCCCAACGCTCCGAGGAATATTCCCAAGAGCCCTGCAACATATTTGTTTTTGTATGGCTTGCCATCCTGTCTCAAATGCAAATTGCCATTGGGATACGGATTGAAACCATTAGGATACTGCGGCGGATAATATTGAGGTCCCCCCTGGTATGGAGGAGGAGGGGATGGATGAAATGTGTGTTGATTTGGAGTGGAAAACACTGCGGATAGTTCCGGCATGGCGCTTGCAGGAAAAGTGTTGTTGGTGGTGTGATCAATGATTTTCATATCGGGCGTGATTCTCCCCTCCAAAGCCCATTGATACAATTGATTCACGTCAACAGGCCCGTATTGACGTCCATCCATGCCGACTATGGAATACTGCATTGGTACTCCTTCCGCCCGCGAACCCAATTGATACGGGAAAATTCTCAAAGGTATGAAAATACAATAACACTTTTTACAAGTATCGTCAAGACGATTTCAAAATCTTAGGGCGGAAATGAGAATTTTCAGAGGGATGACTGTGGATTCGCAGGGAGGGTGATTACCATTTCACCCGTAGGTGAGATAACTCCGAGTGAGCTCGTTTAAGGAATTGCGGAAGCGCGACGAGTGAAACGTTGATTTGATGGATACCATGCGCAGCGATTGACGGGACTGCATGAGGTAGTATTTACGAAAAACCGAAGGAAGGATTAGGCATGAAGAGAATAAAGTATGTGCACGGAGGCTTTACCGCATCCGAGATATCACTCGGGTGCATGAGGATGGGAGGATTGTCGGTTTCCGAGGCGGACAGAGTCATCCAAACCGCAATCGACGAGGGGATTGATTTCTTCGACCACGCCGATATCTACGGAGGAGGCGCCGCCGAGGAAAAATTCAGCGAAGCGCTAAGCGGTCACTCGGGCGTGAGAGAGAGAATCATTCTGCAATCCAAATGCGGAATTCGAAACGGACAGTACGATTTTTCCAAGGAGCATATTCTCTCCTCCGTGGAGGGGATTCTGAAACGCCTTAGGACGGATTACCTGGATGTGCTTTTGCTACACCGTCCGGACACTCTCATGGAGCCCGAGGAGGTTGCGGAGGCTTTTGACAGATTGCATCATAGCGGAAAAGTGCGCCATTTCGGGGTTAGCAATCAAAATCCGATGCAAATGGAGCTTTTAAGCGAATACCTGAACCAGAAGATCATTGCCAACCAACTCCAATTGAGCATCACCAACACCGGCATGATCGATGCCGGGTTGAACGTAAACATGCGGAACGAAGCCACCATCAATCGGGACGGAGGGGTACTGGAATACTGCCGACTTAAGAAGATCACCATTCAACCCTGGTCGCCGTTCCAATACGGCTTTTTCAGCGGGGTGTTTCTTGGCAATGAGAAGTTCCCTGAGTTGAACGCGAAGATCAAGGAGATGTCGGAGAGATACGGCGTTCCCGACACAGCCATCGTCATCGCTTGGATTCTCAGGCATCCGGCGAAAATGCAACCCATCATCGGCACCATGAACCCCCAGCGAATCAAGGAGATCTGCAAAGCCTCCTCAATTGAGTTATCCCGTGCGGATTGGTACGATATCTATCTCTCCGCAGGCAACAAATTGCCGTAGTCGTTTTAAACCTGAGGATATGTTGGATCGTGCACGCTCACATATCCTCATCGCCCAATGGAAACGCCCCGGGCGCCACATTCAGACAAACGGGTGGATGCGACTCGGTGATAGGCGAAACCAATGACAATTTGGATCTGAACTGGCCACTGGTTGCCCGGGCGAACGGAACTTGCGTAACCAATGCATGCAATGGAAACAATCCAGGCGGCGCCATAGACGTAGGGAACTGAATCCGAACATGCCGTGGTGCAAAACCAGTTAAGCGTATTCTTAGGTTGAGGTGACACGTGCGGGTAGCTGCCTCCAAAGGAGGATTTGCAACCCCATTCCAAGGAGGCATAACCCCATCGCAATAACAAACGGTGCGCGAAGGGATATTCCCGCAGCGGAATATCCCGCAACAAGTGGGGCGGAGAGATAGGCGATTCCGACGATTGTTTCATGCAATCCGGTGTTTCCACTCTCCGCCGCATTTGTGTCAAGGGAGTAAAAAAGGCTGGAGGAGTAGGTGAGACCTCGCGCAGCGCCCATGAGCAGAAAAGCCAAAATGAAAATGCTTGCCGCTCCTCCCATCGCCACGCAGAGTATCCCAATTACGCCAACAATCTGGAATGAAAGCATGGGGACGATTCGGTAATGCCAAAGTTGCGTGCGGGAGAGAGCGTAAAAGACGAGAAGTTGCATCACCCACACGCTCGCCATAATCACCCCGATCATCGCATCCGTGATATGCAGGGATCTAGCCAGTTTGGGGAAGATCGTATTGACTGTCGATCCAGTGAACCAAATCGCGAAGTTGGCGATCCACGCCATGCGCATGTAACCCTTTCGACGGGCAATCGTCACGCCCTCCCCCTCCTTTCGCCGCTCTTCCTGAGGGATAGGCGCGTATGGCGGAATCCCGTGACGCGTGACCCATGCGATGTACAGAGTATCGCAGAACAGGAACGCAGCAATGAATCCGAACTCCGCAGGTCCGCCCAGCCTCTCATAGAACGCGCCACCTAGAGCCGCCCCGGACATGACGCCCAGGGTCCAGGCGACGTTGAAAATCGACAGCCGCCTGTTTGTTTCGACCTTGTCTCTGTCATGCAGGATGGTCTCGTAAGCCGGCCAGAAAAGTGCGGCTGCCACGCCCCCTATCGGTCCTGCGAGGATAAGATGAATGGGCTGCTTCGCCAGTGAGCACAGTGTGGCGTAAAGGGCATACAGCAACGTGCTTGCGAGGAGAATGATTCGCCTATCAAAACGCCCCGCAGCTTTTCCTGCAAAGGGACACACCACCGCATACGGGAACCCCCATGCGAAGCCGAGGATCCCGAGTTGCACCGGTTGCGCATGCAAGTCCAACGATCTCAGGTTAGTTAACAGGCTTGTGCCCGTAATCGAAAAATCCATGATAAAGGGCGGGACAAAATATTCGAGTCGTTTCACCAATTTGTCGTTCCTATTGACCGAAGATGTGGGGGATTGTGGCGAAGGTTGCGAGGATTCGCGAATATCCCTTCCCTGCGAAACAAAGATTCCCGGATTGATTCTACTCCATTTGACTTCGCTTCCTAAGGGATCATGAAAGCTCCCGATAGTTTAGACGATTCAGGTTCCCCATGCAAAAGGGGAAAATGCGGCGATGTTGCGGGTGCCAATGATATTTCCTCAATCCTTCGACCTTCGGCAACATCGCCCATGGGAACAACGTAATTCAAACGAAACTGTTTATAACAACAAAGGAAACGAAAATGAGCGAAATCAAGACGGAATTCGTCAGCGTCAAGGTGTCGGGCGATGCGACCATGAACATGTACACGGCAATGCCCCGGAATGAAACCAGTGTTCCCGGGCTGCTCCTTTTCCAGGAGGCTTTCGGAGTGAATGCGCATATTCGGGACGTTGCGGAGAGGTTCGCAAGAGAGGGGTACGCAGTCGTCGCGCCGGAACTCTTTCATCGCACCGCTCCCGGATTCGAAGGAAGCTACACCGACTTCCCCTCCGCAATGCAGCACACCCAGGCTCTCACCAACGAGGGGCTTGCGGAGGACATCCGCGCCGCGTACGAATGGTTGAACCAGCATCCCTCCGTTAAAAAGGATTTTATCGCCTCCACTGGGTATTGCCTTGGAGGAAGGGTCTCCATCCTTGCGAATGTCACTGTTCCTCTCAAAGGGTCGATCTCCTACTACGGAGGGGGGATAGCCGCCATGGCGGGGGACAAGCTAAAAGACATCTCGAGTCCGCTCCTGCTGTTTTGGGGAGGATTGGACAAGCACATTACGAAGGATCAAATCGATATCGTCTCGAACGCCCTCACGGAGCACAACAAGGATTTCACCAACGTGATCTTTTCCAAAGCCGATCATGGTTTCTTCTGCGATGCAAGGGCGAGCTATCATCCTGTTTCGGCGAGATACGCATGGACTTTGACTTTGGAGTTTCTCGCCGCAAATCTGCGATAGGAGCCGTTTCGCCTAAGACTTCGCCCCCTCAGGAAGCGGAGGGATGTATTGGTAGGTCGGATCCTCCCTCCGCCTCTTCATAATCGCACTGATCTCCCTCCATGTCGCCACGAGACCCGATGGACAGGGAGGGAGATCGTTTTCAATCAGCCGATGCAGCCTCGCCAGGCGATAACACGGAACCCCCACGTACATATGATGCTCGATGTGATAGTTCATATGCCAGTAGAGAAACCGTGCAATCGGGTTTAGCATGAAGGTGCGGCAACACAAACGAAAATCCGAAACATTATCCTGCAATCCCACATGCTGCGTGTTGTTGCAAAGATAGAACAGCCAACTTCCGTAAAACGGCGCGAAGGTCGTTACGACGGGCAACATCCAGAGCTTGAAATAGATCGACGCCGCAACAATGAAGGCATGCCCGACAAGAATCGTACGGGACCAGTGCGACGCCCACCTCCTTCTTCCCTCATCCTCCTTGGGAAAAAGTTTCAATTCCCACTCCCCTTCAAACCTCCCTCTCGATATGCGGATAAGATTATGGAGAGCGTACCAAATCCCAACGGGGTTGATGAATGCGGTTTTAAGAAACCCCTCAAATGTGAGCCGGATCGGTACCACCACCTCCAGATCATCCGGAGGATGCAGGGTGGATCGATGGTGTCTCACGTGGCTCATTTGGAACATCCGGTGATTGATCCACCCCAGGAAGGCGAAAAGATGCTCGAAAAAACCGTTCAAGGCTCTCGTTTTGAAAACGGTGTTATGCCCCAGTTCATGAACTGCGTTGATTTGAAACGCGAAAAATGTGCCATGGATGAAGATCAAAAACAGCGTGACATACCATGGAAAATGATATGCGGAGTAGTACGCAAGCCCCCCAGAGAGGACGATCACCCCCAAATACCCTAGCGTTTGCAAGGCGCCGAGAAAATCGCTGCGTTCGTAAAGCATTCGCAACTCCGCCTGGTCCACCGGAGACCTTCGCCATTTCACCGCTCCTCCGGAATTATTCTCAGTTATCATATTATGTCAGTCCCGCCCCTCATCGAAAAGGTTCGCCCCGATGATTGGGAATTGCCGTATGCGTGCACGCGTTCCGACACGGCGTGCATCGCATGGAACTCGCTGCGCGGATCACACGAAACGCGCAATTCGAAAAATTAACGCACTATACGAGGATTCCAAAAGCGATGTTTCCACATTCCCGAACACTCTCCGCATAGATGGAGGGGGAAATACGTCAGATTACCGGCGGAGGATTGATCTTCATATAATGTAAGCCTGCAAAGCATTTCCATCAGGAATATGCGTATCAAGAATGGAACCGACAAATCCTATTTTCCCTTCACCTCCGCCCACTTGATTTTCGGCTATGCCGCAAATCTTATTCGATCATCCTCGCGCTCTCACTCATTGCAATCATACACAAAGGGAGGTTCGTTTTCAGGAATGGGACGTTTACCCCGGCGGTTCAAACGATTTTCGGAAGGGAAAGCTTTTCCAAGCGATGAACCAATCTCAATTGAATGCGGTCGTGATCGGCTAAATCGCCATGATGGTGCATAATAAATAACATGGAGAGATGAAATGACTTCGAACAACACTTCAAAGGGTTGCACCCGAAGGGAGTTCGTGAAATCGGGGGTCGAGCTAGCTTCGCTCGGAATCATATCTCAAAATCTTATTCCCCCGAAGGAAAGAACCCTCACGACGAACGCAAACGCCCCATCCAACGACTCCAACACCATTTCGATGGATATGCGAGCGCGATGGTCGGAGAAGCGGGCATGGGATTGGTATCGCCACCTGCCCTGGCTTCGCGGCATCAACTTCGTGCCAAGCACTGCTGGAAACGACACGGAGATATGGTCCGCCGATACGTTCGATGAACCCACGATCGATCGGGAGCTATATCTGGCTCGAAGCCTCGGTTTTAATACTCTACGTATTTTTCTGCAATATCTGGTTTGGAAGGCTGACCCAAAAGGGATGAAAGAGCGGATGGAACGCTTCCTTTTGATCGCCGACAAACACGGACTTTCCACTGTATTTGTTCTTTTTGACGATTGCGCATTTGGGAATCCCATTCAGGGGGAGCCGTATCCGGGGAAACAGCGTGGTCCAATTCCAGGCGTTCAAAACTCCATGTGGACACCCAGTCCCGGTCTTAAGGAGGTTATCGATCGATCCGTATGGCCCGATCTGGAGCGGTATGTGAAGGATTTGCTTGGCGCATTCGGCAGGGATAAACGCGTGCTGATGTGGGATTTGTACAACGAACCAGGAAACTCCGGGATGGGGGAGAAAAGTCTTCCGCTTCTGGAAGCGGCATTCACTTGGGCTCGATCCGTCCATTCGGAACATCCCCTGACAGCGGGAGTATGGAACGATGATCTGCACGGTTTGAACGAATTGCAGATTGCTCAATCCGATGTAATCAGTTATCATGCGTACGTGGATTACGCGACCATGTCGAATTTAATCAAGCGATATAAATCCTATGGGAGACCGGTGATCTGCACGGAATGGATGGCGCGCTTGTTGGGGAGCAAGTGGGAAACGGATTTCCCCCTATTCAAAAGACAGCGCGTGGGCTGTTATTCGTGGGGACTGGTGAATGGACGGACACAGACGCAGTTCGCTTGGTGGTCAAAACCCGACGCCCCCGAGCCCGAAGTGTGGTTTCACGATTTGCTGCATCGGGACAATTCCCCCTATAACGCGGCGGAGGTCGCCCTGATTCGCACTGTTGCGGAGGCGCCGGGAGTGCAGCAGCTTATTCCTCTCTTTGGATATCCCGTTCGGGATACCTGTATCTGTCAGGTGGATGGAACTTATTACCTCACGGGAACCACGGGCGCCCCGACATGGTGGCAAACAAATGACGGCATCCGTTTATGGAGATCGCGGGACATGAAGCGATGGGAGCCGATGGGATTAGTGTGGAGTTTCCTGGATAACGTCATATGGCAAAAGGAGAAGGACGGGCATCAGGCGATTTGGGCTCCGGAGATTCATTACATTCATGGGAATTTTTGGATCGCCTATTGCATGAATTATGGCGGCACAGGAATCCTGAAAAGCGTATCGGGGAGACCGGATGGTCCTTACGAGGATGTGCATCCTGAGGGACCTCTCACCCCTGAAATAGATGCCTCGCTCTTCGAAGACGATGACGGAACGGTGTATTTCCTTTATCAGAACGGTAAAATCGCACGGATGAAAGAGGACATGAGCGGATTGGCGGAAACGCCTCAATTGCTTCATCCGGAGGATGCGGAGCAGGTGGGGTTCGAAGGGGTTTATCTGTTCAAGACGAACGGAAGATATCATCTCTCCTGTGCGGATTTCACTCAGGGCGAATATCACTGTTACTCCGCCAGTGCGGACAATATTCGCGGCCCCTATGGCAAGCGATACCTCGCCATTCCCCATGGAGGGCATAATATGTTCTTCCGGAACATGAGCGGCAAATGGTGGTCGACCTTTTTTGGCAACGATGCCAACGCTCCGTTCCGAGAAAGGCCCGGCGCATTGCCCCTGGAGTTCGGTCTGGATGGAGAGGTGAGACCGCAAATATCGAAAGGATGAATTGTATAAACTGCGATGGAAAAGAGGCATCGCACTCCCATTCTCATTTTGGCGAAACATAAAATGAAAAAGATCATCATTTCACAAACAAACAGGAAGTTCTCTCGCCGAGACCTGCTTGGCGCAACTCTCGGCGTCTGGATTTCGCTCTCGTCGCCTGTGGCACTCGCCGCTCACAGCGAAGATAAGATAACAAGAGAGGGAAAGGAAGACACACGCTCCATGACGGCAAAATCCCCCCGTATCGTGAATATCTACAACTTCATTCGAAACTCCGATTCCCGTATCTCCGATTCCGAGGATATCCTTTTCAATGCGACGAAGCATCAAATTGAACTCCTTCTGGCGAATCATCTTCCAGCCACTTTCGCCCTTCAGTACGACGCTTTGATTAATCCCCGTTATCAAAAACTGATTAAGGATCATCTAACCGAGGAATACGAGATCGGAGCATGGTGGGAGATCCCGCAGCCACTGGTGGAGAACGCAGGCATGAAGTGGCGAGGGCGATTCCCCTGGGACTGGCAGGCGAATATCGGGTTCTCCCCAGGGTACGCGCCGGAAGAGAGACGAAAGCTTGTGGATGTCTACATGGAGGACTTCAAATCCATCTTTGGCAAACACCCCGCGACCGTCGGCTCATGGTACATCGATGAGGTGACGCTGGCGTACATGGCGGAAAAGTATGGGATCGTCGCATCCTGCAACTGCAAGGATCAGATCGGCACAGATGGGTATACGCTTTGGGGCGGATACTGGAACCAAGCCTATTACCCTTCACTCCTGAACGCCTACATGCCCGCTCAAACGGAGCGGGGGCAGATAGACATCCCCATCTTTCGCATGCTCGGTAGCGATCCAATCTATCAATACATCGAAGGGACCGGTGGCTCCACGCAGGGAGTGATCACTTTGGAGACCATCTACGCCCCGGGAGGAAGATCGCCGGACTGGGTTCGTTGGTTTTTCGGGCAGATGATTCATGAACCGTGTCTCGCTTTCGCCTACGCGCAGGCCGGACAGGAGAATTCGTTTGGGTGGCAAAGCATGTCCGAGGGTTTGGAGTTTCAAATACCCTATATCGCCGGACTTGCCAAATCCGGCGATGTCCAAGTGGAGACATTGGAACAGAGCGGAAAATGGTTTCGAAAAAACTTTCGCTTAACGCCCGCAACTGCGGTGACGGCGCTGAAGGATTGGCGGGGCAAAGGACGAAGATCGGTATGGTACGAGAGCCGATTTTACCGAATCAATCTCTTCCTGGACGGGAAGGACTTCTTCGTTCGTGACCTGCACATGTTCAATGAAAACCTCGAATCGCCGGTTCACACCCGTCCGTTGACGACGACTTACCTTGAGTGCCTCACCCTGCCAGTGATGGATGGCAATCTCTGGAGCGCATCCGATGCTTCGAACCAAATGGCGGGAATCCGGGTGGTAGAGCTGAAATCGGAGGGAATGACGCAGCCCTTGAATATTTCTGGCGATCTAGAGGTTACAACGCCTGATGAGAAACAAATGCTCATTCGATTCCATGTGGGGAACGGCGGAGTGTTTGATATTTTGTGCTCCGAAGATCGGGTTACATTCACCATGCACAAAGAAACCGACTCCCCGACCCCATGGGCGATGGATATGTCCTGGAACGAATCCCGCCACACTGGAATCACCCAGGTTAAATCCAACGCCATTCATTACTCCAACTCAGGCGGCAATTACGCGCTGAAACTTGCCAGCGGCGCAGCTTCCCAACGCATACCCGAGGAACCTTCCATCCTCCTGATCCCTGCGCATGACAGGATCGTCATGGAGATGAAATGCAGCCTGACAAAGAGATAATCGGAAAGGATGATCGGTCTAATTCTTCTCGTAGGCTCTATGGGGAGGTTTGTGGAAAATCCCTGGAAACACCCGGAATGATGCACTAAAAAGACACCGAACCTTACAGTCAAATATTGGGAATAACCTCTCCTTGGTTAGTTGCTGGCATCAAAATGAAAATGGAGGAGGAGAGGGTTCTCGTTCATCTCGCATGCCTCAACCACCTCACTCAATGGCATAATCCCGAATGTGGCGAACCCTCCAAGGTCTAAGACGCTCGGGAAAGAGAATATTTCATATCCCACTTCAAAAGTGCACTATGCTTCCCTCGTTCTATTGGAGGCCGGATGGAAACATTGATTCATCCGACACACTCTAATTGTAGTTAGACTTAAATCCGCGTTTAGGGCGCGCCGAAGTCTTGTACGGTATAGTTGACATAATGGGAGCCGGATTTACGGAAGTAACCTACGCCTAATTCCTTGAAGTATGGGTTGAGGATATTTTTACGGTGGCCAACGTCCTTGATGCCCGAATCGATGATTAATTGTTTGACGAAGGCAATTGCCGCTTGCTTCGGAGAAGCCGAGGCGTCCAGCGCATCAAGACTACCTGCGGCTATATTTTCCCCTGCGACGTGGAACGAGTATCCTGTCTCTTTGATGCGCGTGAAAGGCGTCCCGTTTTCGTTGTGACCAAAAACGTTATGCTGAGCCATAAACCTGGCATAGTTATCAGCGGCAAGACATAGCTTGTCGTTAAGGCGAAGTGGGTTCAGTCCGGCATGCCGCTTCAATTCATTTATAGCGCCATTATCCGTGCCGTTTCCGCTCTCCTTGGCGAGTCTCTTTGCGGCATAGCCAGCAGGATTGGTGCGGACGAGATTGATCTCCGCCAGCACATCGCGCTGGTAGTCCGTAAAATAGTCCCCGGCGGAAACCTTGCAGGAAGAATCATTGCAGTCCAGCTTTTGGTTGGAGTTCGGGTTATTCAGATACTGCTTTATCTGCTCATAGCTGGTTGGATTATTGATGAGCACAGTTCCGTTGATGTCCACGACGGGGAGTGTGAATGTCTTTAGAGAAGGATCAATCAAGTGAACCTTCTTCCACATCTCGTCATTCCATGAAGGGTTCTTGTCAACATTGAAAAATATATACGAAATCCCATGTGCTTTGAGTGACTTCATGAGCGCCTGGCAATTTCCGCATGTGTCGCGTCCGTAAACTTCAAGAACAGTGGGAATTGCGGAGGAATCGGAACCGGTATCCGCCTGTTTCTTTTCCGCGTTTGGATCGTTCAGGTATTGCTTAATCTGCTCATAGCTGGTCGGATTGTTAATGAGCACCTTGCCGTTGATATCCACGACAGGCAGCCCGACATTTGTGATTGAACGATCGACAGTTCGAACCTTGTTCCACATCTCGGTATCCCATGCGGGGTTCTTATCCACATCGAAGAACATATACGAGATATTATGGGCTTGCAGCGATTTCATAAACGCCTCGCAATTGCTGCAAATTGAACGCCCGTACACTTTGACAATAATTACGTCACCAGTAGAAGACGAACCGGTATCGGTCTGTTTCTTTTCCGCTTTCGGTTCGTTCAGGTATGGCTTAATCTGCTCATAGCTGATCGGTTCATTAAGAAGCGCCTTATCGCCGATAATAACTATGGGCTCGTTAACTATTTTCGGCGTTGGGCTAACCGATTTTCTGATCTTGTCCCACATCTCATCGTTCACAGCTTTGCTTCGTTCGAAATCACAGAATATGAAGGGTACGCCATGAGCTCGCAGAGATTTGCGAAGAGCCTTACATCTGGTGCATCTTTCAACCCCGTAAATATACACAATCAGAAAATTATCTTTGGAGGCGGAGGTATCTACTATAGCGTTCTTATCCTTTGCGTCGCCGAGGTATGGCTTAATCTGCTCATAACTGGTAGGATTGTTAATGAGCGCCTTGCCATTGACATCCACGATGGGAAGCATGATCCCGTGAGAGTCAGGGGTTATTGACCGTATTTTGTTCCACATCTCCCTATTTCCGGCGATATCCCTGTAAACATCATAGAATACATACGGGACGTGATTGGCCTGAAGAGATTGCCTTAGCGCCCGACAATTGCCGCAACTCTCGCTCCCGTAAATCTGGATTATAGCCTTTGAGGGCGAAACGGCAATTGCCATAATAAGAAAAGCTAGAGCAACAAGAGATTTGATTGATATTCTATTGGACATGGACTTTTCCTCCTGGATAGAGGATGGAAACCATTTCCATCCCAGTATGTGTCGTATCCATACGGCGGTTCTTGTAATATCAGGTCTTTATCAGGATTTTCCACGCAAGTTCTCAATATCCAAAACAATAACTATGGAATGCATGGATTGAGCCATGACTATGTATAGTTATGAAAGAGCTACGCCTCTTAATATATTGTCTCTTTCTTGCCATATCAATGCATTCATAGGTTCAAGGAGTATACTCTGCAACTCATGTGTTTCCTGAGCGACCTCCCGCCTCATGCATAAGCGTGAACGGAATTGCATTCTTATAAAATCGACTCGAATTGTTCCGTACAAACAATCCTCCAATGATGAGGTAATTTTCCTCCAGTCCATGCAATGGAAGGGCTGGAGGATTGGGAGATCAGTTTATTGCGTAAATGTTTCCGTCACCGCTGCCAACATAAATTGTTCCATCGGAAGCGATGGAAGGCGATGAGAACTCGATGCCGATCTGCATTTTCCATTTGAGAGTTCCCGTTGTACCGTTTAATGCATATAAGTATCCATCATAACCGCCTATGTATATGGTTCCATCGGATCCTATCGCTGCGGATGATTCCACTTCATTTCCGGTTTGATATTTCCATTTAACAGCGCCGGTATCTCCGTCAAGTGCGTATATGTAATGATCATCACTGCCAATATAAATAGTGCCATCGGAACCAATCGCAGGAGAGGATTCATACCATGCAACTGTGTTTAGTGGCGCCTCTGTCTGGACTTTCCATGCAAGTGTTCCCGTTTGACTATTTAAGGCATATACATTTTGATCATTACTTTCAAAATATATTAAACCGTTCGCGCCGACGGCAGGTGACGAACCAACCCTTCCCCCGGTTTTATATTTCCATTTGAGAGAACCTGTTGCGCCATTTAATGCATACACATAATCATCCCAACTTCCTATGTATATGGTTCCGTCTGGGCCAATTGCAGGAGAAGAGAATATTTGATCACCGGTGACATATTTCCATATTAATGTTCCATTAACGGAATTTAAAGCGTAAATATTATGATCTGATGATCCAAAATAGATTGTTCCATCGCTTCCAATCGTAGGCGGGGAACCTATATTCCCACCTGTCTTGTACTTCCATTTAAGAGTGCCGTCCGTGCCATTTAACGCGTATAAATAAGTATCACCGCATCCCACATAAAAAGTGCCATCCGGTCCGATCGCTGGCGAGGACCAGCTTGGTTGTGATGTAGGAAATGACCATTTCTTGGTCCCATCCGAACCGTTGATTGCATAAAAAGCATTGGCATAGTCTGTAGCGGCGTAAACAACTGTTCCATCAGCTCCAATGGCGGGAGTCGTATTCACCCAATTTCCGACAGGAAAAGCCCATTTAATCATGCCTTGTTGCGCACCGAGATACGGGCTCAATCCCGTATGACGAATATTACCGCGAAACATTGGCCAAGCGGAAATACCACCTCCACCGCCGGAATTCTCCACCACAGCCTGCACTGTGCCGCTCACCGCAGGCGATGGCTCCGTGTAGCTGGCCGTGATGGTGGCGGATCCCGCGGCAACCCCCTTTACTATGGCGGTTCCGTCCGTTCCGCTTCCGGTCACCGTGGCCACGGCGGGATTTGAACTTGTCCATTTCCAAGTGGAAGGAGCAACCATGACCAAATTTCCAGAGCTGTCCGTGGCGGTAGCGGTTGCGGTGAGTGTTGCGCCCGGGGCGAGCGGACCGGCGGCGATACTCACGGATATTGTAGTGACCGTGCTGCCCATCGTGATACTAACATTTGCGGGAGTGGTGGCGCTGATGTTCACGGTTTGCGAACCGGTCGCCTGCATTTCACCGCTCCCATCCGAGTTCGGAAATGCGGAGGCGGTGATGACGAGGGACGTCGCCGGCAGATTCGTAAGAGCGACATTGGTGGAGTTTTGCCCGGCGGGCGGACGCGCAACGACGATAACGTTATTTGTGTTTCCATTGTATGTCAGCGGAATGGCTTGATTGCCCGGCCCTGCGGCGCTTAGCGTGATGCTTTTCGCTGCGATCGGTATCAACTTGGTGGAAGCGGCGGGCCAGTGAATATTCAGCCGCACTTCTCCTCTTCCGCTGGCACCGGGTGAATTCACCCCTCCGCCGCCCCCGCCTCCGCAACCCGCGAGAGCCCAAGTCAAAGCAGCGAGGAGAACGATTATGATTGATATATTTTTTTTCATCGGATTTCCTCCTTATTGAATTCCCACATTGGCCTGCCCCTGCGAAGCAAAGACATGATCATAAATGGTGTCCTCATGCAGTGTCAAACCTGGCAATGAAACATCCGCCAAGGTATAGCCAAGAGCATCCACTTTGCATCCTACGTCTACATCGAATTTATCCGTTAGCTTCACTTCCACACCTGTTGGCGATGATGATTGCGAGACTTTAAGCTCATACTGCGGCAAATCCTCATTGATATAAGGTCCGGCAGCGCTCTCAAGTTCAAACGCCAACTCCGCTCGAAGCGTGGTTAAATCAAAATCCAAATCTGCGATGAGCTCAGGAGGGGTCGATGTATCGGTGACGGACCCACTTAATACGGGTTTCCAACCGGAGTTTTTGGTGTATTGAAGCCCTGCCTGACCGTTGAGCGAAATCGTACCGGACATACTTATTTTTTCTTTAAATTCAGCTTTTGCGAGGGAATACAAAGTAAGTGTGGGTGTGATCCATATTGGCGGAAATTCGCATAATAATATAGAATCTAATATCCAAGCGGGATTGTTCAATTGAACTTTTTCGTCAATTGATATATTCAGCAAAGTTGCTTCTATTGAGGCTGTTAAACTGACTCCCATGTTAAGAATCACATGGGCACTTTGTATTGAGGGAAGAGGGGGGAATCCGGACAAACCAATGGATACATTCATATCCAATCCTGCATCAAAAGTACCGCTAATAGTAAGACTTACGCCATTCCCTAAATCCATGGATGGAAATGATATCTTAAAACCGATATCCCTTCCGTCTCTTGTATTACCGGTCATAAGGAGTCTTTTCTGAGCGGAGGATAGATTACTTATGTCGGAGGCGCTTAATTGTTTGGTAATCTGCAAATTCGCCTCCTGAAACACATCCTCAAGTGTTCCCTGTGTGGTCTGCAGACTCACTCCTCCCTTTGTCAGATTGCTTACTCCGGTCACCTTGTAGATGTGTCCGGGAGGGGTTGGATCAACGATTACGTTGCTGGTGGTGATTGGGGGCACGTTTCCGCTCAATGTGATCTGGTTGGGGCTGGGGTTGGACACTGTTACGGAACCATCGGTTGGAAGAACGATAGCGTTGGGTTGCAACACGGCTTTTGATGTTGATGTGTTACCTCCTCCTCCGCCGCACCCGGCAAGCAGAAGAGATGCAGCGGACATGCCGGATAGCAGCATGAAATCGCGCCTGGTCAGGCGCTTGCCACCAACGGAAAACGGGACTCCCTCCTCATTCTGTTCAGTGCGAGGGGTTGGTTCCTTGGATGGATCATCTTTCATGAATTTTTCCTCCATGTAAATTATTTGTAGAAAAGTGGACGGGACTTAAGCAAATGGATAACAAATTTCAATCCACATTCATTGCAAGAGCAGCAGACGGAATCAAAATAAAATACCATTCCTAACACTCTTATTATCCATTATAACAAGTGAAGTGTGACGGAAGTGTGACGGAAGTGTGAAGTGTATGGAAAAGTAGTCGGTTATGTAAAAAAATTGGGATATATGGGGAGGTTTGTGGAAAATCCCTGGAAACACCCGGAATGATGCACTAAAAAGATACGGAACCTTACAGTCAAATATTGGGAATAACCCTTGGTTTGTCACTAACATTGAAATGAAGATGGAGGAGGAGCTTTTCGTTCACTTTGTTTTGCCTCAACATCCTCACCCAATTGTCTTGTTCCGAATGCTGCGCACGCCGGTCTCGTCGCACAATTGTATCTCCGCCCCCTCCTCCTTCCCTTTGGCGCAATTGACGGGTACTCCTCGTCAAGCCACCTTTTCACCTCCACAGGGTTCCGCTCGAAGGCGCGTTTCTTTGGCTTCCTAGGCGTGAATCCCCAGCGATGCAAGTACTCCCCCGCCTTTCGTATCGGCATGCGTATCCCCGGCGTTGTTCGATAAGCTTTTGAAACGCCTGCAGTGTCCATGGACCGAAAGATATTTTCAACTGATGGGGGGCTTGTCGGGTATTACCCGCTCAACCTTAGCCTCTGTTCCTTGCCCAATGTTCGTTTTTGCCCTGAGCGTCACCCTAAAAGGCGGAGTATTTTCCGGACCCCTTCCAAAGCGACGTTTTTCGGTATGGAGAGAGAAGATGCAACCAAAAAGAAGCAAAGCGGAAAACTGCATACGAGATACGAGTTTTATGTAAGACTCCTGATTTCGAAGCGAGAGGAATGCTCGCGTGGAATAGGTCGCTTCATCCTCCTGAAAGGTTATGGATGAAAAATCATCGTTCCGTGAAAAGGTCTGGCCTTAAAAATACCGCTGAGCGGCCCCAAACGATACGCCCTCCTTTCAATAGGCGTGAAGCATCCATTCATCAACCGATGGATGCTAAAAGGGACGCTAAATACCTCGCCAAGAGCCTGGAAGTGTGACAGAAATGTGACAAAAGTGTGACAAATAAATAATATTACGTACCAACGAGCTAAATTTGTTATAATCTTTTCATAGTCAGGGGTGGGTTATGATGTGATATTTACATTCATATTGGTTGTATAAATGCCTGATCACGTATTTTTGAAATTGATGCGATGTTTGAGCAATGCGATTTTTTCAAGCAGAGACGCCTATGAACTTAGGTGTGAAGTTCCGACATGAATGCCGGTGGCGCTTTTCGTTCCTAAACTTCAAATGTCTCTACGGCTCATGGAGGCAAAAGTGGATTACATCCAAACGGATAATGGGTAATGGACGTCTGCATTGTGGATGTTCTTCCGCGTGGCATATCGGCTACATGATGATTATGGATCATCGGCCATGAAATTATCGGAAATCGGTATTGTCAATCGGATACTTTGATTAATACTATCGTCGAAATCGAGAGGAGGATGCAATGAGTAATAAATATGGAAAGTTGCTGTTTTGTGGCTTATTAACTTTGTTCGCGTCAGGATGTGGATTACGAGGACTAAACTTTACCAGTTCCGTGGTGAATGCTCCAACGGTTCCGCCTAAATTGGTTCTGACCGGTTATGCAAATTCGACTGCGAATGTTGCGTTATTGATGAATGCGGCGGATAAGGACGATTTAAGCGTCGTTAAATCTATTTTGGAGTATGGCACTAATGTGAATGCAAAGGATACATTTGGAGCGACCGCACTAATTCATGCCTCGAACAGTGGGAATAAGGATATTGTCGAATACTTGCTTCTAAACGGCGCCAATGTCAACACTATCGACTTAAGTGGATACACTCCATTGATCGTCGCAGCTAAAAATGGATATCAGGATATTGTGAATTTGTTATTGGAGCATGGCGCGGATCCAAATGCACAAACAATAAATTATGCTTATGAAGATAAATGTCCATGGTTGGATACCGATGGGCATGGGTTTACAGCATTAATGGAGGCGATAAAAAATATACAAATAGGCAAATCAGATGAAAATTATAATGCAATCGTGAAAACTCTGATTGCAAATAAAGCTCATATTAATGTTTCTTGCAGTGAGATGGGAGGAGATGGGGTCACTCCTTTAATGCTTGCCGTATATAATCATAATTTGGATATGGTGAAATTACTATTAGCGCATAAGGCGTATTTAAATGAAATAAAGAGTCCAGACGGAAGCAATAATGAAACCCCGCTTACATGGACTGCGTTTCAGGATGCAATGTATCCAGACCCGGCTATATTTTCCATCGCGAAATTGCTAATTAAAGCGGGCGAGAATATAAATCAACAAAACAGGTTCGGTTATACGGCTCTGATGCTGGCTGACGGGTCTGTTTTCCATCTCTTATTGGAACATGGCGCCTCCGTGAATACTCGGGAATTCAAAGACGGATTAACACCATTAATGATAGCTGCAAAGCATAAGAATACGGATGCGATGTCCGCATTGATAAGGCATGGAGCGAATGTCAACGCCAGGGCGAATGACGGCTCCACGCCATTGATGATTGCAGCTAAAAGCGACAATCTGGATGGAATCAAATTGCTCTACAAATCAGGAGCGAACATCTACGCCATGGACGACAACAGCAGTACGGTTATGACCTATATTACGGGTGATGATCAGAACGGTATTAAGAAGTATTTGGTGGAGCATGGCGCACCGGCCGATTATGATGCAGCGCAGATTCAGGAACTTATTTCATATATGACGCGAAGTTTGATCCGTCATAAAACCACTAATATTAAAGTGGATGAAGATGAAGGGGACACTGTTTTGATGCTCGCTTCGTATTTCGGCAAATTGGATGCAGTGAAATCGTTAATTCAGCACGGGGCGAATGTTAACGCAGTCAATAAAAAAAACCAAACAGCGCTGTCCTTCGCAGCTTCCAACGGATTGGTGGATGTCACCAGGTACCTTTTGGAACACGGGGCCAACGTGAATATTATGGATAATGAAAACAACACACCGTTACATCTGGCGGAACAGGGAAATTACAAGGATGTTGTAAATCTTCTAAAGCAATATGACGCTAAATATTGATTTGGATATAACATCCAACACCAATGTAAGCTCGGATAAATATACAGGTTCATCGCTAAAACGTGTGGGTAAGCTAATATCGAGTCTGTCGGCAAGCGAGAATTTGTTGTTATGGATCATGCCGAGATTCAGGCGATAATGGTCTCTTTCGTGGTTAAATTTCGTCTTCCTGACCTCTGGAATGGATAAAAACTCCATCATCCTAACTGCGGAGAGGTTGGACATGAATAGCGGATGCATATACATACCCCACGGATCGTTTCGCATTCCATACGCGGCGATTTGAACAGTGCTATTTTTTTGCATGGATGTACAGAATACGCAGGATGGAATCCAGATGGACCTTATCCTGACCATCCTGTGCATTCATGCAATATTATTCTGCTCGCTAAGAAGGCGGCGGATAATCCTTGGATCGCCGACTACGTTCGTTTTTGGGAATCAATATCCTCGGATGGCTCTTAAAAAACCCTGCGTGGAATTTGCTATCACCACTCATCCATGCCTATTTTACAACATGGAGTGTGACGAAAGTGTGACGAGTGCATGAACCGATAGCAGGTGGCGATAATTATGCAAGGATATTACATCGAAATACAAATAATATTCGGTAGGAAGGGCATTCGTCGCTTGAATGTGTTTTGAGTTTATGAACTATATGGTTCCTCGCTACATCGTGTGGGTAACTATTAGCAAATTCTCGCGTTATTACACGGGCAACCCAAAATCGAGTTTTCCCGCAATCAGGTAAATGATCGTTTTGAGGTACCGGGGATTGCGATAACCTCTGGCCTTGGCCTTCGCCGCTTGGATAAGAGAGTTAATCCCCTCCATCAATCCACTGGTGAGATGGTCGGGGAAGTAATTAAGTATCCGCGCTGCATGAGCTTTAATCGTATTCGCCAGCCTCTTCAT
>Ga0078972_1005764_pt1 | contig 30839 bp, 27 predicted proteins | sample YelNatPaOPGAMG01_FD_67568 | JGI IMG/M metagenome (GOLD analysis project Ga0078972, IMG submission 67568) | Hot spring thermophilic microbial communities from Obsidian Pool, Yellowstone National Park, USA - OP-RAMG-01 (SPADES assembly) (version 2) | ecosystem: Environmental > Aquatic > Thermal...
GGACCATTTCTCCTCCACCCCGCATTCATCGTGGTCTGCCTGGTAGCCTTCGCTTTCTTTTTCGGGCGGATAGCCAGCCGCCGCCTGATCATCCCCGTCTTGGGCCAGCAGGTCCTGGGGCTCTCCGCCTCACGCATCGGCCTGGCCCTGACCCTGGCCACCGTATCGAACCTGGTGACCCTCTACTACATGGGGAACCTCACCGACCGCGTCGGCAGCCGCCCGGTGGTGGTCGTAAGCGGGCTGCTCTCGGCGGCATCCCTGGTGGGCTACGCCTTGAGCGACAACTTGGCCACCTTTGTGCTCGCCTCGCTCTTTTGGGGATTCTGCTCGGGCTTCGGCGGCCCGGCCCGAAATGTCTACCTCATGGACATCAGCCCGCGACACCTCTACCCTCTTTTACTAAGTGTGTACCGGACGGTCGCCGACACCGGCTTCATCCTGGGGCCTTTCCTGCTGGGTCTGGTCAGCGGGGCGGCCGGGCTCGCGTGGGCGTTGTACGTCGCCGCCGGACTGTTCACGGCGGTGACGGCCGCCTTTTTGGTGGTCGCGGGTTGGGGGGGAAAAGGCCCCGGAAAACCGGCGTCCCGGCTAACGGACGGGCGGATTTGACTACTCCCCCGCCCATGGCCGCCAGGGGCCGGACCAGGCCCCGGCCGGCTTCCAGGTCCAGGCCTGGAGGACGGTGGCCGCGCGCAGCCCGGGGGCCGTAAAGCCGGCCGGAAAGACCGGCCAGTCCCAGTGCAGTTCCGCGGACGGACGTACCCGGTCCGCAGCGCGAAGGGCCACGGGAGACAGAACCGGCTCCTCGCCCCGGAGCATGGCGGCACAGGCCGCCAGAAAGTCGGCGGGAGCCGCCTCTCCCCCGGCCAAGGGTATGCTGCATGGCACGCGGCCCGTAGAACACAGGCGTTCCCGGCACCAGCGCGCGGCCGCCAGGAGTTCCGCCGGGGACACCCGCCCGCGCAGGGCGGCCGGCGGCTCCCCGGCGGGCCCGTCCAGGTACCGGTAGGCCACGGCCGATGGACGGCCTTCCCCCGCCACCGCCTCCACCAGCACGGCAAAGACTTCCGCGGCAGAGAGGGCCGCCCCCTCCCCGACCAGGGGGGCGGCCTCGCTCCGCAAGGCATGGGCCAAAGGTCCGACGGGGAGCATGGTTTCCCCGGCCCGGTCCGGGTAGCGACGCACCAGATCGCTGATGGTAAGGAACGCGAAGCCCCGGCGGACCAGTACGCGCAGGTAGGTCCGCAAGGCGGCGACGGCGGCCTCGAATTCCCGCTCCGGGCGCAAGGGGGCCGGGCGCCGGGCCCCGGGCCCGGGGGCGGCGCCCCCGCCGAAATTGACCACGTCCCAGAAAGCCGTGGTACAGAGTTCCGTGGGATGGGTCACCACGTTGAGCGGTTCGGTACCGGCGGCATCCGTCACCGCGGCCAGAGCCCGGCCCAGACCGCCGGGCAGGCGGGACAGGAACGGTTTGGGTGCCGCCACGGGCGCCGACCAGGTCAAGACGCCGCCGAAGAAGAACGGACGGGACCCGTGATGCACGTAGGCGTTCCAGCTTTCGCCGTAGTGGCACGGCACTCCCCAGCGGCGCAACCAGGGAAAGGCGTGGGGAACCCAGTTGGCGCCCGGCTGCGTGTAGCAGGCGATCCCGCCGAAGACATCGCCCACCAGGAACGCGCCCGCTTCCTCGCGCGCCCCGAACGCTTCCACTCCCTTTTCCCACTCCAACGTACGCAGTTCCTCGGCCAGGGTGGGATGAACGCTGTGGGTATCGGAATGGTAGCCCACGTCGTGGGCCGCCAAGGCCCGGATCAGATCCCGGCGGCCGCGCCGCCGCAGGGCGCGCAGCTTGTCGCCGGTGATGGGGAAGGTGGCCCGCAGGCCGAACTCGGCCAGCAGACCGAGGATCCGCTCCAGGGCCTGGTCGCTCTCGGGGGTATACGGGTCTTCCGTGTCGAAGCGCAGCAAGATCTCCCGGGATTGTGCCACGGACGCCATCCTTTCCCGGAACCAATCGGGTCCACCGGATCAGCGGCTGGCCAGACGGTAAAGACGGGCGTGGGCCCGGGCCTCGGCCAGGGGCGAAAAGCGGGTCGACGCCGAACGGCGCGCGGCCTCCCCCAGCCGTGCCCGCAGCGCAGGCGAGACGGCCAGGCGCTCGGCCCAACGGAGGAAATCCGCACGGTCCCGGTACAGCAGGCCATCCTCCGCATGGCGGACGGCGGCGCGGTTACCGGCGATATCGGAGGCCAGCACCGGCCGGCCGGCGGCCATGGCTTCCAGGACGGCGTTGGACAACCCCTCCGAACGGGAGGTGTTGACGACCACGTCCGCCGCCCGCAGAAGCCCGTCCATGCGTTCGTGGGGCACCTCGCCCAGGCAGGAGGCCCAACTCAGGCCGCCCATGGCCTGTCGCAGGGCCGCGGCGGCCCCTTCCTCGCGCACCGGCCCGGCCACGGCCAGCCGCACGGGAAGGCCCCTGGCCCGCAACTCGGCCAGAGGGCCCACGGCAAAGCCGGGGTCCTTGACCCACCGGATCCCCGAAGGCAGCAGGAAGACGATCTCCTCCCGCTCCCAACCCCACGGCGCGCGCCGTCGCGGACCGGAAACCGGCATTTCCACACCCGGGGATATCACCTCCACCGGCGTAGGCAAACCAGGCAACTGCTTCAGGAAAGTGTCTTTCGCCTCGCCGTGGTAGGCGATCATCACCGCGGCCTCACCGGCCACCCGCCGCAAGGCCGCGGTATCGCCGTGGCCGAGGTCGGTACCGGTGAGGGTCACCACCAAAGGCAGGCCGGTACGGCAAGCCAGGTCGCGGGCCGCTTCGCCCGCCTGGAGGGCGTGAAAGGCATGGATTATCCCGCATCCCCGGGGCGCCGCCAACCCGGAGGCGGCTTCCACAATCCGCGCCGGGACCCCTGTCCGGCCCAACCACTTGGCCAGACGGCGGGCCGATACGCAATTGCCCGCGGTGGCGGGAAGCCCCGGCGGGATGACCAGGAGCACCCCGGGGCTCATGACCGGGCCGGGCGCGCCAGGGACGCCGGCGCGACCCCCATCCCGGAGTCATCGCCGGGCGGCACCCGCAACGTTGCGCGCCAGCCGTATCCGCGGTACCCCCCGCCCGTGCCTCTCCCCCCATATTCCCGTTCCGTCATGCGGGCCATATCTTCTCCCCGACCCGATGTCTCTCCCACCCTTCATTTTACTACAGTTGGCCGGAGGAGGGTAGACCGCAGCGCCGGCCCGGGAGGGAAAAGCAACCAGCCCCGGCGGCGGCGTTAGCCCCCCACCGTGGCGAAGGCTACACGTAATGGCGAAAGATCGTCACCAGGCGGTTCAGGTCGCCCTTGTCGATCGCCCCGCTGAAAAGGAGGACGAGACCGTAGACCAGGCCTCCCAACGAAATAACGGCCATCAGGCTCACACCCGGCGCGCCGGACCGGCCGAAGAAGAAACCCTTGGCGGCGATAGTGACCAGACCCATTACGCCGGCGCAGAAGGCGGGTTTAACCAATATTTCCCTGAGGTTCAAGGTGAGTCCGGTCACCTTGTGCAGGTCAGCCATATTCAGGCAGGCCGTGAAGATGTAATCGGCCGCCAGGGCGGCCGCCGCTCCCATTATGTTGAAGCCGGGCACGGCGGTGAGGAAATAGATGCCGGCAAGCCTCAGGGTAGAGCTGACAACCATGTTCTTGAAGGGAAGGAGCGGCCGTCCCAGCCCCTGCAGGATCCCGACGCAGGTCTGCGATAGGTAGAGAAAAATGCCGGCCAAAGCCATGATCAGCAGGGAGTCGCCGGCCCCCGCGTAGCCGAAAATCACGCCACAAAGCTGCCGGGGCAGCACCAAAAAGAAAACCACGGCGGGCATGCCGACCAGGATGGTCAGGCGGAAAGCCTCCTGGGTACGAAATCGCACCAGAGTGTCATTTTTCTGGGCCAAGGCATCCGCGATGGCCGGCAGGAGGGCGGTGGCCAGAGCCATCGTTACTATGCTCGGGATATATAAAAGACTTTCGGCTATTCCGGACAACTGACCGTACAGGGCGGTGGCCTTGTCGACCGTCAAACCGGCCGCCACCAGCCGGTCGGGTATCAGCATGGCCTCTATGGAGTATAGCACCGTCCACACGGCCCGGGTCAGCGTGATAGGGACACCCAGGGCGAACAGGCGGCGGGAGATTGACGTCAGGCTTTCCCGCCGCAGCCCCGGCCGCGGCGCCGGAAGGGGACGGTTGTGCCTGTACAGGTAAAGCATAACCACAAAACCGGTCAGTTCGCCGGTGACCACACCGGCGGACACGCCGGCGGTGGCAAAGGCCAGGCCCCGGGGCAAGAGCAGGCTCGCCAGGGCCAGTCCGACGGAAAACCGGGCCAGTTGTTCCGCCACCTGGCTGGCGGCGGTGGGCCCCATCCGCTGCAGCCCCTGGAAGAAGCCCCGGAAACCGGAACACACGGCCACGATGACGATGGCGGGGGCCAGAGTCGTCAGGCTCAACCCGGCCGCCGGGTTGGGAAGGATCCGCCGCACGAGCGGCGACGACAGCACCAGGAGCAACACCGTGAACAGGCTGCCAAATATGATCAGGTAGAACATGGAGACGCGGAAGATCCGATAGGCTCCGGCCAGATTGTCGCGGGCCACCTCTTCGGCCACCAGCTTGGCCAAAGCCGTGGGGATACCCATGGTGGACAGCACCAGGGCCAGGATGTAGACGGGGAAGATCATGGTGAACAGGCCGACCCCTTCGGGCCGGATAATGCGTATCAAAAGGATTTGGTAAAGAAAGCCGATGACCCGGTTGAAGAGGCTGGCGCCGACCAATATGACGGTTCCGTGAATGAACGACTGGGCCATGGCTGCTCCTTCCGGCAAGGGCCTTTCCTGGAATGTTATTCCGGCCCGGCCGGCAGTATGAAATCCCGTCGCCGGGATGAGGCGGGCTGTGCCGGGGCTGCCGGAGCGGACGCTACATGGGCATGTGCCGGGTCATGCAGTGAATGCCGCCGCCCCACAGGTTGACGTTTTCAGCGTCAATACCGATTATGGTACGGCCGGGGAAAACCGCACGGAAAACGCGCCCGATGTCTTCTTCGGTACTCTTCAAGGCGAGCGGGCGCCCCGGTTTCCAATATACCGGCAGCAACACGGCACCGTTGGTGACAGCGTAATTCAGGTAACTGCGCACGGGTATGTGGCCCGCGTCATCCGCTTCCCGGTAAAGCGCCGGCGGCATCGGAATCCTTATGATACGAAACGGCTTGCCGTCCTGGTCGGTGGCACCGAGCAGGATCCGGTAATCTTCCTCGAGACGACGGTGGGACTCCTGGGAGGTTTGGTTAACAGGTCTGTCGGACGGCAAAACAGTGGCCAACAGTATTGTATGGGAATCCGCAAAACGGGCTATTTCATCAACGTGCCCGCCGGTGATCCGATCATCTTCGGCCAGTCCCTGCTTAAGCCAAATGACTTTCTTTACCCCAAGCACCCTTTTGTATTCACTCTCAATTTGATCTTTGGTCAATCCAGGGTTACGACTAAGCGCAACGGACTCAGTGGTCATTATCGTTCCGCTGCCGTTGGACTCTACGCCACCACCCTCGGAAACCAGATCCGATTCTATGACGGACAGCCCAAGCCGTTGTCCGATAAGTTTGTCGATCCGGCCTTCCACATCGATATAATACCGGTCATTATTTTTGCCGTAATCGTTGAAGCCGAAATTGACAACCTGGAGGTTGCCACGGTCGTCCTTGACGAAGGTCGGCCCGACATCCCTGGCCCATATGGAAAGATGATGGAGGACGTGGAAGGAGATGTTGACGGCGGAACATCCCTTTTGACGGAGAAGGTTTTTAATTTCTGTGGCTTCTTCTTCGCTCTCGCACAAGAGGTTGATTTTCACATATGAGTCCAGCGCCTTTATCACATTTATCATCACGGGATACACGGGATGGTCGCCCCGGTCGTACTCGTCCGGCGGCCACTGCATCCAGACAGCCTGCTGGCGTTCGAATTCCGCGGGATAGGAAACCGGCCTGTTGTCCCATTTATCGGCCGGTTCCCCGCCGCTGAAGATCCCGGTGACCAAAATTGCCGGCAAGCAGAGGGAGGTTAGAACAAGTGAGAAACAATGTCTGTTAATTTTACTCCTTCCCATCATTGGCAGGACTGACCACAACCGGGAGGCAACAGGGTCGCGACCATAGTTTTGCCGCCTTCACGGGCAGGAATACGGCCCCGCCCCCAAAGACCGCGCCACCACGGACCCAACAGGCAATATGTTGCAGGATGTTCGCGGGCTTTGGACGGTATATTCCCTTCCACGCCACAGAAATACTAAAATGACTTTTGCCCCGAGGGGGAAATGTATTTGCGGCGGCTGATGGCGACCATTCTGGCCTCGCTTTTCCTGGGATCCATTGGCGTCATTCCGGGACACGGCCCGGCCAGTTCCCCGGACCTTCCACACGTCAAAACCCTTTCCGAACCGTCAGCCAATCCCGTCAAAGAGACGGCGCAAGAAGAAACAAGGCAGGAAACTCCGTCGCCCAGCCCCGAAGACGCCCCGGGCAGCGAAGCGGAGACGGGGTTGCCATGGGATACGGACCCGCGGCTGGAAGCGGCGAAGTCGCTGTACGGCACACCCGTGCTCATGGCCTCTTACCGGGCCACGCTGCACGACCCCCTTCCCGGCGAAGGTTACAACATCGGTCACGCCGCCAACATGTTGGCCGGAACGGTGGTCTGGCCGGGCCAAATCTTCTCCCAGAACAAGAGCATCGGTCCCTACACCAAAGCCAGGGGCTACCGGGACGGACCAATGTATGCCGGCACCCAAATCGTCACCTCGGAAGGGGGCGGTGTCTGCAAGATCGCCTCCGTTCTTTACAACGTGGTCACTCTGAGCGATCTTCGGGTTGTGGAGCGCCATGCCCATTCGATGACCGTGCCTTACGTACCGCCGGGACAGGACGCCACGGTCGCCTTCGGTTCGTTCGATTTCAAATTCCAGAACACCACCGCCGGCCCGATTCTCATTTGGTCCGCCATGGTGGGCAAGACCCTGTACATAGCCTTTTACGGCCGCGAAAAACCCCCTGTCGTGACCTGGCACCACGAAACCATCAAACGCTCGAACTTTACGACCGTGAGAAGATACAACCCTTCGTTGCCGCCGGGAACGGAAACGGAATTGGTTCCCGGGCAGGAAGGGATCGTCGTGCGGTCCTGGCTGACCATTGAAAGCGCCGACGGCAAGATAACCCGACGCAACCTGGGAACAGACTGTTACGAGCCCGGCCCCCGGGTGGTCGAGTACGGGCCCGCCGGCAACCAATGAACCAACCCGGCAGACGGCTTCCAGCCCCCTCTGCCCACTCCGTCCCGGGATGTCGTGAAAAAGGTGGGGACCAGTTGAGAATCCGCTGTGCCACACACGGCACGGAAAGAGCACCCTTTGATCCTGCCCCGGCCGGGGCTGGCGATCGAAGAGCCAAACAACCCAAGGTCTTGGAACCTGGAAGCGCGATGCCGGCCCCGGCTGATCGAACACGGATCACCCGATCCAGCCATGGGTTTTGTCCACAATGTTGGTTATGGCCTCAAAATCCCGCTTTCCCCTACCGACTGAACAGCTTTCATTAGCATTTCTTCATCCTGAACCAAGGCCAGCCGTACGTACCCTTCACCAGACGGGCCGAAGGCGCTTCCCGGTGTTACCAGAACACCGGCCTTGTTGACCATATCCATGGCAAAATCCTCGGACTTCTCATAGTGGGACGGAATGCTGGCCCAAACAAACATGGTTGCTTGGGGCTTCTCCATATCCCAGCCAATGTCCTGAAAGCCGTTGCAAAGAACATCCCTTCGCCTTTCATAGGCGTTTCTCGTTTCCTGAACACAGTCTTGACAGCCGGTGATCGCGGCAATCGCTGCCTTTTGAATCGGCAGGAACATACCGTAATCCATATTCGATTTCAATACCTTTAATTTAGATACAACCTCTGCATTACCTACACAAAACCCTATTCTTGCACCTGCCAAACCATAAGTTTTAGACAAGGAATTAAACTCGACGCCTACATCAATTGCCCCTGGAAAGGAAAGAAAACTCCCGCCGATCTTTCCATCATACACCAGTTCACTATACGCATTATCATGAAGAACTATAATGCTGTATTCTTTGGCGAAAGCTATTAAATCGTAATAGAAACTTTCCGGCGCCATGGCCGTGGTGGGATTATTGGGATAAGATACTATCATAAATTTCGCTTTTCTTGCTACATCTTCCGGGATGTCTTCCAGGCGAACCACATAGCCATTATCTTTCTTTTGTGGCATATAATGAAGTCGGGCGCCGGCAATCAGCGGCCCATCCGCAAACACAGGATAGCAGGGATCAGGCACAAGCACCAGGTCACCCTCATCAATGATACACAGGGATATATGAGCAAGTCCTTCCTGTGAACCCAAAAGCGAACAAATCTCCGTTTCCGGCTTTAAACTTACGCCATATCTACTTTTGTACCAGTGACCTACCGCCTCCAAGAGAGCACTTTGGTCGCTGATTGCATAGACATAATTGCTCTTATCGGCAATAGCCAAACTTAAAGCTTCTATTATATGCTTTGCCGGAGGAATATTGGGGGCGCCAACACTCAAGTCGATGACCGCATCCCCGTTCTCCATCCTCTTCCTTTTGATCTCCAACAGTTTGGCAAAAATACCGGCACCGAAGTGATTCATCCTGCTTGCAAACTGCATCCACCAATTCCTCCCACATTCCGGCTGCAGGCGGGGAAGATGCCTCGCCGCTCCTGTCCGTCGCCAACCAAATAAACGGCCTCCATCCGGCCTGGGAGTCAGGCTGAAGGCCGGGCCACCAAAGGTAACCGTCTATGGGGAACGGTAACCTGACGCAAGGAATGTTGCAAAGAACCGCTGAAAGGGTGGCGTCCTATCCTTTAACAGTACCATGACTAGCTTATTCAGTCAACCTGTTTTCGAGTCGAGCCGTTCATCCTGCTCGACTCGGGCTGGGTGGCCAGGGCGATCACCGGAACCCCTTCCGTCGTCAGGGCCAGGGTACCGTGTTTCTTCAGTTCCCCGGTCGCGTAGGCTTCGGCGTAGATGTAGGAAACTCCCTCAGTTTGCGGGAACCCTTCATGGCCACGGCGCACTCCAGACCCCGCCCGATGAAGAAGAGATCCCCGGTTTGGGCAAAACGGGCGGCCAGTTCACGTTGCTCACGACCAGCCCTTCCGCGCCCTGCCGCCGGGCTTCCCGGAGCGCCGCCAGGGTGTCCGCCGTCCCGCTAAGGCACCGGGACGCGCCAAGGGCCAATCGTACCAGGAACAGGTCGGGATGCAGGGAAGCATCAGGAAAGCAATGCAAGAGGCGAATGCAAACCGCCCCTTTCCCTATCGAGGCGCGGGAACAATCCTTTCGGCTATCGGTGCACCCGCACATGACGGAGAAGGGAGGACCATTTGGTCCCCCCTTCGCGAGCGTCTCAACCTCGTAACCGGTAAAAGCGGGTTATTCCACCGTCACACTCTTGGCCAGATTCCTCGGCTTATCCACGTCGCAGCCCCGCGCCACCGCCACGTAGTAGGCGAAAAGCTGCAGCGGTATGACGGCCAGGGCCGGCGCCAGCAGGGGATGGGTGGCCGGGATGTACAGGGTATGGTCCACCACCCGGGCTATTTCCCGGTCGCCTTCCATGGCCACCCCGATGGTGGTGGCTTCCCGCGCCTTGACTTCCTTGATGTTGGAGATCGTCTTCTCCAGCAACTCGGGCTGGGTGGCCAGGGCGATCACCGGAACCCCTTCCGTCACCAGGGCCAGGGTACCGTGTTTCAATTCGCCGGCCGCGTAAGCCTCGGCATGGATGTAGGAGATCTCCTTGAGCTTTAGGGAACCCTCCATGGCCACGGCGTAATCCAGGCCCCGCCCGATGAAGAAGAGATCCCCGGTTTGGGCAAAACGGGCGGCCAGTTCTTCCACCGCCCCGGTATCGTTCAAGATGGTTTGGGCCTTTTGCGGCAACCGGGCCAGTTCACGCAGGAGTTCCAGACCCTCTTCCCGGGGTAGGGTGCCCCTCTGGGAGGCCAGGTACATGGCCACCATGGTGAGAACCGTCAACTGGGTGACGTAGGCCTTGGTGGAAGCCACAGCGATCTCCGGACCGGCCCAGGTGTACAGGACGTGGTCGGCTTCCCGGGCCACCGAACTGTCCACCACGTTGCTCACGGCCAGCACTTCCACACCCTGCCGCCGGGCTTCCCGGAGCGCCGCCAGGGTGTCCGCCGTCTCGCCGCTCTGGCTGATGACCACCAGCAGGTCCCCCTTTTGCAAAAGGGGCCGGCGGTAGCGGAACTCGGAGGCGATGTCCGCCTCCACCGGAATGCGGGCCAGGCGCTCGATCAGGTATTTGCCGACCAGACCGGCGTGGTAGGCCGTGCCGCAGGCCGAGATGAAGATGCGGCCTCCCTCGCCGGGTTGGAAATCTCCCAGTTTGATCCGTCCCTTTTCCGTGTCCAGCCGCCCGGCCAGGGTATCCCTGATGGCCCGGGGCTGCTCGTGGATCTCCTTCAGCATGAAGTGGGGATAGCCGTCCCTCCGGGCCTGGTCGGCCCGCCAGCCGACGTGGAAGACCTTCTTCTCCACCGCCCGCCCTTGGCGGTCCACCACCCGCACCCCTTCCGGGCGCACGTCGACCAGTTCGCCGTCACCGATGATGTAGGTATCCCGGGTATAGTCCAAAAAAGCCGGGATATCCGAAGCCAGGAAATTCTCGCCCCGGCCCAGGCCCACCACCAGCGGGCTGTCCTGGCGGGCGGCCACGATACGGCCCGGCTCGAGCGAGGACATGGACACCAGGGCGTAGGAACCCTTTACCCGGTCCAGGGTGGCGCGCACCGCCGCCAGCAGGTCGCCGTGGTAGAACTCCTCGATCAGGTGGGGCAGAACCTCCGTATCGGTCTCCGACTTGAAGACGTGGCCCCTTTCCTCCAGCCACTCCCGCAGGGAAAGGAAGTTCTCGATGATCCCGTTGTGCAGCACCGCGAAGCGCCCGGAACAGTCCGTATGCGGATGGGCGTTCACATCGCAGGGCCGGCCGTGCGTGGCCCAGCGGGTATGCCCGATGCCGGTCGTGGCCTCGAACTCCCGCCCGTTCAAATGGTCGCGCAGATCGGCAAGACGCCCCTTTTTCTTTTCCACCACGATGCCGCCGTTTTCCGGCACGGCCACCCCGGCCGAATCGTAGCCCCGGTATTCCAGGCGGGCCAGGCCCTCCAAAAGCAGGGGCACCACCCGTCTCTCCCCGGTATAACCGACTATGCCGCACATATGTCAAACCTCCGCCATATCCAATTTACCGTTTCCCCCGGCTCCGGCTTGCGGCGCCGGGTCGGCCCGGGAAAAAGCAAAAAGCCGGTTGACCCCACCGGCTTTCGTGAAACACGAGATGACCCTTGGTCCCGTCCCGGGCAGGATTCGCCACCTGCGGACGCCCTTTGTCCCGGCCGTTGCCGGCCGGTTTTGCCGCGTCCCTTACGACTGTGGCCGCCGGAGGGCACCCGCCGAAAACTTCGATTAGCCCTCTCCTCGTCAACCCCGCTTCCGCAGGGTCCAGGCGCTTCTTATCAAGTTGTCGTAGTTACCCCGGGTGCCCATCCCAAGCCTCCGACTCCTCAGGCCCGCATCACCTCCCGGTCGGCTTCCCGCACCACGGCCACCAACTCGGCCACCACCCGGCGCAGCAAGGCCTCGTCGCGAGCCTCCGCCATCACCCGTACCAGCGGCTCGGTACCCGACGGACGTACCAGTACCCGCCCCTGTCCGGCCAGGACCCGCTCCTGGCCGGCCACCGCCGCGGCCAGGGCACCGGACGCCATCACGGCGGCCTTGTCGGTTACGGCCACGTTGGTCATCAACTGCGGCAGTCGCTCCATGCCCGAGGCCAACTCGCCCAGAGTCCGGCCCGACGCGGCCACGGCCGCCAGAACGTGCAGCATGGTCAGGATACCGTCCCCCGTGGTGTTGTAGTCCAGGTGGATGATGTGGCCGGATTGCTCGCCGCCGAAGCGGGCCCCCGATTGCAGCAGTTCCTCCAGCACGTAGCGGTCGCCCACCCGCGTCTCCCGGACGTCGATACCGTCCCTGGACAGCGCCAGGCGCAGGCCGAGGTTGGACATCACCGTCACCACCACCGTATCCCGGGGCAGAAGCCCCCGGCTCCGGAAATAGCGGGCCAGAAGATACATGATCCGGTCGCCGTCCACCAGGCGCCCCCGGGCGTCGCAGGCCAGCACCCGGTCGGCGTCCCCGTCCAGGGCGAAACCGAGGTCGGCCCCCGTCTCCACCACGGCGCGGCACATGGCCTCCGGGTGGGTCGAGCCGCAGGCCAGGTTGATGTTCACCCCGTCCGGCCGGTCGTTGACGGCCGTCACCCGGGAAAGAAAGCGGCGCAAAACCGCGGGCGCGGCATGGTAAGCCGCCCCGTTGGCGCAGTCCACCACCACTTTCAATCCGCACGCCGGCACCGGCACCCGCCGGGCCGCGTATTCCACGTAACGTTCCGCCGCGTCCGCCACCCGGTGCGTCCGGCCCAGGCCGCCGCCCACCGGCGAAGGGACCCCCGCCAGGGAACCGGTGACCAGGGCGCTGATCTCCTCCTCCATCTCGTCGGAAAGCTTGTAGCCGCTGGCGCCGAAAAATTTGATGCCGTTATCCTCCACCGGGTTGTGCGAAGCCGAGATGACCGCTCCGGCCACCGCGCCCAGTTCCCGCGTCAGGAAGGCCACCGCGGCGGTGGGCACCACCCCCGCCTCCAGAACGTCCATGCCGGCGGACAACAGACCCGCCTTGAGGGCCGCCTCCAGCATGTCGCCGGAGATCCTGGTGTCCCGCCCGATGACCACCGGTCCGCGCCCGTTACCCCGGGACAACACGTGCGCCCCGGCCCGTCCCAGCCGGAAGGCCAGTTCCGCCGTAAGATCGCGGTTGGCCACGCCGCGGACCCCGTCGGTACCGAAGATGTTCTTCATCCCAAGCTCCTTTTCGCCGCCTGCCCGCTCCCGGCGGGCGCCCCAAACAGTAGTATTATAGCGCCCGGGCACCGAACTTGTCAATTTGGGGCCGGTTTCCCCCTTATACCCTATGACGATCTCCAGACGACGGTGCCGAAGATCAGACCGGAAAAAGCCGGTCGGTTTTCCCCCCGGCTATGCAGGATTTCCCTACTTTTGTCGAATATTCTCTCAGGAATTATTTTCTGCGGACGGTGCCGGGATGATTGCAACTACCGCCAGGCGACGTTTCGAAATCATCTTGCTGGGACTCGTGTCGGCTTTGGCCGTCTTCCTTTTCGCCGCACCCGCCTTTGCCCAGGCCGGCGTCCGTTTCGTCATCGGGGCCCGGTACTGGTACGCCGGCGACCAAAAGCAGGCCATGGACGTCGCGCCGGTCATCATACACGACCGGACCTATGTGCCGGTACGTTACCTGGCGCAGGCCCTCGGGGTGGATCCCGGCATGATCTTCTGGCAATCCGCGGACCGCACGGTGGCCCTGGTGGCCGGAAATACCGCCGTCAAACTCACCGTGGGCAACCAAACGGCGTATGTCAACGGTACGCCGCTTGTCATGGACGTGGCCCCGCTCCTGGTTCCGCCCGGCCGGGTGATGCTGCCCGCCCGGGCCGTGGCCCAGGCCCTGGGTTGGCAGGTCGGGTGGCAGAGTGCCGCCCAAACCGTGATCGTCTACCCGCGGGAGGTGGCCGTGGCCGCCGGCGGGGTCAACGTACGGCAACAGCCCGCCACCACCGCTCCCGTATTGACCACGCTGGCAAAGGGCACGCTTTTGGCCGTAACCGGAGCCAGCGCCACCTGGCTGCAGGTCACCCTGCCCTCCGGCGGCTCGGGCTGGATCGCCGGGTACCTGGTGGAAAAGGCCGCCGTGCCCGCGGCGGATCCCTCGTCCCCCTCGCGGGGAGAAACCACCGCACCGGCCCCTGGCACCACCGGGGTCCAAGGCACAGCCCCGGACCAGAGCACCAGTCCCCCTCCCGGGGGCGACAGCCCCGTGATCCGCGTTTCCCTGGCCCAGGGCCTGAACCAGGTATCTTTCTCGCCCAACGCCCCCGGTCAGTTGCTCGACGCCGCCGGCAACCGCGTGCTGACCACCCTGGCCCCGGGGCAAAACCGGACGGTCACGGCCTCCCCCGCTGGCATGGGCGTCACCGGGGTCGCCGGTACCAGTCAAAACCTTATGGTACAGGCCTCGGGCACCACGGCCTCAACTCCCTTCCTGGTGAGCCTGCAGGCCGGGACCATCGCTCATTCCTACCGGGGGACCCTGGTCCTCCAGTTCCAGGGCGGCCTGATCAACGTGTACGACCAACTGCCCATGGAACAGTACCTCTACGGGGTGGTGCCCAGCGAGATGTCCCCGTCCGCCCCCGCGGCCGCCCTGGCGGCCCAGGCCGTGGCCGCCCGCACCTACGCTTTCGCCCACCTGACCGCCGCCGCGGGCTATGCCGTGCTGGACCCGGGCGCCAGTCAGACCTACGGCGGCCATGACGCCGAAAACGCCACCACCGACCAGGCCGTCGACCTCACCCGGGGCTGGCTGCTGATGTACGGCGGGCAGCCCGCCGATACCTCCTACGCCGCCTCCGACGGCGGCTACACCGAGAACAGCGAGGATGTCTGGTCCCAGGCCCTCCCGTACCTGCGCGGCAAACCGGATCCCTACGACCCGACGGGTAAGCCCGGGGCCGGATGGCAGGTAACCTACACCAACGCCCAACTCTGCCGGCAGCTTACTGGCGCCGGGTATCCCTTCGCCAGCGTAAGCGGTCTCGCGGCCACCTCCTTTACCACCGTGGGCCACCGGATAAAGACCCTCGTCGTCACCGGCCTCTCGCCGGCCGGTCAGCCAGAGAGCGTCACCATCGGCAACGCGGACAACGTCCGCCTGGCGCTGGGTCTCGCCGCGGCTCCCTTCGTCATGACCCCGGTGTTCACCAGCGGGTCACCGGCTTCGGGAACGAACGGGACAAGCCCTTCGGCAACCGCGTCGGCATCGTCCGCTACGGGCGGCACCGGTTCGGCCGCGGCACCGGTCCTGGCGACGGTCACCTTTGCCGGCGCCGGCGACGGCCACGGCGTGGGCCTGTCCCAGGAAGGGGCCGAAGCCATGGCGCAAAGCGGCCGCAGCTACCAGGATATCCTGGCCTTCTATTACACCGGGGCATCCCTCGTGCCCAACTACGGCCGGTGATTCAGACCCTTGGGGCGAGGTGCCGGCGAAAGCATTCCTCCAACCGGGCCAGGGTGTTGCACTCGTGCATGTCGACCACGGCGCCCAGGATGCGGACGGCCGGATTTTTGTCCCATTCCCGTCTCGGCGACGTGTTCAGCCAGACCAGGCCGCGCGAGCGGCGCCCCATTTCCCCGAGCAGCGCGGCGGCGGCCTCGGGCGCCACGGTCTTGCCGTCGCTGACGACGAAGACCACGGTGTCCCTGGTTACGGCATCCCGGTACAGGCGCCGGAAGGTCCGGAGCGATTCGTACAGGTTGGTGGTTTTCCCCCACTGCCGGCTGCCGTTAACCACCTCGGTCATGCAGCGGGCAAAATCGCGGTGGTGCCGGAAGTAGTCGGTGGTCCGTTCCAGATCCTCGGAAAAAACAAAACTCTCGCTGTTCCCCAGTCCCGAACCCAGGCCGTAGATGAACTGCAGCACGAACCGGGCATGGCGGGCCATGGAGGCCGAAACGTCGCAGATGAGAACAAAGTGCGGCTTTTTCCGCCGCCGGGCCCGGTACCTCAGTTCCAGGGGCAGGCCCCCGTACTGGATGTTCCGGCGGACGGTCCGCCTGATGTCCACCGCCTGCGCCCGCGAACTCCTTTGGTAGCGCCGCCCCAGCGACAGGTCCAGCCGGGCCGCCAGGCGCCCGATGAGCGCGGTCACCCGCGGCAGGTCGGCCTCCTCCAGCCCCTCCAGGTCCCGGTGCAGGATCCGGTCCTCCGGGTGACGGTAAAAGGCCGCGGCCACACCCCGGATCACCTCGTCCGACTCCGCGTCCCCGGTCAGTTCGGCCTCGATGCCGGACAGGTCCTCCCCCCGGTCCACCTTGTTCTTCATCATGTGGTAGCGCCAGTAGTTCAGGGAAGACTGCAGGATCATGCTGACGAGGTGGCCCGCATCATTGACCCCGTTGGCCTTCACCCTTCGCAAAACGTCCTTGAGCCGGTCCCTGGCCTGTTGCGGCAGCATGGCGAAAGTCCGCAGTTGCTCCCCGGTGACGGACAGGTCCCGGCCCCACCGGCCGACGGCTTCCCGCAATTCCCCCTGGGCCGCGTCGCGCAGGCGCCCGTTTCGCTCCTCGCGCTCCCGGTACCGTTCACGCTGCCCGGCTTTGGCCTCGGGGGTGGTAAAAAACAGGGCGAAGGCCTGCTCAAAGACGGCGGCCTCCTGCCGGCTCTTGGCCAGGCAGGCCGAGAGTGCCGCGCGCACGTGGCCGCGGTCCAGAAGGTTCACCCTGGACAGGGCGCACACGGCGTCCACGGTCTCCGCCCCGCTGACCCGGACCCCCAGACGTCGCAGGATGCGGACAAAGCGCGCCACGTTGTGCTCAATCGTCTCCAGGCCGCCATCATCCCCGGCTCCGGCTACCGCCCGGGCCACGGCATCCTCTTCCATCCCTCTCCCCCCGCCTACCAGGAATCCCCCCTGCCCGGGCGGTGGTGGCCGCAGGCACAGACCCCGGCCTCCCCTTCCGTGCCCGTCGCCCCCAGTATGCCGTCGAGCGTCGGCCGTTCCAACACCTGGCGGTGATCCGCCCGGTTCTTGAGCAACAGGTTGGCCGTGCGGGTGAAACTGTCCGCCGTCAGGGCATCGGCGTGCAGGGCCACCAACGCCCTGGCCCAATCCAGGGACTCGGCTATGGAAGGCTGTTTTCGCAGTTCCAGGCGGGTGCGGATATGGTGGACGGCGGCCGCGATCTGGCGGGAAAGCCGTTCCCCCGCCTCGGGCACCTTCATGCGCAGGATCCTGACTTCCTTATCGATGTCCGGATAATCGATGTACAGGTAGATACAGCGTCTTTTCAACCCGTCCGACAACTCGCGGTCGCCGTTGGAGGTCAGGACCACCACCGGAACGTGCCGGGCGCTGACGGTGCCCAGTTCGGGAATGGATACCTGGAATTCGGACAGTAACTCGAACAGGAAGGCCTCGAAGGGTTCGTCGACTTTGTCCACCTCGTCGATCAGGAGGACCACCCGCTCCCGGGACCGGATGGCCTTGAGAAGCGGCCTTGCCAAAAGATACTCTTCGTCGAAGAGGTCCTTCTCGATGTCCCTTTCGCCACCGGCATCTTTCATGATCTGAATCTTGAGCAGTTGACGCTGGTAGTTCCACTCGTACAGAGCCTTGTTCTCGTCCAGCCCCTCGTAGCACTGCAGCCGGATCACTTCGGCCCCCAGGACCCGGCCGAGCACCTTGGCGATCTCCGTTTTGCCCACTCCGGGGGCGCCTTCCACGAGAAGGGGCTTTTGGAGGGTCAGGGCCAGGTACACCGTGACGGCCAGTTCCTCCTCGCAGACGTAACCCTCCCTCTCCATGGCTTCCTGCAGTGCCGCGATGGTCAAATCCATCGGCCTCCCCCTTTCGAGTCACTTTCTGCGAACTTGAATCAGGAAACAATGTTTCCCCAGAAGTGTCTTTGAGTTATCTTTCCCAGCATCGTGACCACTCCGGTGGACAAGGCGAAAATCGATTCAATGGCAAGGTTTTCCCGCGCCTGAAGATCGAAAAAGATGCTCAGTCCGGTCACGCCGCCTTCCTCCAGGTTGCTATAACGAATCATGACCGGAAACTTTGGCAAGGGATGGAGGACTACGGATATGTCGTTAGATAAACTTTTGACTGTCCGTACACCACCAAATACGTACAATAGATATTCGAAAAGCTCCGGATCGTCATCGGCAATTTGTTTCAAAGGCGCTTCACAGCGCCGTACGAACAGCGGGTTCCAGGTAGCACCGTCCCTCAGCTCCCGGAAGGGAACCCATTCTCCTACGGGATCCTTCCCGGGGCTATGTAGGATATAGTCGATCAGGGGCACTATTACCCAGGGATTGATATGGCACTCGGATGAAATATGGCCGTGAACATCCACGGAGTATCTCTTGCCAAGACACCTGATGGTCAGGGAGCCGCCGCGACAACTGCCTCCGAGCCTAAGGGCGGCCGAAGGAAAATCGATCCCGCCGATCTGGCGTTTCAATTCATCCATGTGCTTTTTCATCTGCAGCTCTCCGGAAACATCGGCTCTGTTAGCTATCACTTCCAATTGTTCAAGTGTAGCTTGATCCAGGCATGGACAATCGCCAATACGCCTTTGGGCCTTGATCACGGCGGCGGCAAAAGCCAGACAGGTCGGCAATCCGCATTGCCGGCAGTTCGATCCCGGAAGCAGCCTGTAAAGTGCCAAGGGGCTGCTGACCGTAGTCATTGGACATCCTCCCTCCGGGTACGAATCATATCGCGTCCAGACCGTTACGCAGCTTCTCCAGTAAAGACACCAGGGTTTCTTTTTCCTGCCCGCTCAGTGACGACATGGCTTTATCGATGAAATTGTTGTGGATGGGCAGGAACGCGTCCATAAGTCTTCGCGCCTTATCCGTGAGATAAACCCGCAGCACCCTCTTGTCGGAAGGGTCGCCTTCGCGGAACACCAACTCTTCCCTTTCCAGGCGCTCGATCAAACCGGTGATGTTGGCCCTGGACACCAGCATTTTCGTACTGAGCTCCGACTGTGTCAACCCGCCCCCGCCCGTCAGGTAAAGCTCCATCAGGGCGTTGAACTTGGGCCAGGAGAGGCCGTACCGGGCGAAATGCATGGCGAAAACGTCCTCCACGGCATCCCAGGTCATCGTCATCTCCAGTATCGCCCGCGTGGAAAGATACCGGTTCAGCGCGTCGTCCCGAATCCTGGCCGCCTCCCATCAGGCCGTTAATATATTAACGTTACTGTAAATATATTAACATGGGCCGGAGATGTCAAAGCCGGAATGCACCCGAAATTCCGCCGGCCGTTGTGTCCACCGGGCCAATCCTCCGCATAGCGTGGAGTGTCGCTTTCTTGGAACGTTGGAGACATCCGGCCGGCCGCACCGGGGATGGCCCGGGAAAAGAAAGACCGCCCAAGACCGGCGGTCAGCCACCATCTTGAACAACCCTTTTCCTTTCAATCCAGCCACTCGCGTTGGATAAAGCGGCGTTCCCGCGCCAGCCGCCCGAATCCGGACCGGTCGCCGCGGTCCAGGCAGGCATCGATCCGGGCCATGTTGACCCGCAGGGCGGCCCGCTTGCTCATGACGGGCCCCGCCAACCAGTTCCGGAGCCTCTGGCGCACCAGGTAGGCCTCCGGGATCGGATCGTCGGGCGTCTCCCCCGACAGGCGTGGAAAAAGTTCATCACCGGTTTTGTGCAAAGCCTGGACAACCCCCTCGAACTCGTAGTGCGCCGGCGCAGGCCGGCTTGTCCCCCACCATCACGTTATGCCCACGGACCGCCGGCCATGCGTCCCGTGAAGGAAATACACACAGCCGCCGAAGAGCATGGAGGGCGCCTTTCCGCCGAACGAAGAGTCCGACGGCCCAACCAGGCCATGGTTCGGCCGGATAATCCAAACTTGCATTTCATGTTGCAACGGCTTATAATAACTTATGTATGATATTAAGGGTATATCCTCCTATCGGATATGATGTAGCGATGGTTTACCTACTCCATCACCTTTTCATACTGGTGAAAGAGCAAGGGGCGTGATTTGGTTTGATAGCTGGACTCACCGTAAGAAATTTCAAAAGCATTAGACTCATAGAACGTTTACCGCTGGAGAGATTTCACGTCCTAATCGGACCAAACGCCAGCGGTAAGAGTACCTTTCTGGATGTCATGGAGTTTGTCAGAGACTGCCTGCTTTTTGGACCGCGTGAGGCGGTGGAGAAAAGGGTGCCCAGATTCCGCGACCTCACCTTCATGCGCCAAGGGGGAGTCGTGGAAGTTGAGTTTTGGTTGGACATGGGCAAGGAACTGGTTTCCTTGCCGGAGAGCCTTCTCTGTTATCGCCTGGCGATTCGCGAAGACACCCGTCTCGGCGTCTCCATCGAAGACGAAGTGCTCAAACAGTACCCGAAAAGGAGGCTCCAGCCGGGCAAGAGACTTGAATTCGCCTCTGGTACCACGCCCCGGCGCCTCCTGGGTAAGACCTCCAAAAACAACTATTATTACCAGAGAGAAAGCCGCAAATACCAGGATACCTTTACCTTCGGCATGGAAAAACCGGCCCTGTCCTTCACTCCTCCGGACGAGGCGAGGTATCCAACCGCCAATGCCGTCAAACAGTTTCTCATGCAGGGTATCCGGTATATTCAGCTGAACAGCAGGGCTATGACCCGGCCCTGTCCCGCGACCAGTCCGGTGGAATTGCAGTTGGACGGCTCCAACCTGGCCCGCGTGGTGGGATACCTTCTAGGCAAGAACAACGGAACCGATAAAACGGTCGATGATTACGACCGTAGGGGCGCCATCAAACGTTGGACGAACCATCTCCGCTACGCCATGGATGATATCAAGGAAATCGGGTGGGAAAAAAGGGATTCGGCGGCTGTGGTACGCCGGATTATTTGTCATTGAATTCCAACTGCCAATGTCCTCGGCCAAAGACCTGCCATGTGACAGCCGGAGACTTGTGAAGCCCTTGCGGCCCCGCCCGTGAGGACGGCCGTGGTAGCCTAAGACCTTGGCGGACAAGGCCCTTGGCCCCCCTTCCTTGCAGAACCACGGCCGCGGAGGCTCGCGCGCAAGGGGCTCCGGCTGGACTTGCCAAGGTGGGGTGGCGCTGACATTGGCACCTGCGAAAATGGTGACAAATAATGTTGTTATCTACACACCATCCACACGGTAGATTGACCCGCTTCGCCAAAAGCTCCCCCCGGAGCGGGCCTTTCGCAACGGCCGAAATGGGAAACCCCCCGGGGGGTCCCGGGGACGTTGAAGGTGAACGGTACGGCCTCAATGGGGTTGCTCTTTGGGCACAAAGGTTATTTCAAGCTTGGCGTCCAAAGCATCGGCCACTCTTTTCAAAAATCGAAAGGAAGGGTTATATGAACCGCTTTCCAACCGGGCTATGGAAGATTGGCGAGTACCGATTCTTTCAGCCAATTGCCTCTGGCTCATATGCTTTTCAAGACGTTGTTTAATAAGTGATTCGATAAGTTGATATTCTGGTTCGAGTTTTTCCCATGCCTCCCGAAATTCGGGATCTCCCATGAACTCAGCCTTAAGTTCTTTCCAGGTCATCCTTTATCATCCTTTCGTTGGATATGGTCTTTCATTCTGTCTATAGCAATATGTATGTCATTGGCTGGAGTCTTCATGGTTTTCTTAGCGATGCCATGCACTGCTATAAGTTTGTTGGAATCAATAAAAAAGAATACTCGAAACGCCTGCCCAGCAAAAGGAGTACGCATCTCCCAAATGTCATTGTTTAAGTGTCTGACAAATGGCATCCCCACATGCGGACCAAATTTTTGCACCAGGTCAAAAGTTTTACCGATTTTCGCCCGTTCAGCGGGTTTCAAGGATCGGAGAAAGTCCGCTACGGGACGCTTGCCAGAAGGTGTCTTGTAAAATATAATTTCCCATGCCACAGCGGGAACCATCCCCAGCCATAACCGATATGTGATCATTATATCCTGGTCAGCCTGGGCCGTCAAGTACCGGATAGGGAAAACCGGAGGGGCGGTACTCTCCATCCCCCGCGCTCCTGGAGTGGGCATCCCGTACTGCAACGAAACCCGCCAGCCTGCCCCCGGCCTGGGATAGCGGGCTTATTTTTTTACTGCAATTTTACTGCAATGAGGATAAAAATAGGGCAACCTTTCACTGAACCCCGTCCCAGCCACGGCGGACTCGTAAAAAAAGTTGTCCGGCTACGTCACCCTCCATAATTTACCGTTTTAGAGACCTGTTGTTCCTTGGTGGTTAATTCTGGCCCAAAATGGCGGGGGACAGAGAGGAGGTTTTTTCTGCGATAATGAATACATGGAAAAGACGCTGGCTAAGGAAAAAGTCTCTAGGCAACACGGCCCTTCCGTGGTGCAACGTGAAACCGATTGGCAATCCGATGACCGGCCAAAGTGCAAACACAACTGAGCACTCGGGCTCTTGCCCGAGCCAGTTCCTGGGCGAATTTGAGCTTTTCCCGGTGATAAACCTTGAGGACAGCCATGAGAACGATGTCTATCTGACGGCTCGTTCCCCAAAAAGCTGGAGGCAGTGACTCGCCTTCCTTGCCGGTTCTGGGACAGACGCGCTGCTCATCAGGAACGCGGATAATGATATGCTCTTCGGCTAGGTTTTTCGGAATGTGGCGGCCGTATCCCGTGTGGCCGGGCTTGGCCCCCGCTTCTTGGTGAAGCGTACGATCCTTTCGGGAAACTTAGGGGGATCGGCATCGACATCATGTTTAGGAGCCGCTTGACATTGGGACTCCTCTCCTGCCTTTGCATGGGGGGCCCGAGAGAGTTCCGCCGGGGGGCTGACCGGAGAAGTGGTATCCTCTTCATTTGACGCTGCTTCAGGTTTGCCTGGACCGCCGAGAACAGTGGCCCCTTTTTTCCCTAAGGTTGTAGGCTCCTTTTATGCCATTATATAACGTATACGGCACCATATGGGATGAGAACAGCTAAAGATGGCTTCCCCCTCCCCAGGGGTAGGGGGTTTTCGGAGTGGAATCATATCTGTTTTCCGGGCCATTGTGGAACATTTTACCAACGACGACTTCGATAAATTGGTATTGTTTTTGGGAAATCCTCTCGTCAAAAATCTGATCTACAGCACCAACGTCAATTTTACCGCTATACTTGGCAATATACTGAGTAAGACCCTATACAAAAAGATACCCGCCAACCTGCAAGGCGAGTGACGTTCTCCCCGATCCCGTCCAAAAGCCCTCCCGTTCCCAACACGGGAGGGCTCTTCCCCGCCTGAAACCACCCGGCCGGCAGCCCTACCTGACCCGCTTCAACACCGCCAGCACCTTTTCCGCAATCGTCTCCGGCGTGAAACCGAACTTTTCCGCCAATACCTTGTAGGGGGCCGAGGCGCCGAAGCGATCCAACCCCACCACCTCTCCGGCCTCGCCGACGAAGCGGTGCCAGCCGAAGGTGGCTCCGGCCTCCACGGCCACCCGGGCCCTGACCTCCGGAGGAAGCACCTCCCGCCGGTAGGCCTCGTCCTGCTGTTCGAACAATTCCCAGCTGGGCATGCTGACCACCCGCACCCCGATGCCCTGTCCGGCCAGTTCTTCCGCGGCCGCCAGGGCCAGGTGCACTTCCGAGCCGGTAGCCATGATGACGGCGTCCGGCTTGCCTCCCGGCGCCTCGCGCAGGACGTAGGCCCCCCGCCCGAGGTTTCGGGCCGTATCCTCCCCCGCCACCGGGGGCAGGTCCTGCCGGCTGAGAACCAGGGCCACCGGGCCCGGGCCGGTCAGGGCCCGGCGCCAGGCCCAAACCGTCTCCGCCGCGTCGGCGGGCCGGATGACGGTGAGTCCCGGCATGGCCCGCAAGGCGGCCAGGTGCTCCACCGGCTGGTGGGTGGGACCGTCTTCGCCCACGCCGATGCTGTCGTGGGTAAACACGTAGGTCACGGGCAGCCCCATCAGGGCCGCCATGCGGATAGCCGGCCGCAGGTAGTCGGAAAACACGAAGAAGGTGGCTCCGAAGACCCTGACGCCCCCGTGCAGCGCCATGCCGTTCATGACGGCGCCCATGGCGTGTTCGCGCACCCCGAAGCGGATGTTGCGCCCGGAATAGTCGGGCGGGGCGAAATCGCCGGCTCCGGCGATGAGGGTCTTGGTGGAAGGGGCCAAATCGGCCGACCCGCCGATGAGGTTGGGAACTTTGGCGGCCAGGGCGTTCAGGACCGCTCCCGAAGCCACCCGGGTGGCCACCGGTTTACCGGACACGGGCGCTTGCGCGTCCCAGCCCTCCGGCAGGCCCCCGCCCGTCCAGAGATCCCACTCGGCGGCCGGTTCCGGGTATTCCCGGGCATAGGCGGCCAGGCGCTCCCGCCAGTCTTCTTCCTGCAACCGCCCTTTTTCCGCCGCTGCGCGGAAGCGCTCGTAAACCTCTTCCGGCACGTAAAACTCCGGATGGGGCCACCCCAGGTTCTCCCGTGTCCGGACGGCCTCCTCGGCCCCCAGGGGTTCGCCGTGGGCCGAAGCCTTGTCCTGTTTGCCGGGGCTGCCGAAGCCGATGTGGGTGCGAACACAGATCAGGGAAGGATGGGATTCGTCGGCCTGGGCCTGGCGGATGGCCTGGGTCAGGGCCGCCAGGTCGTTGCCGTCGGAAACCTGCAGCACCTGCCAGCCAGCCGCCGCGAACCGGCCCGGCCTATCCTCGGTAAAGGTGATGTCGGTGCTTCCTTCGATGGAGATCCGGTTATCATCGTAAAGACAGATCAGCCGGCCCAACCGCAGGTGTCCGGCCAGGGAGGCCGCCTCGTAGGAGACTCCCTCCATCAGGTCGCCGTCACCGGCCACCACGTAGGTGTAGTGATCGACGATCGTATGCCCCGGACGGTTGAAATGGGCGGCCAAAAAGCGCTCGGCCATGGCCATGCCCACGGCGTTGGCCAGGCCCTGCCCCAGTGGGCCGGTGGTGGTCTCCACGCCCGGCGTGTGCCCGTGCTCGGGGTGGCCGGGGGTTTTGGAGCCCCACTGGCGGAACTCTTTGATGTCCTCCAGGGACACGTCGTAGCCCGAGAGGTGCAACAGCGCGTACAACACCATGGAACCGTGCCCGGCGGAAAGGACGAAGCGGTCCCGGTCCGGCCAGGCCGGATTTTGCGGATTGTGGCGCAGGAACCTGGTCCACAGGAGGTAGTGCAGGGCCGCGGTGCCCATGGGCAGCCCCGGATGGCCCGAACGGGCCTTTTCAATGGCGTCCACCGCCAGCATGCGGATGGTGTTGGTGCAAAGGCGGTCCAGTTTCTCCAAGCCCATCTCCCCGTCTCTCGTATGTAGATTCCTATAGTCTCTCCAGCCAGGCCAGGAAAGCGCCCCTGGTTTTGTCCAGGCACCCGGTGAACCGGTGGTCCGCGTCCTGAATGAGCACCATTTCCTTCGGTTCCCCGGCCGCGGCGTGCAGCAATTCGGCCTCCCGGGGCGGCACCACCTCGTCCGCCGTACCGTGCAGGATCAAAAAGGGCCGGGGCGCCAGGCGCGAAGCGCAGGCCGGAACGTCCCAGCGGGTCAGGTCGGCAAAGAACTTCTTCTTCACGGCGGCACCGGCCAGAGGCACCGGAGCCTCCGGGTCCCCGCCCGGGTTGACCGGGCCCCCGGCGAAGCCCGCAAAAAGATCCAAGGGGCGCGCCACGGCGGCCAGGGTGGCCACGGCGCCCACCCGCCGGTCGCCGGCCGCGTGGCAGACGACCGTGGTCCCCCCGAAGCTGCGGCCCAGCGTTACCACCCGGGAAAAGCCATGGGCGACGCACCAGTCCACCGCCGCACCGACATCCCCGATCTGGCCGCTCAAGGTCACGTCGGCAAAATCACCTTCGCTCTCCCCGCAACCCGCAAAGTCGAAAGCGAGCGCCGCCCAGCCGTGGCGGGCCAACTCCCCGGCCAGGTCGGCCGCCCCGCCGCCCAGGTGCGAACCGGTGAAACCGTGGCACATCACCACCACCCGGCCGGAATCTTCAACCGGCCGGGCCAGGAGTCCGGCCAGGCTCACGCCCCGGCCGTTGGGAAAATCGACCGATTGCCAACGCACCATTTGGTTGACATCTCCTTCCCGTCACCGCCCCACCAGGGAAAACGGCCTCAATGAGGGCTGGTCGCCGGGGCGCTGCCCGGACCCGACGGACGCACCTGCACCGTCACACTGACCTTGTCCGGAGTCGCCCGGTCCACCCCGGCCGGTAACTGCAGGGGCACTTCCTCCAGAAGGTCGTGCGTGTAACCGGTAAGGGACACCGGCAGAGTATCCACGAAGGAAATAGCCGCCAACTGCTCCGGGCTGCCGTAAAGGGTCACCGTGTCCGGCCCGGCCGTTATGCTGCCGATCTGCCAGCCGGCGGCCGGCGCGCCGCTGACCTGAACCACCACCGGCACCGTCTTGACCGGCGACTCCTGGGTGACCGGGACCGTGACCGTAACCCGGTCGGGAGTCACGCTGAAACCGGTACCGGACACCTCCACCGGCAGGCTCTCGTCCAAAGACCGGGTCGCCCCGGCCAGATCCACCGTTACCGGTACCGAGGACAGGTCCTCCAGCGCCGCGGCCGGACCCCGCACGTCCACCAGCAGGGGCTGGGCGGCCGGCGTTCCGGCCCGGTACCCGGGCGCGACCGCGCCCTGCTCCCTGACCCGCACCGGCAGGCGCCGCTCGGCCAGCCGGTCGACGGTAACCGTTATCTGGCTTGGCACCACCTGGACCACCTTGACGCCGAAGGGGCTGGTCACCTGCACCGGCAGGACGTCGGTGCCCGTCCTGGCCCCCGACAGGTCCACCACCGCGGAAAAGGCCTGGCCGGAGTACAGGTCCAGGTCGAACCGGTCCTGAATGCGTACGTTGACCTGGTCCGGCACGCCGGTGGCCACCAGGGAGGGGGAAAGTCCCACCGCGTTCAGTTTGACCGTGACGTTGCGCTCGGGAGCGGCCTGGACGCCGGTGACGTACAGCCACAGCAGGACCGCCAGGCACAGGGATCCCAGCATGATCCAGTAGTCGTCCCGCCTGACCCGCATCCGTACCCCCCCGCCGGCGGACCCCCTTGTTATCGATGCCCCGCCAGGATTATACCACCGATCGGGCAAAACTTCTACCGGTCACCGGCGCGTGACAAAAGCCGCCGGTACCCCGGCGGCCTGATCACGGTCGATCACTTTTCTACGAAACGTCGGCCAACGCCGGCGGCACCAAGGTATCCAACTGCCAATCCCCTTCGGCCTGATTGATGAGAACCAGCCGGTCACCGGATATACCGATCGCCTCCATGGTGCGCCGGACGGCGGCCACGCGGGCGGTGACGCTCTCCAGACACCGGTGCACGCACCGGTCCTCCCCGCACGTGAAGACCATGACCGCACCGGCGCCGTTTTCCAGCGCCTTGAGCACCGTCAGCGCATCGATGGACGCGGCCGAAGGCAGGGTGGCCAGGCCGTAGTCGAGGTGGCGGGACCGGCCGTCCAGCACCTCCTGTACGCGGAAACGGTTTTTCTCGCAGACGAAAACGGCGAGGTCCCGGGCACCCTGGCAGTCGGCGGCCGGCTTGGCCAGGGTAATGGCCCCGGCCGGACAGGCGGCGGCGCAGATGCCGCAGGCCTGGCACTCCTCGACGGCAATGTGGGCGGTTTTCTCGACCCGGGGTACACCGTAGGGGCACACCCGGGCACAGGTAAGGCATGCCTGGCACTTGTTCCGGTTGACCACGGCGCCCAGGCCGCAACCCATGCAGCGGCTGCCCTCCGCGGTCGCGACGTCCCCGGAGAAGCCCAGTTCCACGGGAGCGCGGCCATCCCTCACCCTTTCCTCCACCGGCCGCATGGGCATGGGTTGACGGGGCAGCGTCCTGATCAGGGCCACCTCCCGTTCGGGCACCGGGCCTATGCATTCCGGTTGCGGAGCGCTTTCGGCCCCGGGAACCCCCAGCCAGGCGGCGACTTTGGCGCCCGCGGCCAGGCCGCTGGCCACGGCATCCACGGCGGCACCCGGTCCCCGGGCCGCTTCGCCGCAAATGAAGATACCGGGCACGGACAGCATCATACTCTCCCGGTCCCAGACCGGACCCCGCATGGACATGCTCACACCGGCGCCGTGCAAAAAGGAGTAGTCGGGTCCCTGGCCGATGGCGGCGATGACGTGGTCGCACGGCAGGGTCAGGGCCACCTCGTCCGCGAAGCGGGGATCGAAACGCCCCGCTTCGTTGAAGATGGACAGAACCTTCTTGAACGAAACCGCCAGATGACCGCCGCCGTCAACCATCTCCCAAGGGCCGTACCCGGGAAGGATGGTCACCCCTTCCTCCCGCGACTCTTCTATCTCCCAGGTATGGGCGGGGATTTTCTCCCCTTCCTCCAGGCAGACGACCGTCACTTCGGAAGCTCCGTACCGGCGCGCGGTCCGGGCCGCGTCCATGGCCACGTCGCCGCCGCCGATCACCACCACCCGCGGCCCTAAGGACACCGGTTCGCCGGAAGCGGCCCGTTCCAGGAAGCACAAGGCGGTAACGACATTGGGATGCTCCGCCCCGGGCACGTTGCACACCCGGCCCTGGGGCAGGCCCGTGGCCACGACCACGGCTGCGAACCCTTCGCGCAGGTCCGACAAAGGCTTATCCTCGCCGATGGTTACCCCGCAGACGATGTCCACGCCCGTTTCGCGGACCAGGTCGATGTCCTTCTCGAGCACCCGCCGCGGCAGCCGGTAGACCGGCAATGCCGCGTGCAACTGCCCGCCCGGTTTTTCATGCCGTTCAAAGACCGTTACCGTGAAACCATGCCGGGCCAGATACCAGGCGCAGGATAGACCGGACGGGCCGGCGCCCAGCACGGCCACCTTGGCTCCCCGAGGGTCAACCTTCCCGGCCGGGGCCGGCGTAGCGGCGTTCTCGATGGCAAACCGTTTGAGCGCCTTGATGCTTACCGGGCCGTCCAAAGCCCCCCGCCGGCACCGGTCTTCGCAGGGATGGGGACAAACCCACCCGCAGACGGAAGCAAAGGGATTGGTCGCCCGGATCAGGCGCACCGCCTCATCGTAGTCACCGCGGACAACGGCGTGTACATAGCCGGGCACATCGGTTTTAACGGGGCAGGCTGCGGCGCAGGGAGCCATTCTTGTCGGCATTTGCACTCATACTCCATTGTTTTTTCGCTATAGTTTAAAAAAGTCAACCGGCCTGTGAATACTTACACAAGTTAAGCATAAGACGACATCAGTCTACCTGTCAAGACGCATTTTGTGTCATTTTTGTAACAATACGTTCAGCGGCATCCCGGCTGGCAAGACCGTTGCCCGTTTGCCGAAACGTGGGTCATTTGTCCATGACATAGATCTTCGATGTCAAGGGACAACCTTCACTTTACAAAAGGACAAATCTACCACCTGTTACGGCCGGTCGGGACGCATGCCTGCAACAACAGCAGAGGGCCGCCAACCGGTCGGCCCTCTGCCGGTACCGGGCGGGGCAGACGCAGGGCCGGTCAGACAGCCGTCGAACACCCGCCGGGAACAAAACACAAGACCGGTACCCAATCGGGGTCCGGTCGACGGACAAGTAACACTCTTGAAATGATCTCAACCATGATCATATCTCAAGCAGGAATTCATACCGCCTCTTTCCATGAGTAATCCCCCGTGTTTGCACAGTCATGCCCTTAACGACGTAATGAACAAGGTAGTTCTGCATGATAAGTACCCGGTAACCCTCGGCGCGGAGCACCGGATTCTTGAGCAATGGGCAGCGTAAGGGCAGGTATTCAAGCGAGCCGATATCCGACACAATTTCTTCATATAGTTTCAGGGCGGCATCTAGCGAGAACTCATTAACATAATTTGCGATATCCTGCAAATCCCGCTGGGCCGCAGGTAAGATCACCACTCTATACCTTTCCATGGATATTAGACTTCAATTCCGCGGCGAACTGGAAAAAATCCCTGCCCTCCGCACCGTTGGCAATCTCCCCTTCAACCTCCGCCAACTTACCGTAAAGCTCTAAAAGCGCTTGTTGCCGCTCAAAGCTCTCAATGCTCATGACCACCAGGTCACCCAAGCCGTTCTTGGTGATAAATACCGGCTCCCTTTCCCTGTGGCACCACTCGGAAATCTCATTGGCTTTGTTCCGCAAATCCGAAATCGGCCTGATATTGGGCATACGCGACCATCCCCCCATTCTCAGGATTTATGGATTAATTTTATCATAATTCTGAGATGAAAGCAATCGCTCCGTTGAGCGTCGCATGGGGCACCCAGACCCAGGTGGTGATCACCGTCCGTTCGCCCCGGACCGGGATGCCCGTGAACCCGCCCAGGCCGATGCCGGTGCGGCCGGAGCCACCTTGTTTCGGTGGTGCGCCTGCCCGTCAACGAGTCGGGCCGGTAGCCATGACAAATGCCAACTGTTTGGACAAGGTGTTTTGAACCGGACAGGCCCTGCTGACCGCGTACCAACGGTTCCGGTCATGGTCGGAGAGGCCGTCCCCGGCGAAAAAGATTTCTTTCCTGAACACTGTCCGGTCAGGCGCAAAAGCGGTCTATGTCCACCCTGACATTGACCGGCCCCAACGGGATCCCGTGCCGCGAAGCGTACATCCGCAACTGGATGGCCAGGCAACTTCCCCAAGGCGGCGGTCAGAAGATCGTGCGGGCGGAAACCGGCGCCTTGCCCCCCGTTTTCCACCGTTGTGTCAGCCTCCAACCGATGAACGCCGTCGCTGACCAGACAACCGGGTTCTTGCCCTATCGTCGTAACCGTAACCATATGTTAAGCACCTCCAGTTGGCGTTCCTTCTTGCGGGCCCAAAGAGGGGCCGGACGCCGGTCCTGTACATGAGCCAAGTCAACGACTGTAGGAACGGAGCAGTGGGCAACACTATTCTTGTACCTTGATCTTTATTCCCCCAGACAGACGGAAGAAGACCCTTCAACGGCCCAGGCGAGCCCGCACCCCGGCCCTAAGATTCGAAATCTACAGAGACGCTGGACTCCCGGATGGCGGTCATGAATTCGGAAACTTCAACATGGACG
>Ga0078972_1005765_pt1 | contig 30836 bp, 21 predicted proteins | sample YelNatPaOPGAMG01_FD_67568 | JGI IMG/M metagenome (GOLD analysis project Ga0078972, IMG submission 67568) | Hot spring thermophilic microbial communities from Obsidian Pool, Yellowstone National Park, USA - OP-RAMG-01 (SPADES assembly) (version 2) | ecosystem: Environmental > Aquatic > Thermal...
GCCAGCAAGCGATCGCCGAACAGCAAGGCGTAGGTGGAGTCGTTGACGGCGGAGAAGGCCAGCCAGATGCCGCCTTCGGGTACGATGCGGGCGGTGAATTGGTAGCGGGGCAGCCCGAAGGGGATTAGCTCGCGGTAGCCGGGCAGATCCGAGAGGTCTTTGACGTCCACCTGGAGCAGGCCGAAGGCCGGCCAGCTGAGTTTCTCAGCGGCCAGGCTTCGGGCTGGGGGACGTGGCTTTTTGCGGCGCTGGCTGCGTCCGGACTGCTGGAGGATGCGGGCGATGGCCCCGGTCGAGCAGGGCAGATCGAAGTAGCGCTTGAGGCGCCGGGGGCCAAAGCAGGGGATGGCGTCGCGAGCCTCGACGACCTGCTGCTCGACCTCGGGCGGGGTTTTGTGGGGGATGTGGTGCGGGGCCCGGGAGCGCTCGTCCAGTCCGGCCAAACCCTGTTGCTGGTAGCGGCGTAACCACAGGCGCACGGTGTTGCGCGAACACTGGAAGTCGCGCATGGTGGGGCGGATGCCCTTGCTCAGGGCGCTCATCACCATCTGGTAGCGGACGGCGAATTTGGGGTCTTGGCTGCTCATGATTTCCTGGTAGGATAGCTCAAGGCACAAGGCGTTCCTCCCGATTGGGTGTTAATCCGAAAGGATAGCGGAAAGGAACGTTCTTGTGCCGACATGTTTTTAGCCTCGGCGGCGCCAGGCCAGCTCCCAGCTGAGGGCGCTGGGGGTCCGGGCGGGCCGTTTGGGTTTGTCCCCTTCGCCTGCGCTACGCTTCGGCTTCGGGGACAAACCCAAGCTTTGTAGCTTGCGTTGGAATTGCTTCCACATTTGCTCGGTGAACAACCTCAGCCGGGGTGGGTCACCATGTGCCTGGGCAGGAAAGTTGCCCGATCTTTTCGTATTGCGCGTTCAGTCCGATTTGCGTAGATTGTTACTACGGCAGCATGATTTATTGTGTAAGCGGGAATTGCCAGACTTATTATCAAGGGACTTACGACAGTTTCTGCGGTTGCGCCGAGGGCTGGCTGGCCCGCTCATCCTCGGTGGGGGCTTCACTGAAAGGAGAGTGAGCCGATGAAAAAGCTGATTAGCCTGGTCGCACTCTGGGTGTGCGCCTCGGCAGGCCACTCGCAGGCGCCTGCCTTCCGCATGCAGGCGATTCGCAAGCTCGGTGAATACCCTCCAGCCCCTGCGAGGGCCGTGGGGCAGGCTTGGGACCGTTCGGGAGCGCTCTGGTTCTACAGCCTCGAAGACTTGAAAACACATTTTCCGCGGCTGTATCGGTTAGCCCTCGGCGCTGCCGAAGCGACGGAGATTCGCTTCGACCTGACCGGCGCCGGCGTCCCGTCCGGGTTCCAAATCGTCCCGAATCTGTTCGCCGACGGAGAGGGTGACGTGTTCTTCCCCGTGTTGTGGCGGGATACCGAATTCCGGGCAGCGATCGTACGAGTATCTGCCGACGGGCGAACCTCGACCGTACGGTTGACGCCCCCGGTGGAGGCCCGCCACCTCGTCGTGCGAGGCGATGGCAGTTTCGTCGTTCTTGGGATCAATGCCGAGTTCTTCTTCCGTCGCGAGACCCACTGCCACTTGCTTCATCTTTATAGCTCGGACGGCCAGCGCCGGAGTTCGTTCTCAGCTTGTCCGGATTACGGTTTGGCTGGTTCCAGTCCAACCCGGCGGGATGGCGTAGATTACCATCTTCTCAAAGAGGATGTAGATCACGCACAACTGTGGTTGGAAGGTGACAGCCTCTATCATCTGTTGCCCGCGAGCCGGGAAATCCGCAGTTTTTCGTTACCCCAGCTTGCGGCGCAGATGGTTCGGCTTCAAGCGCCGCCGACCCAAGCTCGGCGCTGGATCGTGCTCCGGCTCTTCCCGCTCACAAATGCGTACCTCGTTTACTGGATGGGGCGCACGCTGGTGTCGCCAAACGCGGAGGCCGGCGAGGTCGTGGCCGTCCTCCACAACCGCGATGGCGGTTTCCTTTCCCGCCCTGTTCCGCCTGGGCAGTTGGGGCCGCTGCGTCCTGTCGCCGTCACGGAGAGCGGTGAGCTCATCTGTTGGGAACCGGGGGCGGCGAATGGCAAAGGCGCCGTCTGGATCAGCCGCGTCGCGTTGCGGCAATAGCCTCACCGCGCGTGCCTGCGGTCCGCTTGCGGCGAACAGTGACGGCATTGACCTGCTGACCGGCTCTTGAGTCGAGAAATTCGGTCCGCCAAAAAGCGCATCCACGTGCCCCGGTCGCCTCCGCCAGAATAGTTCGGAAATCGAGCATCATGGGGAGTATGGAATACCCGATGTACATCGGAGGTCAGTGGGTGCAGACCGGCGAGCGGCGCACGGTGCGCCTGCCTTATGACGGCTCGCCGGTGGCGGAATATTTCGTGGCCGGCCCCGAGCAGGTGGAAGCCGCGGTTCGGGCCGCGCGCGCTGCCGCCCCCGTGATGCGCGAGATGACTCTGGCCGAGCGCGCCCGGATCCTGCGCAAAGCCGCCCAGCGCCTGGAAGAACGCCACGAAGAAGTGGCCATGGCGATCAGCTCGGAAAGCGGCAAACCCCTTCGGGAGGCCCGCGTCGAGGTGGACCGCGGCATCCAGACCCTGTCATTCTCCGCCGAAGAGGCACACCGGCTGGCCGGCGAGGTCGTGCCCATGGAGGCGGCGCCGGCAGGCAAGGGACACTGGGCCATCACCGTGCGTGAGCCGCTGGGCGTGATCGCCGCCATCACGCCGTTCAATTTCCCGCTCAATCTTTCCTTGCACAAGATCGGACCGGCGCTGGCGGCAGGGAACGCCGTGGTGCACAAGCCGGCGTCGGCTACGCCGGTCAGCGCCCTGCTGATGGCCGAGATCTTCGAAGAATGCGGCCTGCCCGCGGGCGCCCTGAACGTCGTCACCGGCTCGGGCGGCGCCATCGGCGATCTGCTGGCGTCCCACCCGGACGTCGCCATGGTGACCTTCACGGGCAGTCCCGAGGTGGGGCAGCGCATCCACAGCATGGCGCGCATGAAGCGGGTCACGCTGGAGCTGGGCAACAATTCGGCGTTGATCGTGGACGCCGACGCTGCGCTCGATGAGGCGGTGGCGCGGGCCGTGCCTGGCAGCTTCGCCAACTCGGGCCAGGTCTGCATCTCGATTCAGCGAATCTACGTTCACCGCAGCGTGGTCGAGGAATTCACGGCGCGCTTTGTGGAAGCCACACGCGCCCTGAAGCCCGGCCATCCCTACGATCCCTCGACCGAGATCAGCTCGCTCATCACCGAGGCCGAAGCCGCGCGCGTGGAAGAGTGGATCGCCGAGGCCGTCCAGGCAGGCGCGCGGCTGCTGATCGGCGGCAAGCGCAAGGGCGCCATCATGGAGCCGGCCGTGCTGGCCGACGTGCCGCCGCACGTGCGCCTGTCGTGCCGCGAGGTCTTCGGTCCCGTTGTGGGCATCAACGCCTTCGATCAACTCGACGAAGCTATCGAGCTGGTGAACCGGTCCGATTACGGATTGCAGGCCGGCATCTACACACGCGATATCGGCAAGGCGTTTTACGCCGCCAGGAAGCTTCACGTGGGCGGCGTCATGATCAACGAGATTCCGCAATACCGCGTGGACCACATGCCGTACGGCGGGGTCAAGCTCAGCGGAATGGGGCGCGAAGGCCCGCGCTACGCGATCGAAGAGATGACTGAATGCAAGCTTATCTGCTGGAAACTGTGATTTACTACGATTTGCTCGAAGCGCCCACTGGCGACCTTGTAGGTGTGGCGGCGGACATCCAGGCGATCGTGCGCATTGCCGTCGGCGTACCCGATGAATGGGAGCTTCAGGTGGAACTGATGCGCCGCTTCCCATGCGAGTGCGCGCGGAAACCCCGTCACCCGCCGGTACGCGAAGCCATGCGCCAGTTGGCGGAATACCTGCTGGGCTTCCGCCGCGACTTCGACCTCCCCGTCCGCCTGCACGGCACGCCCTTCCAGTTGCGTGTCTGGCGCGCGCTCGAACAGATCCCCTACGGCGAAACGCGCAGTTACGGGGAGTTAGCCCGCATGGTGGGACGTCCCGGCGCGGCGCGGGCGGTCGGCGCGGCCAACGCCGCCAACCCGGTGGCTATCGTCATCCCCTGCCATCGCGTCATCCAGAGCGACGGCCGGCTGGGCGGCTACGGAGGCGGCCTCCGACTGAAACAATTCCTGCTGGATTTGGAAAGGTGCGTCAGCGCAGCACGCCCGCCTGGTCCCAGCGCTCGATCACGTCGCGCACCAGCGCCGTGAGCTTTTCCACCACCGCGTCGAAGTACGCTTTGGCCTTGGCCTGGTCGAAGCGCGGATAACCTTCGCCCGGCTTGTAAAGAATGATCGGGGCAGGGAAGGGGTACGCCGACCAGGTGGCTTCCGCGGGTCGGGGCAGCGCCAGCCGTTCCGAGTAGCGCTCGGGGTGAACGAGCTTGGGATCAATGGCCTGGATCATGGCCGTCTCGTTCCAGCCTGCGTGGCCGCCGTCTTCGCCGAAGATCCTCAGCGTCACGTCCGAACAATACGACCACCAGTTCACCACGAGCGTGCGCACGCGGCGCTCGCGCCCGACTTGTTCGGCCAGCCCGTTCAGGATTGCCGTCTGCGGCCCGCCGTGACCGTTCAACACGATAATGTTCCGGAAGCCGTTGCGCGCCAGCCCAGCCAGTACGTCGCCCACGTAGGCGCGGTACGCCGCCTCGCTGATCGAAAAACCGCCTGCGTAAGCGTCCAGGCTTCCCGTGACACCATAGGGCACCACGGGCGCAACCAGCGCGTTCACTCGCGGGGCCACTGCCCTCGCCAGCGCCACCGGGGCCAGCATGTCCGCCCCGTTGTTGATCACGCCATGAGCTTCGAGCGTACCCGTGGGAAGCAGGACCGTCTGGATCTTCGCCGGAACCAGCTCGCGGAACTCCATCCAGTTCAGCTCGGCCAGCTCGCGCGTGGATTGCGCCGCGACCGTCGCCGTCAGTCCGAGCAGAATGCCGATCACTCGCATGGCCCTTAGGTTAGCACCGGGGAAAGACCGGGTCCGGCTGCCCCGGCGCCTGTTAAGAAGGTAAAGCGCATTTTGCCTTTCCTTGACTAACTTTCCTCTCCCGGCTGCGTTCTTAGTAAGTGGATGTCTGGAATTTCCCAGTCCATTCACGGAGGCAAAAAATGACAGCTCGAGCCGCGGTACTGATAACCGCCGTCGCCGGGATGCTTGTGGCACAGGCGCCCGCGCCGCCGCCCTTGGACGCGCTCAAGAATTACCTCAATCTGCAAGATTCCCAGATCCAGGCTTTGCAGCAACTCCGTCAGCAGGAAATGCAGGCCATCCGGCCGCTGGCCACCGAACTGGCCGCCAAACACCAATCGTTGCGCGAGCAACTGGATCGCGGCTCGACGGACGCTGCGGCTCTGGGCAAGTTGCTGCTGGAAGCCGAGTCCGTGCGCAAGCGGCTGATCCAGACTCGCGACTCGTATCACAACCAGGCCCTGAACGTGCTCACCGCGGAGCAGAAAAACAAGCTTGCGTCTCTCGAGCAGGCCCGCAAGCTAGCCCCCGTTATTTGGCAGGCGCAAGCTCTGGGGTTGCTGGCGCCGCCCGAACCCGGCGAGATGCTCGGCCCGGGCTTGAGGGGCGTTGGAAGAGGATTCGGGATGATGCCCGGTGGCGCACCGGGACCGGGTCGCTTCGCTGGTCGCAGGCCGGCTATGGGTGCCCCGCAACGGGTTCCCCCGCTCCCCCAGTGAGGGGTACGGCGTGAGCGCTTGTCGTCCGGGCGCCCTGACCCCCCGGCCGGACGGCGGGCGCTCACGCCCTTTGTGTCGTGACCAGCGCTTCCTGCTCGAGCTTGTCCGCCAGATCCAGGAGGCTCGCGCCCAGCGCGCTTTCCGGCTGGAAGAAGACGATGGGGACTCCGGCCCGTTGCGCTTGCAGGCAGAGATCCGGGTTGGGAGGGATCACGCCGAGTACCGGAATCCCGAGCTCGCGCTGGATTTCCTCCAGAGGCAATGGGCATGACAGCGCCACCCGGTTGACCACGACAGCCTCCACCAGCCCTCCCAGCCGGCACGCTTCCCGCATGTATTCGAGCAGCCGGCAGGCCGCCGCGACCGACGCCGGTTCTCGCTCCAGCACCACGACGATCCGTTCCGCCCGCCTGAGTACTGCCGTGCCCGCTGCCGACGTGCGGGGCGCCAGATCAACGATCACGCGTTCGGCGCTGCCCAGCAGCGCCTCCACGACCGCTTCAGCGCGCCCAGCCGGGATCTCCTGATCCGCCGAGGCACGCGGACCCGGCAGGACACGCAAACCCGAAGGCAGTTTCCAGAGGCGACGCGTCACCAGCTCGGGTTCTTGCGGATCAACTGCCCACGCGTCGGACTGGGACCGAATGCGAAACATGCCGGCCAGACCGCAGCCGAGGCTTTCCAGTTCCGCCACGATCACGCTCAATCGCCGCGAAAGGGCCGCAGCCACGTTGGCGGCCACCGTGGTCGCGCCCACTCCTCCTTTGGCGCCGATGAACACCACCAGCCTGCCTTTGGGCTTCAACGATTCCTTCAAGCGAATCAGGCTTCGCTGGCGTTCCAGTGCGTAGTGAAGCGAGCGGATCAGAATCTCCGGCGGCGTCCTCCCTTTGATGAGATAGTCCTGCGCTCCTTCGCGCACCGCCTGGCGCGCCAGCGCCTCGTCCCCCATGCCGCTCAGCACCACCAGCGCCGACCGAGGCGCTCGTTGCCGCAGCTCGCTGAAGGTGTTCCACCCGGCGCTGTCCGGCAGCATGAGGTCGAGCAGAACCACGTCTGGCTGGGACGCGGCCAGACGGGCGGCCGCTTCGCTCAAGCGGCTGGCATGCTCGATCCGGTAAGCCTCGCCCGCCTGATCCAGGCAGTCCATCACCCACTCGGCATCCGCCGGGCTGTCTTCGACGAGCAGCACCGAGGTGATCTTTTCCGTGCTCATGTTCGTCACTCGCTCCGGGACTAACCGGGCCGATGACCCGCCCTCGCATGATGCGCTTTGTGCGCGACCGCCTCCGCCGCAGCCGGGATCGAGAAGTAGAACGTCGAGCCGCGGCCGGGCGTGGATTCCACCCAGATCTTGCCGCCATGCCGCTCCACGATGCGGCGCGCAATGGCCAGCCCCAAACCATCGCCGGGGCAATCTGCGTGCGCCTGGCCGCGCTGAAATGGAGCGAAGATCCTTTCCTGTTCCTGCGGCTCGATACCCACGCCGTTGTCGCTCACCGCGAACACCCAATGGCGCTGGCGGCGTTGCGCGCGGACATGCACTCTGGGCGGTTCGGCCCCGTGGAACTTCAAGGCGTTCGCCAGCAGATTTTCAAGCACCCGCAGCAGTTGGGTCTCGTCGGCCAGCACTACGGGGAGGGGATCGTGCGTGATGCTGGCCCCAGTCTGTTCGATCAAAGCCCGCAGGTCCGCACAGGCCTGACGGAAGACCGCCTCCGCATCCGTGGGCGCCAGTGGCCTGCCCCGCGTCGTGACCCGGGAGAACTCAAGCAGCCCTTCGATCATGCGGTCCAGGCGTTCGGCGCCCGCCAGGATGTGCGCCAGGAAACGCTCACCCCGTGCGTCCAGCCGATCGCGACAGCGCTCCTCGAACAGGCGCGCATAGTTGAGCACCGCGCGCAACGGTTCTTTCAAATCGTGCGCCAGCACGGAGGCGAACTGGTCCAGCTCCGCATTGGACCGCGCCAGTTCCGCGGCCTGCCGCTCCAGTTCCTGCCGCGCCTGGGCGAGCAGCTCAGCCTGCCGACGCAACTCTTCCTCCCGCCGCCGCGGCTCGGTCAGATCAGTAATCACCACGCACAAGGCCGGTATCTCATCGCCGGCGGGCGACCGGCCGGAAAGACACACCGGGACCAGCCTGCCGTCCATCGCGATCAAATCCAGCTCGCACCGTGCCGCCCCCGCGAGCGCCTGCTCAAGCCACGCGTGGAATCCGCTGCGCGATGGTGGCGCTACCCAACTTTCCAGATCGCTGCCCATCACTTTTTCGAGCGGCGCGGCGAGCATCTCCGCCGTGCGCCGGTTCGCGTAAACGATGGCGCCGTCGCGGTCCAGAGCCACGGCGCCTTCCTGCATTTGTTCCAGGAAAATCCGGTAAGGATGCTCAGCGCCGCGCAGCGTGAACACGCGGTACCCGCGATCTTCCGGGACCAGGATGGCGTCCGCTTCGCCGTCGCGGATCGCTTCCAGCGCCTGCTCGGCGGCAGCCAGTTTCGCCCGCAGCCGTTCCAGTTCCTCAGTAAATGTCTCGCTCATCCTCGAGCCAGACCCAGCGCCTGTCGGATTCGGCGGCGATCCCCCAGCTCCCCCACCAGTCGTCGCACCACGCCCTGGGACTTCTCGATCAGGGTGGGCGTGACCAGCACCCCGTCCTCGCTGGCGCGACGCGGCTGCTGGTAAACGTCAATCACCTCCAGCTCGCAACTGTCGCCCAGCTCCCGACAAATGGCTTTGAGATTTTCGACGGCACGCACCGATCGGGGCGTGACCCCGCTGATGTAAAGCCGGATGATACGCCGCTCGTGCACATCCTTTTATCGGCAGGATGCGCCCTCGGGGATTAGAGGGGATCAGGAGCCCGCCACGGGCAGCCAAACCCTCATCGCCGTGATGCCCCGATTGTGGAAGGTGTAGTACGGGATCAGGGTCACCTCCACGGGCCGCGTCGCCCGCCTGGGAGGCGGCCATGGCGCGTAGAGCGGCTCTTGGGTGAGCGGCGTGCGCCAGGCCCTGCCCCGGTGTTTCAGCAGGACGACGCCGCCCAGAAGGTCGGGGCGAAACTCTTCCTTGAAACCGGCGGCGGGGTCGAGCAGCAGCTCGAAAATCGAAACATCCGCGTGGTCCAATTGCTCGACGCAGTAAACCAGCGGGCCGCGCTCTACCGCCACCTTCCCCGTGTTCTCAGCCACCAGCGGGTTGGCGCACGTCAGGCGAACCGACATGGGCAGATCTAGGACCACCCGATCGCCCGGTTCCCAGGTTCGCCGCAGCGCCGCGTACTCGCCTGCCCGCGCTGCTTGCGCGGCGCCGTTCACGGTCAGGCGCGCCCCGGACGCCCAGGCCGGGATGCGCAAGAACAGCGTGAATTCCGCCGGGCGCTCGGGCCGCACTTCCAGCTCCACCCTGCCTTCCCACGGATAGCGCGTCTGCTCGATCAGACGCAGGCGCGTGCCGTCGGCCAGCCGCCAATCCAGCGTGCCGCTGTGGTAAAGGTGCACCCACAAGCCCTCGCCGCTGACGCCGTAAAAATATCCGGGCAGCGACGCCAGGATGCGTTCCAGATTCGGCGGGCAGCAGGTGGTGTCATACCAGGGATTGCGGATCCGATCCGAGGGATCGCCGCTCAGCTCCAGCGGGTTGCGGTAGCAGTAAAGATCGCCGCTCAGCGACATGCCGGAGTTGACGCCGTTGTAGAGCGCCCGCTCCAGCACGTCAGCGAAGCGCGCCTCGCCGCGGGCGGCCAGCAGCCGCCAGTTCCACATCATGTTGCCGATGGCCGCACAACTTTCGGTGTAGGCGAGGCGATTGGGCAGTTCGTAAGGATCGCCGAAGGCTTCGCCTTGCGCCCGCGAGCCTACGCCTCCGGTGATGTACATCTTGCCTCGCACCAGATCCTGCCAGAGCGTCTCCAGCGTGCGCGCGTAGTCGGCCTGCCCCGTCTCCATGTAGTAATCCGTGGCGCCGCAGCAGGCGTACATGGCCCGCACGGCGTGTCCTTCCAGCCGCGTCCGCGAGGTGAACGGTTTGCCGCTGAACAGGTAAACCATCTGCGCGGGAGTAAGCTTCAGTCGCTCCCCGTCGCCCTGCAACAAGTAACCCGCCAGATCGAGATGCCGCCGGTCCCGGGTGATCCGGTAAAGCTCGACCAGAGCCATTTCCAGACAAGGGTGACCGGCCAGGAGCGGATCCTTGGTCGGCCCGAAGTTATCTGCGAGATAATTGACGAATTTGATGCCGCCTTCCAGGAGGCGCCGGCTGCCGGTGGCGCGATAGTAAGCGATTGCGGCTTGAAGCAGGTGACCGAGGCAGTACAGCTCGTGGCCGCGATGCATTTCCTTGAAGCGGAGGTTCCTGCGTTCCTCCACATAGTAAGTGTTCAGGTATCCCGTAGGTTCCTGGGCGGCGAGGATCTCCTCGGTCAGCCGGTCAAAGGTGGCGCGCAGTTCCGGATGATCGCCGGACTGGAGGACGAAAGCTACAGCCTCCATCCACTTATAAACGTCCGAGTCCGTGTAGAGCGGCCCGCGCCGCGGAACCTGTTTCCGTCCGCTGAGGCGCCGGAAATTGTCTATGACCCCGTGCTGTTCGAGTAACTCGAGCAGGGTCGGTATGCTGCGCTCGACGTTGACCTTGCGCCGGCTGGTCCAGAAACCCTCAGCCATGGTGAAGGCGCGCACGGGGATGTTCTTCAGCCGGGCGTGGGGCGAGCGCTCCAGGTGCAGGATGCCCTGGTCGCGCCAGTCCGCCGAGGCTTGCTCGACGGGGCGAATCCCCGCGATGGCCATCGTGCCCAGAAATTCGCGACGCGTGCAATTCGCCATTGCAGTCCTCCAGAACGCTTGTATCCGATCCCGCACTTACGCTGGCGCGGCGCCGTAATCCGGAATCTTCATCGGCTCGCCGCCGCGCAGCGCAGACTGGTGCGCAATGATTCCCGGCACGGTGTAAGCCACTGCTTCCCAGACGTTGACCTCGGGATGCCGGTCCTCGAGGATGGCCTGGATGAACTCATGCGTGATGAAGGCGTGGGAGCCGCCATGTCCCGTCTTGACCCGCAGCGGCTCCGGCAGCCGCTCATGATGATTCGGCTGCGAGTAAGGTTCGATGCTGAGCGACCCCTGCGGGTAGCCGTTCTCGTCGAGTACCGTCCGTCCTTCCCGTGCGATCCTGACGACGGTGTTGGGCGATCCCTCGGGTCGCGCCATGATGTAAGAAAGGCGATCCCCGTAAAAGGCCCCGCGCTCCGTGCCGCCCGCAGCGATGTGCCAGCAAACAGAAATCCGGCAGCAGTGACCTTTCGAAGTTTTGAAAAATCCCGTGGTATTCCAGAAAGGATTCTTGTACGAATTGGTTTGAAGAATCTCGTGCCCGTCGCCCCAACCGACCGCTTGAACTTCGGTCAGTCGCTCGCCGGTTACCGGAATGATCATGCCCGTGCAGTGCGTGGGATAGAGCATGGGCGGATAGCCATGCCGCCAGGTCGGCAATCCGCGATCGTCGTACATGAGAGATAGCAAGCCTTCGTGATGATACTCGGATTCGCTGTAAAAAATGGTTCCGAATCGGCCTTCCCGCGCCCACTCCCGGCAAGTGATGATTTCGGGTCGGTAGTAACTGGTCTCGGCCATCATGTAACGGAGGCCCGTCCGCTTGACGGTTTCCAGCAGTCGCTCCAGTTCCTCGATCGTCATTCCCGCAGGCACGGCGCTGATGACGTGCTTGCCCGCCTTCATCGCTTCGATCGCCATCCAGGCGTGGGTGGGGGCGGGAGTAAAAATGCCGACCGCATCGAGTTCCGAATGACGCAGGAATTCGCGGAAGTTCCGGTAACGGTTGTCGCACCGGTACGTCTCGGCCAGACGCTGCAAAGCCTGCGGGTTGATGTCGCAGACCGCAGTGACGCGGGCGTGCGGATGCAAGTGCCACTGAAAAGTGGCGCCGAAGCGCCCGCCCACGATGCCGATCCGCACGGTTCGCGGCGCGGCGCGTTCACCGATCAGGGTTGCGCTCGTGGCGAGAAAATCGCGACGCGTGAGGCTGGCCCGCATGGCAGCGATTCTAACCCAAAATCCCGCGGTGCGGCGCCGTGCTATCCTGCTTGCCTTCGCCTATGCGGTCTTCCGGCCTCGCTGCGGGATTCGTGCTGGCGTACCTGGCCGCGCTCGGCGTCTACGGCGTCCTCTGCAATCAGCCCCCGACACCGCTGCCCGCGGATGCACCGCCCGACCGGTTTTCCGCCCAGCGTGCGCTCCGGCACGTGAGAGCCGCATTCGTCGAGCCGCACCCGGTGGGCACTGCCGCTCACCGTCGCGTCTCGGAGTATCTGTTAAGAACGCTGCGCGAGATGGGCGTCGAGCCGCAAGTGCAGGAGACCACCTCTATCCGGGCCTTACCCGGGCGCGCGCCCGCTCGGGGAGCCAATGTGGCCATGGTGCGTAACATCCTGCTCCGGCTGCCCGGCAGATCCCCCACCCGGGCCCTGCTTTTGATGGCGCACTATGACTCGGTCATTTGGGGGCCGGGCGCTGCTGACGACGGAAGCGGCTGCGCCGTCTTGCTGGAGACACTGCGCGCCGTGCTCGCCGGCCCGCCGCTCGCCAACGACGTGATTTTCCTCTTCGCCGACGCCGAAGAGTCCGGCCTCATGGGCGCTTACGCTTTCGCCCGCGAACATCCCTGGATGCGCGACGTCGGCCTCGTCCTCAACTTCGACGTTCGCGGAGTCGCGGGTCCTTCCTTCATGTACGAAACTGGCAAGAACAACGCCTGGCTCATACGCCATTTCGCGCGCGCCTGCTCACGCCCGTTAGCCAACTCTCTGATGCCCGCCCTCTACTACCGCATGGGCCTGAACTCGGATTTCTCGGTCTTCCGCGACCTTGGCCTGCCCGGCCTGAATTTCGCCTTCATCCGCGGTATCGCTTACTATCACACGGCGAATGACAACCCCGACCGGCTGAACCCGGCAAGTTTGCAGCATCAGGGAAATAACGCGCTCGAGTTAGTCCGGTATTTCGGCAACATAGCTTTGAAACCTGAGGCGCCGCAAGGCGATGCTATTTACTTCAATCCTGTCCGATTCTGGCTGATCTCCTATCCGGCAGGCTGGGTTGCGCCATTCGCAGCCGCTACCTTGCTCTGGCTCTCGATGATCTCGGTCGTTGGTGTAACGCGCCGCAGAATTTCGTGGCGTGGGCTAAGGAGCGGCGCCTGCCTGTTTCTGGGCATGGCGGGTGCCGGCGTCGCAGGGACCGGCCTCGTAACTCTGCTCGCCTGGAAATGGCGCCGCTATTACATGGTCTACGATGACGCTTTCTGGCTGGCGCTCGCGGTCGCAGTAACGCTCGGAGTTTTCAGTGCTCTTTTGAACAGATCCCTTCGCAGAGTGCACTGGGAAGAAGCCTATCTGGGGGCGATCTGGGTGTGGGCCGCGTTGCTGATCCTTTCGGCTCTGGTCCTCCCGCAAGCTTCGTTCGGCTTCCAGTGGCCCTTGGGCTTCGCGCTCGTGGCGATAACCGGCGAATTCCTGCTTGGCCACAGCACGCTTTTCCGTCCGAAGGCGCTGCTCTGGCACGCACTGTGCGCGGCGCCGATCCTTCTACTCGGTGTCCCCGCCGCGTGCGCACTGCACGATGGCTTCACGGGTGTTCTGGCGCCGATCACGGCCGCGTGGGTCGGATTGCTGCTGGGTTTGCTCATTCCGCTGCTGGTCGTGGTGCGCGAGTGGGTCCCGGGCGCGCTGCCTGCTGGCTCGGCCGTTGCAGCCGTCGCCGTCGCGATCGCCGTCGCGCTGCGAGCGGCGGGCGACCCGACGCCGGCGAGGCCGTACACAGTCAGCCTGTCCTACGCTCTCAACGCCGACACCGGCGAGGCTTTTTGGGTGAGCCGCTCGCAGGATTTAAACCTGGTGGAGCGGCGCTTCTTGACGGCGCATCCGGCGCGCGGCTCGATCCGCGAGTTTCGACCGGGGGATTCGGGCATCTATGTGAAGCAGCCGGCTCCGGCGGTCCGGCTCGAGCCGGTCCGCTGCGAAGTTGTTTCCGACAGCGTCACGGGTGAGACGCGCCGGCTCCTCGTGCGCCTGTCCTCGCCGCGGGGATCCTCGCGCCTGGCCATCCACATGAATCCCGAAACGGAAATCCTGCGGTCGGCGATCAACGGCAAGCCTTACGCGACGGGCCGACCGTGGTGGTTCGAGTTCCATGGCCTCGGCGACCGCGCTGCCGAACTGATGCTCGAAATGCGCGCGACCGCCCGCCCGGAACTCACGCTGGTCGAATATACTCCGGGGCTGCCTGACGTGCCCGGCTCGGGGCCGGCATGGTTACCGCCGGGATACATTCTCGAACCGAACACCACGGGCTGGGGCAAAGGCCTGCGCAGCGGCTGGACTCTCGTCCGTCGCACCTGCCGTCTCGGTCCGTGACTTGATCACCGGCCCGGCCTCGCGGGTCATGCGTACGCCATTTCCGGGTTGTATAATACGGCTGTTTGCGTCGCACCAGATCACTCAGGAGGGAAGCCCCATGAGACATGCGCTCATCGCCATCGCGTTGGGGATCCTCGCATTCGGGACGGGCTGCCAGCGCAAGCCCTCCGACGTGGTGGATCCTGCCAAATTGAAAGTGTTCGAGCCGCTGCCCCAAGTGGTGGCTGCGAGCTACGGTGCTCCCAGTGAGGAGCTGATTGCCCTGGGGCGGATGCTGTACTATGATCCGCGCCTTTCCAGAAGCCAGCAGATTTCCTGTAACACTTGCCACGATTTGAACAAGTACGGAGTGGACAACGAACCCACCTCGGAGGGGCACAAGGGACAAAAAGGAGATCGCAACTCGCCGACGGTCTACAACGCGGCTGCACAGTTCGCCCAGTTCTGGGACGGGCGGGCGCCCGATGTCGAAGAGCAGGCGAAGGGCCCGGTGATGAACCCGGTCGAGATGGCCATGCCTTCCGACAAGCTGGTGATCGCCGTGCTCAAGTCCATTCCCGAATACGTGGACGCTTTTCGCCGCGCCTTCCCCAAGGACAAGGATCCCGTCAACCTGGACAACATGGCCCGCGCCATCGGCGCCTTCGAGCGCCGGCTTCTCACGCCCGCGCGCTGGGACAAGTTCCTCAAGGGCGATGCGCAGGCTCTTACCTCTGCGGAGAAAGCGGGCCTGAACGTCTTTCTCGAAGCCGGTTGCCAGACTTGCCACTTGGGCGCCTTGCTGGGCGGCACTATGTTTCAGAAGCTCGGGTTGATGAAGCCTTACCCGGATCAATCCGACCCCGGCCGCTACCGCGTAACCAAGAACGAAGCTGACCGTATGGTCTTCAAAGTCCCCATGTTGCGGAATGTGGAGAAAACCGCTCCTTACTTCCACAACGGCAAGGTAGCCACTCTCGAACAGGCCGTGCAGGAAATGGCCGACTATCAGTTGGGCAAGACGTTGAGCCGCAAGGAAACGGAGGCGATTATTACCTTCCTGAAATCCCTGACCGGCGAGATACCTTTCGATTACATCAAACCGCCTGAATTGCCCAAGAGCACGGCCCGGACGCCCAAACCCGATCTGAGCGACTGAACGAGCGTGAGCTGGAAAGTCAAATTAGCGATTCTCGTGAGCCTGTTGGCGGCCGGCTTGCAGCTCTACCAGCCCGAGCGCAGCCATCCGCCCTCCAATCCGGGCGGGTCCTTCGAAGCCGTTGCGCGGCCCGCGCCGGAGCTGGCCAACGTGCTGCGCCGGGCTTGCTACGACTGCCACAGCAATGAAACCAGGTGGCCCTGGTACAGCCGCGTCTCGCCGGTTTCCTGGCTCATCGCACGCGACGTCCGACGCGGCCGGGCTCACCTGAACTTTTCCGAGTGGAATCGTCTGAGCCCGCAGGCCGCGCAGCACAAACTCCGCGAAGCTTGCGAGGAAGTCCGGGCCGGGGAAATGCCGCTGGCGCTTTACCGCTGGGTTCATTCGGAGGCCAGGCTCTCGGCCGCGGACGCTGACCGGATCTGCGCCGCATCCAAAGCGCCCTGAAGTCCGCGGGACAGCGAAACCTTGATCCGTACCATCTTCTTCGATCTCGGCCAGGTTCTGGTGCCTTTCGATCTCGAGCGAGGCTACCGGGCCCTGGCCCCGCATTGCCCGCATCCTCCTGAGGAAGTGCGGGCGCGCATCGCCTCGGCGGGTCTGGTGCGCCCGTTCGAAGAAGGTCGCATCGCGCCCGAAGAATTCGTTCGGGAACTTTCGCGCGTGCTCGACCTCAAAGTGACCTATGAACAATTCTGCGAACTTTGGAGCAGTATCTTCCTGCCCGAAACTTTGGTTCCGGAAGATATGGTCGAAGCCCTGGCGCGTCGTTATCGTCTGATCCTGCTGTCCAACACCAACGCCATCCATTACTCGATGCTCGAGCGCCGATATCCCATCCTGCGCCACTTCCACGATCGCGTCTTGTCCTACGAGATCGGAGCCTTGAAGCCGGCCGACGCGATCTATCAGGAGGCCTTGCGACGAGCCGGTTGCCCCGCCGCGGAGTGCTTCTATACCGATGACATCCCCGAATACGTCGAGGCAGCCCGGCGGCACGGCATCGTGGCCGTTCAATTCCACAACGCGGAACAGCTCGCGCGCGACCTCCGCGCTCACGGCGTCGCCTGGTGAAAAGCCGCGACGCGGGATCCCCTGCTCCCCGCGTTATACTGGGCGGCTACGAGGCACACGATGCGTCGCCTGACACTGCTTTTGCTGTTCTTGCTGGCTCTCGTCGCTGGTGCGGCAAACGATCTTTATCTCGCCCAAAGGCCCGCGCTGAGCCGTACGCACATTGTGTTCGTGTTCGCCGGGGATCTCTGGATCGTCCCGCGCCAAGGCGGAGAAGCCGTGCGACTGACTGCCGGCCCCGGCATCGAAACCGACCCTGTCTTCTCGCCCGACGGAACCCAAATCGCCTTCAGTGGGGAGTATGACGGCAACGTGGACGTCTACGTCATCCCCGCCACCGGCGGCGTGCCGCGGCGGCTCACCTATCATCCCGCCCCCGACTGGGTCGTCGCCTGGAGCCCGGATGGCAAGCGCATTCTCTTCAGCTCACCCCGCACGAGCTACTCGCGCTTCTCGGAGTTATTTACAGTCAGCGTGGACGGCGGCTTCCCCGAGAAAGTTCCGCTGCCCATGGGTTACGAAGCGAGTTATTCCCCCGATGCCGCTCGGCTGGCCTATGTGCCGCTGCCGCGCGCCTTCAACGTTTGGAAACGTTACCGCGGGGGCCGCACCACGCCGATCTGGATCGCGGACCTTGCCACCAGCCGTATTCAGAAGATTCCCCGTGAGAATTCCAACGACTTCAACCCCATGTGGGTGGGCGATCGCATCTATTTTCTCTCCGACCGGAACGGGCCGGCCACCCTGTTCAGTTACGACCTGCGCCGCGGCAAAGTAACCCAGGTGCTGGAAAATCGCGGCTTCGACCTCAAGTCCGCGGCCGCCGGACCCGATGCCATCGTCTACGAGCAATTTGGCGGCCTCTATCTTTACGATCTCCGGACTGGCGCCACGCAGCGAGTCCCGCTTCGCATCACAGGCGATTTTCCCGAGCTGCGCCCGCGCATGGCGAATGTCAGCCGGAGGTTGCGCAATGCTCACATCTCCCCGAGCGGCGCCCGCGCGCTGTTCGAAGCCCGCGGCGAGATCCTCACGGTACCCGCCGAGAAAGGCGATGCCCGCAATCTGACCAATTCGCCCGGGGTCATGGACCGCGACCCGGCGTGGTCCCCCGATGGTCGGCGCATCGCCTGGTTCTCCGATGAATCGGGGGAGTACCAACTTCACGTCGGGGCGCAGGACGGCACGGGCGAAGTCCTCAAGTACTCCCTGGACGAGAAACCCTCTTTTTACTTTTCCCCGCGGTGGTCGCCCGATGGCCGCAAGATCGCTTACATAGATTGCCACCTGGGCATCTGGTACCTGGATCTGGATAGCAAGAAGCCCGTCCGCGTAGACCGGGGAATTTACTGGAGCGGTTATCGTGAGCAAGTGCCCGTGTGGTCGCCCGATGGCAAGTGGCTGGCTTATTCCAAGAGGCTGGAGAATTATCTGGGCGCTATCTTTTTGTACTCGCTGGAGCAAGGTCGGGCGTTCCAGGTAACCGACGGCATGAGCGACGCGCGTTACCCGGTCTTCGACAAGGACGGCAAATATCTGTATTTCACGGCTTCGACGGATTCCGGCCCCTCGTTGCAGCCCGATCTTCACTCGTTCGCCCGGCGCGTGACGCGCACGGTGTACCTGGCGGTTCTCTCCCGCGACGAGCCATCGCCTCTACGCCCGGAGAGCGACGAAGAAAAGCCCGCGGCCCAGACCGGGACGAAGGAATCCTCGCGCAAGCCCGGGGAGCTGCCCGCCGTGCGGATTGATGTGGAAAACCTGGCTCACCGCATCCTGCCGCTGCCCTTGCCGCCCCGTTTGTACAGCGAGTTGCAAGCCGGCAAACCGGGCGTCCTGTTTGCCGTCGAAGCGCCGCTTCCTGCCCCAGGGGCCGAGCCAAGCTTCACCGTCCATCGCTTTGATCTCAAGAGCCGCAAGTCCGATGTGGTGCTCACGGGCGTTCGCTTCTTCGAAGTCTCCGCGAACGGCGAGAAAATGCTCTACCGCCAGCAGGACCGCTGGTATATCGCGCCTGTCCGACCGCCCGCGAGCGGACTGCAGACTTCCGCGCCGCTCACGCCGCCGGCACAGGCCACTCCTCTGCGCACGGAGAAGCTCGAAGTGCGCGTGGACCCGCGGCTGGAATGGCGCCAGATGTACCGCGAAGCCTGGCGCATCGAGCGCGAGTTCTTTTACGATCCCGGCTATCACGGCCTCGATCTGAAAGCCGCCGAAAAGAAATACGAGCCGTTCCTGGAGAACATTGCCTCGCGCGCCGACCTGAACTATTTGTTCGCCGAGATGCTGGGCGAGCTAAGTGTGGGGCACCTGAACGTGGGCGGCGGGGATCTGCCCGAGGTCCGGCGGGTCGAGACCGGCCTGCTGGGCGCCGATTTCGAACGGGCCAACGGCCGTTACCGCTTCGCTCGCGTCTATAGCGGCGAGAACTGGAATCCGCAGTTACGCGCGCCGCTGACCGAGCCGGGCGTCAACGTAACCGCAGGGGAATATCTGCTCGCCGTCAACGGTCGTGAGTTGCGCGATACGGATAACGTCTACGCTTTCTTCGAAGGTACGGCCAATAAACAGGTGGTGCTGCGCGTCGGACCGGATCCCTCCGGGGCAGGCGCCCGGGAAGTTACCGTCGTCCCCGTAGCCAGCGAGGCGGCGCTGCGGAACATGGCCTGGATCGAGGACAATCGCCGCAAAGTCGAGCAGGCTACCGGCGGCCGCGTCGCCTATATTTACATGCCGGATACTGCCTTCGGGGGACTTACTAACTTCAACCGGTATTTCTTTGCCCAGGTGGGCAAGCAGGCCGCCATTATTGACGAGCGATTCAACGCGGGCGGCATGCTCGCCACCGATATCATCGAGTATCTCAGCCGCCGCCTGCTCAGCCTGGTCGCCACGCGCGACGGCAAGGACGAGGTCCAGCCCCAGGGCGCCATCTTCGGCCCCAAGGTGATGATCATCAATGAGTACGCGGGTTCGGGCGGGGACGCCATGCCGTGGTACTTCCGACGCGCCGGCGTGGGCAAGCTGATCGGCAAAAGGACTTGGGGCGGTCTGGTGGGTCGCGCGGGAGCGCCTGACCTCATGGACGGTGGCTTCGTGACGGCGCCTTCTTCTGGCGTCTACAACCCGAACGGGCAGTGGGAAGTCGAAAACGTGGGCGTCGCCCCGGACATCGAGGTCGAGCTGGATCCCGAGGCCGTCCGCCAGGGGCGCGATCCGCAACTGGAAAAAGCCATCGAAGTTGTCCTGGAGGAACTGAAGAGAAACCCACCGCCCCGCCCGCGACGCCCGCCTTATCCGAACTATCACGCCCCGGCGACCTCCGCGCGAAAGAACCGTTGAGCCAGGCCGGCCTCACCGTTTGAGGACCGCGTTATCCGGGTCCAGCACCACGCGTAGCGGCCTTTCCCGAAGCTTGATCGTGAAAGGCTCCGGTTCAGCACCAGTGCGCACCCAACGGCGCAGAGGTTTGCTTTTAGGGAGGTGAATCTCGATCGGCGCCTCGGTGGCAAAGTCATCGCCTACGTTCGTTTGCACCACGCGTACCCGCAGTGTGACCGCCGGCGGCTTGCCTTGCACCGCGTGCTCGAGCTTCAGCGCGGGAATGCCTGTCGAGTACACCCACTGATCGAAGAAATTCTCCAACTGAGGGTCGGGAAATCCCGGGGGAAGATATTCGGCAGCCAGTCGGCGAAACTGGTCCGTCGTGATCGCGCGATATTGGTAGCGGCGCCGCAATTGCCCCAACATCGCCAGAAAGCGCTCATCGCCCAGCCGCCGCCGCAGCATGTGCATCACCCAGGTTCCCTTGTCGTAGATGATCGTTTGCCAGGCATTGGGCGCTTGCGACACACGCAGCCTGGATCCCCACACCAGCGGACCGACCGACTCGATCTCCGTGCCGTCCTCCGTCTTTCGCAACAACCGCCGCCGGTACTCGTTCAAAACCGATTCCACGGCACGCGGGCCTTTGCGCTTCTCCAGCCAAAGCAGCGCGGAGTAATTGGCCAGCGCCTCCATCAGCCATTCATCCTGGTAATGTGCCGTAGTTACCGTGTTGCCCCACCACTGATGCGCCGTCTCGTGAGCGTGCAGGATTTCCGAGAAGAAAAGCTGCTGATACTCGTCGCGCACCGCTGCGGGACGCTGCGCCGGATCCAGGTAAGCCAGCGTGGACAAGTAAACCAGTCCCGGGAAACCCTGCCCGAATGCTCCGGGAATCGGTGAGACCGTGAGCGTCTTCAGCGGCGGCGGGCCGAAATAAGTAGCCATGAATTCCAGTGCGCTGGCGATTTCGCTGGCTACCTGTTGCAGTCGGGCCGCGGGATCCGGTCGCGGCGGCTCGATCGGCACCGGGACGACATTCGGCTGCTGGCGCGAACCCCGGTTCCAGGGTGGCTGGGGCGGGGGTACGATCAACACCTGCTGCGGGCGTGGCTCCAGGCCCCGTTCCAGTCGCCGATTCGCGTATACTTCCACGGTAAAATTCCCGCGACTGATTCTTTCGCGCGCATACTCCCCCAGATTGAACGCCGCCAGACGTACTGCCGTATCTATGAGGCGCTCAGTAACGCGCCATGGGCCATCCTCCAGGTCTTCCACCACTTCGCCATTGGCCACCAGATTGAGTTCCTTGGGATAGCGGAAAGTAAGTTCGTACCGCGCAAAATGAAGGCCTGCGTTGGGATACCACGAACCGCGCGCCCCGACGTAATAGACGCGATGGCCCGCTTCCGACACGACCGCCCCCTCATGCCGGAACTCGACTTCGTATTCGCGGCGTCCTTCCAGCGGCCTGGCAGGAACCACCAGAAAGGCTGCGTTACCGTCACCCCGCATGAGGTTGACGCGGAGGGATTCGGGTTGCAGGATCTCGGCCGGCTCCCCCTGGATGCGAACCTCCCGCACCGTCATCCGCGGTGAAATCTGGAAGACCAGCACGCGCGCGGGCCCCTGGGGAGTAACGCGAGCCCGCGTGACCACGCGAAGCTTCAAATCCGGCTCCAGAGTAGCCTGGATCCGGTAATGGGAAATGACATAGTCGGGCGGGATTTCTGCCGGCGGTCTCCTGCGAAACGAGCGCGCCACGAAGCTGGTCCAGTAATCGAAAAAGGTACGATTTTCACGAAAGACAACCTGACCGACTATGATCTGTTCGCGCCCCCGAGGATCATAGAAACAATCGAAGTTACCCAGCTTGCGCCCCGCCAGCGCTGCATAAAAGAATCCCTCGCTCTGGGGCCGCTCCGAGAGCAGGTCCGCGATCACGCGCACCTGAAGGCTTTCCAGGATATTCCTCAGAACCGGCTCCCACTGCGCCTTCATCAACAGGCCCGCCTCCTCCACGCGCACGGGCTCGCCGCGGGACTTCAACTGCCGCTCGAGCAGCTCGGCGGTGTCGTCCGTGAATACCAGCACCGCAGAGCGGAAGTGCTCCATCAGGTTCGGCGTTCCCGTGAAAAACGCCAGGGAGCGCCGCTCGGCCACCGTCGGCGGGAATAGCACGACTTCGCCATCGCCGCCCTCGGTTTCGCCCGAAAATACCGCTGCGACGCGCCGCCCCTGCACCGGCCTGCCGAAGATCAGATAACCGTCAGTAAAGTAAAAGCGCAAGTCTTCGCGTGCGAAATGCAAGTCGCGCACGCGGTAACATTGCTGCGGATCCAAACCCGCGCCGAGCGTTTCGCGGGCAGCGCTCTCCAGCGTAGCCAGCGCAGGCAGCCCTCCAGTCAGCAGCAACGGAAGGATCCGCAATACCCCCACACCTCCAGTCTACCCTGTTCTTTGGCGCCCCCACACGGACCCTTGTTTGCCCTATACTGCCAAGGTTGGCCGCGCGTTCGCGGTCCGGGAGAAAGAGTCGTGATAGCAGAAGCTGTCGTCTCGATCCGAGGTTCGCATCGCAAGCGCCTGGTACCCTGGCTGGCGCCGCTCCTCTTGGTCGCACTGACGCCGGGTTGCGGCTCGCGCCCGCATTCGGCCGACGAAAAGTACTGGCTCGTGGCGACCAACATCAAGCTTCCTTACTGGCAGTCCGCTAACGCCGGATTGACCGCGGCCGCGCGCCAGTTGGGCGTGCTGGCCGAAATGGTCGGCCCCGACTCCTATGACCCGCAGGCCCAGCGCGAGGAGTTCCGTCGCGTGCTGGCCAAGAAACCTACCGGGATCATGGTCTCGGTAGCGGATCCCAGTGTGATGACGCCGGAAATCAACGCTGCCATCGCGCAGGGCATCCCCGTCATCACCATGGATTCGGACGCGCCGGGCAGCAAACGCCTGCTCTTCATCGGAACCAACAACTACCAGGCCGGCGTGATGGGCGCTCAGGTCGTGGTCCGCGGACTCAATGGCAAAGGTTCCGTAGTGCTCTACACGATCGGCGGCCAGGAGAATCTCAAAGAACGGCTGCGCGGCTACCAGGCGGTCTTTGCCGAGAATCCGCAAATCCGCGTGCGCGAGATCGTGGATATTCGCGGCGATCCGCGTGTGGCCTTCGATCGCACCAAGGAAATTATTTCGAGCGGCAAGGATTTGCCGGACGCCTTTGCTTGCCTGGAAGCCATCGCCTGCGCTGAGGTCGCCGATGTCCTCGACCGCAACCGAATCACCGGCAAGCTCATTGTCGCCATGGACACCCAGGAGATGACTCTGGAATGGATTCGCAAGGGCATGATCACGGCGACCGTAGCTCAGAAACCCTACACCATGGCCTTCTATGGCTTGAAGGTCCTCGACGACCTGCATCATCATCGGCCACCCTCGCTCGATGCCGACTGGGCGCGCAACCTGTTCGCGCCCTTCCCCATGGTTGTGGATACCGGCGTCACCCTCGTAGACAAGAGCAACGTCGAGGAGTTCATCCGCGCGCAGCCGCCGTCACCGCGCAAGGGAGGCTGAGCTTGCTGCGCTCTTTGCTCCCGTTGCTTTTCCTGCTGGCCGGCTGCGCCTCGCCGCAAAGCGCTGGCAAAAAGATCTATCCCTACCGCTGGGTTTACGTCTCCCGTAGCTTGCAAACGGACGCGCACGTCGCCGAGATCGAACGCATCGCTTCCATCGCCGCCGCTCACGGCCTCAACGGCATGGTGCTCGCAGCCGGACTCGACCGGCTCGACTTGCAGCCGCCGGCGTACTTCGAACGCCTGCGCCGCGTCCAGGCCCTCTGCGAAAAACTCGGACTGGAGCTGATCCCCATCATCTTCTCAGCTGGTTACGGCGGCTCCGTTCTCGCTCATGACCGCAACCTCGCCGAAGGCCTGCCCGTGCGCGACGCCCTCTTCGTCGTATCCGGCGGCGAAGCCCGTCATACCCCCGACCCCGCTCCTGCCGTGGCCAACGGCGGCATGGAAACCTTCCGCGATCATCGCTTGCACGGTTACCAGCTTCAAGACGGTCCCGGGCGCCTGACTTTCGTGGATACGCAAGTCTTCCGCGAAGGCCGCGCCGCTCTGCGCTTCGAGAACTTCGCGCAGGACGCCGGCGGGCAGGCCCGCCTCATGCAGGAAATTGCCGTCCGCCCTCATCGCTGCTACCGCGTCAGCTTCTGGCTCAAAACGGAAGGGCTTGAACCTGCCTCCGCGTTCCGCCTGCGCGTATTGGGCACGGACGGCCGCTCGCTGGCGCCGTGGACGCCCAGGATTGCCGCCACTTCGGACTGGCGACGCCTGGTCTGGGGTTTCAACAGCCTCGACCGCGATCGCGTACGCATCTATCTCGGCGCGTGGGGCGCTCGTGCGGGCCGCTTCTGGATTGACGACCTGCGTGTCGAGGAAGTAGCGCTCCTCAACGTGCTGCGTCGGCCCGGCACTCCGGTGCGCGTCCGCAGCGAAACGAGCGGTGCCGACTACGAAGAGGGCCGCGACTATGCCCCGATTACCGATCCCCAGCTCGACTTCCGCTACGACCACGAACCGCCCGTCATCCGCCTCCTGCCCGGCAGCCGTATCCGCAATGGCGAACGCTTGCGTGTGGATTACTACCACGGCACGACCATCCACGAAAGCCAGGTCACCATCTGCATGTCCGAACCGAAGGTCTACGAGATCTGGCGCGAGCAGGCGCGCCTTATCCGCGACAGGCTCGGTCCCCGGCGTTTCTTCCTTCTCTCCATGGATGAAGTCCGCATGGGCGGCTCATGCCAGGCTTGCAAGCGTCGCGGGCTTTCCATGGCGCAAATCCTGGGCGACTGCATAACCCGCCAGTTCCGGATGCTGCGCGAATTCCATCCGGGTGCGGATATCTTCGTCTGGTCCGACATGTTGGATCCCAACCACAACGCCCGCGCCAATTACTATCTCGTGGACGGAGATTACACCGGATCGTGGAATTACGTTCCCCGCGAACTGGGCATCGTCACCTGGTATTTCGAAAAAAGGAGGCAAAGTCTCCAGCATTTTTCCGGACTCGGCTTTCGCACTCTGGCCGGCGCTTACTATGATGCCGACGACCTGGAAAACCCGCGCGGCTGGCTCGAAGCGCTGGATGAAACTCCCAACGCGGTGGGCATCATGTACACGACCTGGCAGAACAAGTACGACCTGCTTGCTGCCTTCGGAGATCTGGTTTCCCGGCCCCGTTGAAAGTTACTCCCACTCGATCGTGCCGGGGGGTTTGTGAGTGAGGTCGTAGAAGACGCTGCTGATCCCCTCGATCTCCAGCAGCGCGGCCGCCATTTCCTCCAGTAACGCGCGATCCATGAGCACGGCACGCGCCGTCATGCCGTCCACCGAGTCCACCGGTCGCAGCACGACGGAGTCCGCGCGCTCCGCTTCGCCCAGCGGGATCAGGATCACGGGAAATTGCCAGACCTGCCGGTCGAAACCCGAGCGGCGCGACAATTCGCGCACCACAGCGTCTGCACGCCGCAGCCGCCCCAGCCGCTCAGGACTGAGCGCGGCGGGCCTTACGCGAAGCTCGCCCAGCGGCGCCCGCCCGGCAACTCGCGCCACCACGCGGTTGATTCGCGCCAGCCGGTTGACCAGCTCAGCGGCCGTGGCCTGGATCTCGGGCCCCGGCTGCTCATCCAGGATAAGCACGGCGCGGTAACTCCGCGAGTCCCCCTGCACTCCCACCGACCGCAGCGGCGCGATCCAGCCCTCGGAATGCTGCTCCAACGTCCCCTCCGTCTCCGCGCACAGGCAACGGATCGCCAGTCCCGGCCCCGGGAAAGGATGCCGCTCGAGCAACTCCTCGGGCAGGCCCAATTCGCGCCCGATTTCGCGCACCTCATCCTTGTAGAACGAGCTCAGCGGCTCGATCACGCTGCCCGCCTCCAGCAGGCGCTGCACGCCAGGCGCTCGGTTGTGGTGCGTCTTGATGACGGCAGCTTGCCCGCTGCCCCCGGACTCGATCGTGTCGGGATAGATCGTCCCCTGCCCGAGGATCCAGTCACCCTCCAGAAAATGACCGCTCTCCAGGATTTCCTGCTGGATGCGTAGGAACTCGTCGCCGATGATCTGCCGCTTGCGTTCCGGGTCGCAGACGCCGTTCAGACTGCCAAGAAAGCGAGGCGCCGCCTCGACAATCTCGACGCTGCCCGGCGCCAGGCGTTCGAACAGCTCCTGCACGAACTGCGTTTCGCCCTCCCGCATCAGGCCCGTGTCCACGTAGAAACCGCGGACGCGTTGCGGTCCTAGCGCACGCAGGCAAAGCGTGAAGGCTACCGCCGAGTCCACTCCGCCCGAGACGAAAAAGAAGACGTTGCGCTCGCCCGCAGCCCGACGGATCGCGGCTTCCAGCTCGGCCACGCGCCCGCGCGGATTCCAGTCCTTGCGGCAACCGCAGATGGCGAACAAGAAATTCTCCAGGATCTGCCGGCCGAACAGCGTGTGGACGACCTCGGGATGGAACTGCACTCCGTAAAAACGTCGCGCCGGATCGCCCATGGCCGCCACGCGGCATGTCGCCGTACTGGCCAGCAGGCGGAAGCCAGGCGGCATCGCAGCGACCGTGTCGCGATGGCTCATCCAGACCTGGTGACGCTCAGGCAGGCCTGCCAGCAGCGCATCCTGCTCGCGGTGTTCCAGAATTGCCAGCCCGTACTCGCCCTTCTCGCCGCGCTCGACCAGGCCTCCCAGCAGGTGCGCCATGAGCTGGTGACCGTAACAGATCCCCAGCACCGGAACGCCGAGATCGAAGAGGCCGCGATCCACGGACGGGCTGCCTGGCTCGTACACGCTGCTCGGCCCCCCGGAGATGATCAGGCCCCGCCGCCCTTTCAGTTCCTCTGCCGCAGTGTTGCTCGGACGTACTTCGGCGTACACACCGCTCTCGCGCACTTTCCGCGCGATCAGATGGCAATACTGCCCCCCTGCGTCGAGTACCGTGATCTGGGGTTGAACCGGAGCGCCGGTCAATTTTCTCGCTGACGCGCTGCGCGCTGGGCCACCACGCGACGGGCGTTTTCCAGCAGTGCTTTCGCCTTGGGCAGACACTCGATGGCGCGCGCCACCGCCGGATCCGTCTCGATGCTCAGACGCCGCGCCTCGTCCACGCTGAACGCGCTGGAGTAAATGGCCAGTTTCAACTGAAGCTTGATCCAGTCGCGTACCTCGGCGAATTCCGCCTCCGTAAAGCGGAAGCCTTCATCCAGAAGATAGCGGTGGAACTCGTTGAGCACTTCCTCGTCCGGCTCCCAGTTCTTGGGTAACTTGGTCTCGCGCTTGCCCAGATAACGTGCGGTGAAATTGAAGAAGGCGTAACGCCGCGAAAGCTCGGACTGGAAGCGGTTCAGCTTGGGAGGAACGAACTTTTCATCCGGTGTGATGCCGCCGCCGCCGTACACCACGCGCCCGCTGTCGGTCATTTTCACGTCCTGCGGGTTCTTGACGTCCTCTTTCTTGCGGAAATAATAATCGAAAAACGAGAGACCGGTGTAATCGCGCTGGATCAGCCGGTTACTCGGAGTATAGTATTTGGCCGTGGTAAGCGCCAGACCAGTGTTCTCGGCGAGCGGATACACGGTCTGCACCAGACCTTTGCCGAACGTGGTATCGCCCAGAATATAGGCGCGGTCGTGATCCTGAAGCGCCCCGGCTACGATTTCCGCAGCCGAAGCCGAATAGCGATCCACCAGCACGACGATCGGGTAGTTATAAGTGCTCCCCCGCCGCGCGATGTAAGGCTTCTCGGCGGAAGCCCGTCCGCGATGGGATACGATGAGCTGACCCTTTTGCAGGAAACGGTCCGCCACCGCCACGCCCTCGCTCAGCAGACCGCCCGGATTGGAACGCAGGTCGAGGATCAGGCCCTTGATGTTGGCCTCGCCCAGCCGCCTCATGTTCTCTTCCACTTCCCGGCTCGTGGTTTCGCTGAACTGGGAAATGCCCAGATAGGCAATCCCCGGCTTGAGCCAGAAAGCGTCCTCCACGCTCTTGCGCGGGATCTCGTCGCGCACCAGGTGGAAAACCAGCGGCTGCTCGTGGCCCTCCCGCCCGATGGTCACCTTCACGCGCGTGCCCTTCGGGCCTTTCAGCATGTCGGCGATTTCCGACAGGGAAAGACCCTCCACCGGCTTGTCATCCACAGCCAGAATGACATCCCCGGGCCGGATCCCGGCTTTGTAGGCAGGCGATCCGGTGAACGGCGCGATCACGATCGTCTTGCCGCTCCGCATGTTGCGGTCGGGGCCGATCTGCATCCCCACCCCGTAATAGTGCCCCCGCTGCTCCTCTTTCATGAGCTGGAAGTCGCGGGGATCCAGAAAGCTCGAGTGGGGATCAAGAGCGCGGAGCATGCCGGGGATGGCGCCTTTGTAAATGGCGCGATCCGGATCCACCGGCGCCGCGTAGTTTAGCTCCACCACGCGGTAAATCGAGGTGAACGTACGCAGCACCGCCTTGACGTCGTCCTGGCCCGCATCCTGCGCCGGCTCCCCGGTCACAGGCGTCAACATGCCTCCCAAGGCGGAAGAAAGCGCCACCACCAGCGGCGCAAGCAACCAGTAAAAGCGGCTTCGGTTCATAAGGACGCCGGCCCCACCAGGCTCCGCTTCCAGTATAGCCGATTGTCGCTCACCGGTTCGCCCGCGCCCCGCCGAAAGCGGCATAATAAGCGGGATGACGCGGCGTGACTTTTTCGAGGCTTTCCCGTTCACCGGCTATTCCCTGATCGTCCTGGCCGATCGAATCCCGCCAGCCGAGCACCAGCCGGCCTCGGTCGAGGACATCCGCCGTCGCATGGACGCGGTGTCGCCCGCTTCGCTGCGCCCGGGCCAACTGCCCGCGGAACCCAACATGCGCCTCGTCGAACTGGAGACCGATTTCGTCGTCGCCGGCGGCGGCCTCTCGGGCGTCTGCGCCGCCATCGCCGCGGCTCGCCACGGCGCCCGCGTCGTTCTGATCCAGGACCGCTCGCGCCTGGGCGGCAATTCCTCCTCGGAAGTTCGCATGCACGTCATGGGCGCCAACTCGCGACACCCAGGCTGGCGCGAAGGCGGCATCCTCGAAGAACTCCGCCTCGCCGACGCCGTGGGCAACCCCCAGCGGTCCTGGGAACTCTGGGACCTTCTGCTTTACGACAAGGTCGTCAGCGAACCGAACATCGTCCTCCTTCTGGACACCACCGTCTACGCGGCCCGCAAGCAGAACGATCGCATCACCGAGGTGATGGCCCGCTGCGATCGCAGCGAGCAGATCTACCGGATCCGCGCCAAAATGTTTTGCGACGCCACCGGCGACAGCCGCCTGGCCCTGGAGGCCGGCGCCGAGATCCGCACCGGACGCGAGGCGCGTTCCGAGTTCGGCGAATCCCTGGCCATGGAGAAGCCGGACCAGGAAACCCTGGGATCCAGCCTGCTCTTCACCGCCCGTCACTACGACCGCCCCATGCCTTTCAGGCCCCCGTCATGGGCGCGCAAGGTCACCCGCGAACACCTGCGCATGCGCCCCATCACTTCCTGGGAATACGGCTATTGGTGGATCGAATGGGGCGGCCACCGCGACATCATTCGCGACCACGAGCGCATCCGCTTCGAGCTGCTCTCCATCGTCATGGGCGTCTGGGACTATATCAAAAACTCGGGCGATCATCCTTCCAGCGCCGCCTGGGCTTTGGAGTGGGTCGGCATGATCCCCGGCAAGCGCGGCAGCCGTCGCGTGGTGGGCGATTACATCCTCACTCAGCATGATCTGATGAACGGCGGGCAGTTCGATGATGCGGTGGCGATCGGCGGCTGGCCCATGGACGATCACCCGCCCGCAGGTTTCGACTGCCCTGAGCTGAAACCCACTGTCCAGACACCGACCAACGGCGTCTACAACATTCCGCTGCGCGCCCTGTACAGCCGCAACATCTCTAACCTGCTCATGGCCGGGCGCAACATAAGCTGCTCCCACGTCGCCTTCACTTCAACGCGCGTCATGGCTACCTGCGCCGCCGTGGGGCAGGCCGCCGGGACCGCAGCTGCTTTCTGTCTCGAGCGCGGCATCACCCCGCGCCAGCTCTACCAGGACAAGGCCGCCCTGCGCCGCTTCCAACAAATCTTGCTGCGCGACGATCAAACCATCCGCGGACTCTCCAACGAGGACCCGGACGATCTAGCCCGCAAAGCGCAAGTGCGCGCTTCCGCCGAACAGCCGCCGGCCCGCGCGGCCAACGTGATTGACGGCCATACCCGCGATTACCCTCTGCCTGATGGCAGCAAGGAAATCCATCACTGGGCGGCTCCGATGGAAGGCGGCGAACCCTGGATCGAGTTGGTCTTCCCCCGTCCCCAGCGCATCAGCATGGTGCAAATCACCTTCGACACCGGCTTTCAGCGCATGCTGACCCTCTCCGCTCAAAGCAGCGTCAACCGCAACATGATTCGAGGCCCCCAGCCCGAAACCGTGCGCGATTACGTGCTCGAGGCGCGTCTGCCGGGCGGACGCTGGCAGGAGCTGGCTTCCGTCCAGGGCAATTTCTATCGCCTTCGGCGACACTCGTTCCCGCCCGTAGAGACCGAGGCCATTCGGTTGCGCATCAAGGCTACCAACGGGGATCCCTTGGCGCGGGTATTCGAAATCCGTTGCTACGCTTGAGGATCGGGGAATTGCCGGCGGGGTTGGTTGCGGGGGGTGGATTTGAACCACCGACCTCCGGGTTATGAGCCCGGCGAGCTACCTGGCTGCTCCACCCCGCAATTCTAAGCTAACGCAAATTTCACGACCTCGTCAAGGCCACCTCGGCCCCGCCTTTTCCTGCCCAGGCACATGGTGACCCACCCCGGCTGAGGTTGTTCACCGAGCCAATGTGGAAGCAATTCCAACGCATGCTACAAAGCTTGGGTTTGTCCCCGAAGCCGAAGCGTAGCGGAGGCGAAGGGGACAAACCCAAACGGCCCGCCCGGCCCCCCAGCGCCCTCAGCTGGGAGCTGGTCTGGCGCCGCCGAGGCTAAAAACATGTCGGCACAAGAACGTTCCTTTCCGCTATCCTTTCGGATTAACACCCAATCGGGAGGAACGCCTTGTG
>Ga0078972_1003740_pt1 | contig 30818 bp, 24 predicted proteins | sample YelNatPaOPGAMG01_FD_67568 | JGI IMG/M metagenome (GOLD analysis project Ga0078972, IMG submission 67568) | Hot spring thermophilic microbial communities from Obsidian Pool, Yellowstone National Park, USA - OP-RAMG-01 (SPADES assembly) (version 2) | ecosystem: Environmental > Aquatic > Thermal...
TCCAGAGAAAGGTAGCTGAACATCTCGGATTGCTGCTGATCGTCGCCGCGCATAGAACAATTTTCTCAGGATTTGTTCCGGCAGCCAAGCACTCACTTCGGGTTTTTCAACAAGTTCCTAGTGTAGTGCGTCCGAAATTCCGCACAGTATTCAAGTCCGTGTGGGGCAGGCGATCTTGCCTGCAAGCCGGCCTTCCGGCCGGCTGTACCCGCTGAAAGCGGGTCCGCAGGCTGATCGTCACTCTGCATGACGCAGACCACCAGGTCTAGGATGAGTCAAGGTAGAGCCGCAACTACCCGAGTCGCATCTGAAAGGGGCGTTAGCTACGTGGTACGCAGATCTGTGCGAGCCCTCTACTTACCCCGCAACCCCCGCCCGCTGATACTTCTTCCTTCGCTGGTAACTGCGCGCTAACTCCAGATACACGCCCAGGTCGCGGTCCAGGTCCGATTGCGTTCCGTCGAAGTAGAAGTTGCGGATGGGGATGCCGCCGAGGTCGCGGCTTACGCGCGGATACACCGCCTCGCAGACGATCCCGTTCATGCAGGTGAAGGGGCTGATGTCGATGATGCCGTCGGCGCCGCGGCGGGCCAGGCAAATGGCTTTGCCCACGTTCAGCACCATCTCGCCCATCGCGCCGTCCTGCGGCAGATACGGGCGCGCGGCCTCGAGCACCTCTTCCACCGGCGGTTCCTCGTAGCCCTTGAAATCCTCGTGGAACGGCTCGAGCAGCACGTGTTCGTCGTGCTGCTGCACCTTCTTGCGAACCCAGGCGGCGCCCGCCTCGATCGAGAATTGCTTGCCCTTCAGCTTGAACTTCCGGAACTGCTCGGAGATGGTGTACCAGACCCACTCGGTGATGTCGGAGATCCAGGCCTCGGCCTCGTATTCCTCCAGGCGCCGCACCAGGTCCTCGTTGGAGAACGCGTGCAGCCGGCAGAAGATCTCGCCGACGATGCCGATCAGCGGCGTGGAGTGGTCGCGGCGCATCGGCACGGCGCGGAAACGGTCGCGGCAGCGCGTGAGCGATTCCTTCATCGCGGCAAGCTGGACGGCCGGCGTGGTGGGCGTCGTCTCGATCGTGTGGCACAGGTCCGCCAGGCACTCTTCGTAAGCCGCTTCCACCGTGCCCTTGCGCACCTCGTAGGGCCGGCACTTCAGCAGCATCTTCTGCAGAATGTCGGCCGCCACCAGCGCGCGCCAGCCGGTGCGCACGAACGCGCCGGCCGCTTCGCCGAAATCGGCGTATCCGTCGTCGCTGGTGGGCGAGATCACTTCCGTGTGCGGATAGCCGTTGCGCTCGAGGATGCGGCGCAGATACGGCGCATACTGGCCGAAGCGGCACGGCCCGTCCGCGGTCGGCATGAACAGCACCACCTTTGCCGGGTCGATGTCCGGCTGCTCGAGCAGCCGCATGAAATCGCCGATGGTCACCTTGGCCGGGTAGCACTCGTCGCCGGAGGTGTAGCGCGCGCCCAGCTCGCGCGTGCGGTGGTCCGACGGCGGCGTGATATCGGCGTCCAGCCCGAGCGCGCGGAACGCCGCCGCGAACGTGCGGGCGCTGCCGTACGCCATCGGCGGGATGAAAATCCGCTTGCCCTTCAGTGGATTGTTGCCGCGGCCATCGCCGCCGGTCCCGGTTTGTAGCATCGCAGGATTCCTTTGCTGTCGAGGTACGCTTCGCAGCGCGTCATGTAGCCGGCATCGTTGCCGTGCCCGTCGAACTGCAACACCAGCAGCGGCGCGCCCGCCGCTTCGCGCGTGAAGTGCTTGATGTAGGAATCGGGGCCGCACTTGAAGTTCGAGATGTAGACCACGTGCAGGTTCGGCCGCGAGCCGGCCAGCCGCGACGCCGCCAGGATCTTCCGCCCCGACGCCCAGTACATGTTCGGGTGGAGGTCGCTGACGGATTCGCGCCCCGTCACCACGAAGTCGAGCGGGATGACGTTGGCGCCGTAGCGGTGCCTCAGTTTGCGCGGGATGTCGCAGTTCACGTTGCGGTCGTAGATGTTATAGCTGCGGCCCACCAGAAGCAGGCCGGGTTCGCCGGTTTCGTCCAGCACGTCCAGTGCGCGCCGGCCCGCCTCGATCAGCTTCCCCTGAAACTCGCGCTGCGCCGCGTACGCCGCATCCACGGCCCGCTCGTTGTCCCGGCGCCCTACGCCGAGCTTCCGCATGGCTTCGAACAGGCCCGCTTTCACCTGCTCGCGGCCGAGCTGAAAATGAAGCTGCGGGATGAGGAACTTGTGCCGGTGCGGCTCCAGAGGCGGCGCCGATTGAATCACGAACGGCAGCGTCTGGTTCCACGGACAATAATGCGCCGTGGATTTCGATCCCTCTTCGGCCTCGGCGTTGAGCAGGTTCGGCAGCAGCACGTAATCGACGCCCGCTTCGAGCAGCGCCTGCACGTGCCCGTGCGCCACCTCGATCGGATAGCACGGCTGCGCCATCGCCATCTCGACGCCGGCCGCGGCGATCCTCGGGTCCGTCGCCGGCGAAAGCACCGTCTCGATGCCCAGCTCGCGGAAATAGGCGTGCCAGAACGGGAACTGGTCGATCATCGACATGGCGCGCGGAATGCCCACGCGCAGCTTGCCGGGCCTGGCGGCCTTCGTTGACGCGATCTCCTCGAGCAGTTTCTCCCGATAGGCGAACAGGTCCTCGATCACCGGCTTGCGCCCTGTCACCGACGGCTTGCGGAACTTGTCCGAGCACTTGTCGCCCCAGTAGCTCTTCTGGCCCTCGATGACGAATTCCTTGATGTCGCAGAAATTCGAGCAGGCCTTGCAGACGAAATCGCGCGTGGCCATCTTCAGGCGCCGCAGGTCGTAGCCGCGGAACCGGCTCGCGCCGTGCGTCGCTTCCTGCCACTGCCGCGCGATCAGCGCCATGCCGATGGCGCCCATCACCCCGTTGTACGGCGGCACCGTGATCTTCTTGCCGAGCACCGCCGCGAACGCCGCCGCCACCGAATCGTTGTACGCCGTGCCGCCCTGGAAATAGATGACCTTGCCGACTTTGCGGCCGCGCACCACGCGGTTCAGGTAATTGAGCGCGATCGAGTACGCCAGGCCCGCCACGATGTTCGGCACCGATTCGCCCTTGTGCAGCCAGCCCGTCACGTCGCGCTCCATGAACACCGTGCAGCGCTCGCCGAGCCGCGTCGGCGCCGCCGCCGAGAGCGCCAGGTTCGCGAACTCGCCCTTGATGCTGATGCCGAGCTTCTCGGCCTGCTCCTCGAGGAACGAGCCCGTGCCCGCCGCGCACGCTTCGTTCATCGCGAAATCCACCACCACGCCGTTTTCAATCGAGATGTATTTCGAATCCTGCCCGCCGATCTCGAAGATCGTGTCCACCGGCTCGCCGCCGAGCGTCTCGCTGATATAAAGCGCGCCGGTCTTGTGCGCCGTGATCTCGTCGTTGACCACGTCGGCGCCCACCAGCTCCGCGATCAGCTCGCGGCCCGAACCGGTGGTGCCCACGCCCTTTACCAGGAGCCGCGCGCCCCACTTCTCCTCCACCTCGGTGAGGCCCTGCTGCACCGCCTCGATCGGCCGTCCCGCCGTCCGCAGATAGATATCCTGTACCAGCGCGCCCCGCTCGTCCATCACCACGACGTTGGTCGAAACCGAGCCGATGTCGATGCCGATGTAGACCGGAATCGGCGCGTCGCCGGGCGGCGGAACGTAGGGCGCGACGCGGTCGCGGAGCAGCACGACGTCCTGCATCGAGAGCGGCTTGGTGTCGCTGACCGCCGTCTCGGCGTCGTGCTGGCTCAGCCGGTGGATCTCGCGCATCGATCTCTTCTTGCGCTCGGCGGCTTCGAGCAGCGCCGTGCCGATCGCGCCGCACCAGGCGTAGAGTTCCGGCACGAACAGGTCCTGCTCCTGCAACTGGAAGACCTCGCGCAACGCCTTGGTGATGCCGGCGTTCTGCGACACCGCGCCGATCAGCGCCACCGGCGCCTCTACCGGCCGGCTCTTGACTATGCTGCTCTTGAAATTCCGCGCCACGGCGTCGCACAGCCCGCGCAGGATTTCCTGCGGGCTGTAGCCCTTCTGCTGCGCGTGGATCATGTCGGACTTGGCGAACACCGAGCAGCGGCCCGCGATCCGCGCGGCGCACCCCGCCGAGCACACCAGGCCGCCGACCTCCTCCACCGCGTATCCCATCCGCAGCGATTGCTGATCCAGGAACGACCCCGTCCCCGCCGCGCACTCGCCGCTGCGGTCGTAGTCCGTGATCGTGCATTGATTCGTCTCGGGCTGCTTCTCCAGGCGGATGTACTTCGCGCTCTCTCCGCCCAGTTCGAAAACCGTTTTCACGTGCGGGTAGAACTCCCCGAACATCGTCGCGATGGCTTTGAACTCGTTCTCGAAGTAAATGCCCAGGATTTTCGCTATGGTGCGGCTGCCGGATCCCGTGACGCGGATGCCTTCCACGCGGCTTTCCGGCACCAGCTCATAGAATTCCTGGAGCAGATCGAAGGTGGATTGGATCGGGCTGCCGGCGATGCGGCGGTATTCGGAGAGGATCAGCGGAAGTCGCCGGCCGCCCGGGGCATCCCAGGTCATCATCCGGAACGCCTGGTTGCCGGCGCACAACGCCTCGAATGACCGCTGGTCTTCCGCTTTGCCGAGTGCCGCCAGCTTGAGGCTGATCGCGCCGATATCGAGTCCGATGTTGATGCTCATAATGAAAGTCGTCCGGCTACTGGGTTGAGCTATCTAATCATACTCGAAGCCGCTGATTCTTAAACTATTTCGGGTCTGAATGGCGAGTTTTTCACGTCTGGCGACGCGCTTTCGGGGTTGAACGGGAAACGCCTTTCCGCCCGGGCCGCCGGGTGTCAATATAGTTGCGAGGGACGAGCGATGCCGGCGCAAAAGCCCCGCCGCGGTTCCAGGCTTTTCGCCTGGTGGTACCTGCTGATCGGCTGCGGGTTTCTGCTGCTCGGGCTGAACCGGCTGGTTCTGCGGGACGCCGCTTGGCAGGTGGGATTGCGCTGGGCCGTCGCGGCCGGTTTTTTCGTGCTTAGCTACGTGGAGTTTCGCGCGGGAGGAGCCGCTCGAAAGCGGGGCAGGCAGTAACGGCCCGCCCCGAGCTGTCTCAGCGTACTACGCCGGTCATCGGGCTGCTGGCCGTGGCATACAGCTTCTTCGGCATGCGCCCGGCCTCGTAAGCGAGGCGCCCGGCTTCGACGGCGAGCTTCATCGCCACGGCCATCTTCGCCGGATCCTCGGCGGCGGCGATCGCGGTATTCATGAGCACGCCGTCGTAGCCCAGTTCCATCGCGACAGCCGCGTCGGAAGCCGTGCCCACGCCGGCGTCCAGGATGAGCGGCACTTCCGTGATCATCTCGCGCAGGATGCGCAGCGCGGCCGGGTTCTGCACGCCCATGCCCGAGCCGATGGGCGCGGCCAGCGGCATCACGGCCGCGGCGCCGGCCTCGATCAGCTTGCGCGCGTTCACCAGGTCGTCATTCGTGTAGGGCAGAACCACGAAACCCTCCTTGACGAGGATGCGCGTGGCCTCCAGCAGCCCGGCGTTGTCCGGAAACAGCGTCTTCTCGTCGCCGATCACTTCGAGCTTGATCCAGTTCGAAAGCCCCACTTCGCGCGCCAGCCGCGCCGTGCGCACCGCTTCATCGGCCGTGTAGCAGCCGGCCGTGTTCGGCAGGATGAAGATTTTCTTGCGATCGATGTAATCGAGCAGCGATTCCTTGGAGCGGTCCGTCAGGTTGACGCGCCGCACGGCGACGGTAACCATCTCGGCGCCCGAAAGCTCATGACAGCGCGCCATTTCCGGGAAGCTGCGGTACTTGCCCGTGCCGACGATCAGCCGCGACCGGAACTCGCGGCCTGCAATTGTAAGAGTCTCCTGCATAGAGTCTCATTCTACAAGAGGGGAGAGACGTATTTTCCGGCCGTGCGCCGCCTCAGGCCGAGGCTTCCAGGTTCAGAACGCGCAGCATTTCCGAGTAGAACTCGAGCGTCACTTCGGCGTCGGCCCGCTTCGGCGCGCGCAGGGACTTGAGGATGGCGAGCGAGATCTCCAGCAGCCGTGCCGCCTCGCTCACGCGGGCCTGCTCCCGGTAAACCCTCGCAAGCCGGTTCAACGCGGGAACAATGTCCGGGTGCTTGCCGCCGAGCGCGCGTTCGAGCATCGCCGCCGAGGTCTCCAGCAGCGGCTCGGCCGTGTGCGGCCGGCCCTGCGCGGTATACACTTCGGCCAGGCGCTTGAGATCCGCGGCCAGGCTCGGGTCGTGCTTGCCCAGGATTTGCTGCTTGATGTTCAATGCGCGAATCAGCAGCGGCTCGCATTCGCCGTACTTCCCCTCGGAGAGATAGAATTCGCCCAGCTTTCCGAGCGTCACGGCGAGCTCCCAACCGCTGGCGCCGGTGTTTTCCTTGATGGCCAGCGCGCGCTCGAGTGCGAAGAGGGCTGCCGCGCGCCGGTTGAGCGCGATATATACCTCGCCCAGCAGATCCAGCAGCAGCGCGATCTCGATGTGATTCGGGCCGTAGGTCCGCTCAGCGTCGGCGAGCGCCCGCTCGCCTTCGGCCGCCGCCGCCTCGTAGTCCCCCCGGAGCTTGCAGGCCGAAGCCAGGTTGTAGCGCGCTCCGAGCGTCTCGGGATGCTCGGGACCGAGCGATTTCGAGTAGATCCCGATGGCGCGGCGGAACAGCCGTTGCGCTTTGCCCTCGTTGCCCGCACGGCTGTGCAGGACTCCGAGCGCGTTGAGGCTGTTGGCCAGCCGCGGGTCGCAGCTACCGAGCGCAAACGCTTCCGTCACCGCGCGCGAGAGATACTCCATTGCCTCCTCACGGCGATCCAGTTGCACAAGTCCGTCGGCCAGTTTCATGTAGAAATCCCAGGAGATCTCGTGCGATTCCCTTTCGGCGTCCGATGCGGGCGCGGACGCCGGCCGTTCCGGTTCCGGCGGCACTCGGCTGGGTTCAGCGTTCCGCTTCATCAGTAGCTCGCAGTCACAAACCACTATGCGCGCAAAATGTTTTGTGAACTGATTATAATGCAACCGCGCGAAAAGTACACAATCTACCTACACCGTTAGTCACACCTGAACTACGCCGTCAGTAATAGTATGGCGAGGGCTGAATACCCGCCTTTGTGGGGTGTGTACCCACATGCGGGGGCCTCTACCCTACGCTTCCGCGACCACCGGGTTCCGCAACTCGCCGATTCCATCAATCCGCACCACGACTTCGTCGCCCGCGCGCAGATACCGCGGCGGCTTCCGCGCGAAGCCCACGCCGGAAGGCGTGCCCGTGCTCACGATGTCTCCGGGTTCGAGCGTAAATACGCTCGACAGAAACGCCACGAGCCGGGGGACGCCGAAGATCAGGTGCTGCGTGTTCGAGCATTGCATCACCTCGCCGTTCAACGTCAGGCTGATGGCGAGCGAGTGCGGATCGGGAATTTCGTCCGCGGTCACGATGGAGGGCCCCAGCGGCGCAAAAGTGTCGAAAGTTTTTCCCATCAGCCACTGCGTGGTGGCCATCTGGAAGTCGCGCGCGCTGACGTCGTTCAGGATGGTGTAGCCGAAAACGTGCTCGCGCCACCGTTCGGCGGGGATGTGCCGGCCGCCGCGGCCGATCACGAACGCGAACTCCGCTTCGTAGTCCGGGCGGGAGGAGGCCTTCGGCAGCACGATGGGCTCGCCGGGTCCGATGACGGCCGTCGGGAACTTCGAGAAGATCGTGGGCACCTCGGGGATGGGCATTTTCGCTTCGAAGGCGTGATCCCGATAGTTCAGTCCGACGCAGATGATTTTCGGCGGGCGCGCAATGGGCGCCAGCAATCGGACCGCGGCGAGGCTGTGCGCCGCCGCGGCAGGCGCGCGCGAGATCCACTGCTCGACCCGCGTGCGCGCCCCGGCGCCACCGGAAATGATGCCGAGCAAGTCGGAAAAGCCTGCGCCGCCGGCGCCGACGACGCTGCCGCCTAGAATCACGCCCGGCTCCGGCTGGCCGTTGTTGTTCCGAAACATCACAAATTGCATAAAAACCCGCTCCGCGAAGGGAATATTCTAACATCCCGCCGGATGACAAACTCACCGGCGCGCTGCAGGTTTCTATTGTAATTCGCGATCCGTTATGGCATACTTTCTCGCACCGCTCTTTTGGGTGAAGGAGTGGCTGAATCAGAGACGTGAGCCCCAATCTTAATTTGGCTTTTTGTTAATCGCCGGACGGCGGAAGGGTTGCCGTACGCCCGCGCGTTTCGTAAAGGGGGTCACATGAAGAAATTTGTAGTACTCGTGTTCCTGCTCGCCATGCTGCCCGTGTTTGTCTTTGCACAAGGTGTCAGCACAGGGCGCATGGATGGAACGGTAACCGACCCGCAAGGGGCAGCCGTGCCCAATGCGAAGGTCGATGTAGTCAACGTCGCCACCGGTGCGGCGTTTTCGACGGTCACGAATGTGCGCGGCGAGTGGGCGTTGCCGTCCATGCACGCGGCGACGTATCGCGTTACCGTCAACCAGCCGGGCTTCAAAGTCGCGGTGATTGAGGGTGTCGAGATACACGCCGGCACGCCAACCAGCGTGCCTATCAAGCTGGAGATCGGCGAGACCACCGAAACCGTGGTGGTCGAGGGCGGCGCAGAAATCGTTCAGGCCACCAGCGCCACGGTCAGCAGCACGATAGTAGGGCGGCAGGTATCCGAGCTGCCGTTCGCAACGCGCAACGCTGTTGAGCTGATGGTCACCCAGGCCGGCACGCAAACGCCGGGCAACCCGCGCAGCTCGACGATCAACGGCCTTCCCAAGGGCGCGCTCAACGTCAGCATCGACGGCATGAATTCCCAGGACAACATGCTGAAGTCAAGCGATGGTTTCTTCAGCTACATCATGCCATCGATCGACTCGCTCGACGAAGTGAGCGTCAGCACCTCGGCCGCCGGCGTGGATGCCACTTCGCAAGGCGGCGCGCAGATCAAGTTCGTGACCAAGTCCGGCACGAACGAATGGCACGGCGGCGCCTTTTACCAGCTCCGCAATACCGCCTTCAACGCGAATTATTACTTCAACAACCAGAACGGCCTGCCCCGGGATATCATCCATCTGCGCCAGTACGGCGGCCATCTGGGCGGTCCCATCATCAAGGACCGGCTGTTCTTCTTCGGCAACGTGGAGCGCTACACTTACCCCGGCAGCGCGGCGTACAACCGCACGGTGCTGACCGACGACGCCCGCAACGGCCTTTTCACTTACAAGGACACCAGCGGCAACATCAGGCAGGTGAATCTGTACAACGTGGTGGCCAGCGCGGCGGTGCCCGCCGGGGTGCGCCCGTATCCCACCACGCCCGATCCCATCCTGGCCAAGACGTTCTCCGATATCTCGGCCCTAGCCAAGAACGGCGTGCTGCGGTCCAACGGCCCCACGGCCAACGATTACAACACCTACCAGCTATCGTATGGCGTGAGCGGCCTGGACTACCGGTATTTCTATACCGGCCATATCGATTACAACGTCAACTCAAATCACCATGTATCCGTGGTATACAACTATGACAACTATGGCGGGATTGCCGACTTCCTGAACAACGTCGTGCCGATCTACCCGGGCACCGGAACGGTGCTGGGCAGCAATGTCAACGCCGGGCAACGCAGCACACGGTTCGCCGGCACGGTTTCGCTGCGCTCCGCTTTCAGCCCGCGCCTGACGAATGAAATCCGCGGCGGCGTCAACGGCGGCACGGTGCTGTTCTTCGACGCGGTCTCGCCCGGCATGTTCGCGCCCTGGCGCGGCTACTATCCGAGCTTCCAGAACCTCGGCGGAGGCACGGTTTCCACCGTGACCACCACCGCCAGCCCGCAGCGCCGCAACGCGCCGGTAAAGGACTTCTCCGACACGGTTTCCTGGGTGAAGGGATCGCACCAGTTCAGTTTCGGCGGCAACTGGGACAAGATCGGCGTGTTCCAGCAATATGCCAACAGTGCGACTTTCCCGTATTTCACGCTCGGCATCGCGGCCAACGACCCGATTGCGACGGGGGCCACGAACCTGTTTACGACGGCGAACTTCCCGGGCGCCACCAGCTCCCAGTTGTCGGCCGCCGCCAACCTGTACGCGATGCTGACGGGACGGATTTCCTCAATTACGCGCAGCGTGGTGCTCGATGAGAAATCGCACAAGTACCAAAGCGGCGTCATGCCGATCGATCGCGACCACATTCAGGAATACGGGCTCTTCGCGCAGGACACCTGGCGCGTGGCTCCCGCTCTGACGGTAACGCTCGGCCTTCGATACGAGAAGCAGTTTGCCTTCGTAAACGACAACGGCACGTACACGCAGGTCGGCTATGCCGGTATCTGGGGCCTTTCCGGCATCGGCAATATGTTCAAGCCCGGAACCATGACGGGGGTAGCCCCCACTTACACGCCGGTGAGCAGCGCGAATGCCTATAAGATTCCGGCGGTGTGGGCGCCTTCGGTTGGCTTCGCCTGGCAGTTGCCCCAGGGTAAAGGGCTCCTCGGAATCCTGCTCGGCAATCACACCGGCGCCGCCGTGTTGCGCGCCGGCTACTCGATTGCCAGCGTCCGCGAAGGGATGAACGTCTATACCAGCAATTACGGCAGCAACCAGGGGCTGACCTATGCCGCGTCGGTCGACCCGAGCAACTACGCCGCGGATTTCGGGCCTCCGGGAAGCGTCCTGTTCCGCGATCCCACCCTGCCGGTCCGTTCCGGCGTGCCCACTGCGCCGCAGTATCCGATCGCGCCCGCCTTCACGAACAGCCTGTACGATTTCGATCCCAATCTGAAGATGGGATACGTGCAGAGCTGGAATATCGGGTTCCAGCGCGAGCTGAGCAAGAACACGGTGGTGGAGATCCGCTATAACGGCAACCACGGCGTGCACCTGTGGCGCCGCTACAGCCTGAACGAGACCAACATCTTCGAGAACGGCTTCCTGAACGAGTTCAACATCGCCGCCAACAATCTGCGCATCGCGCGCGGCGGGGACATCAACAATCCCATTTCGAACAACTTCGGCAACCAAGGCCTCCCGGGCCAGCAAAACCTGACCATTCTGCCGATCGCCCTCGGCTCGGTCTGCTGCACGGACGTCACCACGGCCACCTACCTCATGCTGGGACAGGCCGGCACGCTGGCGAATAATATCGCCACCAACCTGACGCGCATGAACTCGCTGATCGCGAAGGGCTATCCGGCGAACATGTTCCGCGTCAACCCCACGGTCGGAGGCGGAAGCGCCTACGTGACTACCAACGACGGCATGTCCTACTACGACGCCGGCGTGGTGGAACTGCGCCGGCGGCTTGCGGCAGGCGTTCTGTTCCAGGGCAGTTATACCTGGGCCAAGGCGATCGCCGAGGGCGCAATCAACAGTTCCACGGTCACCTACCAGCCGACCACATTCCGGAATCTGCGGCTTGACCGCAGCCCGGAAACGGCCGACATCCGGCACGCCTTCAAACTGAACGGCATCTATGAGCTTCCGTTCGGCAAAGGCCGCGCGCTGCTCAACGATGTCCACAATCCGTTCCTGCGCAAGGCCATTGAAGGGTGGCAGATCGCGGGCGTGGGCCGGTTCCAGTCGGGCACGCCTTCGTACTTCAGCAGCCTCGCCACCATGAACGCCAACGGTTCCGGAGTCGTGCTGCACAACATTACGGCCAAGCAATTGCAATCGATGATCGGGATCTATAAGACCACGGGCACCGACGGCAAGGGCCAGGTCTGGTTCCTGCCGCCGCCCACGCCCGGAGCAGCGGCCGGCGCTAACCTCGTGACCAATACGTTGGCCGCCTTCAATATCGGCGGCTATAGTCCGAAGCAACTCGATCCGACCAAGCCGTACATCGGTCCGGCGCCCGCCGGACAGTTGGGCTGGCTGGGGTACTTCTACCTCCCCTGGCAGCGGCACTTCGACGCCAGCATCGTCAAGAGGACGAGCATCGGCGAGCGGGCGAACGTGGAGTTCCGCGCCCAGGCGCTGGACGCCTTCAACTGGACCAACTTCCTGCCGAGCGCTACCATTGGTTCCTCGTTCGGCCAGGTGACCTCGGCGTATCGCGACCTCTCCGGGACCGTGGATCCCGGCGCGCGCATCCTTGAATTCCAGTTGCGCGTGAACTTCTAACCCCGAGCGGGCCGGTGCCGCCCGGACGGGCCGGCCCGCGTTTCACTACTCCCGCCAGTCTCCGTTCGCCATTACCGCAACCGGCTGCGATGCGCCAGAGCGCGGCGGCTGTGAGCCCGCCGGATCTGTTACGATGAACAAAGCGAAGTTCCTCCGCGAAAAGCTGGGAAATCCTGAATTTCAGATCCGGGAAACATTCGATGCATTACGTCTGGATAGCTATTGCAACGCTGGCGATTGTGCAGGTTTCCGCCCTTTCGACCACGATCTACCTGCACCGCGCAATAACGCACCGCGGCCTTGCGCTGCACCCGGCGGTTGCTTTTCTGATGCACCTTGAATTGCTGCTGTTCACGGGCATTGAGCCCAGGCAGTGGGCGGCGGTGCATCGCAAGCACCATCATTTCTCGGACCAGGAAGGCGACCCGCACAGCCCCTGCGTTCTTGGCCTCTGGAAGGTGCTGTTCGGCAATTACTTCCTTTACCGCCGCGAGGCGTCGAACCCCGCCACGATCGCCAAGTACACGCCCGACTACCGGCCGGACGTGCTGGACCGGATTCCGCTGGCGAGCACCCTCGCCGTGTTCGTGGGGATGGGGCTGTTCATCCTGGCATTCGGCTGGATGTGGGGGCTGGCGGCCTGGCTGGTGCACGTCTCGCTCTATATCTTCGTGAATGCGATGATCAACAGCCTGGGTCACATGGTGGGATACCGGAATTACGATAACCAGGCGACCAACCTTCAGTGGCTGGCATGGATCTCCGCGGGCGAGGGATTGCACAACAACCACCACGAGTTCCCGTCCTCGGCGCGGCTGTCGATCAAGCCCGGGGAGATCGACCCGGCGTGGCCTGTGATTCGATTGCTGGCGGCGTTGGGGCTGGCTAAGATCAGGCCGGAGCCCCTGGCGAAAGCGGCGTAACGCCCGTCAGGCGGCTTTCTGGACTTTCCCGCTGCGCAGGCACGCGGTGCAGACGCGAATCCGCTTGGAGGCTCCGTTCACGACGGCCCGCACGGTTTGCAGGTTGATGTCCCAGCGCCGCTTGGTCACGTTGTGCGCGTGGCTGATGCGGTTGCCGAAGACCGGGCCTTTTCCACAGATCTCACATACTCTAGCCATAAGACGGAACTCTCCTCGATAACGGTAGGAATTTCAATCCTAGCAGAGGGAGCAGCAGGCTCGCAACACGGCGGCGCTGCTCCGGCTTAACCCACCTTCACGGTCAATTTGCCCGGCTTCGCTTTGGCGACTCGCGTGACCTTGCGGCCGGCGTTCGACATCCAGGTAACTTCCACGTCCACGGGCCCGCCCGAGGGTACGCCGAAATGCACCGGCATCGCGTTTTGCGAGCAGTAGCCGCTGCCGGTGTCCACCAGGCGCGTTCCGAGCACCTTGCGCGTGCCCGGAGCGTAGATGCGCACCTCCGAGCCGGCCTTCGTGTAGCGCCCGCGCTGATCGAGCACCAGCACCTGAAGCGAGCGCCGGGCGATCTCCGGCGGCAGCGCGTTGCGGTAGAGGTGATTCGCGCCGCCCGGATTGTTGTTGGCGAGCGCGAGATCGAGCGCGCCGTCGCCGTCGAAGTCGGCCCACTGGACGCCGTGCGTCGCGCCGTGCTTCAGAATCTCCTCCGGGATCGCGTCGGTAAATCGCCCGCCGCCGTCGTTGTGATAGAGGTAGTCGCGCTCGTTTACGGGCTTGTCTACGTACGAGGACACGTAAAGGTCAGGCCAGCCATCATTGTCATAATCGCCCCATGCGGAGGGCGTGGCGCGGTCGCCGCCCGCGACTCCGGCCTGCCCGGCGACGTTGGTGAACCCGCCGCGGCCGTCGGCGCGGAACAGGAAATTGGGGCCGTAGCTCGCGACGAACAGGTCAAGGTTGCCGTCGTTATCGAAATCGACGACGCTCGGGCCGTTGCTGCCGTGATTGGACGGCCGGCCGGAGGCGTCCATACCGAGTTCGTGCGCCACGTCCACGAAGCGGTTGCCGTCGTTGCGGAACAGGCCGTTCAGCGTTCCATCCTGGTTGGCGACGAACAGGTCGAGGCGGCCGTCGAGGTTGTAATCGAACCAGACGGCGCCTACGGTCTTGCGCGGATCGTCCACGCCCATGTCGCGGGCCACGTCGACGAACCGGTTGCCTTCGTTGTGGAACAGCATGTTGGGGGCGTCGCGGAAGGCGACGAAGAGGTCCACCCTGCCGTCGTTGTCGAAATCGATGAACGAGACCTGGCGCGATTCGCCTTTCACGTCGATGCCGAGATCGCGCGCGACGTCCACGAAGCGGCCGCCCTCGTTGTGATAGAGCCGGCTGGGCGCTTCCGACTTGCGCGTAAATCCGACGAAGAGATCGAAGCGGCCGTCGGCGTCGAAGTCGCCCCAGGCAGCGGCGCGCGTGTCGGTGAGATCAGCCAGCCCCAGGTCCGCGGCAATCTCGGTGAACCGGCCGCGGTCGTTCCGGTAGAGGCGGTTGGGCAGGCCGGCCTTGAAGCCGGTGAAGAGGTCGAGATCGCCGTCGTTGTCGAAGTCTGCCCAGCAGTTGGGCTGGCCTCCGGAGACGGCGAACAGCTCGGGCTGAACGGAGACGAATCGCGGCGCGGCGGGGCGCGAAAAGGCCGGGCGCGAGGCGAGCCCGGCGGCGGCGAGGCGAAGAAAATCGCGGCGGCGGTACATGCCGGGCAGTATATAGCAGGCTAAGCCGTCCTGGCGCGGCCTTGTTTGCGCAGCATGACGGCCAGCGCGGCGATCACGGCTCCGGCGCCGGCGGCAGCCGCTCCGGAGCAGACCGGGTGCAGGCGCGCCGCGGTGCAGGCGCTGTGCTCGAAGACGCGGATGTCGTATCCGCCGCGCTCGCGCAGATCGCCCGAAGGCCGGTCGAGGCCGCGGTTTTCGCCGGATTCGCGCCGCCGCTTCGATTTCTGTCCTTCGAACATGGCGGCCTTCGCGTAGCGATCGCCGATCCGCGGCGCCAGGCGGCAGGCGAACGATTCCAACAGCGCGACATCGCCGACGAGCAGGTCGCGGACCGGGTGCGCCGCGGCGTGCAGAATGGCGTTGGCCACCGTCTCGGGCGCGTAAAAGGGAGGCGGCTCGATCGGCGGCGCATCCAGATAGGAAAGCGCGTGGCGAAAGAACGGAGTATCAATGGCCGCCGGCTTGATCAGCGTGACCGAAACCGGCGCGCCGTCCTTTTCGAGCTCGAGACGCAGCGCGTCCGTAAAGGCCTTGACGGCGTGCTTGGAGGCCGAATAGGCCGCCTGCAGCGGAACCGCGCGGTCCGAAGCCACGCTGCCGACGTTGATGATCGCGCCGCCTCGTTTTCGCAGGTGCTCGAGAGCGGCGCGGCAGCCGTAGACGACTCCCCAGTAGTTCAGCTCGAACAACTTGCGCTCGTCTTCGACGGGCACGCGCGCAATGCGCCCGTAGATGCCGCTGCCGGCGTTGTTGACCCACGTATCGAAGCCGCCGAAGCGGCGGATGGCCGCCGCGGCGATGCGGCGCACGTCCTCGGGGCGGGTGACATCGGCCTCGACGGCGAGCGCTTTTCCGCCGGCCGCATTGATTTCTTCCTCGAGCCTGCGGAGCGCTTCCTTGCTCCGCGCAGCAATCACCACGCGGGCGCCGCGGCGCGCCGCCATGCGCGCCGTGGTCAGGCCGATGCCGCTCGATGCGCCGGTGATGACGATCACCTGGTCGCGAATGTCCTTTAGCCTGGGTGACACGAATGCCTCCTTCGCGCTCTCGAAGATCGCGCGGTCCGGGATGCCGCGCGCCGGTTCTGCGTTTGCCGCGGTTCCGCTACGCGCGGTCCCTTACATCGGCTTTGGTATTCGCGCGGGCGCAGCTTGCGCCACAGAAGAAGTGGCCGCTCACCTCGACGCCGTGGCCGACCACCTTGCAGCCGCAGTGCTCGCAAATCGGAGCAACGGCATGAATCGCGCACTCGAAGCTGTCGAAGACGTGCCGGGCGCCGGCCGCCATGACTTCGAAGCTCTTGTCGTAATCGTTACCACAGACCTCACATCGCGCCATTTCAGTCCCCTCTCCGGAAACCGCGCCGGGCCGCAGGAGCGGCGGCAGCGGATTGCTATCCCGATTATACGCAGCGGGCGCGTAAAGAAGCGGGAAAAATTAGTTTGTGGAAGCGCGCGGGTGAATCCCGGGGCGCCGGATCAAGCCACGGAAGCGGCTCCCGTCTTGCGCCGTGAGCCCTCTCCGGCGCAGTCGGCGGCCGCCGCCGGGCGAAAGGATCGGCCAACCCGGCAGGCAGACGTCTGCATGACAGGCGAGCGTGTTGCATTAACAACAGTTAGCAATTGTATGTTGACAAGTAAGTAAAAGCAGGATAAAAACATATAGAACTATTGTTTCGTGAGCGCTGATTCACCTGAGGGGCTGGCACAGCGGAGGGCGGTGCTGTCCCGCCGTTCGCGGATCGCGCCTTGGGAGTGAATCGGCGGTAGCGTGTCCGGCTTTTCCTCTTTCCCAGGGCCAGATGCACGCTCCAATTCCAACTCGGGTTCCGCCGTGGTTTGCGCTCCAGGTGAGGCCGCGGTTTGAGAAGGTCACGGCGGAGTTGTTGGAACACAAGGGTTACGAAACTTTCCTGCCGCTTTATCAGTCGCGCCGCCGGTGGTCGGACCGAATTAAGACCGTAGAATTGCCGCTTTTTCCCGCGTATCTTTTCAGCCGGTTCGATGCAGAGGCGAGGCTTCCCATTCTGACCACTCCCGGCGTGGTCGGCGTGCTCGGATTGGGGAAGCATCCGGTGCCCGTGGACGAGATCGACATCGCCAATGTGCGGGCGATTGTGGCCTCGGGACTGCCGGCTTGCCCCTGGCCGTTTCTGGAATGCGGCGACGCGATCCAAATCGTCGAAGGCCCGCTGCGCGGTCTGGAGGGCATTCTGGTCAGAAGCGACAAGCACGAGCGGCTTGTGGTGTCGGTGAAACTGCTGCAGCGGGCGGTTGCGGTCGAAATCCACCGGGACTGGGTGAGGCCGGTGCGGCTGCCCGTGAAAGAGGCGTTCCGGCGAATGGCCCGCGAAGGGCGGGAGCGAGCGGCGGTGGCGCTGGTGACGCGGGACGCGCAGGTGGTGGAAGCGGCGGCGCGGGTTGCGGAGGCGCAGCGGCTGCTGCTGGTCCACATGCGCGATGCCGGGCACGCGCTTGAAAGACTAGGGCGGCCGGACGCCCAGATCGACCTGCTATTGACGGATATCGCAACCGGCGAGGCAAGTGGAATCGCGCTTGCATCCGCGCTGAAAGCGCGCTGGCCGGAACTGAAGGTGATCTACCTTTCGAGCCCGGAAGATGCGATCCGCCTGACGCTGCCGGCGCACTCCGGAAGCGAGGTGTTGTCGAAACCACCGGCGCCTGAGGCGTTGGGTGCGACCATCGGCCGGCTGCTTGCCCGGAACGTTCCCAAGGCGGCGGGAGCCTGAGGCTGTCCTCCGGGCGCCGCGGCCGAGCAGAAAAAATCCCCCGCCCGAGATGGCACGGCGAGGATGGAGCCTTTCATGACCGTCCTCAAGCGCAGGACACGGCTGATCGGGTTTCGGCTCTCCGACGACGAGTATCGCGAACTGGAATCGCTGTGCGCGTCCGAAGGAGCCCGCAGCCTCTCCGATTTCGTACGCTCCTCGCTCCTCAGGGTCCTGTCCGGCAGCGGCGCGGAGTTGCCGGTGGAGACCGAGATACGGCGCCTGAAGCGGCGCCTGTCGGAATTGCAGCGGCGCGTGAGGAGCCTGGCGGAAAAGATTGAAAAGCAGCCGCCCGCAGCGGCATAGAGTCGCCGGCAATCAATGGCCGGGGAGGTGTCGCAGCCACCCCAGGCCCGGCAAGGAAAACGAACGATGCAGATTCATGGATTGACAGCCGTAGCGGCGGCCGTGCTGCTGGCGGCCGGCGCTTACTCTCAGAAGACCGCGGCGGAAAAGCCCGAGGTCCGCTCCACGTACGTGCTGGGGCCGGACGACCAGCTCGTGATCCAGGCCGTGGAGGCGGAGGAGATCAGCAACAAGCCGGTGCGGATCGGCATCGACGGATACGTGCGGCTGCCGATGGTGGGGCGGCTGCGGGCGGGCGGATTGACGATTGATCAATTCGAGTCCGAGCTGATCGCCGCCCTGAAGCAGTTCATTCGCGATCCCGAGGTTTCGGTGTCGGTCACGGAGTTTCGCAGCCAGCCGGTCTCGGTGATCGGCGCGGTACGGAATCCGGGGGTGCACCAGTTGCAGGGGCGCAAGACGCTGGTGGAGATGCTGTCGCTTGCAGGCGGGACGACAGAGGACGCGGGCCCGGTGGTAAAGGTGACGCGGCTGCTGGAGTGGGGGCGCCTGCCGCTTCCCAATGCGGCCGACGATCCGACGGGCCGATTCAGCGTCGGCGAGGTCAGCCTGAAAGCAATTACGAGCGCAAGCAGCCCCGAGCAGAACATCGTGATCCGCCCGCAGGACGTGATTTCGGTGCCGCGGGCGGAGTTGGTCTACGTGGTCGGGCAGGTGATGCGCTCCGGCGGTTTCGTTCTGAACGAGCGCGAGTCGATGTCGGCGCTGCAGGCGCTCTCGCTCGCCGGCGGATTGGACCGCGCGGCGTCTCCCAGGGACGCACGGGTGCTGCGGGCCGAGGCGGGCGCGGTGGAACGGCAAGAGATTCGGGTGGATCTGAAGAAGATCCTCGACGGCCGGTCGCAGGACTTTCCGTTGCGCGCCAACGACATTCTGTTCGTCCCGGCCAGCGCGCCGAAGAAAGCGGCGCTGCGCGCCGTGGAAGCGGCGATCAACCTGGGCACGGGCGTCGTGATCTGGCGCCGTTAGACGCGGGGGACGCCCATGCTGGTTCAGGACGGGCTGGAGAGACACGCCGAGCGCACGCCGGAGAAGACTGCGCTCGTATGCGGCGAGCGGCGGCTGAGCTATGCCGGGCTGGATGCGATGGCGAACCGCCTGGCGAATGCGCTGATCGCCGCGGGCGTGCGGCGCGGGGACCGGGTTGCGGTGTACCTGCCGAACGGCGTCGAGGCCGCGGCGGCGATCTTCGCGAGCCTCAAGGCGTCGGCGGCGTTCGTCGTCGTCAATCGCGCGGTGAAGATCGAGAAGCTCGCCTATATTCTGAAGAACGCCGAAGCGGCGGCGCTGATCGCGGACCCGCGGATTGCGCAGGACGGCACGCTGGAGGGCCTGCGCGCGCGGTATCTGCCGCCAGTCGTGATGCTGGCGGGTCCGGGGGATTTCACGGCCGCGTTTCCGGCGGCGCGTCCGGCGTCGAAGGCGATCGATCTCGACCTGGCTTGTCTCGTGTACACCTCCGGCAGCACCGGCGAGCCGAAGGGCGTCATGTCCGATCACAGCAATGTTCTGTTCGCCGCCCAATCCATCATTTCGTACCTGAAGAACAGCGCCGAGGATGTAGTCATCAACGCGCTGCCGCTGTCCTTCGATTACGGCCTGTATCAATTGCTGATGACGACGATGTTCGGCGGCACGCTGGTGCTGGAGAGGGGGTTCGTGTTTCCCGCCGAGATCCTCGGGCGCATCGGCGCCGAGCGCGTCACGGGCTTTCCCGGCGTGCCGACCATGTTTGCCGCGCTGCTGGCGCTCGACCTCGGGGGCTTCGATCTGTCGAGCCTCCGCTACATCACCAACACGGCCGCGGCGCTTCCGCCGAGCCACATCGAAGCGCTGCGGCGAAAGTTTCCGGGGGCGGCGATTTACTCGATGTACGGGCTGACGGAAACGAAGCGAACGCTCTATCTGCCGCCGGAGCAGCTTGACGCGCGGCCGGATTCCGTGGGCATACCGATTCCCGGGACCGAGGCCTGGGTGGAAGGGCCGGACGGCGCGAAGCTCGGGCCGGACGAAGTGGGCGAGCTTGTGGTGCGCGGCCGCCACGTGATGCGCGGGTACTGGCGCGATCCGGAGGAGACGGCGCGGCGCTTCCGCCCGGGGCCGATCGCCGGCGAGCGCCTTTGCTACACAGGCGACCTGTTCCGCATGGACAAGGAAGGGTACTTCTACTTCGCCGGCCGCAAGGACGACATCATCAAGACCCGCGGCGAGAAGGTGGCTCCGAAGGAAATCGAGAACGTGCTACACGGGCTCGACGGCGTGTTCGCCGCCGCCGTGGTCGGGGTGCCGGACCCGCTGCTGGGGCAGGCGGTGAAAGCGGTGCTCGTGGCCGACCGCTCGCGCGTCACGGCGCAGCGCGTGCTCGCGCATTGCCGCGCGCACCTGGAGGATTTCATGGTGCCGAAGCTGGTCGAGTTCCGCCGCGAGCTTCCGGTCGGCCCGTCGGGAAAAGTGCTCAAGAGGGAGCTGGTCGAATGTGCGGAATCGCGGGGATAATCGGCGAAGGCGAGCCGGGCGCGCGGCGCGATCGGATGCTGGAAATGCTGGGCATGATCCGGCATCGCGGGCCGGACCAGTTCGGCGTCTACCAGGACGCGGCGGCCACGCTCGGCAGCGCGCGCCTGAGCATCATCGACCTCAGCACCGGGCAGCAGCCGATCTCGAACGAGGACGGCTCGCTGTGGATCGTATTCAACGGCGAGATTTTCAATTATGTCGAGCTACGGCCGGAGCTGGAAGCGCGCGGGCACCGTTTCCGGACCGCAAGCGACACGGAGGTGCTGCTGCATCTCTTCGAAGAGTACGGCGCCGGATGTCTGGAGAGGCTCAACGGCCAATTCGCGTTTGCCATCTGGGATGCGCGGGCGCGCCGGCTGCTGCTGGCCCGCGACCGGCTTGGCATACGGCCGCTGTACTACACGGAGGTGGACGGCCTGCTGCTGTTCGCCTCCGAGGTCAAAGCGCTGTTCGCGCATCCGGCGGCGCGCAGGGAACTGGATCCGGTTTCGCTGCGCCAGGTGTTCACCTACTGGAGCACGCTCGCCGGGCGCTCGGCGTTCCTGGGCGTGCACCAGCTTCGGCCCGGGCACACGCTGGCGTATTCGGACGGGCGGATCGAAACGCGGCGGTACTGGCGGCTCGAATTTCCGGCCGAGCCGGCGCGCGAGGAGGAAGAACGCGAATCGCTCGAGCGCTTCAAAGAGCTGCTGGTGGATGCGACTCTGATCCGGCTGCGATCGGACGTGCCCGTGGGGGCGTATCTGAGCGGCGGTCTGGATTCGTCGATGATCGCGCACATCATCCGCTCGCGCACCTCGAACGAGCTGGCGACGTTTTCGATCGCGTTCGACGATCCGCAGTTCGACGAGAGCGGATTTCAGTTGCGGATGGCGAGGCTGCTCGGCACGCGGCACGAAGTGGTGCGCGCGACGCACGCCGAGATCGGCCGCGTGTTTCCGGAAGTGGTGTGGCACACCGAGACGCCGGTGACGCGCACCGCGCCGGCGCCGATGTTCCTGCTTTCGAAGCTGGCGCGCGATTCCGGTTTCAAGGTGGTCATGACGGGCGAAGGGGCGGACGAACTGCTGGCCGGCTACGACATCTTCAAGGAGGCGGCCATCCGGCGCTTCTGCCTGCGGCAAAGGGATTCCGCGCTGCGGCCGCTGTTGTTCCGCCGCCTGTACGCCGATATTCCGGGGCTGCGCGAAACGTCGCCCGCGTTCCTGGCGGCGTTTTTCCTGGCGGGCGCGGACGCGGACTCGCCGTACTTTTCGCACGCGGTGCGCTGGCGGAACAGCGCGCGCGCGCTGCGGTTCCTTTCACAAGAAACGGCGCGCGCGGCGGAGGACGGCGGCGCGGCTCCGGAAGTGCCGGCGGAGTTCTGCCGCTGGGGCCCGCTTGAGCGCAGCCAGTTTCTCGAGTGCACGGTGTTCCTTTCCGAGTACCTGTTATCGTCGCAGGGCGACCGCGTGGGCATGGCGCACTCGGTGGAATCGCGGCTGCCGTACCTGGATTACCGCGTGGTGGAGTTTGCCGGCCGGCTGCCGGCGCGACTGAAGCTGCGGGGAATGAAGGACAAGTACCTGCTGCGCCTGCTGGGGCGGGAGTTTCTTCCCGCCGACGTGTGGCAGCGGCCGAAGCGGCCGTACAGGGCTCCGATTCACAAGAGCTTCTTCGGGCCGGCGCCGGACTACGTGTGCGAGTTGCTGTCGCCCGAACGCATCCGCGCCGCCGGCTTCTTCGAGCCCGCGGCCGTTTCACGGCTGGTCGCGAAGATCGCGGGCGGCGCGCAGGTGAGCGAAACGGACGACATGGCGCTGGCGGGCATTCTCTCGACGCAGCTCGTGCAGCATGCGTTCGTGGAGCATTTCCCGGCGGCCCGGCCGGTCTCTCCGGAGCGCGACGATGTGGCCTTTCGGGGTGAATTTCCGCCCCCGGGGCGCAGTGGGCGTTGAATGATTCTGGTCGGAGGCACGGATGGAAATCGAGCAGATGGTACGGCAATACGTGAACCGGAACTTGCTTTTCGGCGAGAGCCAGATCATGTACGACGACGATACGTCTTTTCTCGCCGCGGGCATTCTCGATTCGATGGCCGTTATGGAACTGGTCGCATGGATTGAAGCCACGTTCGGCATGAAAGTCGATATCCGCGACATCACTCCCGAGAACTTCGATTCGGTGAACCGGCTGGCGGCGTTTCTGCGGAGATGCGCCGCGCCGGCCGCGGTCGGAGGCAACGGCAGGCCATGAGCTTCGACAGGCGCGCATTGGAGATCGATGCGGCGGCGGAAAGCGGGCGCATCGTGAACTTCCTCCGGCGCAGCGTCTACACGGTGCTGAGGCGGCGCGGCGGCGTGGTCGGCATCAGCGGGGGCGTGGACTCGGCGGTGGTGCTGGCGCTGTCGGTCCGGGCGTTCGGGCCGGAGCGGACCTGCGCGCTGATCCTGCCGGAGAAGGACTCGGACCCGGAAAGCCGGGTGCTCGCGCGCGACCTTGCGGCGCAGTACGGCGTGAAGCCGGAAGAGGAAGAAATCACGGCGGCGCTCGAAGGACTCGGATGCTACGCGCGGCGCGACGCAGCCATTCGCCGCGTCTTTCCGGAGTATCGGCCGGGATTGGGCTACAAAGCGCGCGTCACGCTGCCGGAAAACCTGATGGATGTGGGCTCGCTGAATGTGCCGATGCTGGCCATCGTGCGGCCGGACGGGAGCGAGGATGTGCGGCGGCTGGCGCCCGAAGAGGCATCGGAGATCGTCGCGGCCTCGAACATGAAACAGCGCACGCGGATGACGATGCTCTACTTCCATGCGGAGCGCCGGCATTACGCGGTGATCGGCACGGCGAACAAGAACGAGTACGAGCAGGGATTTTTCGTGAAGCACGGCGACGCGGGCGTGGACGTGAAAGCGATCGCTCACCTGTATAAGACGCAGGTGTACCAGCTTGCGGAGTATTTGGGGGTGCCGCGCGCGATCCGCGAGCGCACGCCGAGCTCGGACACGTACAGCGCGCCCACGTCGCAGCAGGAATTCTTCTTCCGCCTTCCGTTCGAGACGATGGACCTGCTGTGGTACGCGCAGGAACACGGCGTGCCGCAGGAGGAAGTCACGCGCGCCACCGGGTTCAGCGCGGCCCAGATCCGGCGCGCGTTCGAGGACTTCACGCAGAAAGCCCGCTCGACGGCGCACCTGCGCATGCATCCGCTTTCGATCGAAACGGGGCCCGCCGGCGCGACTCGGGGGGCCGCTTCGGGAACGGGCACAGGGGTCTAGTTCAATGAGGATACACGGAGAACAGCCGCCGGAGCCTCCGGCGGACGGACAAGCGCTTGTACAGCGAACCGGCATCGAAGGGCTTCAGCCCGCGGCGACGCCGCCGCCGCCCGCCCCGGTTGCCGAGGCTCGCGAGGATTCGATTCCGCTCGACGCGGTGGCAGGCGCGCTGGTTCGCCGGAAGCGATTGCTCGCGGCGGCGGCTCTGCTCGGAGTGGCGGCCGGTATCGGCTTCAGCATGTTGCTCAGGCCGGTCTACCGCGCGCGCACCTCGCTGCAACTGGAGGGTTTCAACGACGCCTTCCTGCGGGACGTGGCGCCCGTCTCGCCTACCCTGGTCAACGCCACCGCGGAGCAGTACCTGCAGAACCAGGTGAAACTGCTGCAGAGCGAGACGCTGGCGAAGCGGGTTGCGGACCGCCTCGGGGCCACAGTGCCGGGCGATGAGGAGCGGCGCATCAGGACGGTGGGCAAGGCGATCACGGTCCGGACCTCTCTCCAGTCGCAGGTGATCGAGCTGTTTTACGACGCGCCGGATGCGGTGGGCGCGCAGAACGGCGCGAACATCGCGGCGCAGGAGTTCATCGCTTTGAACCGCGAGGCGCGCGACAAACTGGTGCAGGACACCACCGAGTGGCTGACGCGCGAGACGGCGGGGCTGAAGCAGAAGCTCGAGCAGGCGAGCCGGGCGTTGCAGGAGTACGCGCGCGCGTCAGGCCTGGTGTTCGCCGGCGGGCAATCCACGCTGGCCGAGGATCGCATCCGCCAGACCCAGCAGGCGCTGGCGGCGGCGGAGATGGACCGGGCGGCAAAGCAGGCGCGGTACGAGGCGGCGGCCGCAAGTTCGACCGAGGGCCTGCCCGATGTGCTCGCCACCGCGCCGCTGAGGCAGTACCAGGCGCAGCGGGAGGATCTGCGGCGGCAGCTCGCGGATTTGCAGACGGTGTTTACGCCGGCGCATTACAAAGTGCGGCGCGTGCAGGCGCAGCTTGCGGAACTGGAGCAGTCGATCGCGAAAGAGCGGAAGGAAATTCTGGGGCGGCTGGCGACGGAATACGCGGCGGCGGCGGGGCTCGAGCGGCTGCTGAGAAATGCGCACGGGGAGCAATTGAAGGAAGTCGAGCTGCAGGCGGAAAAGGGCCGGGAATACGCGGTGCGCAAGCACGAGGTGGATTCGACGCAGGCGCTTTACGACTTCATGCTGCAAAAGGTGAAGGAAGCGGGCGCGGCGTCGGCGCTGCGCGCGAGCAACGTGCGCGTGATCGATCCGGCGCGGCGGCCATCGCGGCCGTATTCCCCCAATTTGCCGCTGAACGCGGCGATCGGGCTGGTGTTCGGCCTGTGCGGAGGCCTCGGACTGGTCTTCGCGCGCGAGCGGACCGACCGCGTGAAGCAGCCCGGAGACGCTTTGCTGATCAACGTGCCGGAGCTGGGAGCGATACCGTCGGCGCGTGACGACCGGGGGCTCGGCTACGGCAGGCTCGCGCTGCTTCCGAAACGCCGGGCGGCGGACGACCTGGCGCTAGTGACCTGGGACGAGGAGTCGTCGCTGCTGAGCGAATCGTTCCGGGCGACTCTGGCTTCGATTCTGTTCAGCTCGAATCTGGCGGCGCCTCGAGCCACGCAGGGCGGGCGCTTCCAGGGGCGGGTGCTGGTAGTCACGAGCAGCCAGGCGATGGAGGGCAAGACCACGGTGCTGACCAACCTCGGCATTGCGCTGGCCGAGACGAACCGGCGTGTGCTGCTGGTGGATGCGGACCTGCGCCGGCCGAGCCTGCACCGCGTGTTCGACATCTGCAACGACTGGGGGCTGACGGACCTGATCCAGAGCGCGGATTCGGCCGCGGCGGTGGGGATCGAATCGGTCGCGCGCCCGACGCGCGTGCCGAATCTGTGGTTGATGCCGAGCGGCCCCGGCGCGGACGCCATCCCGCGGCTTCTGTATTCGCTCAATTTCAAGGGACTGCTGAAGCGTCTGCGCGCCGACTTCGACCTGATCCTGATTGACACGCCGCCGATGATGCTGTATTCGGACATGCGCGTGATCGGCCGCATTTCGGACGGCGTGGTGATGGTGGTGCGCGCGAACAGGACGAGCCGGGACGAACTCAGGTCGGCGTGCCGGCGCCTGGAGCAGGACGGCATCCCGCTGCTGGGGACGGTCCTGAACGACTGGCGCATCGATCATGCGCGCCGCCACGGCTACGGCGACTACTACCGCCATTACCGGCCGGCGAAGAAGGAGCGGTGAGGTGCCCTCCGACGCCGCGGCCACAGCCGAGGCGAAGACCGCGCAGGCCGGCAAGCGGCGTATTCTTGCGGCGCTCTCGCAACTGGGCGCCATGCAGGCCGCCGTGGCGCTGGCGACGCTGGTCCGCAACAAAGCGATGGCGGTGTACCTGAAGCCGGAAGGCTTCGGGGAATTCACGCAGCTCATGATCCTGGCGGCTCCTTTTTACACGGTGGTGCAGTGCGGAATGGCGGTCGGCCTCAGCCGCAACGCCGCGGCGGCGGAGACTGCCGAGGAGCGCCAGGGCCGGCTTGCGGCGGCGAATTTTCTCACGACCGCGCTCGCGCTCGGGACGCTGGTGATTTTGATTCCGCTGCTGATGAGCCCGGCCGCAAACGGGCCGCTCGAGGCGCTGGGAATCCATCCGGGTTTCGGCCGGAAACTGATGCTGGCCGCGCTGCTCGCTATCGCGCCGGTCGAGGCCCTGCGGAACAATTACATGAGCTTTCTGCAGGGCGTGCTGGACATCAAGGGGCTCAGCACGAAGCGGAGCGCCGGCGTCGCGGCAGCGACGGCCGTCGCGATCCCGCTGATTGCGTTGTTCGGCGTCGCCGGGGCCTGCCTGCAATCGGCGGCGGCGGCGCTTCTGCTGGCCCTGCTGCTGGGCATGCGGTGCCGCACGATCGGCTACCGGCCTCTCGCATTTGCGTGGGACCGGCGCACGGCGGCGTTGCTGGCGTCGTTCGGAGCCGCTTCGCTGGTCATCGGATTCACGAATAACCTGGTGGACGCTCTCATCCGGGGCCGCCTGATCGCCGTTTCGGGAATGGCGGAAAACGGGCTTTATCAGGCGGCGCTGTCGCTGTCGGCGCAGGTGACGGCGGTGGTCCTCGGCAGCGTCGGCGCGTACTCGCTGGCGACGCTGAGCCAGCGCTCGGACGCAAAGCGCCTGAGCGAGCGGCTGGACGAGTTGCTGCGCGTGGTGCTGCCGGTGGCGGCGATCGGGTTGGGCTCGGTCGGCATCGCGGCGCGGCCGCTGTTCGCGGTCCTGTTCTCCGCGCAGTTCGATAGCGGGGTCAAGTACCTGCCGTTGCTGCTGGCGGCGAATTACGTGCAAGTGGGATCGTGGGCTGTGGGCGCGCCGCTGCTGGGGTGCGGCCTGATCCGGTTCTGGGTCGCAATCCAAATGGCGAGCGCGTCGATCCGGTACGCAACGGTGATGCTGCTGCCGGAGGGCATGGGCGCGTATGCAATCGCGGGCGCCTTCCTGCTCGGCATGAGTTTCGACACCGCCGCGTATACCGTCGTGTGCGCGCGGCGCATCGGGATCCGGATCCCGCCGCGCGCCGCCGTCAACTTTGCGGCCGGGGGCGCGGCGGCGGTGTTCGCGGCCGTCGCGGGATCGTTTGTTGCACATCCGGCGTCTCTTGCGGCTGCAGCGGCGTTGCTGCTCGGCACGACAGCGGCCATGGCGTGGCCGGAAGCGCGGGCGGCAATCGAGTCATGCAGGCGCCGATTCGGACGGATATGACGCTTTACACGCCTGGTCTGGTTTCGGTTGTGGTCCCCTGCTTCAACTGCTCGCGCTATATCGGGGATGCGCTGGCGAGCATTCGAAACCAGACGTATCGAAACCTGGAGATCGTCGTGATCAATGACGGCTCGACCGACGATTCGATGCGCGTCATCGCGGGTCAGGCGGCCTGCGACGCGCGGATCAAGGTCGAAAGCCATCCGAACCGGGGGCTGTCCGCGGCCAGGAACACCGGCCTCCGCAACGCGCGGGGCGAATACGTCTGCTTTCTCGACGCCGACGATGTCATGCTCGAAGACAAGATCGCGCGCCAGGTGGATTATCTGCGCGCGAATCCCGGCTGCGAACTGGTCTACTCCGACTGGTATCTCGGAGACGAGCGGCTGAACATCACGGGACTGGCGGTTGGCCGCATTCCGGAAACCGATCTGATGCGCGCGTACGCCCGCCGGAACTGGTTCGCGCCCATGGCGCCATTGTTGAGGCGCGAACTGGTGGACAAAGTCGGCGGATTCGATGAAGACATGCGCGCATCGGAGGACTGGGATTATTGGATCCGCTGCGCGCACGCGGGCGCGTTCGGCTATCTTCCGGGCCCGGTAGCGGTCTATCGCAGCCATCCGATGCAAATGCACCGCGACGGTATGCGGATGTATTGGGCCGGCCGGCGTACGATCGAGAAGCATTTCCGATCGGACCGGCGGCTGTACGCGCTTGCGATGGCCTGTTTCAATTGGGCATCGGCGAAAGCGATGTTTCGTTTTCGAAAATACCTGCGCTGCGCCATCTGTCTGGCGGCCTCGGAATACTACAGCAGGCTCGCCGGGGGAGTGCCGCTGCGAATACGCGACATCGGCACGAAGGTGATTCCGCCGCCGGAGGGCGCGGCGTTTCGAAATGCACAACACGCATGAGCGCAGGGGCCGTCCGGCCAAGTGGCGTGCTGGCAACCTACATCCACACGATCCGTTACTTGAAACCTCTCCAGGTATACGGGCGCATTTCGTCCTGGGTTCCCCGCGCGCCCCGATCGCGGCCTGCGCCTCCGGTCCGCGCCCGTACGGGGCGGCTTGTAATGTTCGCGCCGCGCCGGAAATCGCGTACGGGCCCGTTCCGGTTCCGCTTCCTCAATTCCGAACGTGAGCCAGGCGGCTGGAATGACCCGGGAATTCCGAGACTGTGGTTGTACAACCTGCACTACTTCGACGAACCTGAGGGCGCGCTCATTCGGAAATGGATCCGGGAAAACGAGAGGATCGAAGGCGCCGGATGGGAGCCGTACCCAACCTCATTGCGAATCGTGAACTGGGTGAAGTGGCTGCTTTCTGAAGGCGGCAATCCGGAGTGCGAAGCCTCGCTGGCGAGGCAGACACGGCATCTCAAACTGCACCTGGAATATCGCCTCCTCGCGAATCACCTGCTTGCGAACGCCAAAGCGTTGATCTTCTCAGGCTTGTTCTTTTGCGGAAAAGAGGCCGAGGGCTGGTTGGAAGCCGGTTTGAGGATCCTGAACCGCGAAATCCCCGAACAGATCCTGCCGGACGGCGCGCACTTCGAGCGTAGCCCAATGTACCACAGCATCATACTGGAAGACATTTTGGATCTGGTCAACCTCGCCCGCGCGTATCCGGGCTGTGTTCCCGACCGCGTTGTAGAGAATTGGCGCGAAACTGCCGGCCGCATGCTCGGCTGGCTGTTGAGGATGTGCCACCCGGACGGGGAAATCTCCTTTTTCAACGATGCGGCTTTCGGCATCGCGCCACCGCCCCGGGAGTTGTCGGCCTACGCATCGCGACTCGGTCTTCGCGCCCGGTTTGAGCCATTCTCTTCCGGCTACCTCCGTCTTGAGATCGGCGACGCCGTCTGTCTGTTCGATGCGGCCCCAATCGGTCCGGATTACCAGCCGGGCCACGCCCACAGCGACACGCTCAGCTTTGAACTTTCCAGTCAAGGCCGGCGATTGATCGTGAACTCCGGCACGTCTACATACGAGGAAAGCGCGCAGCGTTCGAGCGAGCGTTCCACGCCCGCGCACAACACGATCGCGATAGACGGTCTCGATCAATCGGAGCTCTGGGGAGCTTTTCGGTGCGCCCGGCGGGCACGGCCGTTCGACGTACGATTTGAGCAGCTCGGAGATTGCGTCCGGGCCGAAGCGCGCCACGATGGCTACCGGCGCCTCTCCAACCCGGTCATCCACCGGCGCTCGATGCGGCTGGCGCCCGGACTTCTTGAAATTCACGACTGCCTTGAAGGGACCGGATTTCATAAAGCCGACATCTACTTTCACTTACACCCGGAAGCCGGCCGGGACGGAATTGGAATTCCCCGGCTCGACCCGAAGTTCCGCGCCAGATTGGAGCACTCCACGTGGCGGCCGGAGTTCGGCCGGTGCGTGCCCAACACATCGATCGTGGGCAGTTGGAGCGGGCGCTGCCCCGTCGAGTTCACAAGTTACGTCCCTCTCGGATGAAACAGTATCTCCAAAATACAAGCGCCGGAGCGCCGGCCGCCACGGACACGCCCGTTGTCCGTCGAATTACCCTGGATGGAGCGGCATTCGCGTGCCTTTGTGCGCTTGTGTTTGCGATCCCCTGGTCTGAGCAGTTGCCGCTGCTTGCGGGTTTCGTGATCAGCCGCTGGCTCGGCCTTCTGGCCGTGGGCGCGGCGTTAATGCGGCTGATTGTAGTCCGCCGCATCAGGATGCCTTCGCCTCTCCATTTTGTCCCGGCGGTCTTCATGGCCTGGAACGCGTTAAGCCTCCTTTGGAGCATCGCGCCGGACAGAACGATCGTTCGCCTCGGAACTTATGCGCAGTTACTGCTGATGCTGTGGATGATCTGGGAATTAGCCACAACTTCGCAGCGGTGGAATCAACTGCTTTACGCTTACTGTTTTGGGACTTACATATCCGCCACCAGCACGATTCGAAACGCGATACTAGGCATAGATCCGACGCTGAACAGCGGTGTGGGGAGAAGATACGGAGCGGCCGGCTTCGACCAGAACGAACTTGGGTTGTTACTTGTGTTAAGCATCCCGATGTCACTCTATCTTTTGACCCGCCGGCGCTCCCGAGTCCTTGCATCCCTATGTTGGCTGCAGTTGATCGCATGCATGGTGGCAATTCTGCTTACCGGATCGCGCGGGGCATGCCTGTCCCTCATCGCCGCGTCGACGATGTTCATTTCAGTGTTTCCATTTCTGTCGAAACGGCAGAAGGGCGCTTCGGCGCTTGCGATTGTAGTCCTGGCGGTGTCCTCGGTATATCTGATCCCTGCCGCAACCTGGGAGCGGA
>Ga0078972_1005766_pt1 | contig 30805 bp, 27 predicted proteins | sample YelNatPaOPGAMG01_FD_67568 | JGI IMG/M metagenome (GOLD analysis project Ga0078972, IMG submission 67568) | Hot spring thermophilic microbial communities from Obsidian Pool, Yellowstone National Park, USA - OP-RAMG-01 (SPADES assembly) (version 2) | ecosystem: Environmental > Aquatic > Thermal...
TGTTGGTTATAGTTGAAAATGTAAATCAGGCAATTGAAATTATAAATAAAAAAGGTCCTGAACACCTTGAAATTATATCAAAAAATATAGATAAAATTTTAAAAAATATAAAAAATGCTCCTGCAATTTTTACTGGTAATTTTTCGCCGGTTGCTTTTGGTGACTATATGGCAGGGGCAAACCATATTTTACCAACAAATGGAACGAGCAGATTTTCATCTGCTTTATCTGTATTTGATTTTTTAAAACATACTCATATAATAAATTGTTCAAAAGAAACACTGAAAAAATTTGGCGGATTTGTTGAAAAAATGGCAGAAACAGAAGGATTGACAGCTCATGCAAAAAGCATAGAAATAAGGAGAAAATAAATGCATATAATTAATAAAATCAAAAAATGCATATTAAATTTAAAAAGTTATAAACCAATATTATATAAAGGTAAATATAAGTTAGATGCCAATGAAAATTCCTATGAAATTCCGAATTTTTTAAAAGAAAAGATTTTAAAAAAAATAATAAAATTACAATTAAACAGATATCCTGATTCAAGTGTTCACGTATTAAAAAAATTATTGAGTAAAAAATTAAAAGTGAAAGAAGATATGATTTTTGTTGGGAATGGGTCAGATGAAATTATAAGTTATTTATGCCAAACATTTTTAGAAAAAAATGATACAGTAATTGTTCCTTCTCCCACATTTGAAATGTATAAAATAATATCACAGATAAATGATGCGAGGATTGTTGAAGTTCCACTTGATAAAAATTTTGACATAGATGATAAGAAAATCATAAAATTTGCTCGTATATTAAATGCAAAAATGATTTTTATTTCTTATCCTAACAATCCTACAGGAAATTGTTTTTCGGAGGAGAAAATTTTAAACATAATTAAAAACACAGATTCAATAATTGTAATTGATGAAGCATATTTTGAATTTTCAGGAAAAACATTTTTAAAGTATTTGAAAAAATTTAATAATTTGATAATATTAAGAACATTTTCCAAAGCATTTTCAATGGCGGCTTTACGTATTGGTTATATGATTGCGGCAAAGGAGATTGTAAATGAATTAAACAAAGTGCGTTTGCCTTATAATGTAAATACAATTTCTCAAATGTTTGCTGCAGAGATGTTAAAATATGAAAAAATTATGAAAAAATTCATAAAAAAAATAATAATAGAAAGAGAAGAAATGTATAAAAGAATTTCACAAAAATTTTTTGTTGTTAAAAGTGATGCGAATTTTTTATTTATAAAAGTTAATAACACAAATAAAGTAGAAAAAATTTTTAAAAAGAATAAAATTTCAATCAGGGTATTTAAATCAGGAATGGCAAAGGATTTCATAAGAATCACTGTTGGAAAAACAAATGAAAATGCTCTGGTTTTAAATACTTTAAATAAAATTAGGTAAAAGGAGTAATTGAATGAAAAATAAAAGAGTTTCAATTATAAAAAGAAAAACAAAAGAAACAGATATTTTTGTAAAGGTTTACCTTGATGGTAGCGGTAATTATTCCATAAAAACACAAAATCAATTTTTTACTCATATGCTTGAACAATTTTCAAAACATAGCGGAATTGATTTAGAACTTAAAGCAAAAGGAGATATTAAAGTTGATTTACATCACACTCTGGAAGATACAGGTATAGTCCTTGGTCAGGCGATAAATGAAGCATTGCAGGATAAAAAGGGGATAAAACGTTTTGGTTATGCTTTTGGAGTTCTTGATGAAGCGTTAACCAGAATTATTATTGATTTATCCGGTAGAGCATATATTGATTACAATGTTGATTTTAATAAAAAATGTGATTTTGATACAGAAGCAATAGAAGAATTTTTTAATGGATTTGTAAGAGGTGGAAAATTTACTTTACATATTGATAAAATAAAAGGGAAAAATAATCATCATATTATTGAATCAATTTTTAAGGGTTTTGCACTTGCAGTCAAACAGGCAATATCAAAAGAAGGAAAAAATTTGCCAAGCACAAAAGGGAGTATATAAAAGTATGAAAAATTTAGTAATAATTGATTATGGAATGGGAAATTTATACAGTATTTTAAAAGGATTGCAATATATGAAAATACCAGCAAAAATTTCAGATAAAAAACAGGATATAAAAAATGCTTGCGGTTTAATTTTGCCAGGAGTTGGTGCTTTTAAAGATGCAATGAAAGAAATTCATAAGAGAAAATTATTTAATTTAATAAAAGAAGAAGTAAAAAAAGGTAAAGCAATTTTAGGTATCTGTCTTGGATTTCAGTTATTATTTACTAAAAGTTATGAATTTGGTATTAATAATGGATTTGATTTTATTAAAGGACAGGTAATTAAATTTAAAAAAGAAAAAAAAGTTCCGCATATGGGATGGAATACTATTGAAATTTATAAAAAAAATAGTAAAATTTTAAAAGGTATTGAGAATAATCAGTACTTTTATTTTGTTCATTCTTTTTATGCCAGAACTGATGAAAAAGAAGCAATACTTGCAAAAACCAGATATGAATACACAGAATTTACATCAGCAGTAGAAAAAGATAAAATATTCGGTGTGCAGTTTCATCCAGAAAAAAGTGGCGAAACAGCACTTTTAATTTATAAGAATTTTTACAAAATTGCATCAGGAGAATTTTAAAAATTATGAATATAATTCCAGCAATAGATATTAGAAGAGGAAAATGTGTTCGTTTAATTCAGGGTGATATCCGTGATGAAATAGTTTATTCAAATGAGCCGCTTGAGATGGCAAAACTCTGGATAGGAAAAGGTGCCAAATGGATTCACATAGTTGACATTGATGGCGCCCTTGTTGGGAAACCTAAAAATATGGATATTATTATTAAAATAATTAAAACAGTTAAAGTAAATGTTGAGGTCGGTGGTGGTTTACGGACTGAGGAAGATATAAAAAAATACATAAGAGCAGGTGCTAAAAGAGTAATTTTATCAACTTCTGCAATTTTATCTGATGAATTTCTTGATGATATGGTAAAAAAGTATAGGGAAAAATTAATAATTGGTGTTGATGCAAAGAATGGTTATATTGCAATTAAGGGCTGGCAGGATATAACTCAGGTAAAAATGTTGGATTTTATTAATAAATTAGAAAAAAAACAAATAAAAAGAATAATTTTTACAGATATTAAAAGAGACGGGGTTTTAAAAGGACCAAATTTTGAAAGTATTATGGAGGTTTTAAAAAATACAAATATGAAAGTAATTGTTTCAGGTGGTGTCAGCAGGATGAAAAATATAAGAAAATTATTGGAATATGAAAAAAAATATAAAAATTTGGAAGGGATTGTAATTGGACAGGCACTTTATAAAGGAACACTTGATTTAAAAGAAGTGCTGAAACTTGTAAGGGATTAAAGTTATGCTTGCCAAAAGGATTATTCCATGCCTTGATGTAAATAAAGGGAGAGTTGTAAAGGGGATAAATTTTTTAAATTTAAAAGATGCAGGGGACCCGGTAGAAGCAGCTTGTGCGTATAATAATCAGGGAGCTGATGAAATTGTCTTTCTTGATATCACGGCATCTTATGAAAGAAGAAAAACAATCATTGATGTTGTTAGAAAAACAGCAAAAAATGTTTTTATTCCATTAACTGTGGGTGGTGGAATAAATTCAATAGAAGATATGAAAGAACTTTTATTAAATGGTGCGGATAAGATTTCAATTAATACGGCAGCTGTAAAGAATCCTTCTTTGATACGTCAAGGAGCAAAAAAATTCGGGAGCCAATGCATTGTCCTTGCTGTTGATGCAAAAAAGAAAGGAAGAAAGAAATGGGAAGTGTTTATTTATGGTGGCAGAAAAAACACAGGAATTGATGTAATTGAATGGGTAAAAAAAGCAGAAAAATTAGGAGCCGGAGAAATTTTACTAACAAGTATGGATGCTGACGGGACAAAACAGGGATATGATATTGAATTAACTTATGCTGTTTCAAAGGCAGTTAAAATACCTGTGATTGCTTCGGGAGGCGCTGGTTCTCCAGCACATATGTACAAGGTCTTAAAATATGGTTGTGCTGATGCTGTTCTTGCAGCTTCTATTTTTCATTATAAGGAATATACCATTGAAAAAGTAAAAAGATATTTAAAAAATAAAAAAATACCTGTAAGGATATAAAAGAAAGGAGAAAAATGAAATTTAATATTAAAAAAGTAAAATTTAATGAAGATGGGTTAATACCAGTAGTCGCGCAGGATTATAAAACAAATGAAGTTTTAATGGTTGCGTATATGAATAAAGAAGCATTGCTGAAAACAATGAAAACAGGAAAAGTTCATTACTATAGCAGGTCAAGAAAAAAATTATGGTTAAAAGGCGAACAGTCGGGAAATATTCAAGAGGTAAAAGAAATATATATTGATTGTGATAATGATACTTTGCTTGTGAAAATTAATCAAATTGGCGATGCTGCTTGCCATACGGGCTACAGGAGTTGTTTTTTTACACAGATTACAAAAAAGGGAGAATTAAAAATTAAAGGTAAAAAAATTTTTGATCCGGAAAAAATATATGGTAAAAAGCAATGAAATCAATTAATGAATTTTTAAAGTTAACTGAAAAATACAATGTCATACCTGTTTTTAGAGAAACAATAGCTGATTTAGAAACCCCGCTTTCTGCATATATGAAAATTGACAATCCGGAATATTCCTTTTTGCTTGAAAGTGTGGAAGGTGGGGAAAGAATAGCCCGTTATTCTTTTTTGGGCAGAGAACCATTTATGACATTTTTTTATAAAAATGGGCAGGTCTGTATTAATTCAAAAAATGAAAAAAAAGTGATTAATACAACAGATCCTTTAAAAATTTTAAAAGAAATTTTTGATAATTTTAAAGTTGCTCCGGTTAAGGGCTTGCCAAGATTTCATGGTGGTGCAGTTGGCTATATAGGTTATGATATTGTTAAATTATATGAAAAAATACCACAGAAAAATAAAATAGATGATTTAAACTGGCCAGATCTTTATTTTATGTTTGCAGATATTTTAATGGTTTTTGACCATATATATCATAAAATTCAGGTCGTTTATAACGTCATAATTGAAAAGGATGATACAAGAGAAGATAAAAAAAGAAAATATATTAATGCATTAAAAAAAATAGATAGCATAATAAAAGAGTTAAATGGTCCATTAAAAAAAATAAAATTAAAAGAAACTAAAGCCAAAACAAAATTAATTTTTTATACAAAAAAAGAAGAATTTAAAAATATGGTAAAAAAAACCGTTAATTTAATAAAAAATGGCGAGGCGATACAGGTTGTTCTTTCGCAGCGGTTTAAGATATTATATTCTGGTGATCCTTTAAATATATATAGGAGTTTAAGAATTGTAAATCCATCCCCGTATATGCATTATTTACGGTTTGGGGATATATTGATAATAGGGGCATCTCCTGAGCTTATGGTTAGAGTGGAGAATGGTAAAATTGAATTAAGACCTATTGCTGGAACAAGGAAAAGGGGAAAAACTGAAGAAGAGGATAAAAAATTAGAAATAGAATTACTAAATAATGAAAAGGAAAAAGCAGAGCATATAATGCTTGTTGATTTAGGAAGAAATGATGTTGGCAGGGTTTCTGAAATCGGAACTGTAAAAGTTAAGGACTTAATGGTAATAGAACGTTATTCCCATGTGATGCATATTGTATCAAGTGTTGAAGGAAAGTTAAAAAAGGGAAAAGATATTTTTGATGTTTTAAAAAGTACATTTCCAGCAGGGACGGTGAGTGGTGCGCCAAAAGTTAGAGCAATGCAGATCATTGAAGAAATGGAAAAAGTAAAAAGAGGACCATATGCTGGTATTGTTGGTTATATAAGTTTTTCAAAGAATTTAGATTCCTGCATTTCTATACGTAGCATTTATTTTAATAAAAATAAAGCAATAATACAGGCAGGCGCTGGTATTGTAGCAGATTCCAAATCTGAAAAAGAGTACGAAGAGACAATAAATAAGGCAAAGGCATTATTTAAGGCAATAGAACTTTCAAATTCTTTTATATTTAAAAAAGGAGTTAAATTGTGAAAGTAGTAGTAATTGATAATTATGATTCTTTTACATATAATCTTGTCCAGTATATAGGTGAATGGACAAAAAATATAAAAGTTTTTAGAAATGATGAAGCAGATATAAATGATATTGTAAAAGAAAAACCGACCCATATAGTTATTTCACCGGGACCTTCATGGCCTGAGAATGCCGGTATTTCAAAAAAGGTTATTTTAAGTTTTATGAAAAAAATTCCAGTGCTCGGTGTTTGCCTTGGACATCAATGCATTGTTGAAGCCCTTGGTGGAAAAATTAAAAGAAATAAAATTATAATGCACGGAAAGGTCTCGGAAATTTATCATGATGGGAAAGGAATTTTTAAAGGTATAAAAAATCCATTCATTGCAACAAGATATCACTCACTTGTTGCTGATAAAAATTCATTACCGAAAGAATTGGTGATAAGCGCCAGAACAAAAATCGGGGAAATAATGGGAGTAAGACATAAAAAATATTTACTGGAAGGCATTCAATTCCATCCGGAATCAATTTTAACCGCAGAAGGTAAAAAAATAATAAAAAATTTTTTGTTTAATAAAAGGTAAATATGCAGTTATTAATAATTTTTTTTGTTTTTGCAACAGAAATTTTTGCTAATACAGAAAACGCATTTGTTGAAAATGCCGGGAATACGCTCACTCCGGTAACGGTCACTGCTCAGCCATTAGCAGTTACACAATCGGCAAAAAATTTGAATGCAGTCGGTGAAGCGGTTACAAAGTCAGCAGAAAATTTGAATGCAGTTGGGGAGTCAGTTACAAAAACCGTAAATTTTGCACCTGAAAAAATTGATTTTGAAGCATCCATAATAAATGCAATAAAAATAAAATGGGATAAAAAAGGTGAACAGATTTATTATGATATATACAGAAAGGGAGAAAAAGAGAATTTTATAAGGATAAATCAAGATCCAATTTATACAACAGAATATGTTGATACTGATATAAATACTGGAGACATCTATTTTTATGCAATACAAGCAAATGATTCTGCCGGGAATAAGTATTTTTCAAAGGAATATCAAGTTAAATTGGTAATTGAAAATTCCGGCAATACACTTTCATCGTTAACAATTACTGCTCAACCCTTAGCAGTTACAGTATCAACAGAAAATTTAAATGCTGGGCAGGCAGTTTCACTAACTGTAAATTTTGTACCTGAAAAGGTAGATTTTGATATTTTAACAATTAATGCAATAAAAATAAAATGGGATAAAAAAGGAGAACAGATTTATTATGATATCTACCGAAAAGTTGAAAAAGAAGATTTTGTTAAAATAAATCAGAGTCCAATTTATATGACAAAATATGTTGATACTAATATAAATACAGGCACCATTTATTTTTATGCAATACAAGCAAATGATTCTGCAGGTAATAAGTATTTATCAAAGGAATTTCAAATTAAATCAGCAGACATTTTTTTACCTTCTAAACCTGTAAATTTTAAAATTTATCAAGATGTTGAATGCAGTGTATTAAAATGGGAACAATCAACAAAAGGGACATTTGGTGTGGCTGGCTACAATATTTATAGAGGAGAAAGTTATGATAGTTTAACCAAAATTGCAAATGTTAAGGCAGATGTTTTAAAATACGAAGATGTTGAAATTATTCCAGGAAAAAAATATTATTATAAAGTAACTGCCTATGACACTGCTGGAAATGAGTCGTCTGGGACTGATATATTAAATTGTATTCCTTTTCCAATGCCAAGGACTTCACTCATTCTTATGCCAACAGCATATAGAAATGATATTTTTAACAACTGGGGTTTAAATATTGATTTTAATTTTTCTTATTATATTGGGGGTATTTTTGGAGAACACGATTTATATCCTTATGGTAAGGACTCTGATTCTTTTTTAAAGGTTGGGGCATGGCTTTTGACAGGAGATATAAAATTAAGTGGTTTTAACGATATTGGTAGTTTTCCATCCATTGCCGTTGGTTATATTTATACAATACTAATGCAGGATAAATTTGGTAGTTCAAATGTTACAGGGGTGCAAGCTTCATTTTCTGGTAAAGAAAAAGAATCAATGCAGACAATAAAAGGTTTTTACGCAGCAATGAGTAAAAAAGTTTTTTTTGATATTGGTTTGCATGGCGGCTATATTTTTGGTGAACAGATAAATTTTATTCCTTATTTATCAAAGTATTTAGATACTGAAAAAAATAATGTTTCCCAGGGTTATTATCTTGGTTTTAATAGAACAATAATTTCACGGATGGGTTTTAAACTGGAATTAATAGTACCTGTAGGGAATAAAGTAAATCCGACGTTTTTTATGCCGGGGCAGTATCTTATAAACACACATATTGACAGATTTATTAATTTTGATTTTGGTTATTTTCATTTTAATGGAGGTTATATATGGCTCGGTTACATAAATTTTAGATTTACCATTTTCCCGAACCCATATAAATAACTTAAAAAATTGCTGAAGCGATTTTTAGGAGAAAAAAAATACATTTAAAAAACGATGAAAAATTTAAAAAATACTTTTTTAATAACAGTATGGAGTTTTATAAATTTATTTTATAATTTTGGAAAATAATAGAGGTATTTATGATTTGTCCAGAATGTGGAGCAAATATAGATTCTTCTAAAGAAATTTGTCCTTTATGCGAAAAACGTATTGATAGAGAAAGTACTTATAAAAATTTTATAACAAAAGGAGATAATTTTTTTAATACTGGCGACTTTGACAAAGCTATTTTATCATATTCAAGGGCACTGGATTATATTAATGACAGGGAAGAACTTTATATAAAACTTGGCAATGCTTATTCAAAAAAAATGGATAAGAAAGCAGCGCAGATGTATTTAAAAGCACTTATTTTAAATTTTTATAATGATACAACGCATAATTTAATAATTTCTTTTTATTCATATTTTAATAAACTTGAGGATTTAAAAAAATGGTATGAAAAAAATAAGGCAAATTATGATAGTCAATTCATTGATAAATATATAAAAATCATAGATAATATGTTACGTTTTAAAAATGAAACAAGTGTTAAAATCGGGCAAAAAGAGAACTTTTTAAATTTATTTTTTACAAGTATGAAAGAATATATTTTAATGAATATCGTTATGGGTTTGGTGATTCTTGTCATAATTGCTGGTGGTATTGCCGCATTTTTATTTAAAGTAAATATAATTTACATAATAATTTTTTCAGGGGTATTTTTCCTTGTGAGTTTGTTTTTCATTTCCTTTACAAAGATGAAAAGTATAAAAAAGAAAAAGGGGACACAAGAAAATTTGGAAAATTTACTGAATGAATTTAAAAATTAATATAAAACTATTTTATAATTCAATGCCTCAATTATGGCAGGTGATAATAAAAATTTAAAATCCTTCTTAAACTCTCTTTAGAAAAGGAAAATGAAAAATTTTTTTAATCCATCTCTTTTTTAAAAATAGTAGAGGAAAGATTTTATTTATGTAAAAAAGTAAAGCAAAAAATTTACTTTATATTTTATAAAAACCTACTGTGATTGATAGATTACTTTATAATGGTTTTTACTATTGAAAAATGTTTTAAAATTGGTAAATGTATTATAAAAATTGTTAGTTTTTCAATGTGCGGGAAAATAACAGAATTTTTTACGGCATTAATAAAATTGAAATAATTAAAATTTAATTTTACCAGAGTAAAAATTATAAAATAAACCGGTATAGAAATAAAACAGATAAAAATTATAGCACCAAGAATCCTGTCAAAAATTGTTAATTTAAAAAAATCAAAAAATTTTGCAAAAGTATAAGCAATAATTATTACAATACTACTTGCTATTAAAAATAAAATTGTATAAGAAATTAGCATTCTTTTTGTTTCATTTATTATTATTTTATTTAAAATTTCTGACATAGTTATATAACCCATATTTGCTGCAAAAAGCCCAATAAAAAAAGCAATTGGTATAGTTATCGTATAAATACCCCTTAATCGCCAGCCAAGGATAAAAGCTATTAAAAAAATTATTATCAATATAATGTCAATATAAGTCATAAAGGACTCCTCTTAAAAATATATTTATCATATTTATAACTCGCATTTAGTATTATGGTCAAAATTTGTGCTTTCCAATTGTATGGTTATATGTTTTATGCCAAATTCATTTTCCAGGATTTCATTTATTTTGCAAATTATAAAATCACTATGAATAAGATCTGATTTTTCTACAACTATGTGGGCATCAAAAATTGTTTCGCCTGGTGTTATGTCCCAGGAATGTATGTGATGGATATCTTTGATTTTTAAAAAATTATCATTTAATAATCGTTGCTTTATTTTTTCATTATCAATGTTTTCCGGCGTTGCCTGCATAAGTATATTTAAACTTTTAAAGAATATGCCTAATCCTTCCTTAATTATATAAAGTGCAAGTAAAACGGAAAAAATTGAATCAATAATAAAAACAGGTATAAATAATAAAATAATAGATATTAAAATCACAGCAATGGATGAAATAGTATCAGTTAATAAATGCAAAAAAGCAGATTTTATATTAATATTTTCTTTCGCGTTTTTAAAAAGTAAAATAACAGAAATGCCATTGCCAAGAAAACCAATTATTGCAATTAATAGCATTAAAGAGGGTTTAATAGTTTCTGGCTTATTTATTCTATGGATTGCATCAATTATTATATAAATGCATACAAAAAATAAAAGAATTATATTAAATAAAGCCGCAATTATTTCTGCTCTTTTATAGCCATAAGTTTTTTTTAAGTTTTTTTCGCGTTTTCCTATTAAAATAGCAAAGTAGGAAATTAAAAGGGAGGCGGAATCAGATAAATTATGCATTGCATCAGAAAGTAAAGCAAGTGAACCAGAAAAAAAACTACCAATAATTTCTATAACGGTTATGGAGATATTTATAAATACTGAAATCAGTAAATTTTTTTCATCTGTATTATTATGAATGTGTGTACTTTCTTTTATGTTATCCATAAGTTCTCCTTTTAATATACAAAAATAACATAAATTAAAAAATTTTTCAAACCTGAAAATTATGGCGAAGTAATCCCTCAGTGATAGCAGGTTTTTATAAAATATAAAGTAAATTTTTTTGCTTTACTTTTTTTTTACATAAATAAAATCTCCTATCTTTAAAAAAGAGGGAAAATAAAAAAATGGGAAACAGTGGGATTTGTTTTTTCCTCTCTCCCCTGCATGGGAGAGAGTTAGAGAGAGGGGGTTAATTTAATTATCAATTATCAATTATCAATTATCAATTATCAATTTCCAATTTCCAATTATTAATTGCTATTTATTATTTTTTCATTTTAATTGAAAATTTTTAATTGATAATTTTAAATTCTTAAATCATCCTCTCACCTTCCCACTCTCCCATCAAAGTTAACCATTACCCACAAGTTAGCCCGTGGCAGGCAGCACATTCAATTTTTTTGATTTTTATGTACTAATAAGCAACCGGGTATAAAAAACATGGCTGGTGCCAGAGCAATTTTTTCATTAAAATCAGAAAATGCCGCAACTTGCTAATAACAAGGGGTTGGTTTTTTAGTGGCACAAAAACAAAGCGGGACACTTGGCTGACGCGGAAAAACCGAAGCATTTGAAGTCCCCGCTTGAACTTTAATAACAGGATTCAAGAATATAGTCCGTGAACGACCTGATTTTATTCAAAAATTGTCTGACACCAGCCATGTTTTTTGAGATGTTACATTGCGAGTAAGCAACCTGGGACAAAAACATGGCTGGTGCCAGAGCAATTTTTTCATTAAAATCAGAAAATGCCTTAATTTGCTAATAATAAGGGGTTAGATTTTTAGTGGTACAAAAACAAAGCGGAGCACTCGGCTGACGCGGGAAAACCGAAGCACTTGAATTAGCCGCTTGAACTTTAATAACATGTCTCAAGAATATAGTCCCAAAACGTCCTGATTTTATTCAAAAAATTGTCTGGCTGCCAGCCACGGGCTAAAATTAAAGATGTGGGTAATGAACAGCCCATCAAAGAGCGTGGGGCAATTAAAAAAAATTTCATTTTTATCTCTTCCTTTTCTAAATGTAAATAAATAGGGATTTTCAATTTTTATTATCATCTCTTATAACTGATTGCTTTTCAGAAAGTTAAATCTAATTGAAATATTCTTTATTTATAATATAATTTATAAAAGTATGATTAATTAAAATTTTGAGGAAATATATGAATAAAAAATTAATATTTTTAATTATGATTTTATTTTTAAATAATTTATTTTTAATAGCAGATGAAATGAATGATGTTATTGAATTGGAAAATGTGGAAGAACAAAATAAAGTTTATAAAGAACAGGAAATTAATGAAAATTTAAATACAAGTGAGGAAAATGAAACAAAAGAAATAGAAACAAAAAAATTAGAAACAAAAGTAAAAGTTAATGCTGACCATATAATAAAACTTGCTATGAAAATGAAAGGTAAGCCATATAAATATGGCGGAATGACACCTGAAGAGGGTTTTGATTGTTCAGGTTTAGTTTGTTATGTATTTGGTAAAAACGGAATAAATATGAATAGGACAGTAGAGGAGCAATTTAAACAAGGAAAGGAAGTTGAATTATTTGAGATACAAAAAGGGGATTTACTATTTTTTCAGGTTTATGAAAATAGTTTTTATAATTTAGGAGTGATAAAGAATTTTTTCACTGAATATATAAAATTATATCCAAATCATATTGCCATATATATAGGCGATGGAAATTTTATTCATTCCCCAAAAGATGGCGATGTTATAAAGATAGATACTTTGCGAAAAAAATTCTGGAAAAAGCATTTATTTGGTATCAAAAGAGTCCTATAACACCTTATTTAACAACGCTTAAATAAGATTAATTCTGAATTGTTTATTATGATTTTTAGTTTTTAATTATGGTTTAATTGTTAAAGTAATAGATTAACAATTTGATTTTTCTTATTAATAAAAAAACATTTTTAATTTTTATAATGGAGCTTATAACTAATGAAAAAAATTTTAATAATTACAATATTTTTATTATTTTTTATAATATCAGGTTTTTCATTTACCGGTAAGCTAATATATTCTTCCAATGAAACTGGAAATTATCAAATATATATACATGATTTTTTTTCTAATACTAAAACAAATATTTCAAACAATTCTTATAATGAATTAAATCCAAAGGTTTCACCTGGTGGAAAATACATTGTTTTTTATAGTAATCGAAATGGTAACAATATGATTTATAAAATGGACCTTAATACTTTTTCTGTTGTTTGCCTTTCTACTGGTGCTTTTGTCAATGCAAGTAATTATGATCCGGTTTTTTCTCCTGATGGAACTAAAATAGCATTTAAGTCAAATAAAGATGATGGCTATGGCGACATATTTGTTATGAATTCTGACGGAAGTAATCCAATAAATATGACTCAGGATATGTCGACAAGTGAAGAATGGGCACCTGATTATACTCGTGAAGGAAATCAAATCGTATTTACAAGTAGAAGCAGGATAAATGATCCGAATACAGATGAAATTTATATAATGAATATTGATAACGGGACTAAAAATAAAATTACAAATAATTCAGTTCCTGATTGGTATCCACGAACTAGTCCAATACAAAATTTAATAATTTTTATTTCAAAAACAACGCAAGGGCAAAGTGATAATTTATTTGTAATGGATTATAGTGGAAATAGCAGAACATCGATTTCATCTTTGGTGGGCGATAATGATGACCCTTGCTATTCATCAGATGGTAATAAAATAGTTTTTATAAATAATAAATCAGGTTATTATCAAATATATTTGATGGAAGCAAATGGGACAAATGTTGAACAATTAACAACGAACACAGGTTATAATATTTTATGTCCTGCTTTTTTAGAGCAGAGCAGTTTAACACCAACTTTCACAAATACTGCTTTTATAACAGAAACAATTACTACAACAATGATATATACATCAACACCAACTTTTACAAAAACAAATACTGTTACAGATACTGTTTCAACAACTTCAACAAATACTAATACAAATACTCCAACTAATACAAATACAATAGTTAATACAATTACATCCACGCAAGTTAATACACCAACTCCAGTTCAAACCCATATAGCTAATTTAATTGTAAGAAAAATAATATTGCAAAAAAATTTAGTAAATTTATCAAAAAATGAACAAATTAATATTATAATCCCAAACGAGTTCTTTGGGCTTGAAGGTAAGATATGCGTTTATACACGAAATGGCTTACTTGTAAAAGAGATTTCTAAAAAACTTTCAAATGTAATAATATGGGATGGAACAAATTTTAATGGGAAAAAAGTAGGCGCAGGGATTTATTTGATAAGAATAAATATTAATAATTTAAAAGAAACGTTAAAAGTTGTAATAATTAGATAAAAATGAAAAAATTAATTTTTCTTATGGCATTTAAAAAATAAGAAATAGGAGGAATAAAGGTATATGAATAAATACTTATTAATTACATCCGATGGTTTTACTCAAGATATGGACGGTGTTGATATTGAAAATTGCCAGGGGCTTGGCTACGCTGAAGGTAAGAATTTTCAGGAAGCGGTTGAAAAATTTAAAAAAGAAAACCCTTGGTTTTTAAATTATATGCTTGAAAATATAACAGGTTATAAAGTTGTTAGTTTTGAGGAGGTTATTTAATTTATCAAAAATAAAAGTTTAATTTTTTTAATAATGCATAGAAATTTCTTTGTGTTTAAAAAAAGAAAAATTTATTAAAAAAAATTTTTAAAATTAGTAATTTTTGATTTATAAGAGTGAAAAATTATTATTTTGTGAAGCAAACCTTTTCTTGCAAAATTTTTTGATTTTTATTATAATACCTTATACTTTAAAACCAGGAGTTTATATGAGAAAAGGAAGAATTAAAATTAATGAAGACAGATGCAAGGGTTGTTTACTTTGCATAGAGCAGTGCAAGGTAAAAGAAATAAAAAAAAGTGAAAAAGTTAATAAGTATGGTCATATTGTTGTTGAATTCGCAAATTCAGGCAAATGCAATGCCTGCACGCTTTGTGCAATTGTATGTCCTGATGCAGCCATAGAAGTATATGAAATAAAAGAGGAAGAAAATGTCAGAAAGTAACAAAATTTTAATAAAAGGCAATCACGCCATTGTTGAAGCAGCGATTGATGCTGGTTGCAGGTTTTATGCTGGTTATCCAATAACACCACAAAATGAAATACCAGAATATATGTCAAAACGTATGCCCGAAGTTGGTGGCGTATTTTTGCAGGCAGAAAGCGAATTGATATCAATTAATTTAGTTTTTGGTGCAGCAGTTGCAGGTGCGCGAGCTATGACAACTTCTTCATCCCCGGGCATTTCTTTGATGCAGGAAGGAATCTCTTATATGGCTGGTTGTGAATTGCCAGGTGTTATTGTAAATGTGCAGCGCGGTGGGCCAGGACTTGGAAATATATCTCCATCCCAATCAGATTATTATCAGGCAGTAAAGCCAGGGCATGGCGATTACCGACTAATTGTTTTAGCCCCGTATAATACTCAGGAAATGTATGATTTTACTTTTGAAGCATTTGATCTTGCTGATAAATACAGAAATCCAGTTATGATTTTAACAGATGGGCTTTTGGGACAAATAATGGAAAGCATTGATTTAAAAAGAAGAAAATCCCAGTATTTGAATACTGAAAAAAAATGGGCTCTAACAGGTGCAAAAGGAAGAAAAGGGCAGAGAATTTTATCCCTGCTTATGAAGCCAGGAGAACTTGAAAAGCATAATTTTCATTTAAAAGAAAAATATGATTTAATTTATAAAACAGAAAAAAGGTATGAAAAATTTTCAATAAACAAAGATACGGATTATTTGATTGTTGCATTTGGCACAGTTGCAAGGATTTCGAAAGAAACAATAAAAATCGCAAATGACTTAAAAATTGGTTTATTCAGGCCAATAACTCTTTTCCCGTTTCCTTATGAGGAATTAAAAGAAATTGCAAAAAATGTTAAAAAAATTTTTGTTTTTGAAATGAATTTAGGGCAGATGCTTGATGATGTAAAAATTGCTGTGGAGGACTCAAAAAAAATTGAATTTTATGGAAGACCAGGTGGTGGTGTTCCAACTGCAGAAGAATTACTTAATTTTATTATAAAGAAGGTAAAATAAAATGCAGGAAAAATTAATTTATAAAAAACCAAACTCAATTACAGATGTAAATTTTTCTTACTGTCCTGGTTGCGGGCACAGCACGGTTCATAAAATAATTGGTGAAATTGTTGATGAATTAAATTTGCGAGAAAAAATAATTGGCGTTGCACCTGTTGGCTGTGCGGTTTTTGCTTATGATTTTTGGGATTTTGATGTCACAGAGGCAGCCCATGGCAGAACACCTGCTGTTGCAACTGCAATAAAAAGGGTCTTACCGGACAGGGTTGTTTTTTCCTATCAGGGAGATGGAGATCTGGCTTCAATTGGAATGGCAGAAATAATACATACTGCAAACAGGGGAGAAAATATAACAGTTATTTTTATAAATAATACAAATTATGGAATGACAGGTGGTCAGCTAGCGCCAACAACGCTTTTAAATCAAAAGACAACAACTTCACCTTTTGGCAGGGATGCAAAAAATTATGGCTATCCCATAAAAATGCTTGAACTTTTAGCCCCACTTCCTGGTGTAAAATATTTAGAAAGAGTAAAAGTAACTGATGCCGCCTCCATTATAAAAGCAAAAAATGCAATTAAAAAAGCATTTACTTATCAAATTGAAAATGTTGGTTTTGCTATGGTTGAAGTTTTATCCGGCTGCCCGACAAACTGGAGAAAAGAACCGGTTGAGGCAAATAAATGGATTGATGAAGAAGTTTCAAAATATTTCCCAATTATGAAAATAAAGGATATTAAATAAAAATGAAAGAAAAAATTATAATTGCAGGGAGTGGTGGACAGGGTGTTTTAACACTTGGTGTTTTTTTAGCAAAAGTTGGATTTTACGAGAATAAAAATGTTGCCTGGTTGCCATCCTATGGGGCTGAAAAAAGAGGTGGTTTTTCATTCTGTAATGTGGTTATATCTGATGATGAAATTTATTCACCTGTTGTTGAAACGCCTGACACCTTATTTGTTTTCGATCAGCGTGCTCTTGACCAGTACTCATCAAAAATAACTGAAAATACGCTTGTTATTGCAAATTCATCACTTTTAATAAATACAGAAAAAAAGAATAAAAATTTTTATTTAATACCTGCAAGTAAAATTGCAAAAGAAATTGATTTTATTCAGGCAATGAATATTGTCATTTTTGGGGCTTTTTTAAAATTAAAACCATTATTTAAAAAAGAAAGTGTTTTAAATGTTATGAAAGAAATGTTAAAAGGAAGAAAAGAAGAAATTTATAACAAAAATTTTATTGCGTTAGAAAAAGGAATGGAATTTATTAAATAAAATGAAATTTAATATAAGAAATGCAAAAATAACCGATGCTTATAAAATCAGAAATATATTGAAAAAATATGGGCAGGAAGCAGATATTATTATAAGACCTTTAAACGATATTTATGAAAATTTACGGGATTTTAAGGTTGTTGAATATAAAAAAAAGGTTATAGGTATAATTGCATTGCATATTTACTGGAATGATTTAGCAGAAATAAGGTCTTTTGTAATAGAAAAAAAATATAGATCCAATGGATTAGGAAAATTGCTTTTAAATGAAGCAATAAAAGAAGCAAAAAAAATTGGTATAAGAAAAATTTTTGCTTTGACAAAAATCCCAAAATTTTTTATAAAAAATGGATTTAAAAAAATTTCAAGGAAAAAGTTGCCACAGAAAATTTGGAAAGATTGCCTTTTATGCCCAAAATATCCAAATTACTGTGATGAACAGGGAGTTATAAAAAGGATATGAAAGAAGAAAAAAAGGAAATAGTTTTAAATTTTGATGTAATTATAAAAGAGATGGATGGGAGATACATTGGTGAATGCCTTGGGCTTCCGGGGCTTGTCGTAAGCGGTGCAAATAAAAATGAAGTTATTAAAAACATAAAAGCGGCAATTCCACTTTATTTACGTTATGTTCCAAAAGAGTCATTTATCCCTGTTTATGAAAATTCAATGATTCCGATAATTTATGATTTTGAGGAATTCAATGGCTATTTGTATGCAGCAACAAACAAAGATGTCATATTAAGAACATCAACGGGCGATGTTGGAGCGTGGGAAAAAATAAATATAACCAATGTTTTCTCGCCTTATTTTAACCCACCTGTTGGTAAAACAAAGGACTTTACTTCTGAAGACCTTGGCGATTATACACCGCAAATCTATTGTTTGAAATTTTACAGTGATTTAGGAACACCAAAACTTTACTGCGGTACGAATTGCAATGGTTCAATTTATGAATCATTGGATGGTAAAACCTGGGGGCTTGCATTTAATAGCGGCGAAGCAAGGGTCCATTGCCTTGAGGTCTTTAAAGGAAAATTATTTGTTGGCACTTCAACTGAAGGAAAAATTTATTCCTACAATGGAACAAACTGGGTTATTTCCCATACAACAACCGAACTTGCGATTGTTTCTTTTGGCGTTTTCAGGGACTACCTTTATGCAGGAACCTATCCGAATGGAATCATATTTAGAACTTCTGATGGAATAAACTGGCAAAAGGTTTTTGATACCAATCAGACATTTGTAAATAGTTTTTGCGTATTTAAAAATAAACTTTATGCTGCAACTTCAAAAGCAAATGGCGCACTTGTTTTTATGTCAGAAGATGGAACAAACTGGGTTGAAAATTTCTTTTCAGAAAAAGAAACGAATTTTTTTAAATTAAATGTTTTTGCAAATACACTCTATCTCGGGACCGGGGACAGCGGCAGAGTTTTTAAAACATCAGATGGCAGAAAGTGGGAACTCGCATTTCAAACAGATGAAGAAGATATAAGGGCATTGATTTCTTTTAATGGCTATCTTTATTTTGGCTCTTCGCCAAAGGGACGTATTTTTAAAACAACCGCGAGCAATATACCACCACCGCGTGCTTTTGATGTGGAAGTAAGCGAGATAACATCCCATAGTGCTGTTATAACATGGAAAACAGATAGAGAATCAAAAACAATAATAGAATACGGCATTGATAAAAATTTTGGCAATAATATCATAAATGAAGTTAAAACAACAAATCATAAAATTACACTCAACAATTTAAAAGCAATGACGACCTATTATTTTAGAATTCTTACATATTCCGATATTGGTAGTTTTTCAGGAATTTTGGATGAATATTCATTTACAACAGGTGCTGCAATCACACCTGTGATTTCATCAAAAACACATCCTGACCAGAATAAATGGTATTCAAGTCATAATTGCGAAGTTAATTGGGGATTGCATCCAGAAGTTAAACAGTACTACTACACAATTGATAAAAATCCAGAAACAGTTCCTGATATAACCAAATGCAATGTAACGGCAAAGGAAGGTGCTTTAATTAAAATACCAGAAGACGGTATCTGGTATCTGCATCTTGTCATAGAAGATAAAGCAGGAAATATAAGCACAACTGTTTCTCATTTTACAGTTCGTGTTGATACAACCGCCTTACCGCCTGATGTTGTTTCCCCAACACATCCTGAAAGTGAAAAATGGTATAACAATAATAATGCTATTTTTAAATGGGAAGCCCCGGATGACCTGTCAGGTATAGATGGATATTATTACATCGTTGATGATTTGCCAAATACAATACCAAATGAAAAAACAGGTAAATTTATTAACCACAGAGATGTTTCAATAAAAATAAATGAAGATGGCGTTAAATATTTTCACATTGTTTCAAAGGATAAAGCAGGTAATGTTGGCACAAAGGCAAGCCATTTTAGATTCAATGTTGATACAATTGCCCTGCCGCCCATAATTAACTCAAGCACACATCCTGATAATGAAAGCTGGTATAACCAGAAAAAGGTAAGTATTCATTTTGGAAAACCGCATGATTTGTCAGGCATAGAAGGGTTCTTTTACTGCCTGGATACTGTTCAAAAACCAGAAATACCTGAAGAAAACTGGTTATGGAGTCAGAGCGGAGATGTAGAACTGGAAATAAAAAATGATGGAATTTGGTTTGTTCATGCAAAATCAAAGGACTTTGCAGGCAACATATCAAAAGAAATTGCAAATTTTAAAGTAAAAGTTGACACACTCGCCCTGCCACCAAATATATCATGTATATCCCATCCTGACCCGAATAAATGGTATAACATAAAAAGGGCACAATTCAAATTATTTCCACCTGATGATTTATCAGGAGTGGAGGGCTATTATTATGTAATTGATGAAAAAGAAAAAACAATACCAAACTCGACATCTATATGGATTGATAAGGATGTAATTTTTTCCGGTGATTTAAAAGATGGCGAGTGGTATTTACATGTTGTAACAAAAGATAAAGCAGGGAATATCGGAGTAAATGCCTCTCATTATAAATTTAACATAGATACTGTGGCAAAACCGCCAAAGGTTTATTCAAAAACGCATAAGGACCAGGAACAGTGGTATAACAATCCAAATCCAGAACTTCATTGGGAAACACCGGATGATTTATCCGGCATAGAAGGTTATTATTATGTAATTGATAATAAACATAACACAATTCCTTCAAAAGAAACAGGCGAATGGACAAAAACAAACCAGATTGTTTTACCACAGATGGAAGATGGGGTCTGGTATTTTCATATAATTTCAAAGGACTATGCAGGTAATATTGGTTTTGAAGCAGAACATTTTAAAATAAAGATTGATACAAAAGTTGAATTGCCTAAAATAAGTTCTATAACTCATCCTGATGAAAATAAATGGTATAACAGTTCACTTGTCAAACTTTCCTGGTCTGTGCCACAGGACTTATCAAAAATAAAGAATTTTTATTATCTTTTATCAAATGAAAAGCAATTTAAAATAAATTTAGGTTTTGCAACAAAAACAGATAAAAGAGAAGTTGAATTTAACATAGTAGAAGAAGGAATTTATTATTTTCATTTAATTGGTGAGGATAATGCTGGAAACATAAATGATGAGCCGTCAATTTTTACAATAAGAATTGATTTAAAAGCAGAACCGCCTGAAATAATTTCAACCACGCATCCAAATCCGGAAAAATTCTATGCAAATACAAATCCGGTTTTTGTGGTTGATAAGGTCAATGACCTGTCAGGCCCAGAAGGTTTTTATTATATTGTTGACAAAGAGCCGGAGACAATACCTGACAAAAAGACCGGCAGATTTACAAATGAAACAACAATAACAATACCTGAAAAATTAGAAGATGGCGAATGGTATTTCCATATTGTTTTAAAGGACCAGGCAGGCAATACTGGAACAAAAGCATCGCATTATAAATTTAAAATAGAAACAAATCCACCAGAAGCCCACATTGAGGACTTGCCAGAATTTATGGCAACTGATTCATTTGATGTAAAATGGAGTGGTTTTGATAAAGAGTCAGGTGTAAATTGTTTTACCATTGAATACAAAGAAGGAGAAAAAGGAAAATGGAAGCCCTGGCTCATTGAAACAAAAGCAAATTCAGGAATTTTTAAAGGCGAGGATGGTATAACATATTATTTTAGAATAAAAGCACGCGATAATGCCGGAAATTGGTCTGATTTTTTTGAAGATGAGAAAATTAAAACAACCATTGATATTTCACCGCCTACTATTATTAATCAAATAGTTGCAAAGCCAATTGCAGGTGGAAAAATTTTGCTTGAATGGAATAAGGCACTTGATTCAGTTAGCGGACTTGATTTTTACAGAATTTATAGATCAACATCAAGCGGACAGTTGGGTATGCAGATAAATGTTGATGGAGAAACGCGTGACCCAAAGTTCATTGATGATTCAAAGGATTTAGAAGACGGCATAATTTATTATTATACTGTAAGGGCTGTTGATAAAGTTGGGAATGAGAGGGAAAGTGGGAACAAGCAGATTATGGCAATATGTGATAAAATTGCTTTACCACCTGTTATTTTTTCTGCTACCCATCCAATGCAGGACCAGTGGTATAATCATAAAAATGTAAAACTTACATGGAATACACCACAGGATGCAACCCGAATTACTGGCTATTACTATATTTTTGACCAGATTGCAACAACAGTTCCGGATGCAAAAATTGGAAACTGGTTTACAGATAATGAAATTGATTTTAACAATGTAACAGATGGAACCTGGTATTTCCACATTGTTTCAAAAGATGAAGCAGGGAACATATCAGAAGAGGCAACCCATTTTAGAATTAACATAGACACGACAAAACCAAAACCACCTGTTGTGAGTTCAATTACGCACAACGATGTTAATCAGTGGTATAACAATAATGCGCCTTCTTTTTCCTGGACCACTCCATCTGACCCAGCAGGCATAGAGGGTTATTATTATGTTTTCAATCAAATGAAAAACATAATGCCTGATATTGCAACTGCGAGCTGGACAAAAGGGACAATGGCATCTTTTGTTGATGTGCCAGACGGTGTCTGGTATTTTCACATAATTGCAAAAGATACAGCAGGTAATTTATCAGAAGAGGCGAGTCATTTTCAGATAAATGTGGCTATGGCTCCGCCGCCGCCATCTGTATTTTCAACCACGCATCCTGAACAGGATAAATGGTACAGAGATAAAAATGTTAAATTGCAATGGAAACCGGTTAAATACGTTAATGAAATAATTGGTTATTATTATGTACTTGATAATTTTGAAGATACCATACCAACACCAAAAAATAACAAAACAATGGATACGAGTGTGAATTTTCAGGGTTTAAATGATGGCATTTATTATTTTCATATTGTATCAGTTGATAAAGAAGGTGTTGTTGGAAAAATTGCAACACATTTTGCAATAAGGATAAAAACAAAGGTTTCATTAAAAGGCACAATAACACAGTCAAATGGAATTATGCCATTACCCGGTGCAACAATAGAGGTTATAAAAGAAGACAATACAACGCTTGGCGTTGCAATATCTGATAAGGATGGAAATTATAAAATTGATAATTTGCCAGTTGGAAAGGTAAAAATAAAGGTCCTTGCAAAAAATTTACCGCCGCAGATTATTTACGATGTTGAATTAAAAGAAGATGACGCAGAAAAGATATTGAATATTTCATCTGAAATTTTTGCTTTTTATGAACCAGCCACAGAAAGAATAATTTTTAATTATTATTTACCAGAAGGTGGCAATGTTTCCATAAAAATTTTCACAGAATCAGGAAAAAATATCTATTCAATTGAAGAAAAGAAAAATGGAAAGATATACAATAATTCTTACTGGGATGTAAAAAATGTGGAAGATGGTGTATATCTTTATCAAATCACGTCAAAAGGTGATGTTACAGGAAAAATTACACGATATGCAATAAGAAAAATAAAAAAAGAAAAATAAATTTAAGGAGTGAGAAAAATGGCAAAAATCTGTAAAGCATGTGGAACAGAAAATAGAGATGAGGCAGCATTTTGCAGGCAATGCGGTGTTCCATTGCCATTAAAAAAGAAAACGCTGGATGATAAAAAACTTATTGAGTACCAAAAAAAATTAAGAAAATTCTGGATAACTGTTTTTACAATAATCGGGATAATCGGCTTAATAACTTATACAATAATAAAAAAAATAGAAATGTATAATAAAGTTGAAACAGTAAAAGAATATACAAATAAATATATTAATGAAGACAGAAATGCATTTTCAGGTATCGGGCTTCAGACATTTAATTTACAGGGACTTACATGGGATATGAAAGTAAAAGACATTATGAAAAATTTTAAATATGCAAAACAAAGTAACGACCCTGATTTTGTTGATTCTTTAATGGTTAGCCAGGTTGATTTTAAAACTGAAATACCACATGCAAATTTTATGAGTTTGGGTATTTTTACTGAAAAACTTTATGCCATAAAATTTGAATTTGGGACTTCACGCGAGTTTTTAAGACAGCAGGTAAAAATACCAAACGAAGATGAAATAATGTATGGAAGATATCAGGGGCTTTTAAAGGTCTTTAAAGAATTGTTTGGACCACCAACATTTACAAAAAATGAAATTGACAAACTTGATTTTTCAAAAAGATTAAAGTATCTAAAAAGAGGACAATTTGAGGATGGGAGACCGAGTAATGTCTATATTTACTGGATTTTAGGGAATACAAAAGTAGAAATTGCATTTTTTGGCTATCAGGGGAAACCAAAATTAACAGTAAGATTCCTTTATATTCCGGTATGGGATAAGTTAGGGGGTAAATGATTACAGAAAAAATTCTTAAGCAGGGCTTAATTTATTTTTTTATTTTTTTACCGCTTTTATATTATCCTTTTTCATACAGCATTTTAGCCCCAAAAGAAATTTTATTTACCCTTTTTGCATTTTTTTTAGTTTTTTTGTTATTTAATAAAAATGAGATTAAATTAAAAAAAATAACATTAATCCCTTTATTTTTTATTATATGGTGTTTTCTGGCAATTTTATTTTCAAAATACAAATTTGCCGGCTTTGTAAAAATAAACATAGTAATTTTATCCTTTTTTTATTTTTTGTTTTTTTCTAATTTTATTTTTTTAAATAAAAATTTTATAAGGGATTTAATTTTATTTACTTCATTACCATTTTTATCAATAGGAATTTTACAGGCATTAGGCATTGATTTTCCAAAAGGGCTTATGGTGTTTGGCAGTGATGTCCCTTCAACCTTTGGCAATCCCAATTTTTTTGCCGCATATCTTACCGGAATAATGCCTTTTTTTCTGGATGGAATTATAAAAGAAAAGCAGGGTAAAAAATTTTTAAGCATTTTTATTTTTCTTGTTTCCTTATTTTTGCTTTTTAGAACCGGTTCAAAAGCAGCGATTTTAGTTTTTCTTTTATTGATTTTAGCATATTTTTTTATTTATATAAAAGTTCAGATAAAAGTAAAAATTATTCTAACCACAATTTTAATTTTATTTTCTTTCATTATTTTTTATTTTAATTTTAACAAAATTAAAAACAATGAATCGGTTTTTTTCAGAATAAATGTGTGGAAGGGAACAATTAATTTAATTGCTGATAATTTTATTTCTGGTGTGGGACCAGGTGCTTTTAGTTTTTCATTTCCAAAATACAGACCAGCAGAAATAATGAAATGGGCAAAAGAACACAGTTATGAAATAACCCAACCGGAAAACATATTTCTTCAAATTTTAGCAGAAACAGGAATAATAGGGCTTTTGTTTTTTTTGTTTTTTCTATATCTTTTATTTAAAAATTTCAACAATGACCTATTACCATTTTATGCAGGAGTATTGGGAATTTTAGGAGTTAATTTTTTTGGCGTTGATTTGAATTATATTACATCAATTTTTTTATTTACTTTTTTAAGTGCCATTGTTTTTTATAATAAGTCATCAAAAGAGTTTTTAATAAAAGGAAAAATTAAAAATATATTCTTATTTTTAATTATAATTTATTTTTCCATTATTTTTATTTTTCAAATTATAGATTTTGCATCTGATATTTATTTAAAAAAAGCAATTGATTTTTCAAAAGAGAAAAACTGGGATAATGCAATAAAAAATTATAATGAATCACTTAAACTAAATAATTATAAAATTGATGCACTTTATTTTTTGGCAAACGCATACTATGATTCAGGAAATTTACAGGAGGCATTAAAAACTTTTGAAAAACTTGAAAAACTCGTGCCGAATTATATTTTAACAAATTACAAAAAAGCAAACATTTATATGAATCTTAATGACATACAAAAAGCAAAAGAAGAATACGGGATTGCCTTAAAATTTGACCCATATCTAAAACAGGCAAATGAAGAACTCGCATTTATTTATTACAGAGAACAAAAATTTAATGAAGCAGAAAAACTTTTAAAAAAAATTTTAGAAAAATACAGCGACGATGCCTCAGTTTACAATAACCTTGGAAACATTTATTTTGCATCAAAAAGAATAGATGAAGCAATAGAGGCATACAAAAAAGCAATTGAATTAAAAAAAGATAAGGATTATTATTATAACCTTGGCTGCGTTTATTTTACTTTAAATGATTTTTATAAGGCAAAAGAAAATTTACTGGCAGCAAATGAGTTAAATAAGGATAAAGATGAAAAAATAACAAAAATGTTAAATATGGTAGAAAATTATGTTAAAATAAAAAACATACAAAAATAAAAAAGGAGACAACAAATGAAAAAAATTGCAGTTTTTGTATCTGGCGGTGGAACAAATCTGCAGGCAATAATTGATGCAATAAAAAGTGGTTATATAAAAGAGGGCTATATTGAAATAGTTGTAAGCAATAAAAAAGACGCTTATGGGCTGGAAAGGGCAGTAAAAAGTGGTATAAAAGCAATGTTTTTTGACCCAAAGGAATATCCTGAAAGAGAGGTCTATGATGAATATCTTGCAGGTAAGATGAATTCCTTGAACATTGATTTAATCTGTCTTGCCGGCTATATGCGTATTTTAACAGGTGTTTTTATAGATAAATTTAAGGGAAAAATTATGAACATACACCCAGCATTGCTGCCGAGTTTTGGCGGTCCGGGTATGTATGGGTTAAAAGTCCATGAAGCGGTTTTAAATTACGGAGTAAAGGTTACTGGATGCACAGTTCATTTTGTTGATAAAAACGTGGACAGTGGTCCAATAATCATACAAAAATGTGTGGAAGTTGATGAAAATGACACACCTGAAACTTTGCAAAAAAGGGTCTTACAATTAGAACATAAAGCATATCCAGAAGCAGTAAAATTATTCACAGAGGATAAATTAATTATTGAAGGTAGAAAAGTAAAAATTTTAAAATAAAAGGAACTAAAATGTTTTGTCCAAATTGTAAATACGAATACAAAGAAGGCATAACTGTTTGTCCTGATTGCGGAGCAACCCTTGTAAAAAAATTAGAACAAGAGCCAAAACTTAATTTTTCTACTGCTGAATTATGCGATGTAGAAAATGAAGTTGAAGGTAATTTTATAATTTCTGTTTTAGAAGAAAATGGCATTGAATGTTTTTTACGCGAAAATTTTTTGCCGCATTCGCGTGTTGTAATGGGTGAAAATAAAAAATATGGAACAATAGTTGTAAATAAAGAAAAATTGGAACAGGCAAAAGAAATTTTAAAAGAAATAAAATAAAAAGGAGGCATTTATGCTAAAAGTAAATCGCGCCCTTGTCAGTGTTTCAGACAAAGAAGGAATTGTTGATTTTGTAAAGGAGTTGGAAAAATTAAACATTGAAATTATCTCAACTGGTGGCACAGCAAAAACATTAAAACAGGCAGGGATAAAAGTTATTGATATTTCAGATGTTACTGGTTTTCCTGAAATTTTAGATGGCAGAGTAAAGACCCTGCACCCGGTTGTTCATGCCGGTTTACTTGCACTTAGAAATAAAAAAGAGCATATGGATACACTTGCAAAACATAATATAAAAACAATTGATATGGTTGTTATAAATCTTTATCCTTTTAAAGAAGTTATAAAAAAAGAAGGTGTAAAACTGGAAGAAGTCATTGAAAACATTGATATAGGTGGGCCATCTATGATACGTTCTGCTGCAAAAAATGCAGAATCAGTTGCTGTTGTAACTGATAAAAGGGACTATGAACTTGTTTTAAATGAATTAAAAGCAGGCGGCATAAAAAACGAAACCCTGCAATATTTGAGGGTAAAAGCATATAAAACAACAGCGGATTATGATGTTTACATATCAAATTACCTTGAAGCAAAACTTTTAAAAAATGAAAATTTACCTGAAAAAATTTTAATAAGTGTTGATAAAAAACAGGATATGCGTTATGGAGAAAATCCACATCAAAAAGCTGCGTTTTACGTATTTGCAGATTGTAAGGAAACAGGGGCTGCTATTTCAGAACAATTGCATGGGAAAGAACTTTCATTTAATAATATCTATGATATGGATGCTGCTTTTAATTTAGTAAAAGAATTTTCAGAACCAGCAGCAGTCATTGTAAAACATGCAAATCCCTGCGGGGTTGCTGTTGATGAAAACATAAATGATGCCTATAAAAAAGCGTATGCCGTTGACCCTGTATCCGCATTTGGCGGCATTGTTGCATTAAACAGAAAACTTACAAAAGAAATTGCAGAAGAAATAAATAAAATTTTTATGGAAGTTGTCGTAGCCCCGGATTTTGAACAAAAAGCACTTTCAATTTTAAAACAAAAGAAAAATTTAAGAATTATAAAAACAGGCGAGATTAAAAGATATACTGATAACACAATTGCGTATAAGGATTTAAGAAAAGTTGTTGGCGGATTGCTTGTTCAGGATATGGATTTAATTGAAACAAAAAAAGATGACTTAAAAATTGTAACAAAAAGAAAACCAGATGAAAAAGAACTTAATGACCTGTTATTTGCCTGGAAGGTTGTAAAATTTGTTAAATCAAATGCCATTGTAATTGCAAAAGACAAAGTTGCAATAGGCATAGGACCTGGGCAGACAAACCGTGTTGGTTCAGTCCATATTGCTGCAAATCAGGCAAAAGAAAAAACAAAGGGTGCTGTTCTTGCATCTGAGGCGTTTTTTCCATTCAGGGATAGCATTGACCTTGCAGCCAAATTTGGTATAGCAGCCATAATCCAGCCAGGCGGGTCAATAAAGGATGAAGAAGTAATAAAAGCAGCAGATGAATATAATATGGCAATGGTATTTACTGGTATAAGGCATTTTAGACATTAAAAAATTAATGGCTTACTTTTGAATTAAAAAGAAAAAAAATTGATTTAATTTAAAAAATATAAAAGGAGGAGATGAAAAATGAGTATATTAGGAAGGAATGAAAAATGTTTTTGTGGTAGTGGAAAAAAATTCAAAAATTGTTGTTTGCCTTTAATTGAAAAGCGAGAAAGGTTTATAAATAAAACCGGCATCCAAATGGCATTATTATATCCTGAGGAGTTTGATGAATATCTGGAATCTTTTTCATTATTATGTGATTATAGAGATAAAGTAATAGAACAAGACATAGAAGCAATTTATTATTTTATGGAATTAGCTTATTATCATACATTTTTTAAAGAAACCACGCCATCCTATGAAACACTTTTTTCAATTTATTGTATCTATTTTGGTGAAGAACCAAAAACTTTGTTTGATCAATTTTTTGAATCAAATGATTATTTATCACTTCCAAATGAAAAAAAATCCCCTTTTATATATTTAAGTCTTTTATATCCAGGATTTTTTAAAATTGAAAAAAATAATGGAAATTATAATTTTATTGATATTATAAGACCAGAAATAAAATACGAAAATGTTTTTGTAAAGTATGATGAATATTTGATTGAACAAATAAATAACTATGAATTTGTTTTTTCCTGTCTTGTAAAAGGTGAAAAATATTCCTATTTAATAAATGAACCATTTGTATTTAATTTTAAAAAAGAAGAAGATTATAAAAAATTAGTTGAATCTATAACGAACGATTATAAAGATTTTTTAAAAGAAGAAAAATTAAAAGATAACATAAAAAATTATATTGAATATTGCTGGAGTTCTTTGGTTGGAAGAATTTCTTATTTTTTAAAAATTGATGACGTAGATTCATTATTGGATAGTAAAATAGCTTATGCCAAAATTTATTTTGAAGTATTGGATTTTAATAATCTAATAAGTAATTTGGATAAAAACAAAAAATTGAAAAAGAATAAAAACGAATTTCTTAATATGTATGAGTATCTTAAAAATGATTCGTTACAATTTGCTATTTACCTTACCGAAGCAGAGATGTCTATTAACTTTCTTTTTAAAAAAACTTTTTTTCTATTTTTAGATGAAATTTATTATCCAAATAAAAACTATTTGAAATATATAAAATTTGAATATAAGAGTACTTAAAAATATAATTTTTGGATAAAAAAAATTTTAGAAATAAATAAAATTTTTTTTATCACCCCTTCAACCTGTGGTATGAAATAGGAGATAGGAATTGTGAAGATTTAAATAAGAAGAATTTTTTATTTTCCCCTCGCCTTTTGATAAGATAGTGGAAGGGGAGAGGGTGATTAAAAAAATTAAAAATTATCAATTAAAAATTTTCAATTTTTATTTTCCCCCTTTTCAGAGCTTGTGCAAAAAATAGGAAAAAAAATAAAAAACAGAAAACTGACGTATAAAAATGATTAAAAAATAAGGGAAAAATAAAAATAGAAAAAATTAAAATATCAAATTTTATGTTTTTTGCACAGGCACTTCAAAAGGGGGAACTAAAGGGGGATTTTTAAGTCCTTATGCATATGTCATCTCGCTTGTAATTGTGACATCACAATGGAATAAAATTAAAAATTGCAATCGTCCCTCTCTCCTTGCCTCTCTTCCGCAAACTGGGGAGAGAGGATTTTTTTAAAATTAGAAATTGCAAATTGCAAATTTAAACACGCTCTAACTAAAAGCTAAGTAAAGAATTATTCCCCTCGCCCTTTGATGGGAGAGGGGGAAGGGGAGAGGGTGATTAAAAAAAATTATTAATTAAAAATTTTTAATGAAATTAATTTTTTTAAATTTAAATTTTTTTATAAAAAAATATTGACAAAATATAAAATTTCAACTATAATTTATTTAGTTCCTTGAAAGCAAAAGAGCAAAAAAAGTCGCATAATATGAAAAGTAGTTTTTTTGTTAATTTTTGACTGACCCCTTATTTTTTCCGCTTTCGGATATAATTC
>Ga0078972_1005768_pt1 | contig 30798 bp, 30 predicted proteins | sample YelNatPaOPGAMG01_FD_67568 | JGI IMG/M metagenome (GOLD analysis project Ga0078972, IMG submission 67568) | Hot spring thermophilic microbial communities from Obsidian Pool, Yellowstone National Park, USA - OP-RAMG-01 (SPADES assembly) (version 2) | ecosystem: Environmental > Aquatic > Thermal...
AATACATATTATGAAGTCTCACTTCGCTGACGAAGAGAGACTTCGAAAAACGTGGAGAGAATTCCTACACGGGGAACCGAGCGCGGTTCCCCGACCCCCTCCGCTGTTCGATTCCTCTTGTGTTTGTGAAATCAAAATATAACTCGCAATTTATTGCTGTTTTTTTATTTTTTTTGTGCCCTCGAGAGGAAATCTCACGCGTTCACTCGTTTCACTTCGTTCACTTTTCGGAACCCACGGTTCCGAATAACTTCCTACACGGGGAACCGAGCGCGGTTCCCCGACCCCCTCCGCTGTTCGATTCCTACTTGGTAGTAAAATCAAAATATAGCTCGCAATTTATTGCTGTTTTTTTGTTTTCTTTGTGCCCTCGAGAGGAATCGAACCTCTATTACAAGATCCGCAATCTTGCGTCCTATCCGTTGAACGACGGGGGCAATGCGGTTAAATCATATCACTTATTTTTTAAAAACGCTATTGTTATTGAGCTTAAATTACAATAATAACTTATCTAAAACTTTGATATTTTTTGAATTGAATCAATAAAAGATGGATCGTATGGAGTTTCTTTAAGAACTTTGCTAATAATATTTTTTGCGTCTTGAAGTTTTTGTTTTGGTATCTGAACTATAAATGGTATTTTATATTTTCCTTTTAGTTTAAAAATTATTTCATCTAATGGATAATCTTCGTTTTTTTCAAAAACGCTGAAATATTCCATTTCTGACAGCGCGTAAGTTTTGCCTGGATCTATTGTTATTTCTTTTTCTGTAAGAGTGAAGGAAATAATTCTTGGTTCTTTATCGCCCCAGACAATTATTAATATTTCAGCTATTAAAATAAAAAAACCAAAGAAAAAATCTTTTTGCCAAATAGCAAAAGCTATTAAAAGCGTCGCTATTATTATTGATATCCAATACCAAGAAACGCTTCTTTCTGGTTTTTCAAATTCTTGAGCTTCCCATTTTAGTTCCATATTTTTATTATAGCATAATTTTAAAATAAAAAAACCGCACATAATATGCGCGGTGTTTTAGGCTTTATTTTCCGTATTTCGCGGAAATATAGCCTAAACTGAATATTATTAATCCTACTAAAAGTAGGATCAATAAATCCCGCCAGTTCTTTTTTAAAAAGAACTGGAAATTTTTCATTTTTTTCATTTTATTTTCTTTACTTTGCCAGAGGGCTCTTTCATAATTGAAAGTTTACCGTGGCGGACAAAGGAGTTTTAATAAAACCCCACTCTCCGCCAAGGTAAACAAAACCTATGACAAAATATAAATAAATCTTTCAAAGAACTGTCTATATTTTAGCATATAATATCTTATTTGTCAATAACATGCATTTAACATCATAAAATGACACTGAGGAAGCTGAATTTTGATATAAAACTTACTAATTTTTTAATTGAAATTAAACATTAAAAATTGATTAAAAATACAATTCATATTTATGAAGTTTAGAGACTTCGGGGAAACCTTTCGCGGGGAGAGACTTCAGGAACGGGGAGAAAATTCGGACAAATACATATTATGAAGTCTCACTTCGAAGACGAAGAGAGACTTCGGGAACGGGGAGAAAATTTGGAAAAAAAGACTTCGGACAAATAAGAAAACAAAGCGGGGATTAAAAGCTTGGATTCCCGCCGGAGTTTATCCTCGTGAAGACGGGGACGGGAATGACAGAGAAGAGAGAATTCAGGGACGGAGAGAAAATTCGGGGACGAAGAGAGACCTCGGAAAAACAGAAAGAGACCTCGGGAAAATAATTCTTTAATTAGATGTTTTTATGCCATTGCTCCAGCGAGAGCTATTATCTTTTTTGCCCCAGCGGATTTGAGCGCGAGCGTAGCTTCATAAAATGTTGCGCCAGAGGTTGTGACATCGTCAATTAAAATTATATTTTTATTTTTAATATTTTCTATATTAATAACAGAAAAACATCCTTTTACATTTGTTTTTCTCTTTTTCCCATCTTTAATTGAGCTTTGTGGAGGAGTGTTTTTATTTCTAAAAAGAGAATTGCATTCTAATTGCAGTTTGAAATTTTCACAAAATATTTGCGCAATAATTTCTGACTGATTAAAACCTCTTTCTTTGTTGCGATTTTTTGATAATGGTATTGGAATAACAATATAATTTTTCAAATCAATATTCATATTTGAGATATATTTTATTATTATTTTGGCGATTGGTTTCGCAGCTTCTTTTATTCCTTTAAATTTTAAATGATGGATTAATGTTTTTATTGCTTCGTCATTATAAGAACTTGCCGCGCCGAGAATGTAGGGAAAATCCTTATGACATATTTTTTGCGGTATATTTAAGCGCGCTTTGCATTTTCCGCAAAAGAAAGAATGGTTTATATTTATTTCCGCAAAACATTTTTCGCAAATTACACCATCTTTAATATGAGTTCCGCATTTCACGCATTTTTTAGGAAATAAGGCATCAATGAAAAAATTGAAATTCATGGTATAATAGTATTAAACTTATTAAATATATGGAAAACTTTTTTAATCTTTTTAAAATGAATGGTTCTTCGCATCTTGGAGTTGATATAGGAACCACGACAATAAAAATTGTTGAAGTAAAAAATGGAAAATCAAAACCGCAAATCATAAATTATGGAATTTTAGAATCAAGCGGTTATTTGACGCGCGCAAATCAAGCTTTGCAAACAAGCAGTTTAAAAATATTTGAAGCTGATGTAATTGAGCTTTTAAAAACATTGATAAATCAAATGGGGATTTCAACAAAAGATGTCGTTGCCTCAATTCCTTCTTTTTCCGCTTTTGTCACGCTTCTTGATTTTCCAAAAATGAGTCCAGATGAAACAAGCAAGGCGATTCAATATCAAGCAAAACAATATGTGCCTCTCCCGCTTTCTGAGGTGGCGCTTGACTGGATGAAGGTAGGGGATTTTAATGACGAAAACGGATTTGCGCACCAAAAAATTCTTCTTATATCGGTCCCATTAGAGCAAATAAAAAAATATCAAAGAATTTTTACGTCAGCGGGACTTTCGTTGAAAGTTCTTGAGATTGAAAGTTTAAGTTTGGCAAGAATTTTTGGGTCAGATCCAACTCCTACAATTGTGGTTGATATTGGAAGTCGTTCCACAAATATTGTTTTTTTGGAAAATGGTCAGCTTGTTTGGAATTCGCAAAGCGATTACGCTTCGGATACATTAACTCAAAATCTTGCAAAAAGTCTTAGCATTAATCCATTGCGCGCGGAAGAATTAAAAAAGGAGCGCGGTCTTTTAGGAACTGGTCCAAATCAGGCTTTATCGTCAATAATGATTCCATTTTTGGATTTAATTATAGATGAAATTCAAAAAGCTCAATCTGTTTATAGAGGGCAATTTGCGTCAGCTAAAAAAGCTGAAAGATTAATTTTGTCTGGCTCTGGCGCGAATCTTTTGGGAATTGAGAATTATTTTGCCAATAGATTTGATTGTCCTATTGTAAAAGCTAATAGTTTTATAAATTTTGAGTATAGCTCTGAAATTGAACCTTTCGTTAAAGAATTAAATCCTACATTTAGCGTTGCGCTTGGATTAGGAATGAAAGGATTCTCTCAGAAGTAGGGGATTTGTTGAGGAATTAAAGAATTCCGAACCCTCTCTATACCTTAGAAGTCTCACTTCGAAGACGAAGAGAGACTTCGGGAACGGGGAGAAAATTTGGAAAAAAAGACTTCGGACAAATAAGAAAACAAAGCGGGGATTAAAAGCTTGGATTCCCGCCGGAGTTTATCCTCGTGAAGACGGGGACGGGAATGACAGAGAAGAGAGAATTCAGGGACGGAGAGAAACTTCGTAAATATGAATTTATTTTTTAGAAGATTTAGTTTTGATTATTAAAGTGAAGTTTTTCCAAAAACATGCTAAATTTTAAGGAAGTGAGACTTTCTACCGAACACTTGCTTTGTTAATAATTGATTGACTATTAAATATATTTTTATATGTTATAATATAAATATAAGGTCTTGTGCATAAAATAGTGTTTTACAATATAAATTGTGTTATAATTATTACAAATGGCGCTTCCTCAACAAGTTATTGATAATTTAAGTAATGAAAAGCAAGAAACACCGAAATCATTTTCTGGTTTGATTACGTTTTCAATAGGCATATTTATTTTATTAGTTGTTATTTATCTTGGAATAATATTTGGTTACGATCCTTATTTAAATTCGCAGTTATCGCAAACGAATACACAGATGAATAATTTAGTAAAATCAATTCCTGGAGATCAACAAGCTTCTCTATTGAAATTTTATTCTGGACTTTCAAACGTTCAGGTTTTATTAAAAAATCATACAGCGTTTTCTCCTTTTTTTACTTGGCTTGAAAAAAATACTGAGTCAAACGTTTATTATACGAATTTATCAATTTCTTCACAGCAGAAAATTAGTCTTACGGTAAATGCCAAGAGTCAATCTGATATGGAACAGCAAATAGCGATTTTTGAAAAATCTCCTGATATTTCTAATTTTTCAATTTCGTCAATTAATTCTTCTCAGCAAAGTGGCAATAGCGTCTTATGGCAACAAGCGAGTGTTAGTTTTTCAATGGCTACATCAACGTTTATTTTTAGCAATACAAATATGTAATATAAATTATAATGAATAAATCGTCTAAAAGATTAATAAGTATGATGGTTGCGTTGCTTTTTATAGTTGGCGCGTTTATCTTTTATTTTGATTTTATTTCTCCAGCTTATCAAGATATGGAAGCGTTAAAAGGCAAGTTAGTTAGCGAACAAAATCTTTTAGCTCAAGAATCTACTATGGTAAAACAAGTTCAAAAAAATATTAATTCTTATAATAACGCGACACAAGCTCAGAGTTTAATAAGTCAATTTCTCCCATCAACTCAAGATATTTCAGGAGCTGTGACACAAATTTATGGCATTGCTGGAATCAATAATATGTCAATTCAATCTATTTCAATATCGCCAGCTTCTATTATTCCGCCAACTGTAAGTAATAGTTCATCGTCTGTTAACATAAAGCCTTTTGGAAGCATAACATTTTCATTTTCAGTCTCTGGAAGTTATGAAAGCATTAAAAGTTTTATTTATGATATAGAAACAAATATGAGAATTTTTGACATTAAGAGTTTATCTATTTCGCCAGCTCAAAGCGCGCAAGGTTCATCTGCGCCTAAGGATTTGTTTACTTGCAATTTATCAATTCAAACATATTATCAACCAGAATAAATTTATAACAATTTTAAAATGGCAATTATTATTGAAGAAGAAAAAAAGAATAGCAATATCTCAAGCTCCGCTGGATGGATTGTTTTTTTGATTGTTATCGCGCTTGCTGTTTATTATATATTTTTTGCTCCTAGTCAATCGGTAATAGTTCCAACACCTGCAAATTTAATGTCTGTTTCTAGCGTTTCTCAAATTAACATTGATACTCAAAATATGGGAAGTAGCACAGCCATGGGATCTTTGAAACAATATGTTCAACCGTTGGTAGTTGCTTCAACAAGCGGAAGACAAAATCCATTCTTAGTTCCTTAACTTTTTGTTTTGTTGTTAGTTTGAAATTTTAAGATATTTAAAAATATAATTTTTTAACATTTATTATGAACGACGATCAACTTTTAGAAGAAATTAAAAGACAAGGGCTTCTTGATGATATTGCAATAAATCATTTAAAAAGAGATTCTTTGATAAGTGGAGAATCTATTGAAGCGACTATTTTTAAACAAAATTTAGTTGACGACGCAAAAATTGCGGAAATCAAGAGCGCTTTTATAAAAATTCCTTATAAAAAAATTGATACACAAGCGATTGATGATAAGGTTATTGCGCTTATATCAGAAGATATTGCAAGAACCTATCAAACTATTCCATTATCTCTTGATAATAATATTTTAATTGTTGGAATGGTTCATCCAGAGGATATCAAAGCCCAAGACGCGATAAAATTTATAGCGCGACAAAAACATTATGGGTTAGGCGTTTATCTTATTTCTTATGGCGATTGGCAAAGTGTTTTAAAACGTTATTCTCCTTATAGAAATGATATTGAGAAGGCTGTTGAATCTTTAAATGTTTCAGAAAATCAAAATCGCGGTTTAGTTGAATTAGGCGCTGGACCTGGTGAATCAGAGAATGCCCCTGTCATCAAAATAGTTGCAGACACTCTTCGTGAGGCTGTTCAAAATAGAGCTTCTGATATTCATATTGAACCGCAAGAAAAAAATCTCCGCATTCGTTTTAGAATTGATGGCGATCTTTCGCAAGCTGCGTCTCTTCCTGTTGAACTTTCTCAGGCAATTATTTCTCGTGTGAAGGTAATGTCAAATTTGAAAATTGATGAAACTAGAGTTCCGCAAGATGGTCGTTTTCGCGCAAGAATTTTTAATAAAGATATAGATTTTCGTGTGGCTACATTTCCGACTCCTCGTGGCGAAAAAGTCGCTATTCGTGTTCTTGATCCTACTACTGGCTTAAAAAGTTTTGATAATCTTCAGTTTCTTTATAAAAATCTTGAGATTGTTAAGGCTGGACTTGAAAAACCTTATGGAATGATTCTTATAACAGGACCGACTGGATCTGGAAAAAGCACAACTCTTTACGCTTTTCTTCAAACATTAAATAACGATAAAGTTAATATAGTGAGTCTGGAAGATCCTGTTGAATACTTTGTTCCTGGAATAAATCAATCGCAAGTTCATCCTGAAATAGGTTACGATTTTGCTTCTGGTTTGCGCGAGATATTGCGTCAAGATCCAGACGTTGTTATGGTCGGTGAAATTAGAGATGAAGAGACGGCTGGGCTTGCTGTTCAAGCGGCTCTCACGGGGCATGTCGTTCTTTCAACATTGCACACGAATAATGCAGCTGGCGTCATTCCGCGTCTTATTGATATGAAAGTTGAACCATTTCTTTTGCCAGTATCTTTGAATCTTATGATATCTCAGAGACTTGTTGGTATGCTTTGTAATAATTGCAAATACAAAGAACCAGCTTCTCCAAAAATGCAAGAAGTTATTAAAAATGTATTAAATGAATTGCCTGAAGAAATTAAAAATAAATATAAAGAACCATACGAAACTTATCACGCAAAAGGTTGCCCAGTTTGTAATGGAAGAGGAGTTTTAGGCAGGGAAGCTATTTTTGAAGCTTTCAGAATGACACCTGAACTTGAAGACGTAATAAATTCAGGAATTACTATTCAAAAAGTTATGCAAGAAGCAAAAAGACAGGGAATGTTAACATTGCGTCAAGATGGAGTTATAAAAGCGCTTGAGGGAATTGTTTCAATTGAAGAAGTTTTAAGAATCACCGACGAAGAATAATTTTTGGGATTGTGATATTAAAGACTACTTGCGATGTCCATTTCTGACGACATCGCAAGTAATCTTTCTTCCCTGATACTAATTTTCTCCTTTCTGTCATTCCCGCCCCCGCCTTCGCGAGGATAAACTCCGGCGGGAATCCAAGCTTTCAATCCCCGTTTTTGAAAAATAGAAAAACAATAATCTAAATACAAAAGATTGGAAGCTTAGATCCTCCGTCTTCACGGAGGATGACAGAAGAAGTAGGGAATGACAGAGTGAAACAAATTTTGTTGCGATGTTGTCAAAATAACGACATCGCAAATAGATATCGGTGACGAAATCAAACTCCGAACAATTCTGTTCGGAGTTCTGGTCCGAGTCATTAAATTTGGCGGATTTGTTTTTCTTTAAATAATCCGTTATTATTTAGATATTATTCAAATGCGTCAATCACAATTATTTACAAAAATAGAACATTATGCGCCAAAAGAAGAAGCTACTGTAAACGCGCAACTTCTTGTGAGAGCTGGATTTGTTTCAAAACTTATGGCTGGTGTCTACAATTATTTACCGCTTGGCGTTCGTGTTTTGCGAAAAATTGAAAATATTGTTCGCGAAGAAATGAATAATCTTGGAGCTGAAGAAGTTACTATGGCGATGTTGCATCCAAAAAATATTTGGACTACAACAGGTGGCTGGGACAATATTGATGTTCTTTTTAAAATAAAAAGCAGGACAGAAAAAGAATACGCTCTTGGACAAAGCGAAGAAGAAGTTGCCGTTCCTCTTGCAATGAAATATATTACGACTTATCGCGATTTACCAAGAGCTATTTATCAAATTAATTGGAAGTTTAGAGATGAATTGCGTTCAAAATCAGGTCTTTTGCGCGGTGTGGAATTTTTAATGAAAGATATGTATAGTTTTCACGAAACGCAAGAAGATTTTGAAAATTTTTACTCAAAAACTAAAGAAACTTATTTGAAAATTTTCAAAAAGTTGGGACTTGTAGCTAAAGCTACTGAAGCGTCTGGTGGCGCGTTTTCACAAAAAATATCTTATGAATTTATGGTTTTAACTGACGCAGGGGAGGATGATATTTTATATTGCGACGATTGTGATTATTGTGTTAATGTTGAAGTTTCAAAATATAAAGAAGGAGACGCTTGTCCGCATTGTGGAAAAAAGGGACTTAAAAAAGCGCGCGCTTCGGAAGTTGGCAATGTGTTTGACCTTGGACAAAAATATGGCCATGATTTTGATTTGTCATTTACCAACCGTGATGGAGAAAAACAATATCCTATTATAGGATGTTATGGAATTGGAATTTCTCGGCTTATGGGAGTGATTGTTGAAAAATACAATGACGAAAATGGAATTATTTGGCCAGAATCAGTTGCGCCGTTTCGCATTCATTTGCTTCAAATAAATGGCGCTGACGGAGAAAAATTTTATAAAACTTTACAAAATTCCGGGATTGAAGTACTTTACGATGAAAGAGATATTTCTGCTGGAGAGAAGTTTGCCGAAGCTGATCTGATTGGTATTCCTTGGCGTTTTGTTGTCAGTCCAAAAATTTCTGAAAATATGGTAGAAGTAAAAAGACGTGGAGAAAAAGAGGTAAAAATTATTAATATAGAAGAGGCTATAAAACTTGTTTCCTAAAATAAAAATTAATTTTATAAAAATATGAAACTTCCTTTTGTTGATTTTATCTTTAAAGATGTTGGTATTGATCTTGGGACAGCTAATTCAGTTGTTTATTTAAGAGATCGTGGAATAGTTATGAATGAACCATCTGTCGCTGCTATGAATATAAAAACAAATCATATTTTAGCGGTTGGGGAAGACGCAAAAAGAATGCTTGGAAGAACGCCAAATCATATTTCAGTTGTTCGTCCATTAATAAATGGAGTTGTCTCCGATTTTGAAATGACAGAGGAAGTTTTAAGATATCTTTTAAACCATTCTCGTTCTAATTCTATTTCTTCTTTTAGAAGAGCCATTCTCGCTATCCCTAATCATCTTACTGAAGTTGAGCAAAAATCAGTTGAAGACGCGGCGTTGAATGCTGGATGTTCAAAAGTTTATTTAGTTGAATCTCCTATAGTTGCCGCGCTTGGCGCTGGACTTTCAATAAATACTCCATCTGCAAGCATGATTGTTGATATTGGTGGAGGAACTACAGATGTTGCGGTTATTTCAATGAATGGAACGGTTATTTCAAAAACATTAAAAGTCGCAGGCGATAAATTTAATGAAGATATAATTAGATTTGTTCGTGATGAATTTCATCTTGCCATAGGAGAATCAACTGCAGAATTTGCAAAAATAGCGGTTGGCTCTGCTATTCCTCTTGATGAAAGAGTTGAAGTTACAATAAGAGGAAGAGATATGAGCACTGGATTGCCGAGAGAAATAATTATTAAAAACAACCATATTCGCGCAGCTATTTCTAAATCTTTAAAAACTATAATTGATTCTATCCGTGAAGTTATAGAAGAAACTCCACCAGAACTTGCTGGCGATGTCTTGACTCAAGGAATCGTTATGTGTGGCGGGGGAGCGTTGCTTCGCGGACTTGATCAGCTTATAGAAAAAGAAACAGGCGTTCCTGTGAAAATTGCCGATGATCCTTTACTTTGTGTGGCGCGCGGTTTGGGAATCATTATTGATAATTTTGAATTCCATCGCGGACTTCTTGATAATCCATTAAAACCATTATCAATTGATCTTTAAAGTGAAAAACAAAGAAGGATTATTTTTAATATTTTTAATATTTATTCTATTATTCTTAGTAATTTTTAAACCTATTTACGGATGGAAATTAAGGCAATTTTTAGGTTTTAATAATCAATCTCAAGATAGTTTAGAAACTTTAAAAAATGAAAATATAAAACTTCAATCTGAATTGGCTCAATTAAGTTCAATACAATCCGATATTCAAAATGGGCCTAAAAATTATATTGGCGCTATGGTTTATTCTGAATATCCTATGAATTTTAAAAATGAAATTACTTTAAACGTTGGAAGCAATCAAGGTGTTTCTGTATCAAAGGCTGTTCTTTTTGGAAACTCGTTTATAGGTAAAACAATTAAAGTTTTTAATGATTATTCTATAGTTCAAACGATTTTTGACGGAGATTTTAAAATTCCTGTTAAAATTGGCAATTCTCTTTATGACGGACTTCTTGTTGGCGGAACATCTCCAAAAATAAGTTCAATCTCAAAAAAGGCGTCAATAAACAATGGCGATGTTATAATCGTTGCAGATCCTAATTTTCCTTATGGCATACCAATCGGAACGGTTCGCGATGTAAAAATTTCTTCAGATAATTTATTCCAAGAAGCGACAATTGATTTTGCATACGATATGGAGAACATCAATTCTGTTTTGGTGCAAAAATAATATATTAAATATTTTTATGGCGAAATTTTTCTCAAGTTTATTAATTATTTTAATTGCGTCTATTTTACAATTTATTTTTATTCCAAATAATATCATTATTAATTTTATTTTCGCTACGCTTATTATTTTTTCTTTTGTTTTTTTACGCGAAGATTATGGTTTTCTAAAATTGCTTTTTTTCGTTATGTTGGGAATATTTTTAATAAATTGGTATCCTGTTCCAACTTTTGATATTTTAGTTTACGCGCTCATACCGATTGTTATATATTTATTTAGCAAAAAATTTTTATTTCAATCGTTGTTTTGCGCTATAATATCTCTTGTTTTGGGATTTTTCGCGCTTTATCTCTTAATAGAACCGTCTTTTATAATTAATTCTTTTAATGTATTTTTATTAGACATGTTAACCAGCTCAAGTTTTGGACTTTTAGTTTTTATTTCTATGGATAATATTTTTAAAAAGACAAATTAATATGTTTAGAAGAAGAAAAAGAAATAAAATAATATCTTTTGAAGAATCTTTGAGCGATGAGCTTCAGGGCGATGTTAAATTAGCAGAAGTTTCCATTGAAAATAAACCATTTTTTTATATTGGAATTTTTGCTGTGATAATAGCCATTCTTGTTTTTGTAAAAATATTTTCATATTACACTGACTCAAAATATTATTCATCGCGCGCAAGAGCAAACGCTACAGAATCAAAAATAGTGCCAGCTCCAAGAGGTCTTATATATGATAAAGAAGGGGATATTATAGCTGAAAATAAAGCTGTTTTTGTCGCTATGCTTGACGTTGGAGAATTTTTGAAAAATCAAGATTTGCAATCTTCAACCTTATCAACCATTTATAATATTTTTGGGATATCTTCAAGTTCTATCTGGTCTATGATAAAAAGTTCAAGCGATCAAAATTTTGCTTCTCCGATTGTTTTAAATGAAAATCTTACCCAAAGTCAATTAGTTAATTTACAAGCTATAGATTTGCCAACAATAATTGTAAGCAGCGATTTTCAACGAGAATATCCTTTGGGCGCGCCATTTTCAAGCGTCTTAGGCTATGTTAGCAGGGTGAGTGAAAATGATATAAAAAATAATCCAGATTTAAACAGTAATGATTTTATTGGAAAAACTGGAATTGAAGCTTTTTATGATAAAACTTTGCGAGGAATTCCTGGTTTGAATGTTAACTTTGTTGATGCGTATGGAAAAACATTAGGGCAATCAACAAAAACAAATCCTATAATTGGAAATCCTTTGACGCTTACAATTGATGGCGGATTGCAATCTTATTTTTATAAAAGCATGCAAAACGAGCTTGCGATACTTCAGCGAAATGTCGGTTTTGGAATTGCTATGGATCCTCAAACTGGAGCGATTCTTTCTTTGGTAAATTTGCCTGGATATGATAATAATGTTTTTGAAAATTCTTCAAGTAGTGCTGAAATAAAATCGCTTTTAACGTCTCCAGATAAACCATTATTTAATAGAGCTGTTAATGGAGTTTATAATCCTGGCTCAACAATAAAACCGCTTGATGCCGTTGCTGCTTTAAAAGAAGGAATAATTGATCCATCTCGCGAAATATTTTCTCCGGGTTATCTTTTAGTTCCTAACCCTTATGATTCAACGAAACCGAGTCGTTATCTTGACTGGCAATATCAAGGGAATGTTAATCTTGCAACGGCGATAGCGCAATCATCTGATGTGTATTTCTATTTAGTTGGCGGAGGTTCTCCGCAGGTAACCAATCCTTTGCTTAACGATCCAAGCGATTATGGAATTAAAGGACTTGGAATTGATAAATTAAATGAATGGTGGCAAAAATTTGGACTTGGAAAAGCAACTGGAATTGATATGCCAAACGAAAGTGTAGGTTTTCTTCCGACTCCAGATTGGAAAAAACGAAAATTTGGAACTTCGTGGTTGCTTGGAGATACATACAATGTTTCTATAGGGCAGGGAGATTTACTTGTAAGTCCGCTTGAACTTCTTGATTATATTTCAGCAATTGCGAATGGCGGGAAAATATATAGACCATTTTTAAACGCATCTTCTACAATTCAAGTGAATGAAGATCTTTCATATTTATATCCACAAATAAAAGAAGTTCAAAAAGGAATGGCGGAAACAGTTACATTTCCCAAGGGAACGGCTTACACAATGCATGATTTGCCATTTTCTGTCTGCGCAAAGACAGGTAGCGCTCAAGTAAAAAACAATCAAGAAGAAAACGCTCTTTTTGTCGGATATGCTCCATGCGACAATCCTAAAATAGCTATTCTTATTCTTATTGAAAATTCAAAACAAGGAAGTTTGAATGCGGTTCCTATAGCTAAAGATGTTTTAAATTGGTATTATAATAATAGATTAAAATAAATTTATATAAAATTTTATGTCTGAATTTCGCGAAAATATTACTTCTGACGAATGGGTTATTATTTCTGAAAATAGAAATAAACGACCAGTTTCTAAAAGTGAAAAAAGAAAAAGAATTCCCGCCCCAAAAGCTGGATGCCCATTTGAAAATCTTCAAAAAAGCGGCAATTGGCCTCCTATCTTATCTTATCCAAACGAAAAAAATTGGCAGATAGTTTTATTGCCAAACAAATATCCAGCGCTTGATAATAATTATAAAAATAATAATTTTAAAGTTCGTGGAATATATCGTTCAAAAGCTGGAACTGGATATCACGATTTAATAGTAACTCGCGATCATTATAAAAATTTCGCGGAAATAGATAAAAATCTTGCGCATAAAGTTTTTGACATTTTTAAGGAACGACATCTTGAAATGAGAGAAAATAAAAACAATGCTTATGCTTCAACATTTTGCAATTGGGGAGGATTGGTAGGAAGTTCTATCTGGCATCCGCATTATCAAATGCTCACATTGCCTATAATTCCTCCTAAAATAGTCCGTTCTTTATCTGGTTCTTTAAAATATTTCAAAGAAAATAAAAGATGCGTTAGATGCGATATTATTAAAGAAGAAAAAAAATATAAAAAAAGAATTATTGCAGAAAATAATTATGGAATAGCTTTTACCCCATACGCTTCAAGAACTCCATTTGAAGTTAGCATTTTTCCCAAGAAACATATTTCTGCTTTTAGTGAAACTCCGCAAGATGTTTTATATGGAATGGCGGATTTGTTGCAAATTGTTTTAAAAATGATAAAAAAGAGATTGAACGATCCTGATTTTAACTTTTTTATACACGGTTCTCCATTTGATGACAAAAAATATTTTTATCATCATTGGCATATTGAAGTTTTACCAAGAATTTCATTGTTTGGGGGATTTGAATATTCAACAGATATAGATATAAACACAGTAGATCCAGACACAGCTGCGAAAATTTTAAGAGGTGAAAAATAAAATGAAAAATTTTATAAAAAATAAAGAAGTTTTTGTTCTAAATTATATAGCAATAGGCATATCTCTTATTAGTTTCTTTCTCGTATTTTTTAATTTGATTAGCCTATCTAATAGGCCTCTTGTAATCCATTTTGATGACATAAATGGGGTGACTAAAATGGGCAATTTTACAGATATTATATCAATTGCTATAACTGGAATTATAGTGACGGTTTTAAATTTCTTTATTTCTATTGAAGCGGAAAAGAAAGATAAATTTTTAGCAAGAATAATTTCTGTGGTCTCAATTTTATTCGCGGTCTTGCTTTTTATAGCTTTTACCGCTATACTCACTATGAATTAATTTTATAGAAAAATGACTGAAAATTTTGCAATAATACAAACAGGCGGCAAACAATATAAGATTTCCGAAGGTCAAAAATTAAAAGTTGAAAAACTTGGAGTTTTAGAAGGGGAATCCGTTGTTTTTGACAAGGTCCTTTTAAAGTCAGAAAAGGGCAAGGTTTCTATTGGAACTCCTTACTTGCCAGGTGTTTCTGTTGAAGCGAAGATAGTAAAAAACGGTCATGATAGAACAAAAATAGTTTTTAAATATCATTCAAAAACTCGTTTCAGAAAGAAAAAAGGACATCGTCAACTTTATTCTGAAGTTCAAATAGCGAAAATATAAAAAATAAAAATCCCGAATGTTCGGGATTTTTATTTATTCTGGATTGCTTTGTTGAGGCATTTCTTCTTTGTCTATATCTTGATCTGGTCTCTCAATCAGGGGAACATCTACATCTAATTTTTGACCAGTTATTCTATAAATATCTTTGTCTATCTTTTTAAACTCTTTACCTCCGTCGTTATACGCGGAAACCGTGGCACTAAGATTTTTTCCAATTTTATTCATAAAAGTTTCATAATTTTTAAGATGTTTTCCTAACTCTTCCACTCGCTCGCCGATTTTTTTAGCGGCTTCTTCTATATGAAGAGCTTTTAATCCTTGCATAACAGTTTGCAGATATGCAAGAAAAGTAGTAGGGGATACAACGATAACTTTTTTCTTTCCAGCTGCATATTCAATAAGATCAACATTTGTTGATTTAATCGCGCCGATTTTATTTATTAAAAGATCGTAATAAATTGCTTCTGATGGAATAAACATAAACGCAAAATCAACAGTTCCTTCTTCTGGCTTTACATATTTTGCTGTTTCGTCAATGCGTGTTTTTAAATCTGCATATAAAGCATTTTCATATTTTTCTCTTTCTGTTTTGTCGGTTGCTTCAATAAAACGATTATAATTTTCCAAACTAAATTTTGAATCTATTGGGATTATTCCATCTTTCGTAATGACCACAGCGTCAACAATAGTTCCATTTTTAAATTCATATTGCATTTTATATACGCCAGGCGGAAGCACGTTTTTCAAAACTGTTTCAAGGTAATATTCGCCAAGAACTCCGCGTTGTTTAGGATTTTTCAAAATATCTTGGAGATTTTTTAAGTCGCTTGCGACATTTGCCATTTGTTTTTGACCTTCTCCAACTTTCATAAGCTCTTGAGTTATCTCTTTTATTATTTTTGCGCTTTCGCCAAATTGATCTCTAATTGCTTTTGAAGATTCGCCAAGTTTCATATCTAATGTCCTATTGAGCTCATTCATTTGATTTTGCAAATTCTTTTGTTGATCTTGAATTTGATTTTGTATAAGCAATAACGATTGATCATCTGATTTTTTTTCAGATTGTTTTTTAATAGCTTGATATATTGCTACAAATCCTCCTATGACTATTATTAAAATAATTGCAAAAAATAATATTTCCATTTGTTTGATTATATCAGGTTTTTAACATTTTATAAATGATTAAGGGAATTTATTTATTCTCCGAAGTCTCTCCCCACGAAGAGAAACTTCGGGAGTAAAGAAAGAATTCTGGGGAAAATACATATTTGGGAAGTCTCACTTCGCAGACGAAGAGAGACTTCGGAAAACCTACTTTGCGAACGAATAGAGACTTCGGGGAAATTTCCTTCGGAAATGAAGAGAGGCTTTGAGAATATATTATGAACCAGTACAGACACTTGCAAGATTTGGTAAAGTATTTTATACTTCACACATTATGTTAGCTATAAAATTACAAAGAATAGGTAAAAAACACCAGCCAAGTTATAGACTTGTTGCTGCGCTTAAAAGATCAAAAATGGCGGGACCGCCAGTTGAGTATTTAGGCTCTTATAATCCACGATCAAAAGAAGCTTCGTTTGATAAAGAGAGAATTTTATTTTGGATTTCAAAAGGCGCAGAGCCAACTGTAACAGTTCATAATCTTCTTATAAAAAATCAAGTTATTTCTGGAAAGAAAAAGGCTGTTAAAATACCTTTAGTTCAACCTAAGAAAGATGATAAGGAAACAGGGGAAAAAGCTGAATAATCTCAGCATTGTTTAAATATTTTAAATTAAGTTAATTAATTCAGTAGAACAGATTTTAAAGGTCGATATCAGTAATAATGTAAAATTGTTATTGAGATAAAAAAGAAAGAAAATCAGCAATCTAATACTAATATGGCGTCTGAACAAGAATTTCTTGAATATATTGTTAAATCACTTGTTGATCATCCAGAAGATGTGAAGATTGATCGCAAGGTTGATGAACGCGGAGTTTTACTTTCACTTCATGTCAATCATCTTGATATGGGCCAAGTCGTTGGTCGTGAAGGTGTTACAGCTCAGGCACTTCGTCTTCTTTTAAAAATTGTTGGCATTAAAAATAATGCTCACGTTAATTTAAAGATTGAAGAACCAGAAGGCAGCACGAGAATTCCTAGAGAAGAGAAAAAAGAGGAACACTCTTAATTAATCAAAAATATTTTTGATTTAAAAAAAACGCCCCATCGCATCTTGCGCAAGGGCGTTTTTTGTTCTATATTGTATTTAAATAAATCTAAGACGCTATTTAGCGTAATAAAATATTTCTATGTTAAGTTATACAGATCTTACAAAAGGTGTTTTATTCATTTTGGACGGAGTTCCTTATGAGGTTATTGATTCTCATTTTTTGCGTATGCAACAAAGAAAGGCTGTAGTCCAAACAAAGATTCGTAATTTAATAACTGGAAAAATATTAGATAGAAACTATCAGGCTAGCGATTCTTTTGAAGAAGCTGAGATAGAAAGGAAACAAGCAGTTTTTATTTATGAATCAAGAGGGGAATATTGGTTTCACGAAGAAAATAATGTAAAAAATAGATTTTCTGTTAGTTCTGAAATAATTGGAGATCGTGGAAAATTTTTAAAACCAGGCACAAAAGTTTCAACAATATTATTTGACGATAAAGTCATCAAGGTTGAAATTCCTATTAAAATGGAATTTAAAGTAGTTGAAGCGCCTCCGTCTATAAAAGGAAATACAGCTCAAGGCGGAGCAAAACAAGTTACGCTTGAAGGTGGAGTAAAAGTAAATGTTCCTTTATTTATAAACGAAGGAGATGTGATTAAAATAAATACAGAAACTGGCGAGTATGTTGAAAGGGCTTAATTAATAAAAAGAGTTTTAATCTGTGAAAAAAAATAAAAAAATAGTTTTCGTGGGAATGTCTGGGGGCGTTGATTCCTCAGTAGCAGCTTATTTGCTTAAAAAACAAGGATATGACGTCATTGGCGTTTTTATGCGTTCTTATAATCTTGATGGTTGTTTTGAAATTGACGCTCAAGACGCGCGAAGAGTCGCAGAGCATATTGGAATACCGTTTTATGTTTGGGATTTTGAAGAAGAATATAAAAAAAGGGTTGTTGATTATATGATTGATGGTTATAAATCTGGAATAACTCCAAATCCAGATATTATGTGCAATAAAGAAATAAAGTTTGGATTATTTTTTGAAAAAGCAATTAAAACTGGAGCTGATTTTGTCGCTACTGGACATTATGTAAAAATAAAAAGCAAAGTTCAAAAAAATAAAAATGGAAATAACAAAAAAATTTATGAACTATTTGAAGCAAATGACAAAAATAAAGATCAAAGTTATTTTCTTTGGACATTAGGACAGAAACAACTAGAAAAATGTTTATTTCCAATAGGCGATTACGAAAAGCCGACGGTTCGCGAGATTGCTCGCAAAGCAAATTTGCCAACAGCTGAGAAAAAAGATTCTCAAGGAATCTGTTTCTTGGGAAAAATTTCAATAGACGATTTTTTAAAGAAACACATAAAAGAAAAGAAAGGTTTGATTTTAAGCGAATCTGGAGATGTGATAGGAAAACATTCTGGAGCTATTTTTTACACTATCGGACAACGTCATTTTGGCGCAGATTTCAAATTTATGAGCAATTTTTCAAAAGATAAAACTATAAATTCAAAAAATGGCAAAGATGTTTTAATAAAGGATAAAACTAAAAGAGGCAGATTTTATATAGCTAAAAAGGATATTCAGAAAAATACAATTGTTGTCGTGGAGGGGAGTGATAATCCGGCTCTCTACAAAAATGAGATTATGATTTCAGATGTTAATTTTATATCCGAAATTAATTTAAGCGCTCCAATCTCTGTTTTGGCGCGCGTTCGTTATCGTCAGCCATTATCAAGCGCGATTTTGAGTTCTGCTGGTAACAAAATTTATTCATTAGCTTTTGAGAAACCGCAAAAGTTTATTTCTTCTGGTCAATCAGCTGTTTTTTATTTAAAAAATGGTAAAATGATAGGAGGCGGAATAATTATATAATTTTATATGAAAAAATTTTTAAATAAAGATATTTCTCTATGGCTAGTTATAGTTATTTTTTTTGTAATTTTAGTTGCTGCGTTTTTTGTCTATTTCTATTTTAATAAAACTGTCTACGATTATTCTTTTAAAGTTTCATCGTTAAATAATTCTTCAACTCAATATATTTATGGAGCTTGGCCCGCGCTGCAAAATAAAAATTTTTATGATGAAGTTTTAAACAATTTTATTTCGCAAAAATTAACATTTATAACAGTTGATTTGTCTTCAATGGATCTTAAATATTACAAAGATGGTTTTTTGACTTTTGAGGCTCCTGTTTTATCAAAGGGGAAGCCTGGTTCTTGGTGGGACACTCCTGTTGGTTTATATAGCGTTAAATCAAAAATACCTTCTGATTTTTCAAGTTTTGCTCATGTTTATAGTCCTTGGGCGTTGGATTTTCAGGGTAATTTTTTAATTCATGGTTGGCCTTATTATCCTGACGGAACTCCTGTTGCTTCAACATATTCAGGCGGATGTATTCGTCTTTCTACGCCAAACGCAAAAACTCTTTATGATATGGTTGATGTTGGAATTCCAGTTCTTGTTTTTGATAGCAGTTTTGATAATGATAATTTTATTGAACAAAATTATCCTAATATATCAGCAGAAAGTTTTATAGCTGGAGATTTAAAAAACAATTATATTTTTACAGAAAAAAATCCAGATGAACAACTGCCAATAGCTTCTCTTACAAAACTTATGACAGCGCTTGTTGCAGTTGAATACATAAATATAGAAAATACAATTACAATCACTCCTGATATGATTGTTAAAACATCAATTCCAAGATTAAAAGTTGGACATAGATATTCTTTATATGATCTCTTGCAGCCGCTTCTTAAAGAATCTTCAAATGAAGCAGCTGTGGCAATTTCTCGTTTTATTGGAACTGACTATTTTGTGAAATTAATGAATGAACAAGCGACTGCTATTGGGATGACAAACACGCATTTTGTTGATCCTTCTGGAAGCGATTGGGGAGACGTCTCAACCGCAAGAGATTATTTTGAATTTGCAAAATATTTATATTTAAATCGCAGTTTTATTTTAAAAATGACGACAGATAGCAATGATGTAAATGTTTATGGTCCGAGCGTTTTCACAAATTTGCAAAATTTTAATGTTTTTGCGGGACAACCTGATTTTATTGGAGGAAAAGTTGGCGTTAATGGTGGCGCTCACGACACTATTGTTTCTGTTTTTAATGAAGAATTTCCAATAATCAATTTGTCCGTCGCAAGCGGATCAACGGCTGTTAGCGCATCTGCAAGCGGATCAATAGCTGTTAGCGGAGCTTCAAGTAGTTATTCTGGATCTACTTCTTCGTATGAAATTTATTCTACTAGCACCGCGTCTTCGTCTGTAACTCAGAGTTTCGTTTCGCGACCGATTGCTTTTGTTATTTTAGGTTCTTCTAATTATACAAATGACGCTGAGACATTGTTAAATTGGATTAAAAATGTTTATCAGTAATGTCTTGTTTTATTAAGATTCAATTTGCTTTCTTATTTTGCAGTAAGGGCAATTGGGATCTTCGCAGGTTTTATCCCAAAATGAAAGATTTCTAATTTCTTTCGCAATTTGAATTATTTGTTTTTTAAATTCTTCTATGTCTGTTTTGGAAACTGAAACTTCTACTTTTTTATTTTTTCCATTTTTGTCGTTATCAATAAAATCAATATAATTTCTTAGTATTTTGTATTCTTTTGAATTTTCTAACAATATATTGTAAAAAATTATTTGCCTTTTATAATCTCCAGCGCCATTGTCTTTTGTTGTTCCTTCAATGTTGTTTTTGGTTTTTGGTTTTCCAGTCTTATAATCTGTAATTTGAATGTCGTTTTTATCGTCAATTATTTCAATTTTATCTATTTTTCCATTTAGTTTTATGTCTCCATCAAATTTTACATCGTTTATACTCCATTCGTTTATGGTTTTATATATCCATTCTTCTTTTCTATCTTCATAATATTTAGAAAGTATTTTTTTGCCTTTTTCAAGAAGCTCTTCAAAATCTTTTTTATCAATAGCTTCTTCATTTAGCGCCTCTTCAAATTTCCTAATTAAATATTCTTTTCCTACCTCTTCATTGGTATTCTTTTTGTCAAAGAAGTTCTTTAAAGCTTGGTGAACAGCGTTTCCAAATGAAAGACTTTTATTTGTCGCTCTTGGTATCTTAATCAGATTTTCGTAAAAATAACGCCATGGACAATTAAGATAATTATTTATCGCAGTGGCGGAAAGTCCTTGTTTTTCAAATAAAGCGTTTAAGAAATCTTTATCTTTGATTTCTAATTTGTTTTTTGATGGAGGAGTGAGTTCGTTTTGAATATTTTCTAAAAATTTGTTTTCAATTAATTCTGCGTCGTATTTTTCAATTAATTCTGGTTTTATTTCATTTATAAATTGAGTAGGCGTTTGTTCCCGTTTATCTCTGTTTATTTTGCTAAAAGTTATAAAAACTTCTTTTTTGGCTCTTGTTAACGCCACATAAAAAATATTTTTTTCTTCGTCGTTGTTTTCCTCGTCTTCTTGAACTTCTGATATAGCTTTTAATATGTTATTTGGAAGTTTTATTAAATTTGCTTTTCTTTTAGAGCCCCATTTGCCGTCAATAGCGTTTATTATAAATACATATTCAAATTGAAGGCCCTTTGATTTGTGAGCCGTCATAAGCCTGACTCGTTTAAGTGTCGCTGATGGACCAATATTTTTTATTGCTATATTATTTTCACGTAAAAGATCTATGTGTTCAAAGAAATCGTTTAGTTTATAATCTTCTTGGGTTTCAACCAAAGATTTTAAATATTCAAAAATTGAATTAAGTTTTGCCATTTTTTCCGTTAGATGATCGCTCTTAAGAAGATATATTAGAAAACCAGAATCATTAATTACCCTTTCAAAAGCTTCAAGCGCGTTTGCATTTTGAGAAATTATTTTCCATTCAGAAAGTTTGTTGTATATTTCCAATATTTTTGGTATTTCTTCAACATTTGCTTTTTGAAGCAATTCTTTTGATTTTATGACATCATACGCGTTTATTCTTTGCTTAGATGAAAAATTCATTATCTTATAGAAATCAAGAGGTAATATTCCTAAAAAATCAATTTGCAAAAAATTTGGCAATTCTTCCTGATATCCGAATCTTTGGATTGTTTTAAATATTTTTAATAACTTTTCAATATCAATATCATTGAGTATTTCTTGATCTGATTCAATATTTACTTGTATATTTTGTTTCTCTAAAATTCGCGCCATCGGAGTCGCGTCTTTATTATCGCGATAGAGGACTGCTATTTCTTCTGGAGATGTTCCGTTTTTTATTAATTCTTCTATTTTTTGTGCGATAAAATAATATTCAGCTTCTTTAGAGTTTGTTTCTACAATTAATATTTTCTTTTCTGGATATTCATTTTTTGCGAGTAGTTCTTCGTAATTTGGGAAAAGCGTTTGCGCCGCATTTAATATCGTTTGAGTTGAACGATAATTATTTTTTAATGTAAATATTTTTATATTTTTATATTTCTTTTTTAAGTATTCAAAATTTGCGCGCGACGCGCCTTGAAATTTATATATTGCTTGTTTTTCGTCTCCTACGAGAAAAATATTTGGATTTTCAGTTCCGTTTCCAAGAAATTCAATTATTTTATTTTGAGCTTCGTTTGTGTCTTGGTGCTCGTCAACTAATATGTATTTATATTTTTCCTGCAATTCTATCCTCATATCTTCTTTATTTTGAAGAGCTTTTGACACATACATAATCATATCGTTGTAGTCGTAATAAGAATTGTCGCGAAGAGCTTTTTCGTATGCTTCGTATATTATTGCCAATTCTTTATTTTTTTTATTATTTTCCAATGCTGTTTTGTATTTTGATTTAATTTTCCCTTTATAAGCTCCTTTTTCGTTATATAAATCTTCTTTGTTTAGAATTGTTTTTTCTTCATCGTTTGTAAGTTCTTTAAATTTTTGCGGATCAATCGCTTCCTTTTTTAAAGTTTCTATTTGTTTCTTAATGTCTTTTACATAAAAATATCTATCAACAGAGGAACTTAATTTTTCAAGTTTGAGCGAATCTATTATTTTTTTTAAAATTTTAATTTGTTCAACATCGGTTATATTTACCGAACCTATAATTTCATCAAATTGTTCAGGATATTCTTTTATAATATTATTTGCAAAACCGTGAAACGTATTTATTGCGACTTTGTATGCAGGTATTCCTATTAAATCAATGAGTCTGTTTTTCATAGATGCCACACCGGATTCTGTAAATGTTAACGCCAAAATTTCTTCTGGTTTTGCCAATCCTTTCTCTATTATATTTGCTATCCTTACCGTCAAAACCTCTGTTTTCCCAGTTCCTGGACCAGCGATAACCATAACTACGCCCTCAGTTGTGTCAACGGCTTCTTTTTGCTCAGCGTTTAATTTGTTGTATGTTTCTATAAACTTTAAATCTTTATCTTTTGTAGATTTTTGAGTTTTCATTGTTTTAATTATACGCTTTTTACAGTTACTATTAAAGTTTTTGAATAATAAATTAAAGAATTCAAAGTCCCTCTTCGGTTTGCGAAGTAAATTTCCCGAAGTCTCTCCCCGCAAAGTAAATTCCCCGAAGTCTCTCTTCGTCTGCGAAGTGAGACTTCCCAAAGATGTATTTGTCCTATTCTTTCTTTTTCTTCGTCTTCGTCTTTCCGTCTCCGAAGTCTCTCTTTGCAAGTAAAGAGAGACTTTGAATCAATACTTAAATATTATGGCGCAAACATCAATATGCAAAATAACACAAAAGAGGTATTATTATAAATAATAATTATGAATGAAAATAAAACAAAAAAAGCTGGGGCTATTATTTTAAGCAATTTAGATAGCTCAAATATACTTTTGCTTCATAGCGGGAAAGAAAAAGATTGGCAATTTCCAAAAGGGCATGTTGAAGACGGAGAGGATTATATTGACGCTATGTATAGAGAAGTAAAAGAGGAAACTGGACTTGATGTTGAAATATTAAGCGAGCTTCCGAATTATGAATATTTCAATGATATTGATGGTGATATTATTCTTAAAATGTGGTGCGTAAAATCAAAAGACGATTCAAAATTAAAAAAAGAGTTTGAGACAGATAATTTGATATGGTTTCATTATGATGAAGTAGCTGATATATTGACATACGATACTTTAAAAAAATATTATAACGAAGTTTTGCCGAGTATTTCGTCATTTTTTTAATAAAAATTTTATGGTTGTCAAAAACAAAACAAAAACAGAGAATATGGAGAAATGGATTAGATTATCTATATTATTATTTGCGATAATATTAATTGTTTTGTTTATATTTTTTTTGAAACAATACATAATTTTAAAAAAGGCTGATATTATTAATATTCGCGAAACAGAAATTTCTTCATTGATAAAAAGTCATAATAAATTTTCTGCGCAAGATGCTGACATTATTCGTTCTTGGATGACTTTTGACTATATAAATAAATTATTTAATATTTCTCAAAGTTATTTGCAAACAACTCTTAATATAACGAGCAGTCATTATCCTAAATTAGTTGTTTCTGATTATATTGAAGATAACAAATTAGACAAAAATATTTTTTTACAATCGCTCATAAGCGCCGTTAAGGGATATATAAATCAACACTAATCTTTTCAATATTTTAATATGGATCTTATATTAACTCCGCTTCTTTCTTTTGTTCTTTTATATAAATATGTAGCCATTTTTCTTATAATTTATATTGCCGCAATTATGGTTCCATTGCCTTCTAACGCAATGCTTTTGGCTATTGGAGCTTTTGCAAGTCAAGGATATGTTAATTTTTGGATAGTTCTTGCGATTGCTATTTTGGGTAACGTGTTAGGCGATGTGACGGATTATTCGCTAACAAGAAAGTATGGCGATGTTGTTATAAAAAAATTAAGGTTGGATAAATTGGTTTTTTTAGAATATCTTACAGAAGAAATAAAAAAGGACGCTACTGTAACTATCTTTTTTACAAGATTTGCTGGATCTTTATGTCCTGTCGTGAGTTTATTATCAGGTTTGGTTAAAGTTCCTTTTAAAAAATTTTTATTGCTTGATTTTGTTGGTAATTTTTTAGAGCAATCAACTGCTTTGGTAATCGGATTTTATGTTGGAAATTCTTGGAACGCTTTTTCTAATATAATTAATTTATTTGTCGCTATTGTTGCTTTTGCTGTGATAATTTTTATTCTTTTAAGAATTCAAAAAAGAATTTTGAAAAGAATAACTGGAAAATAATTTTATTCAAAAACTATTTCGTCTTTTATTTTATTTAAGATGCTTTTAGCCTTTTTTATTTTCTCTTCATCGTAGATTGAAAGTTCAAAAACTTCTTTATTTTTAGAAACTTTTTTAATTATTTTGATTTTTTCAGCAGTCTCTTTTTCTTCAACTTTATCTGTTTTTGTTAAAAAAATATATTCTTTCTTTTTGGATAAAAGGGGATTATACGCGTTTAGTTCATTGCGAATTGTTTTATAATCTTGTTCTGGATTTTGCGATTCAGCGCTTATGAAATGAAAAAGTATTTTCGTTCTTTCAATATGTTTTAAAAATTTTATTCCAAGTCCTTTGCCAAGTGAAGCTCCTTCAATAAGTCCTGGCAGATCAGCGATAATAAGTCCGTAATACGATCCCAAATGCGGTTCAAGCGTTGTAAAATTGTAATCTCCAACAGGGCTTTGCGCGTTTGTGACTGTATTTAAAAAGCTTGATTTTCCAACATTTGGAAATCCTATTATGCCAATATCAGCTATTAATTTAAGCTCAAGATAGACAGAAAGATCTTCGCCTGGAAGTCCTGGTTGCGATTGTGTTGGAGTTGTGTTTGTTGATGATCTATATAAAAAATTTCCTTTTCCGCCATTTCCGCCTTTTGCCACTATTTTTTTCTCGCCAATTTTTGATAATTCAAAACTTTCTCCATTTTCTAAATTATGAACTACTGTTCCGCGGGGGACTAACAATATTAAATCTTTTCCGTCTCTTCCATCTCTAAAAGCTTGTTTTCCATCAAATCCGTCTTCCGCAAAAAAGTCTTTTTTTGATCTAAACTTTCTTAGTGCTCCAAGATCTGCTACTGCTTCGCAATAGACATCTCCTCCTTTTCCACCACTTCCTCCTGTCGGTCCGAGCGTCATCAAAACCTTGCTGAATGTAACAGCTCCTTTTCCGCCTTTTCCCGCCCTCACTTTAATTGTGGCATTGTCAATAAGCATTTTAAGTTTTTTTAATTAAGTTTTTGGTCTATTTTTTATTAAGCAACGCCAAAAGATCAAGCGTTTCATCAATCCTAATCTTTTTTACAAAATCAGGAATGTGACTTACCAATATCATAGCGCCAGCATATTTATCAAGCGCCTCCGCAATAATTGGAATATGCCTGAAATTGATGTGATTTGTAGGTTCATCAAGTATCAAAAGATCTGGTCTTTGCAAAACGAGACGCGCGAATACAACTAGTCCTTTTTGTCCTTCGGAAATATTTTTTACTTGGTGTTTAAGATCTTCTGCGTTTAAAAGAAATCCAGCGGCTACACTTCTTACTGTTTCTTCAGTTGTGTTTCCAGCAATTTCAACTAATGATTCATAAATAGTTTTTTCTGGATCAAGTTCTCCAAAGTCTTGACGATAATATCCAATTCTTACGCCTTTTGCTATTTCTGAATGTTTTGATTTTTCAGAAGCTATGTCATTCAAAAAAGTTGTTTTTCCAATTCCATTTGGTCCTGAAACTAAAAGATGAGTTTTTTGTTTTAATGTTATATTTATCTTTTTCACAATCGCTTTATCTTTTGAAATTAAAGAAACCGAGTGAATTGTTAAAATTTTCCCTTCAATGTTTTCTCCGCATGGTATTGCAAATTTTCTTATTGTTTTATCTTCTTCTCTCATATTAACTTTTTCTTCTTCAAGCTTAGATATTGCTTCTTTCATTTTCTTTGCGACGTCGCGCATGTGTCCTCCTTTTTGATCAAAAAAACTTGCTTGTTCTTTTCTGTGCATAATTTCGTTTTCAAGGCGAACGTTTTGTCGTCTTTCTCGTTCTATTCTAGCTGAGATTTCTTGAACTACGTTTAGATAATTTCCCATATATTTTTCAATCTTATGAGTAAATATATCTAAATATAAAACTCCATCAGTAAATGCGTTTAGAAATTCCGCGTCGTGAGAAATTACTATGCAAGTTTTTTTATAATCAACCAAAAATTTTGTTAAATGAGAAAGTCCTTCTGTATCAAGATTGTTAGTTGGTTCATCAAGCAGAAGAATGTCTGGTTTTTGTATCAGCGCTGACGCTAATAATAACCGCGCTTGTTGTCCTCCTGATAACGTTTTTACTATTCTATCAGATGGGATTGAAAGATTTACGATTTTGAGCGCTTCTTTTATTCTTGGATCAATGTCGTATATTTTTTTTGGAAATAATTTTTCAAAAAATTCTCTTATTGTATATTCCATTTGATCTCTTGGAATTACTTGCCTTGAATAAGCTATGCTTAGCCCTTGTTCTATTACAATACTTCCAATTTCAGGAATATATTTTTGAGAAATTAAATTAAAAAGCGTAGTTTTTCCAGCTCCATTTTGTCCCATAAGCGCAAATTTTGACCCTCTGCGAATTGAAAAATCAACCTCGTCAAGAACTGGCTTTTTTATTCCAAAATCAAATGAAACTTTATTAAATTTTATTACGACGTTATCGTTTGGCATTTTTGTATTATAAAATATTTCGCAGTCGCGAATTTCTTATCTTTCTTAGAAATTATATAATATCACAAAACGGTAAAAATATCAAAGAAATATAAAGAGTTTGAAGTTTCTCCCAGCGAATGAGTTTTTTCCGAACCCTCTCTTCGTCATCGAAGTCTCTCTTTTCTTTCCGAATGAGTTCTCCCCGAAGTCTCTCTTCGTCCCCGAAGTGAGACTTTATAAAGATGTATTAGTTTCCCGAAGTCTCTCTTCGTCTGCGAAGTGAGACTTCCCAAATATGTATTTGTCTTTTTGCTGTTCTGAATTCTCTCTTCGTCCTCGAAGTGAGACTTCGTAAAGATGTATTTGTCATATTCTTATTATTTCTCTTCATCTTCATCTTCGTCTTTGTCTTTCTGTCTCTGAAGTCTCTCTTCGTCTGCGAAGTGAGACTTCCCAAATATGTATTCGCTTTTCGCTTTTTAATTTTCAATCAATTTTAAGTTTAATATTTAATTTCAATTAACGGATTAAAGAATCAGCGGATTAATTTTAGCAAAATCTCGCATTCATTTAATTATTGATGTTGAGTCTTCATAATCAAAAATGTTGTTATTTTTTAATTATTTTGATAATATAAATTAAAATTAAACTAAAATAAATAAAAATATGAATACAGCAATCGCGCTTCTTTTACAAGTAGCTACAACAATACTTTTAAACATCGGTCAAAATAACTCATTGCCAGTTGCGACAAAAATGAATGCTATAAACGTAGTAGAACATTCAATACAGATTGCGACGCAGGCGGAAGCAATGAATGATATACATTTTCAGATTCCAAAAAATAATGGCATTTGGCCAAACGCGTTAGATCTTAAACAAACCGCATATCGCGAGACAAACGGTTCTTGGGCGCCGATTAGCAATAATTTATCTATAGTAGACAATACAATTTCTTTTGGAGATATAAATAATGATGGATTTGACGACGCATCTGTCGTTATAAAACAAATAAATCCCGATAAAAGCGTAAATTATTTTCTTGCTTTAATGTTGAATCAAGGCAATATACTTTTTAATATAGCGAATGTTCAACTTGGGTCATCAATTCAGATTTTTGATCATAAGATAATGAATAATGAAATTTCATACGATATGCAAATAGGGAATTCAGCGCAAAAGGTTTACAACTATGAATTGTTTGGAAATCAAGCTATAACTCTCTAATTTTAAATTGGACTTTTTATTAAGTTATCATTTTTATGATTGAATTTTCCGTTATTAAAAAATCAAAAATTAGCAATGCTCGCGTTGGTATTTTAAAAACATCTCACGGAGAAGTTGAAACTCCCGCATTTGTTCCGGTTGCTACTCTTGCAAATCTTAAAACATTGCGAAACGATGATATTATAGCCACAAAAACGCAACTTTTAATTTCTAATACATATCATTTGCATCTTTTGCCAGGAGAAAAGATAGTTAAAAAAGCTGGCGGTTTGCATAAGTTTATGAATTTAAATAAGCCAATAATGACTGATTCTGGAGGTTTTCAGGTTTTTAGTCTTGGTTTTGGAATGGATCTCGGCGTTGGAAAAGTTAATAAATATCCTTCAAAAATTGAGCAAGTAGTTGATAAAGGAAAGCAACCAAAATCAATAAAAATAACAGATGATGGCGTTAGCTTTCGTTCGCCGTTAGATGGGAGAGAACTTTTTCTTGGGCCAAAAGAATCAATCGCTATTCAGGAATCTCTTGGCGCTGACATTATGTTTGCGTTTGATGAATGCACTCCGCCTCGCGTTACGCGAGAATATATGAAAAAATCTTTGGCTCGCACGAACGTTTGGGCAAAAAAATGTATTTTAGCAAAGAAAACAAATCAATCACTTTATGGAATTGTTCAAGGTTCTTCGTTTAAAGATTTAAGACAGGAGAGCGCGCGTAAAATCAATTCAATGGATGGATTTGACGGTTTTGGAATAGGAGGGGATTTGGGAGATTCAAAAACTGGCACGCAATCAATATTAAAATGGGTGTTGCCATTGCTTAATCAGTCAAAGCCGAGACATCTCTTAGGAATTGGATATATAGACGATATGGAAAATATTATAAAGGGTGGAGTTGACACATTTGATTGCACGGTTCCAACTCATTTCGCTCGTCGCGGAATCGCTTTTACGAGTTCTGGAAAATTGGATATGAATAAGGCGTCGTTTTTAGACGATAAAAAACCGCTTGATGAGAAATGCGATTGTTTAGTTTGTAAAAATTATAGAAGAAATTATATATCGCATTTAATTCGCGCAAACGAAATAACCGGCGGAGCGTTGTTATCTTTTCATAATATTTATTTCTTTAATTCTTACGTCGCAAAGCTTAGAGAAAAAATAAAAACCGGAAAACTCTAATTTTCCCCAAATTCTCTCTTCGTCTTTGTCCCTCTGTCCCCGCGAAGTCTCTCTTCTCTTTCCGAATGAACTTTCTCCGAAGTCTCTCTTCGTCCGCGAAGTGAGACTTCGTAATATGTATTTGTCCCAAGTCTTTTCCCCGAAGTCTCTCTTCGTCCTCGAAGTGAGACTTCACAAATATGTATTTGTCCTATTCTTTTTTCTTTGTCTTTCCATTCCCGAAGTCTCTCTTCGTCCGCGAAGTGAGACTTCATAATATGTATTTTTCTTCGAAGTCTCTCTTCTCTGTCATTCCCGTCCCCGCCTTCGCGAGGATAAACTCCGGCGGGAATCCAAGCTTTTAATCCCTGCTTTGTTTTCTTATTTGTCCCAAGTCTTTTTTCCGAAGTCTCTCTTCGTCTTCGAAGTGAGACTTCCCAAAGATGTATTTGTCCAGCATTTTCTCTTTGTTCCCGTATTCTCTCTTCGTCTTGCGAAGGAGTTTCCCCCGAATTCTCTCCGTTCTCCGAAGTCTCTCTTCGTCCTCGAAGTGAGACTTCACAAATATGTATTCGTCCAAATGACAATTCAAAATAGTTATCCACATAGCATTTGCATTTATATTATTTTTATTTATGTTATAATAAAATAAAGTTATAAAAGTTGTAATATCATTAGCTTGAGTTATCTACATAGTATTTGCATTTATATTATTTTTATTTATGTTATAATAAAATAAAGTTATAAAGGTTGTAATATCATCAATTGATATTAACATTTGAAAATTTCAACAAAAAATAAGAAGTATTTAGGAATGGAAACAAATAAAAGGATA
>Ga0078972_1005769_pt1 | contig 30795 bp, 38 predicted proteins | sample YelNatPaOPGAMG01_FD_67568 | JGI IMG/M metagenome (GOLD analysis project Ga0078972, IMG submission 67568) | Hot spring thermophilic microbial communities from Obsidian Pool, Yellowstone National Park, USA - OP-RAMG-01 (SPADES assembly) (version 2) | ecosystem: Environmental > Aquatic > Thermal...
CATGGCTCGAACTGCGCCCGGCGCGGCTGTGCAGCGCGCAGCAGTACAGCAGACCCTTGCAGCGAAGCAGGATACGGGATGGCGAGCGAGCCTCGGCGCATGTCCTCCAGCCCGCACGCTTGCGCGCGACAGGACTTGGAGAATGCCCCGCTTTGTGACTGCGCAAGCCACAACACTCGCGCCTATCCACGTACCGAATCGCGTTTCCACTTGCACTGCGCGCACCACACCTATCATGACCCCGCCCGAGACTTGTACCTGATTGGCGCATCGGCGCGTCCGCTTCCTACACGGGCGGTGCGACGCCCCTCGGACCGGACCCTCCGACGCGCGCTGTCGATGTTCACGCGTCTGCCGCACGCGCGACGCGGTAGCTACCGCCATGAACGGCGGCTCTGCGCCCGCGACGTCGCGTGCAACGAAGGACGCGATGACAAGCTCGCTTACAATCCGCTGCGTCTACGCGACGCTGCAGCCGTTACGATTTGCCATCGCTTCCGAGCACGCAAAAAATCGTGGTCACTCGCGGGATCAGAAATGCAGAGCATGGGGTTAAATGCGATGCGCCTCCGCGTCCACAGCGGGCGCGGCTGCGGCCCGCAAGTCGCGCGTGCAATCGCGTCAGCCGCAAGCGTGCGCCGATTGCGGTATGAGCGCCGCGCCAGCGCCGCGCCAACATCAACAGCACGTGCACACAGCGCTCTTGAGGCGCAGACACCTGCAATAGTCCACTACACAAATGCTGATGATACAGACCCGTCGAGTTACTTTTCACAGCGCATATCAGTGTAAAAACCCAGGCATAGAATACGGATGCCATAGACACGTCGAAGTACTTCACATACCGCAAACACCTGCAATAGTCCACTACACAAATGCTGATGATACAGACCCGTCGAGTTACTTTTCACAGCGCATATCAGTGTAAAAACCCAGGCATAGAATACGGATGCCATAGACACGTCGAAGTACTACACATACCGCAGACTCCTGCAATAGTCCACTACACAAATGCTGATGATACAGACCCGTCGAGTTACTTTTCACAGCGCATATCAGTGTCAAAACCCAGGCATAGAATACGGATGCCATAGACACGTCGAAGAACTTCACATACCGCAGCGCTCATCTAATATCTCCCCCATACTAACGCGTCCATCGCCGTTGCCTGGAATCCGTTGCCGCCACATCATCCCACACATGTGTCCATGGTCCACGCAGAGTGCGCGTCAGAATGCGCATACATTGGGCGAAACCGGTGCCACAGACGCGGCTCCAGAATCATCTCACACCCCGTATGCACCCGTTGCGGGGCACTGGCCATGGCAATGGGACCTCATGGACCGCTCCCATGTCACCGGGATCCGGCGCGTCGCTCGGATTCCATCCATAAGAGTTTATGGTCAGGGCGCGCGAGCATCATCGGCACCGGTACGTTCCCCGAAACCTGAGGCAGATGCCAGCCTGGAGCGAGGCTTCGGCCGAGACTAGCCGCCGGCGACTCATCGCGAAGAACCTGTCCGATCAGGACGATTCACTGAGCTGTTCGCTACGTTCCTGTCGTTCGATTGTTTCCGAAGATTCCTCAGATGCACAGCATCGACATTCAATGTGCAGTAATAACGGCTTGCCAACGCTCAAGTACTTTTAGCACTTTCGGTCGACCGGTCGGGGTGCCTGTTTCGAAGCGTCGGTGGAGGCATTCATTGCACCATCGTCATGAGGATGATTCGCAGTGCCCTCGAATACGGGCACTTGACACCCAGGTACTACTGTCGGATGCTTGCGTATAGTCCTGCACTCTTCTCCATTCCATATGTGTGGCAGACTCAAACCACACAATCTTCGAAGACGGGATCATTGGTTTTCAAAGCAGCCCCTCAGCGGAATCATTCGCGCTGCCGCAATCACACGGAAAGAACCGGTCAACTTGATCCCTTGAGGTCTTCTGGAGACGCTCATGCCGGCGATTCAAGAAACTGCTCACCGAAAAGTAATCAATTCCATCCGAATGACATATCGTCAGCTCGTCATGCCCATCGACAAAACGGGATTCTCTAACAGTCCCAAGATACGTCGCATGGGATATGTTCCCATTTGTTCAAGTGTGTTCTCCTCTCATCGCAAACAGTCCTCGGCTTTGTCTATTGGCATCCCTGGGATCGGTTCCAGTTAGGAACGCACCATCGCTTTCCACGAAAGGAGCGTACACTGATTGTCGCCCGTTGACTCGTTCGGCAGTCTGGATTTTCACTCCGAGCCTAGGTTCATGATGGACAGCATATCGTTTCACAAGTCCTCTACGCAAAGGATCAACCTCCACTTGCGCATGCACCGTACTGCGCGGTCGTCGAGGGCGCCACCCAAAACATGCTCGTGATCGCGCGGTATGATACCAGGCGCGGAAACACAGCATGGCGTCCAGCGGAGCCCTCTGAACCCGTCAACAGCATACACGAATCAATGGAGCGAGCGGCCACGTGCCCCGGAGAGGCTCTTGGAGTTCATGGTGTTCCTGACAAATGCGGACAACCGCCTAGAGCCAATCGGAGCCTCTGCGAAGCAAGCACCCACACGACGGACGAAGAAGATGAGCAGTGTATGCGAAGCATTGATCGCTACTTTCGTGCGTGCATCAAGTGCGTAGCCAATCGCCGAAATCCGTTAGACCGAGACGTGAATGCCTGCCATCAACATCCTTCGACTGTGGACCATAGACCCGGAGCAACACGAGAGACCGACGTTGTCAAACGCGGAAATGAGGCAGAGGGAAACGAACCAGCCGCAAAACAATACACCAAAGAGTTATCTGGTAACCCCGGGTCGATACCAAGAATTTAGAGTGTATGAGCGAATGCTTCAATGGACCGCTTCAACTTTATGCAGACGAATGACTGTGACTAAATAGTGAATGCCTTTCTATCGGCATACGCTGCACAACCGGTGTACGGTGATGGCAAAAGGCAAACTGCCTGTCGTACACTGGATGCCTACCCACCGACATGCAGACGCCTTGCAGTCTTTTTGGACCGTCCATCTACTACTTGTTTCAGCTTCTTTCTGTAGAATGCAACCTTGAGAGTTTGTCCTATAAAGTTGGCTCTCGTGAGCTCTGCGCGTCTCTTCCCGGGCACTGCACATCTCCTGATATTGATAGCAGTGTTAAAGTGTCGGTTCACGAACTCTAAGCGTTTCCTCCCGTTGGTTGCACTCGCTAGTGCGAGGAACCCTCGAAACTTCGCCCTCGTTTTCATTCCTGCCCCGTCAGCGTTGCGTACTTTTTTATATCCTTAGGGCTCCTCTGGCACGTTTCCATCTCGAATCTCTGAAGTATACATCCCAGTTCATAGTGTGTATAGGACATTCGGATCTCATCTACAGGTATCTCAGCGAAACGCCTTGCGCACTCCTTGTACGTTCTTGTCCTTGGTGCTGGCATAGTCCCGTTCTGGGTCATCCAGCGACCTGCTCCGTATGCTACTACGAGCCTCTGACTCTCGTCCTCCTTCAGGGAGCTCAACTCATTGAAAAAATTCGCAAATGCCCGCTGCTTCCCAAAATACAGATTCATACGCAAACGAGCCCACCGAGGCTTTGTATACTCATCCCACAGCGCATCCCAATGGGCAACACGTACTTCCATGAATTTCCGAAAAGCTTCAAAATCCGCTCCTCGGCTAGGAACCTGGCTGATCGCTTCCAGGTGCTCTTTCACTCCTGCATTCTATGTCTCAATTTTCTTCCGTGCATTCATCGTTCCCGATTCTCGGTAATATCTCGCTCTTGAGTGCTTTAAAAGACTCATGTCTTTCTGACGTAAGTTGCCGCCAGTACCATTTTCTACGCGCTTGGGGTACTGCGGTGGTTTCGATATTCCTGTTCCCAGGTTCCGCGCTGACGACAAAGTACTCGTCCTGCGCATTCTGCGTCGCAGAACCCGCCTCCTTCTCATCTTCATGCTTCGCCGCGTCACGACAAAGTCGTTATCCTGCACCTCCTGCGTCGGAGGATCCGCCTCCTTCTCATCATTATGCATCGCCGCGCCAACGATAAAGCCGTTATCCTGCACCTCGTGCGTCGGAGGATCCGCCTCCTTTTTTTCTTCATGCTTCACCGCTCCAACCATATGGTCGTTATCCTGCACTTTCTATGTCGGAGGATCCGCCTCCTTCTCATCTTCATGCTTCACCGAGTCAACGACATGGTCGTTATCCTGCACCTCCTGCGTCGCAGAATCCGCCTCCTTCTCACCTTCATGCTTCGTCAAGGGCGCAGCCGAGGGCGGAACTTGACGATCCTTCTTCAGCCGCCGATAGTGTACACACATGGCTACTCCATCGGTTTCGATCATCCCAGTGAATAATTTTTGTTTGCTCACCCTCAGACGTTTGAAATCGAAGATATTCTTCCAGTACGTCTCCCGGTTTTCACCGCAGAACTCCTCCCCGTTAACATTGAACTCCGGACAGATCTCCTTCATGATGCCGTACAGGACTCTGGAGTTGGTAGCAACAAAGTGCGACTTGTTGTTCCATATCGTGACGAAAATGAAGCGCTTCCCCAGAAGCGCAGCCGCCCGTTTCCACGACTCTGCAGTTTTTCCTCACTCAGCTTCATCTCCGCCTTGCGTTCGAGCTCTCGGTCCGGAAACACAAAATATCGCAGTACGAGGCGATAGGATCGTTCCTTATCTTTTTTCAACTCTGATGTCTTTTCTGCTGGATTCACCAGGCTCAGTGCCGCACGATGCTCTTGCATAACCCCACGGATTACAGAAGCTTCATTCATGCTCTCGTTTGACGACTTCTTATCGACGAATTCGACCTCGTCTTCATGCCCGCGATCGTTCGTGATGCCGTTGATAATCGCCTATATTCCTTTGCGAGAGATGCGCGGCTAGAATGCAAACACGGCGCGAATCGCGAAACGTTCGAGGTTCATAGGCAAATGGTTCTTCAGGCTTGTGAGGTACTTCATTGCCCCGTATGTGTACATACCACAGTCGCCTCAGTACCGAGTACCGTTGAACCGGAATTCCGCGTTATTTTCGTGGAGGCATGCACTCCCTCATTCTTCGTCGACGCTTCCCCTGTGCCAAGCATCAGGTGACGAATAAAGTCTCATCGAAAATTTCTTCCGGAACCTCGACAGTTTCGATGCCCGTCACGTTGTCGTACATGTCCTTCACAAAAAGCATCAGTCCTGACGTCGCCTTCATAATACTCATAGGCTACGTCGCGACACGTTCTCTGATGACTTGTTGCATTTGTTGCTCGTACGAATCCTTGATATGATTCACAAGACAGGGTTTCACCACCATCTCGTTGTAGAGTTGTCTTTCGTGCAGCTTCTGACGCTACGCCTTCCCCTTTCACTTCTTCGTCTTGTCCTCTTCCCCTTTTACTCGGCACTGTTCTCCATTTTTCAGGAAGCCAGCGATGCGGAACCTCCAGGATCCTCGACTTGCTATTCCACAACCTTCCTTGATTTTTTCTGAAAAAGAACACACTTTGAACGCTTCTGCTGTAAACCGCGGAAAAACACATGAATACAGTAATCCCAGAATGGAACACAACCGAATTTAAAGAATACACTTTGCGATGACTTTAATTGAAATACGACTTTACATTAGAGCAACACTTCAACAAATCGTCAGATAGTGTTTCTCCTCAACGGCAACATGCGCGCCATACCTGATGCCTACCAGATGTGGAGATGCGCGTATCGAGCGCACTATAAAGAACAATGAACAGAATCGATCCACTAACTAGCACCGATAGAACGATTTCTTTCCCTCTCTACGATAACCGTTAAAAGAGGGAAAATGTTTCCATGTGATCGAAGGTTTACCTTCTGGGGACAAGGTCCCGCGAGCCGCACGAGTCTGCCAGACCCGTGCTTGATACTCTCCCCTGAGGCAGGTGGTGTAGCGAGACCCCAACAACTCGACCGCAACGTAGTTTACTCCGGGACTAGGGGCGGGTAGCCTGCCTCTGGACGTCGCCGTACTCGCCGGATAATCCTAGTATATCGCTTCGCGCTGCCGCAGGCAGTGGCTCAGGCTGCGCAGCTTCCAGAATCCCAGAATGATCATAAATCCCGGCCCCGTGTCACTTGAAGCATTCCTCGAGCGGACGCCTGCATTGGTATGACAAACCCGTTCTGCATCCTTACTGTATCCGGTTCAGGTGCTATTGCAGGTGCAGTGAGGCAGGCACTCGGCACACGATAGAACGTACGAAACGACAAGCATATCAGAGAAGAAGTGTACGTAATGGAACTTGGACTTAAAGTGCATCATAATGGACATTTTTCAATTGCGAATACCCGTCCATCCCGCAATCTGGCATCTGTGGTCCATAGAAATATTTTGTCATAGAAAAGCAAAGATTGCGCGCATTGCGTCTACCTTTCATTTGCGCATTCAGTGCTTTGTCAATGCAGTCGACCTGTAGCCTAGCGGTTACAGTACCGGTGGGGCTAGCGGTTAGATTCTTCAACTGACGCCTAAAGCGACTGCCCTGCACCAACCTCATGGAACCTCTATAGGACGTACGGTTTTCTGAAGCGGTAACGAGAACCTCCAAACCTGGGGTCTGGCTTACTATCTTTGGCGCACTTCGCAGTTCTAGAAGAGTGACCCGTCGAGGCCGAGTCTGCAGCGCCGCAGCCACCGGTGTTACTGTCGTTCACGTCGTCGCTGCTAGATATTCTGATTTAGCGCAAAGTTGAGACGGACTCGAGCTTCAGCTGCAGAGCTGCCTGGACGGATATGCAGTGCGTGTGATTGTACCACCACGAAGAGATCGCTTTGCGCGGGGACGTCAAAACCGCTCAAGCGGACTTGCCGAAGAGGTTTATGATGCCGGAGAGCGCAACGCTGCGGCGCGTAGCTTGCACGCGGTGCCTCTCCCCGCGTTGCTTGCTCCTATGCAGCCTCACGTTACTCTTCTTCCTGCTTCGTCGAATGACTGTTGATATACATATACTGAAAGAGCTCGATGGCCAGCATCGTGCGCTTTCAAACCGCTGCTTGAAACCTCTGATACACTTTCCGGAACTGCATGCTCTGTTCCAACTTTCCTATGGTATCGCGAGCATCGTCAAGCGTCTCGCGATTCTCGGAAGAGAATGCATTCGCCCCGCAGAGATCAGCGATGGATCCTGCAAACCAGGCAACGGGCAAGCATTCGAACCAGAGCAGGGTCTTCAGCGCGTCTGCACGAAGCTCTTGCCGCTTATTCCGACCTGGAGGCAGGCGATTGTGAATGAATGGACGAGCGCGACAACGACGACCTACGGCACGCCATCGCGTCTATACGAGCGGGGACAGCCTGCCTCTGAAGCAGGCCTGGAGCTCCGCCTCGTCGATCACTGCCATGCGACCCTGGGCCTGGGTCCAGTCGCCCTGGACAGACGTACCCGAGTACTGGCTTGCTCTGTTGGGAAGAGGACTGCCCCAGAAACGGCGCCTCTTCTGCAGTTCTCGCGTGCTGTATTTGGTCTCTCATGTTGTGACGATCTGATGCGCTCCAATGAGAGCACACACCGGCTGGCGACGCTCGTTCGAGACCGGATTCCAGATGCGGCTGTCGTGTGCTGCATTGCAAGCTCCGAAAAGTGAGCATCGATCACGGTGCTGGTCTCGAGATCTTCGCTCCTTGGCTGCTCGACAGCGACGCCACAGAGGCCGTAACGTTGACTCTAGGTTCGGCGGGATGCCCGCCAAACGAGGGCGAGCAGTCACGACATCTTTGGCAGCACCGCCGATGCCGCCCAAGCAGTGACCTTCGTTAACGTTCTAGGACAGCCTCCGTGTGCTGGAAAACAAGACTTTTTTCGCAATCGGTTGCGGCGACGCGCTGGCGCTAAAGCATACAAACGGAGTTTCTATCCGCATGCGACCACGTGGACGGACACATAAACCACGGCCTTGGCGTCGCGTCGCGATAAGCGCCGAGCTACTCGAAAACTGAGTTGCAGCGCTGGCTTCCATGCCATGCATTGCAAGCCAATTAGAACTGCCTGTGTTGTTGGAAAAACGTTGTCGGTGCGGTTACGTTCCAGAAAGCCAATGCGGGTAAAGCATGATAGAGAAACCTCCATGACGGACAGGGCTGAGGTAGTTCTCAGAAAAGCGGCAACGCGACGCGTTGACCAGTACTCAAGATTTTCGCATTATCCAGAGTTGACGCTCTCGAAGGTCCAGAAAGTTAGAACGACACAGACGGCACAAAATCTGATGCATAGAAATGCAAGTTCGGGGCCAAACCTGCAACCCATTCGTGCAAGCATGTACGCAAGCGTGAACTTTGCCAGATACTGTTCTGAAGCGCACCCCTGAATCACCATACATGGCTGTTGTCAGGTACCGAAACGAGACTGTCTTTGCGGATCACGTGTATGCATCCAGGGCAGACGTCGGCCCTCATGTTCGCGGATTCACGAAACGCAGACGAGCAGCATTCGCCCCGTTCGGTGGTATCAAGCAGCGGGGCTGCTCGTGATTGGCTCCTCGAGCGCTGTCCTCAAGGGCGCTTAAAGAACGGTCGTTCCAGGTGGCTTTTTTTTTCCGGAAAACCCCTCCGAATGATGCCTATAGTACAGCGCCCGTATCCAGTCTGGATGCTAACGATTCATCCATCCCCATCAGATTGCAAGCATATCGTTCATAAGGATTCCAGGGTTTCCACGCAGCAGCTCATGAGTCGATATGCTGATCCATGATTACCGAAGCCTCTTCGACACCACCACCTCCACGCTCGCATCAGACAGACAGGTAAACAAGCAAACAGGCAAACACCCCGCGGAGATGCTTCAATCGTCGCTAAAATGCTCTGCCTGCACACCAAAGCCGGCCAGCAGCCAGTCCATGCAACGTACACGGAGCCGTCCGCCCGAGAGGGCGCCCACAAGCTGCTCTCAAAGCGCGGGCAGCGGAGAAGGCGGCATCCGACGCCCCGGTGAGTGGCCGCAGAAACAGCACATCCAACGGGCGGCCACAAAACCGGACACACTACCCGGAACGCGAAACCTCGCCGCGCTGCTCAGCTCAACGCGTGGTCGAAATGAACGAGAACTGCACGGGTGTGAGTCCGATACCAGGAACCTAGGTAGGACGATCTCCAGTTGCTCAGTCTCTGAACAGGAAACCCAGCATCTTCCACCCATCTGCGACCGCCTGGCGCTTCAACGCCACCAGCGATCAATGCCGAGGTGCCGCCCTGCAGCCGGGCAATCCAGACCAGGAAAGCGACAGCATTCCTCCATCCGAATACGTCTGCTAAAACGCATCGATGCTCAGCCCACACCAAAGGTACCGAGCGCAATGCCATGCTCGCTGCGTCCCGCGTCTCGAACAAGGTGCATTCAAGGACGCCTCAGCGCCGCCACGAACTGAGCACATCCGAGTCGTACTTGCCTCTTCTCGAACAAGGTGCTTTCAAGGACGCCTCAGCGCCGCCACGAACTGAGCACATCCGAGTCGTACTTGCCTCTTCTCGAACAAGGTGCATTCAAGGACGCCTCAGCGCCGCCACGAACTGAGCACATCCGAGTCGTACTTGCCTCTTCTCGAACAAGGTGCATTCAAGGACGCCTCAGCGCCGCCACGAACTGAGCACATCCGAGTCATACTTGCCTCTTCTCGAACAAGGTGCATTCAAGGACGCCTCAGCGCCGCCACGAACTGAGCACATCCGAGTCGTACTTGCCTCTTCTCCAACAAGGTGCATTCAAGGACGCCTCAGCGCCGCCACGAACTGAGCACATCCGAGTCGTACTTCCGCCGCGACTCTGGATTGCTCAGGACTTGGTAAGCCTCGACAACTTTTTGAAACGCCGAATGCCGCTCCTCCGCCGTCAGTGGCCGCTTCCGATCCGCGTCCGCCGAACCCTGGACAGCCTCACGGAGCGTACTGTGCTGCGAGTCGGGGTGCAGCGCTTTGGCTCGTTCCAGGTAGGCTTTGCGAATTTCGCTGCTAGTTGCGCTCGGCGAGACACCGAGTGTTGCATAGTGCGTGCCAGGTGCTGCGCGAGGTGGCGTCTCCGGCTGCTCCTCTCTCGAAAAGGCTTCGGACTGGACTCCTCCGCGGAAACGCCGCTCCCACTCGAGGTATCGGCGAAAGAGCTCGCGCCGAGCCCGTTCTTCTGCGGCCATGAACGCTTCTCGGCGACGCGCTTCCTTCTCCGCCCAGTTGTGTTGGGCTGCCCGTTGCAGACGTTCGAGAATCTCGCGCTCCAAACGCTCCCGTGAGTAACGCTGATAGTTTCCCCAACCTCGATGGATTTCTTTGCCAACCGCGAAGCGAGAGTATCGAAAGCCAACGACACCAGCTGCATACGCTCCGAAAATGAGGAAAGCACCCACCGCCAGTGCCGAAGACGATTTGGAGACCTTCTCAGACGACACAGCCGAACTATTTTCACCGGACTGCAGCAGCGTTCCATCGCGTCTTGGTCCTGAAGCTGACGCGGCTTCCGAGACGTGTCCCAAGTCCGCCTGCGGAGGCCGTGTTGATCCAGACGCTGGCCCGCTGACCGGACGCGCCCCGGCACTGGCTTCCTTCGTGGCCATTCTGTACCAAGGGTCGGAGGAGGCACCCAGGATTTGTATACGGAGCTGGTGTACGCATGTCCAGCGGACTCTGACCGTCCTCGAAGCACGTTCGACTGCAGCAGAGCGCGCTCTGTCCCCAACTGGGTTCCTCCGAGGCTGGCGCCAAGCTCCGGCTGGCGAACTGGCTGGCTGGGCAACACGCGCCACGACACCAGTCGCAACCGCTGCGCTGCAACAGCGCTCTGCTGAGCGCTGGCGGAGTCTTGGACGTTCATGCGAGACGAGCGTGTCTTTTTCTGGACCGCAAAGGTTCTCCCTCAGGTCGAAAGGAGTCAAAAAATACCCTTGATCACGCATGTGGTGAGCTCTGGTGCCTCATTGTACCTGGCTGGCGCCGAAGCCGACCAAACGGCAGCAGTTTACCGGCTGCGTCTAACAGAGGGCCGCTGGCGAGTCGAAGGAAAATGGTGCTTGCTAGCCCCGAACTCAGGAGTAAAAGCAAAAACCCCACGACTAGCGGACCTCTGTGTGAATGACGCGGACACCGTGCTCGCCGCAGTCTGTGTGGACGGCTGGCTCTACGTCGAGCGCGCCCAGGATATCGGTGGAAAACGGTTGCGAGCACATCGAGCGCATGATCAGCTGCGAGCGGTAGCACTCGACCCGAACTACGACACGAGCCTGCCTCGTTCCAGTTTGCGTGTGGTTGTGGGAGGCGATCAAGGAGAGCTTGCGTTGTACGGGGAGTCGTGGCTGGGGCTCTCCCAGACAGCCGTCCTGTACCGAAGCCGGGAGGCGATCACGAATATCGCCTGGCATGCACACTTCATCAGCTGGGCAACGCTTTCTGGCACCGTTCGAGTCTATGACAGTGACCGACATGCCGGGGTTTGCTCGGTGGAGCCGCCGGCGTCTCTGGGGCAGCGAACGTTACCGCCGCGCGCACGCCTTCAACGAACCCGTCTTTTCTGGACCTCAGGGCGTCAGCTTTGCATCAGCTGGTGGTATCGTGGTGCAAATGAGGATCTCGAACATGACGCGCAAGAGCAGGATCCAGAAGCATGCGTCGCCATTCGAGTGCTTTCGTTCAACGAAAACCCACCGGAGGAGGCCACGAACGCGATACTGGTCCAGACACAGTGGAGTTGCTGCAGATCACTTTTTCAGAATGGATTCCAGCTTCGCTTGGTCGCGCCGTGTTCAGAAAATAGTGCTGATTTGCTTTTCGTTTCGTCGCGGATGAGAGCGCGTCCAGCGGAGGACAGCGATTCTGGGATGCCCTCGGATGCTGAAGCACTCGAACGGCTCGATGAGGACGCTAATTTCGCAGCCGGGACACTGGAACTGTGCATGCAACTCTATGCGTATCAGCAGATTGAATCAGAAGAAAAGAAAGAAGGCTCCGGCTTTGTGCTTGCGAATGAGCAACTAGTCGCATTCGAGTGGCCTCCGGCTGCGACAAGCGCGGCAGCGCCAGTGCAGCTGCTGCGATCACGCCTGCTCAGCGCCTGGAGTCGCAAAGCATGCGCCCTCTTTATGCTATATGCGGAAGCCGCTGTGTCGACAGAAGCAACAGAGGCACCTTGGCTGCCGGTTATCGTTCAGGTGCGTCCGTGCAATATTGTTGAACAGGTTCGATGGCTGCATGCGCAACATGCTGATGCCTCAGCAGTCCTAGCGCTCGCTCGACTGGCTGTTCAGACGGATGCGCAGGCCCTGTCCGCCGAGGAACTTGCATCTCTCGCCGACGCTTTTCTGGAAGCTCATTGGGAACATTGCAGTGCAGCGGGCACCCCAACCGCTGAGCATGACGAAATCGCTGCCCGCATTCCCGAGGCACTGGAATGGTGGAACGCTCCGACCTGGCTCTGGGAGAAGTGGATACGGCGTCTGCTGGCTGTAGGCAGAGGCGCGCTGCTCGTGTCCGTGATACCGACACAGTCTCCTGTGCTGGAACGCCAGGTTTACGACATCATATTTCACCAATTGATTGACAAGCCAGAACCAGGGATGCTGTATGCTGCCCAGAACTGGCCGTTGGAGATCTTCTCCGTTGACGAGCTTATTGAGGCTCTGGAGCGTCGCCTGCAGCAGGTCCGAACGGCGCCCGATGCTAGCTCCCGCCGGGCGATGCTCATCATGACAGAATCTTTATCCGCGCTCTACACACGATCTGGTCGAACGGAGAAGACGCTCTTCCTGATCCTCGAGCAAGACGGCACGGCCGTGTTCTCCTACATACGGAAGCATCGTCTCTTTGCTGCTGCTCGCCAATGTCTTGGCGCGCTCTTTGCTTTGGATGCGGCGGAGGCAGCGCGCACGCTCGCAATGGCGAGTCCGCTCGAGCTGAGCATAGACGACGTCTTGGGAGCACTCGAGCCCGCGGATTCCCTCAATGCCATGCTCTACCTCGAAGAGGTGTTTCGCCAAGCCCCTGACCTCTTACACGTACCAGAGCACCACGAAAGACTCCTGGAACTGCTTGTCAAACATGCCCCCGAACGTATTCTGGCCCTGTTGCAGTCCGAGGATTGTTTCTGCCGGCCACAAGTCGCGAGGAGCATCCTCGCTCGAGCGGAGACGCCTGATCGGCAATTTCTCCGAGAACGAGCACTTCTGCATGCGCTGCAGGGCGATCTCCTCGAAGCACTCAAGATACTCCTGGAAGGCGAGATGGAAGGCGATGCCCTGGAGCTAGCACGCCAACAGGCTTCCGATGCCGCACCTTGGGGATTTCTAGCAGCCCACATGCGCGACCCCCAGCGACTCCTACTGGTTCGCGAGTGCGCCCTGTCACGATCTCAAGTGCTTATGACGATTGGTGAACGGCGTCTGGCAGGTGAAGCGATTAAGCTGGAAACGCCCGTCATTCGCGAGGCCTATTACCATCTCGAAGAACAGCGCCAATGTTCGCATGCGGTGAGCGAGCTACTCAAGCAGCGCATCCACAAACTCGAACAAGCCTATGCTTCAGCGCTGTTTGACGATCTCGTGCTGCCCCCAACCGTGGCAACCGATCTGAAGGGACACTTGAGCGTTTCTGAGCGCAATGTAGTCGAGCTATCCTAGCGACTCAAGGCGCTACCGTCGCTGCTGCTGCTGCTGCTGCTGCCACCAGCACCACCATCACTACCACCACCGAGAAACTGTTGCTGCTGCTCTGCGAATCGCTGTCCAGCGCGTGCAGCAAGCTTCAGAAACTTCTGAGCGCACTTGGTTACACACGCTTCTTCCTTGGCTTCCAGTTTGCTACTGCGGAATGAGTCCACGCAGTTGTTGAAACAGAGGTACACGAGCTCATTGTAAAGCCGCATGGAGTCTTGGATCTGCAGCTCTTGCAGCACAGCCATCATACGTCGCTCATCCTCCGCGGAGAGCCCAGCCGTACTCGCTTGCATTCGGGACGAACCTTGGTCTCACCTTTAGTAGAAGCTGCCCCCGGTGCTACAGAGTCTGCGGCTTTGGCAAGTCGTGTCGTCGTCGCGCTGCAGCCGGCGGCTGCAGCATTGATCGCACACTTGGCGTTTAGGGGGGAGCCAACGCTCCTGCGGTCGTGTACTACCCGCCGAGGTTGACAAGGAACAGGCGTCCCTGGAGCGTAGCTTCGTTCCGCGGGAGGCTTGTGACACAGGGAACAATAGCTTTCGCAGTTGCGGGGAGGTGGATGCTCTGGTAGGGCCCGCTGCACCCTCCGGAACACGATGCGAGCCTCTTGAGCAGTCCGACTCGGGTATAGCCGGTGAGGGATCCATGGAGCGGACTCGTTTATCCCCTGGCTATGCTTGCCTCGGAGCATGCAGACAGGTTTTCAGAATCTTCGAACCTGCATACTACACGATTCAATTCATTGCATTTAGGACTTGTATAATTACTGATGAGAATCAGGATTTCTCAAACCTATACCCTACACGATTTCACTGATTGCATTTAGGACTTGTATAATTACTGATGAGAATCAGGATTTCTCAAACCTATACCCTACACGATTTCACTGATTGCATTTAGGACTTGCATAATTACTGATGAGAATCAGGATTTCTCAAACCTATACCCTACACGATTTCACTGATTGGATTTAATACTTGTGTAATCACTGATGAGAATCAGGATTTCTCAAACCTATACCCTCAGAAAAATGATCCAACATTCGCTGCGTTGTCGCAAGTCCAAACGGCAGCGGCGAGTCCCGAAATGCTGAACACGTGAAAGCGCTGCGAGAGCGGCAGGGCATTGCAAGCATTGCAGGACTAGTTCATGAATCAAGCCTCTTTTCCTACGTAAATCAATCGACGGTGATGCCTATCACCTCGACATTTCCGCAAAATAACCGAGTGAGTTCAACCCGTTGTTCGCCAGTTGCGTACCCACAGTCACGGAACGCAAGTGTGAAGCATCGGCCCGAAACTGTTTGCACGCCAGCGCGCATGCAGTGCTGCCCTGCTGTACAGCAGTAAGAGGCATCAGTTGGGTACTGTTTGATGGATTGGTGGATCAATCTTTGGGACAGCGCTACCCTGGGTCAGCGATAGCATTGCTGCGCGCCCTACAACGTGTTTGCGAATGGCAAGAATGCCCAGTGCCAGCGCGTTGTTCACTGCAGCGCAATCACGCTCCGATTGACAACTGATTGAATTCTGTTGCGATGCGTTCATGCTCAGGGTGAAGTAAAGCAAAGTCTGTATGTATCTGTTGATCTGAGGTCTGCTAGAGTTGTATGCGCTCAGCAGACTCATGTTTACTGGCTACTATGTCGCGGCAGACTGGAAACGAAAGGCTCAGCGGCAACGACAGTGTTGGAAGCGACGCTTCACCACAACCTGGCGTCGAGGAGCACTGACTCCGGACTGCCAGCAACGGACAGCTGCAGCGTCTCGATGTGCACAGTCCGCTGCTATCCGAGCAATTATTTGCATGGTATCGAGAGAGGAACCTGTGCGGGACTTGGTATCGGACGCTTCAGATTCAACAAGAACACGCTCCGCAGGACCCGCTATTGGTGCCGCAGAGAAACGCAATGCGTCGAGGGCGAGCGCCTTGGACCCGTACCAAACCACGAGTGCTAGAAGCGGGTCTGCGAATGCACTCTTGGACGCGGTACCCTGGTTAGCACTGCACCTGGCGACCGTTCTCTGGGGGACACAGCACGCAGTTATCAAACAGCTCGTAGACAGCGGGTTCGACGCATCTGTGCTCAATATGGAAAGATTTGGCATTGCAGCTAGCGTCAGCGTAGCAGCGGCGGCAGGTCTGCACATCCTCGATTCGTGGAATACCTCGAGACGGCCCGGCAGGCGAAAAGCGCAACAGTTTCCGCAAAACTGGCGTTTTTGGCGACGAATACTGGAAACCTGGAGCGGTGCGCTGGAGCTCGGCCTTTGGATGTTCCTTGGCTATGCGTGCCAATCCATTGGTCTGACCGACACAAGCGCCTCTAGAAGTAGTTTTCTGCTGTACTTGAATGTGAAGATCGTGCCGTTTCTCGCTGCCGTACTGCTGCGACGTCGCATTCCGCGAGTCACATGGCTCGCTGCGACGATAGCGCTCTTCGGAACATTAATGCTTTCGTTCGACGGGGCGCCACCCAACGCGGGTGATGCCTGGAGTGTCGCAGCAGCCGTCGCGTCAGCGATGTTCATCCTGCGTCTGGAGCGTGTAGCAAGTCAAATGCCGCCGGCCACAATGAATGCACTGTCGTTGACAACGGTAACGATTCTCGCAACGCTATGGAGTGCGTTCCGATTCGATGACTCAGGAAGGCCAGTGTTCGACTGGGCGATGCTCGGTTCGGCTGCACAACATATAACGGATCCAGCAATCCTTTATTTGGGACTAGCAGCGACAGCACTGAGCGGCTTGCTCCAAGCCTTTGGACAAGAGCACATCTCTGCCGAGCGGGCCGCTATCATATATGCATTGGATCCCGTCTATGCAGCAGCATTTGCGTACTTGCTTCTGGGCGAGACGCTCGGTCCGCGAGGTATTCTCGGCGCCGCCATTGTGTTCATAGCAGCGTTGCTATCGCAGGGAGCGATACGATCATGGCTCTCTGATCGGTTAGAGACTCGAGCAGAGAACGGCAAACCAAACGATTCATGAGGATGCTGGGCGGCAGCGCTTATGTTTTCCGATCCTAGGCGAATTTTTGAGCGACTCGCAATCGATGCATATTGGATGTTATTAGAAGTGGCAAAAGTCACGGCAGCGCGGATGCTACTAGCGCGGTACCTCGGCGATGACGGCAGCAGGCTCCAGAGACATCTACCCTATCATCGGTAAATAATGTCTGTTGCCTGTAGCGTTCTTGTGCGGGCAGCGCTGGACGCGTGCTCGAGCGGGAGCATCTCAATGATGGCGTGTTGACGTCGATGCTGTCGGCGTTTGCAGGCGAGTTGCGCCTACCGTCTGCATGAGGACGGTCTTGGCACGCCCGTACAACTCGCGCAGTGTCGGAGGCAACCAGGTCGACCACATGTCTAACTGCATTTCGATGTGTTGCCACACCAGCCGCGTGAAAGGACAGCTTAAATAGCGCAACTGTAAATAGCGATAGAGCACCAAAACCGCCAGGAAGCTTCTTTGCGGTGTGAATATCGAAGCCAGCAAAAAGATGAACAGGGCTGCTTCGGCGTAGGCAGCCAGTAGGCGAGCCCTACTTTCATGCTGGCGCAAGTATGCGGCCAGATGTCGTTGCTTTGTCGGTGCCAAAAACCAGCGTAGCACCTGTGCAGAGGCAGTAGCGCTTTCGAAAAGTGGCAACAGACGATCGTAAACGAACGTGATGATGAGCGACGCCATTGCGAGCCTTAACGCAACCGGGTGATGTAGCTGCACACCAACGGATACGAAGAAAAGCCGCGGAATGAGATCAGCAGAAGCGAGCGCCCGCTCTAGACGCACCCGACCAGGCCACTCGCGAGGTAGCCGTTGCCAGCTCTGGTGGCAAGTCCAAGCCAGGGAAAGGAAAACACCGACCCAGGTCCAGCCGACAAGAGGCCCCGTTCCCATCCAAAACGTGCCAGTAGCAGCAACTAGGATGCACAGGTCCAACATGGGGCCCAAGTCGCTTGCCCCGCTGCGCTGAAAGCCAGCCCAGACCGCTTGTCGGCATGCCTGCACACATTTCCAGGTGCGCTGTCGCCAGTCGTTGCTGCAGGTCCGCGCAAACTGGGTACGCTCACCTGCTGCTGCGTCTGCTGGAACCGCTCTAGAGCTCTGCGGCTTCAACGGCAACGAAGCATCGATGTACCTGCGAAAGAAAGCCCGACGGAGACGCTCCTCGACTTCCGCTGACGGTGCGGTGACCTCAGCGGCACGCCGAAAGCGCTGCCAAGCCTCGTCCGTGTCGAAAGGGTAGCGTTTGAAAGCCTCCTCTGCTGCCTCTGCTGCATCTTCAACCAGTGGCATGGTCCTCTCTTCTGCGGGCGGTGAACGACCTCGGCAACTGCCACACCCCGGAGTCCGGTGTGAGGAGCCCTATTCATGTCCGCAATGTTCCAGTTCATCGAGTGCGCCCGCAGAGCGATCACCGATGCATCGAGTGCAGCAAGAGCGCACCAGGGAGCATACCCTCAGCAAGTTGCGCTGCCATGCGTGCAAACTGCTGGGAACGGGACACCAGGCAAGGTACTCTGGATCGGTACGCACTGTACTGGATATACGGATAATGGTCTTGTTCAGCGGGACTCTGGGAGATGTACTCTGGATTGGAACGCACTGTACCGGATGTACGGATGCTCCTCGTGGTCAGCGGGACTCTAGGGAACGTACCTTGGATGGGTTCGCACTACACTGGACGTAAGGATACTGAATTTGGCCAAGATAGGCAATAGGCAACGTGCTCTGGATCGGTACGCACTGTACTGGATGTACAGATAGTGAACAAGATCAACATTGCCGATCGGATAAAAAAGAGCGGAACATGAACAGCGAAGCGCATGGAATACCAAACTCCACCTACAGTGAACAGGTCGAATACGCATTGACCGACATGTGGGGCCTCTTGCGGGCTGCGGCAGCAGCAGCGTCCGTATGTAGAGGACGACTCTTGCGACGATGCATGGGACTAGATACGAAGAAGCGCTCTGGAGCCGGGTGGGTGTCGTTCGCTTCTAGCAAGTCGCTGTTTGGCTAATCTGCTGCCTCCTCGGATGCGAAATGAGAGAACCAACCTCATGCGCCATCGGTGCTGCGGCACAGAACCTGGAGACATCAGCGACGCAACAAGCTTGCTTTTGGTCGAGCAACGTCAAACGTGGACGCTGCCGGAATGGTGAGCATGTTAACAGCACACCATTGCATGGGAAACGTTCGACTGCTTATCATAGACACCGACCTAGTCGCTCTGATCACGCTTCTTCGTCATCTGGAGCCGGTCGCTATAAAGCTACAGCATACATCGATGAGGGCAATGTCTCGACCTGCACAGAGCGTACTGCATCTCACAAGTTCCTGCCAGAGCAACGCAGCATCAACGCTGCGATGATATGGCGTTGTCGAAGGATCCGACGGACTCGAACGAATGATTTACTCGGCGCGAGACGTAGATTGAGAGCACCACATCGAACGCTGTCTTCCATGCTCTGTCGCGATGGAACGGAACAAGATGGGTGCTTTGGGGGATACGAGTTGCGAAAGCAACCAAAGCGCATCTAAGTGGAACACGACGCTCGCTCGTGGACTCAAATCTGGGGCATGTTGAGTGTCAAGGATTCAGAGCTGTCGACATGGATGCGACAAACCTGACCGATGCTCAACCGTGCTCCCACTGCCCCGCGCGGCGTTCCGCAATGCATCGAACGCATGCCCTGCGTTTCTTTGCATTGTGACAGAGGCCGGATACAGTGCTCCAAATGAAAGACGCGCCACTGGGATTTCGTTCAGCCCGGCGGCGCTCTCGAGACTCCGGAGCACGTGCACTGTACTTGCGCAATAGAGTTGGGTGTTTTGTGGAAATCACCATGCAGTCACCGTTGTCAGGCGAGCGCTAAACCTGATCCGTGATCGAACTTGGTGCATTCTGGGTACTGCACCCAAACTCTATACCGCATGCACCATTGCACTAGCGTCCAGGTAGTGTACAACTATGCTAGCGTCATAAATCTCATTCGAAACCGGCAACACATTAGCACCTCTAGTTCAGGATGTGCACCAGATTCTATCCTTGTTCAAAGAGCACTGACAGAAACAAGCGCCATAAATCTCATTCGAAACAGGCAACTCATTAGCTCCTCTAGTTCAGGATGTGCACCAGCTGCCATTCGGGTTCAGGTGCGATCCGCATTTGCGGCATTCCGATGCTACCGAGGCCACTGCTGGGCGAGTCGATTCGTTCTGCGAGCAGCGCTTCAAAACACCATACGGGTTTGCGCCAGACGTTCTGCTCATGCTTCAGAAGGGACCCATCTGGCTTCTTCCAAATCGTTGAGAAGCAGGCAACGAACTCCACATCAATGTCAACGAACAAGCGTCTCTCGAAATCGTAGCGACCGTAGGTATTCACAATCTGAGCGCCTCCAACTTGTTCGACCTGCATGGTCACATTCATGTTCTCACGCTCATATGCTTCAATGGTCTCTCGGAGAGCCTTCGCCACCTGATCGCTTACAGCATCCCCGAGCGCATCGATATCCTTCTCGATCAAAGCCGCGCAGACGCGTTGGAAAGCGAACTGTGCGCCCTTCAAAAACTCATCCGGAGAAAAGACCGGTGGGGGCCAGACTCGCTGCAGCTGCAGCAGGTGCCACCGTATTTTGAGCTGTCGCCAGAGCGGCACGCTGCTCAGTGGCGGTGGCGGTGGCGGTGGCGGTGGCGGTGGCGTCGACGACCCCACGTTGTCTGGATCCCGTGCGACAGCAGCGTCCTGCTCGGAGTCCTTTGCTGAAACCGTTTGTACGAGCCTTGACCAGAGCAAAGAATCTAGCTGCCCACTGACGCGTTCGTCCTCTGCTGTCCCACGTAATGAACGTGCCCCACAGTCCCGAGAACAACTTGTTTGGTGTAGTGGAAGACGGTACACGCTTCGAGTTCCGCAGACGCAGCGCATGGCGCAAGCTTGGCGAGAAAGCGGTTGTAGCTGACGAACTTGCGCTGCTGACCAGCTCCACAACGCTCCACTGCACCTTTTAAGCGCATCTCGCGTTGCATGCAGCATAGGCAAACGAAAAAGCGTCCTTCTATAGGTTCATTCCCAGTTGAGGAGCACCAACGCAACGCTGGCGCTCTACAAAGCGCTCGCCTCGCAGCCAGCAGAGTGCGAGCATCGCTCAAGCCACGAAAGCCGCACACGGCTTCGGGGTACGCGGCTGCTGCTCGTCGTCATCGCGACGCTGACGGGCACATAGACGTCCATACTCATGTTCAAATAAAATGGACCAGGTCCATGAACTCGGGCGACCACGCTGGCGTTGTGGTTTCGGTTCACTTCCATGAGCACCAGCCTTGGTGGGCTTTTCTCGGTAACTGCTTCCAGTGCTCGTATCTTAGTTCCAGCTTTCAATACGCAAGTCTATCCATGCGCTTCATCATTTTTGTCAACAGTCGATAGATGTCGATGGAAGCGTTTCGGTCCCATTTTCGCTCCTCCCGACTGTTATCGATACATTTCATGCACAGGCAAAATTTGTGATCGACGCATCGCTTATGGTGCTCAGCTTCTCTGGGTAGAGCCTCGGTGCGCGAGTTGCACCCTTGACACATGACTGCTGTCTGGTGCTCTCGAACGGCGACCAAATATGCTCCTCCTCTGACCAGCGCCCTGCGCCGCACGAGCACTTGCTTCATCGCTCGATACGTGTCCTGGACAGGTACCGAGGGCTCGCCTCGTTTCCCGCTTCCGCATCGGCGCCCGGTGCGGTACCGCACGATCATGAGCTTCTGCTGGGCCAGCTGCTCAGCGAATACGCTTTCTGGTGCATACGCAAGCGCATAAGCTCCCATTCGATAAAGGATTCGTGGGGCGTGATGTTTCCCACCGTGGAACACGTAGCACAAGGGAAAACCGCGGTCTGGAAACAGTGTAACCGAACTCGATCCGTCGACGCTTCCTTTTTGCGAAGCGGCAACGTACCTTCCAATCGAAGCGATCACCGCGATGAACGCAGTCCGAATCTGGGACACTTTTCCACGCAAACAGAAGAGATGGAAGCCTCTGGGAGCATACATCATGAGAAGCACATGCCGCCGTGGAACGCTGCATCGCGGACGGCCTGCAAGAGAGGACGCTTTTTGTTTCAGCCGGAGTCGATTCTGATGACTTGACATGACAAGTCCAACGAGGCGCCGTCATATGCTTCTGAACATAATATCAAGCGACGACATCGATTCTTATCGTCGTCCATCCTGCGGGCGCGGACTGATGCGCCCTCCAGTTGCCTTGAAACAGAAAGAGAGAAATTTTGAAGAATGGTTGATTGAAGCATGCGAAACGCAACGAATGTAGAAAAGTGGACGCTTGTCCGTATGCAACGGTTCACGGTGCCAGGTATGTTACGTGCCCTTGTTCGAGGGTGTCGCGAACCATCTTGATTCCTGTCACGGACCGAATCAGGCTGCAAACACGCGAAAGAGTCACTCAGAATAGTCGACCGCGAACCCTGAAACTACGAACGCATCCGCAAACCCTATTGACCGCTCTTTGCATATCGAGGCTGTGCATCATAAAAAGCTCGGACAAAGTAGTCGAACGCCAGCAGCAGAGCGAGCATGAGAATGACCCATGTTCATTGGGCCCGCCCCGAACGCGTGCCAACATCCGCGATGCAGCGATCGAGTCGTCGGCGCTACGGTTCAGCCGCGGGGCTTCGCGACATCAGCATCAAACTAGTAGCGGATGGATACATTAAAAAGCCTTGCTGATAGACAAGACGCCCCAGTTCGATCCATTTTGATATCATGCTATATCCAATGGCAACCAGACTCCAACGAGGGCGCCAACGCAGCCTGCAGCCAACAAAGAGACCGCCGTTCCTCCGCGGAAGCTTCCACGGTGGCAGCGTTGCAGTCCATTGCTGCCCGCTTGCAATCGTGCGTAGCTTGCTCCGGCCTGCTCGGAGCAGCGCTGGACAGGCAGCCGCTGTCGCCAAACGCCGAAGTGACGGCACCGCCATGCATTGTGAGCCCGCCGGTTGGTATGCGTGCCTCCGTGCATCGCAAGCGTGCCAGCGGCATCCAGCACGCATTACGTAAATTTGGCGCGAACTGCGAATTCGCCGATGAGGCAGCGCGCCGGAAATCGCCCGCCCACGGATACACGTCACCAGCCGTGCACACATCGTGCCGCAGCAAGGCACGCATGCGGTACACGGCGGAGAAACGGTCGATCGTACGCTTTGAGCGTCTGGAGAGCACAAGCGACTTGTGCTGCTGACGACCAACGTGGGGAATGCGAGCGTGTTGGCGTGCTGTGTGGTCGTTCGGGGTGCTAGCGGCCTGCCTGCGGGGTGAGCAACGCCACCGGGAGGCTGCGTTTGCCTGGCTCTGTGCAGCCCAGAGCGCTGAGGCTGAAAGCGCGCTCGGGTGGCCGTTGCCGCGGGCAACGACAACGCAGCCTCTGGACTGGTTAACGCGGCCGAGCTTGGGGTCTCTGCTGGACTCGGCACCGGCAAATCAAGTCCTTTTGAGGTTTTGGGCTGCGCGCGAGCTCTTCGACTATCTGGTGACGCTGCAGCACGCGGGGCTGTTGCGATGCAGCGAGGGGAGAGGCTTTGCGTGGAAACCGGGGGCACGCTTCGAACTTTTGGAGGGTGCGCTTGTCGAGCGGCAGTTTCGGGAAGCCTGTATACAGGAAGACGTGGCGTGTCTCCGAACGATATTGGTTCGGCTGCAGGTTACGCTCCAACACGAGCAAACGCTGCGCGCGGCGTTGCTACGTCCCGTGCAACGACTAAGTGCAGAGGTGCTACTCTTGCACGTTCATTCCATGCACGTTTCGGCCGCAGTCATGATCGGCGACAGCGCTGGTGCGCGTCAGGCCATTCGTGACGCTATTCGGATCCTGGAGGGCCCCGACGCTGATGGCGCCTTGCAGCAAACTGTGGACCTGACCGCGTGGCGAACACATTTTTGGCTGGAATGGATACGCCTGGTTAGCGTAGAGTCAGGTTTGCAAGCAGCTTTAGCGGAATGCGACGTCGCTGAAGCCGCCGGCGCGGACCCTGAGTGCATTCACCGTTCGCGTCAGGAGATCGTTTTCGCCGTTTCCCTGACGCACGAGAAGCGATGCCCAGCGGCCCCGGATGAGGGTTTACCGCTACAGCTTGACAAACGAGTGAAAGCGCAACCAGAGGAAATCGCTGGCGCAGGCATGCCAGAGACATTGAAGCGCTTTTGGATGATTGGTCTATCCCTGTTGCACGAACATCGCTCGTTTATGCTTGCTCCATCTACGGTTTCGGCGCTGTCGAGCAGTGCAGAGACTTTATCAGTGTCGAACTCGATGGATGCGGCCAAAATGCGGCGTGAGCATGACTTGCCATGCAGTGCGTGCCCGGCAGAGTCAGACTCAGTGCCAGTACACACCGTCTCCGTGGCGAAGCGCTCGAGCTGGCGCTCTTTGCCTACGTGGCAAACAGACCCGGATTACGACAGTCTCGCTGAGCTTGATGAAGATATCGGCAGGCAGCAGGTTCGAAAGACGCCCATCCGGATTGGATTCGCAGAAGCGCTCGCCGTCGCTTCCACAGCCGCCTGGTCTGCGCGCGCATCGCTGCAAAGCTATGAACTGGTGAAATGCGCTGAATCCCTACTGGTGCTCGCGCAGGCAACGCATTGGCTCTATCGCTTGACGCTAACGATGCCCTCTTTCTGGTTCTGGAGCAGCCTGGGGCGCATTGCCACTCGCGCTGCGGCAGAGTGGCTCCTTGGTCGTGCAGCTGATTTGCGGGCGCTTTTAAAGCAGTCCAGCGGATGGACCGAGCTGCACCGCCGAGCGGGATCCAGTTCCCTGAGCAGGTTCCTAACGCTGCATGTGCTGGAAACATTCGAGCAAAGTACGGACGCCAAGCCGTCGCGGACGCTGTCGCATGATCTCCGGAACGCAGTACTGTCGCTTCAGGAAAACAATATCATCGTTGCGAAGACGTTGCTTGAACCGTGGCTCGATACGGTCGAATCGCCAGCATCCTACGAACACGCGCTCGCGTGCTTTCTCTACGCCCAAACGCTCAGCATGCTCGGAATATACGAAGAAAAAGCGTCGCTGTACCTGGAGCTGGCAGAGAGGGCTAGCATGGCAGGCAATTACAGGATTCTCTCCTACGCAATTGACCAGCTCAGGGCGCGAACCGGGAATCATTATGCGCTCGAAACAACGAACGCAGGCACTGCAGGGTCGCTGCTTAGATCCCGAGAGCAAGCGGAGCAGGAAATTTGGTGCTTTCTGGAACAGGATCCAGCCATTTGTGAGCAACTCGCTGGCGCACTGCAGATGGCGAGCACCCTGGTCGAGCGGGATACCAGCACACCATGAGATATGTCGCGTTGCTACCGAGCTATGGACCAAATGGATGCAGCGTTCTAGACCCGAGGATCGCCTGTTTCTGGTTCAGATCGAGTCACGTGCATCGGACGTGTATGCGGTTCGAATAGCATTCGATAGCGGAGCATCACGGTATTCGAGGCGCGTTGCGCTGAGAGCAGCGAATTCTGGAACACTTGTACCAGCACGCCGTTTACGTTTTTGCTTGCTTCTCTCACAGGTGTTCAATGGGAGCAATGTATCGATTTGATTGGAGGAAGTTCGCGGAAAGATGTGATACTGTCCGTGTAGGTTTGGGAGAAAACAGCCGTCCTTGTACAAGTCAGTTGCTCTACAGCCAGCGTGTGGACGAACCACGCTTCGTTTTTTTGTTTATCGTGAACGTCGTGCACCGCAAACGAAAAATATCGAACCATAATGACACGGCTGCATTCTTGTCAATGCATATCACTCCATATGCTCTCTCTCCGGAATACGACCAAAGAAGCCACAGGATATGAAGTTTACGCACCGTTGTTACGAACGGTGACGAAAAGACACAACTAGATAATAAGGAACGAGTGCGCTCTTTGCCGGACCTTCGCGCGTGAACGAGCACACGATCGATAGCTTACTGAAACGCGAACGCTTACGACTGGCGGGGCGGGTGCTCATCTCACTCGATGAGACTGCATCCAGCGGAAATGGAAGACCCGCATATGGGTACTCAAAGAGTGGCACGCCGCTGCTCGCAGGGAAGTAACAAGCGAACATTCCGAGCAAATCAGCACCAACGAAGATTCCATCGCGTGGTCGTCTACGAATCTGCACCCGGACACGATCCTTCAATGCCTTTTCTTTCGTTCAAGCACTCTTCGTGGCTTTGTTTTCCCAGATGCTGCTTTGCCGCTCTAGGAAAAAGTCGCTTTTTTGTCTTCAGTCAAACGCGGTCAAAGAGCATGTAGCTGCGATTGGCATTGAGATGAGCTTCATGGCAGACTCTCCTCCCTGGTTTGATTCCGTCTGAGGCGTCTTCTCTGATGTAAACTGTCATTTTACCCTGCGGGATCCATAGAAGACATGTTCACGTCCGTGAGGTCGAAAGATGTTGGACGCTGTGCCATCTCGCCCAGCTACCGTCTCATAGACGCACCTTTTCAACCAACTGTTCGTACGAGTTCCGGGCATGGGGCTATCAGCTGTCCATATTCCTCTGGAACGTATCTATCAAATCTTCATGCGAAAATGCAGTAGATGCTCGGGACAGATGATTCTATTCCGCATGATCGTGGGATCCGCGATTTGCTCACACACACACACAGTCACACGTTCCAGAATACCCTCAAGGATTGGCGCGGCGTTTCAGTGAACAACATCGTTTCGAAAACACTGGTACCAAATCGTATGAAACCAAGCTCAAAGCGAAAAACGACATGCGGTTCCTTTTCGAGCGCTTCCTGAGGTGCGCCCGGTGCCCATGTTACCCGTTGCACCCTCATGTTACTGGCTCGAAGAAGTAAGAACTGTTGGGAACGAGTCCTCAAGTACCAGTGAAAGCGAATGACGGGCTAAGAGCGTCCAAGTTCGAGGTCACAATGACCGTGGAAGAGATGTCGAATCGAGAACGAAAATCGCTTCGAATTGCCCACGCTTATCGTGTCGCTCTCAAACCCGAACCGGGGGTCGTCTTCTCGAAAGCAAAGCTGAAATGTGATGGCTGCCCTGCTCGCATCATGCGCTACTACAACGTTCTCCTGGTCAGAGCTCCCCTGATCAAAACAGACTCCCTTCCCGAATTCGAGCGCCGTAACCTCCTCAAGTGTCCATGCGATGTGGTCCACAGGGTTCACATCGAGGCCCAGGATATCACCGTAGACTCTCGTGTGTACAGTACTGCATCGCGTCCTCTTTGAGTCACACCTTGTCTCTGCGAAAACCGCTGAACGATTCCACCAACTTTGCGTATGGCTTTGGCGGAGCCCGTTCAAGATTTCTCTTTTCCACGGAGGAATTGAAAACAAAATTACATACACGATGGAGACCGACAAAATATGAATCGTCATGCACTTTGTGAAACCGAAGCCCCGTGTTAAGCGACGAGTCTCATCGCTAACCGTTCGCAGATGATGAAGGGAACAACATCCCGACAAACTCGGAACCCGAGCCGAACAGCACCATGGCCGTCGCCGCAGTTCCGGGTCACGACGTCGGAGCCAGGCATCTCCAAACGAAAGCACATGGAGCTGCCTCCAATTACCGAGCGCGGTACCATCCGGATTCCGGCATACTGGACACCAGGAGGCATACCACCGAGTGGATAGACGACGTCAGGACTCCTGTGGACGCTGCGAACACCGTATGGAGTACACGGGGTTGCTGTGGACCTTTTTTCCTTCAGAGGTCGTAGACGTACGTCCAAATGGGTTTTGCGGACGATGTCTGGCATACGTACTCGGGACGGCTTCGAGGTCGCCGGCGGTTTCGGTTCGACGGATGCAACAAGCGTACAATCGCCGACTTGTTCAATGCGATGGAAAAGGAAATGACCGACATATTTGGCGATCTAGGGGTCGCCTATGGCGCTGGACTTGTTGGAGCGCGCGCTACAGCCGCACTCCCTCTCCTTCGACAAGGGCGCGCACATCGTGCAGGAATCGATTCTACACGATTCCCATCGATGAATTCAGGACAGCACGCAAGCATCACGAGCATGGGAGTACGCTGCTACAGGCGGAAAAGCAGAGCGTCAAACAGGGCACCATGCACCAGAAGGTGTTCGGTTCGTTGACCGAACATCAGACGGCAGGCCTATCCAGAATGAGGGGCATGCTGCGGTGCGATTCCACCATCAGCAATGTGTACAAGCACTTGATGTACTGAGACCTGAACACGTCGATCGGCATCCGGAAACATCTCGCACCGCCGAAGCGTCTAGCGCCTCTGTGTCGAGCGGTCTTTAGCGTCAATCGTTTCGTACCGCTTGAAGACATTTCGCTGAAATGCTCCAGACTTGATGAAAAATAACGGCGGCCAGCAGAGCATGTATTGGATGTTTGCCTGGAGCGGGGCACTGGGGTTATAGGGTCGGGAAGCCAACGATGCTGGCATACCGTATGTCTATGTACGATGCGATCGGTTCTCCCTGGAAACTGATGCGCGACAATGCTGTTCCAGGATTCCATATGACTGCGTACATGCCACTGGGCAATGCGTTCAGTAACGACAAGTGGTTGTGGCGGATCAGCTGGTCCACTACAGCAGTTTTCACTGCTACCTTCGGCTTACTGCTCATCCATGCACCGTCATCATTGAACAGATCGGCGTCAACACTTTGGATCGAACGATCCGTACCGCAAGTCGTGTCGAAACTGCTGGTGCGCTGCTCCGGGCTGCTGCACCCGTATCAATAGACGAAATGCGGGATGTGCATGTCCAACGCTGAGCGACCGCCGGGGATGACGTTCTCATTAGGTTCATGGATCGCTCCAGGTGCATAAAAGGCACTTTAAATCAGCCTGGTGCGACTTTCGTCTCCTGAAACGCCCGCTACACCGCTCAGATGCAGCGCATGCGCCCCGGGACGCAGCGGTTGCATCTGAGAACCTGTCCAGCTTTCTGGCTTTCAATCTACCACAGCAGCGACCTGTTTCCGGGTCTCAGTATCGTATGCAGCAAGACGCGGATATTCCCGCAACTAGCCACTGATCGTTGCTGATCACAGCGACTGCAAAAAATTCCAGCTGTTCGCTCGGAATCCGGACTGGAGGTTCGAACGTGCAGTCTCGGGCTCAGATGACTGCAGGCTCTGGTCCACCAACAGACGACCATACCCGAGACAAGTGTTCGCAACCATTGCTCCACTCCGAGCAGTCTGAACAGCATCCATCAACGGAGGGGCCTCCGCAACCAACATGGACCCCGCTGCGGACCCCGGCAACGCTGATCCCTTTGGAAACGCGCACCCGACTGCTGCACCACACGGCCAGTGTACAAGACCGAGCCTGGCATGCAGTCCGCTGCACCCACAATCGGTAACCACCGAGCATGCACGCAGCGCTATATGAAGAGCAATGAATCCGGGAAATCTGCTGGTTGCTCTCAAGCTTGGGGATGCAGCGCGCTGGTCGCTGAATGGCCGGACCTCCAGCTCAGTGTACCACGTTATCGATGGAGCATTTCTCATGGGGACCAGCTCGCTGCCTCGCTTTCAAGCAGTCTGACACGGTAAACAATGAGCCAATCTAGTCTATGGGCTGCTCTCTCTCGGGAATCGCCAATGACAACAAAAAAGATTCGCAAGATATCCGAGACACCGCCTCTCCGCAGCGACAACGGGATCATCATCGCTCACCGGGTTGCTCAAATACCTTCGTACTCGGACAGGAGCGGTCGCTGCCGTCAGTATTGCCTATAATCAATGGGGATTCGGCGAACGCTGGTTGCCTGCACCGGTCGAATACCGCACCCAAACAACGTCCTGGCTGTTGGCGATAGTGCGTCCTCCGCGCGTCATCCAATAATGTACATATTGATACCACAATTGCTATTCTTATCCGTATTTTCAAATCGCCATGACGGTCGCACGCATGCGGAGCGCTGGTGGCGTCATGGCGCTGACCCCGCTCCCTGGGATGCAGTGTCGAACTTGCTGCTCATGTCGGATGCTACGGCTTTTCGGGAAGAACTGAGTTTTCTGGAGTCTGGGACACGTGTGTTACAGGAGCAGTTCATCGAAATCGAGTCACTTTGGAGCCAAGTAGGTGCGCTCGAGCGTTGCGTCTGCGACTCCACACTGTATGTTCGAAAGTGGCTTCGTGAACTCGCAGCGCACTGTCCCGTGGCAGATGAAGCAACGCTGACAGCGCTCTTCGAGCGCGTTAACGAAGCAGCTCGAGTGTCGTCTGGTGGCCTGGGGACTGCCTCCGCCGTTGCCGTAGGTACAACAGTCCCGAAGGACCCGCGAGACAGCGGGCTGCTAGCAGCACGGAGCGGCCCCGCAGCAAAAGAGTCACTGCGAGAAGCTGGTCAACGCGCTGCATCCTCGGCGCTCAAAGTGTGCAGCAAGGCGGAGCGTGATCGGAAAGAAGTCCGTAAGCTCTTGTCGAAGCTGGAGAACCAACGCCTTCGAACGGATCCGCAGCTGGAAGCGGTGCTAATGTTGCTGTGGCGGAACCGGCCTGCCGGGCTCTATGTGCATGATCTCATGCAAGAGACGCGACTCTCGCGAATGCGTTTGAACACGTTTCTGCACGCCTTGGTGAAGAGTGGCTTGGTACAGAAACAGGCTCGGAAGGGCTTGATCTATTCGCTGTGTCGAGAGCACTGCGGCTGATGTGCAGGCATCGCGCGAGCGCCCACCAGGTTTCGAAGGTCTCGCGACGTCCAGCTGCAGACTCTAGCCTGGCGAAGTGGTCGATCGCACGGGTAGCAAAGTGTTCCAGCAGGCAACAAGTGTATTTGTCCAGGAATCGAAATAAGTACCAGCTGTGTCACGATGTCATGAGCATATCCCGCACCTGCAGCATGACAAACAAGTATGCCCATATCGCTGCGGTCGACGCCCGTGAAAGCCAGTCAGACGGACTCCATCACGTTTACAAGCGTATGTGTTGGTGTTCGTGTGCCGAAGAATCATTTCGAAAAGCCGCCCATGCCGGACGCTCTAAACTGCACCCCTGCGTCAGCATACGCCCACAACGACATGGGATGTCGTGTGCGTCGCCTCGTAGAGGCGGACGTTTACAGCACCTAAGCCGGCTCGAGCGATCCTGTCTGCAGGAACGCA